>Ga0137403_10003724_pt1 | contig 18217 bp, 20 predicted proteins | sample CZOMad2_1_16fung_FD_122057 | JGI IMG/M metagenome (GOLD analysis project Ga0137403, IMG submission 122057) | Vadose zone soil fungal communities from Angelo Coast Range Reserve, California, USA - CZOMad2_1_16fungal (Hybrid Assembly) | ecosystem: Environmental > Terrestrial > Soil > Vadose zone...
TCGACGGCAAAGGCCCGGTGGGCGGCAAGGAGCGTCGCAAGATCGAGGTGAAGGCGCCCGGCATCGTCGCCCGCGAGGGGGTGAAGGAGCCGATGCAGACGGGCATCAAGGCCATCGATGCGATGATCCCCATCGGCCGCGGGCAACGCGAGCTGATCATCGGGGACCGCCAGACCGGCAAGACGGCGGTGGCGGTCGACACGATCATCAATCAAAAGGGCCAGAACATGTTCTGCTTCTACGTCGCGATCGGCCAGAAGCAGTCGACGGTCGCCCGCGTGGTGGACAAGCTGAACCAGTTCGGCGCCATGGAGTACACCACCGTCGTCGCCGCCAACGCCTCCGACCCCGCGCCGCTGCAGTTCCTCGCCCCGTACACCGGCGTGACCATGGGCGAGTACTTCCGGGACAACGGCAAGCACGCGCTCATGGTGTACGACGACCTCTCCAAGCAGGCGGTCGCCTACCGGCAGCTCTCGCTCCTCCTCCGCCGTCCCCCGGGCCGCGAGGCGTACCCGGGGGACGTCTTCTACCTCCACAGCCGGCTCCTGGAGCGCGCCGCCAAGCTCTCCAAGGAGCGCGGCGGAGGGTCCTTGACCGCGCTGCCGATCATCGAGACCCAGGCAGGCGACGTCGCCGCCTACATCCCCACCAATGTCATCTCCATCACCGACGGACAGATCTTTCTCGAGACGGACCTCTTCAACGCCGGCCAGCGTCCTGCCATCAACGCTGGCATCTCGGTGTCGCGCGTCGGTGGAGCGGCGCAGATCAAGGCGATGAAGAAGATCGCCGGCTCGCTCCGCCTCGAGCTGGCGCAGTACCGCGAGCTGGCCGCGTTCGCGCAGTTCGGATCGGACCTGGACAAGGCCACGCAGGAGACGCTGGAGCGCGGCGTGCGCCTGACCGAGATCCTCAAGCAGGGCCAGTACGAGCCCATGCCGGTCGAGAAGCAGATCGTACAGATCTACGCCGGGACGCAGAAGGACAAGACTGGCGTGGTCTGGATCCGGAACCTCCCAGTGTCCGACGTGCAGCGGTACATGAAGGAGCTGATCGAGTTCATGGACACCCGCCACCCCGAGGTGCTCAAGCTCCTGCGCGAGAAGAAGGACTTGACCGACGACGTGCGTGCCGCCCTGGACGCCGCCTTGGAAGAGTTCAAGAGCGTCTTCAGGGCGTCGGCCGCCAAGGCAGCCTAGATGGCTTCCCTTCGCGCCATCCGCACCCGGATCAAATCGGTGCGGAACACGCAGAAGATCACCAAGGCGATGAAGCTGGTCGCCGCCGCCAAGCTGCGCCGCGCGCAGGACGCGGTGTTGCGCACGCGGCCGTACGCGCAGGCGCTGAGCGAGCTGCTCGGGTCTCTCGCCCGGGCGCGGGCGGCGGCGGAGGTGCCGCCGCACCCGCTGATGGAAGTGCGCGAGAACCCGCGCCGGATCGAGGTGGTGCTGCTGACCAGCGATCGCGGGCTCTGCGGCGGCTTCAACTCGAACATCATCCGCCGGGCGCAGCGCTTCGTGGTGGAAGAGGAAGACAAGTACGAGGCCATCCAGTTCTCCACCATCGGCCGGCGCGGCCGCGATTTCGCGAAGAGGCGCGGAATCGAGACCCGCAAGGATTACGTCGGGTTCTTCGGCAGGCTCCGCTTCGTGATGGCCAGGCAAGTGGCCGAGGATCTGATCGTACAGTTCCGTGAGCGGAAGCTCGACGCCGTCTACCTGCTCTACAACCAGTTCAAGTCGGCGATGACGCAGGCCATCACCTTCACCCAGCTTCTCCCGATCGTCGCTCCGCCGGCGGAGGAGAAGCCGGCGCCGGGCGGGTTCATCGAGCCGGAGCATCTCTACGAGCCGTCGCGACCCGCATTGCTCGAGCACCTCATTCCGCGGCAACTCGCCATGCAGATCTGGCGCTCCCTGCTGGAATCCGAGGCGGCGGAGCACGGCGCCCGCATGACGGCGATGGACTCCGCCACCAAGAACGCCAACGATATGATCGGGCGTCTCTCGCTCCAGTACAACCGCGCCCGCCAGGCGTCGATCACCAAGGAGCTGATGGAGATCGTGTCCGGCGCGGAGGCGATGAAATGACCGCGTTGCGTCAAGGCAAAGAGGTCCCAATGGCTGTAGCGATTCACGAAACGTCGAAAGTGGGCAAGATCACGCAAGTGATCGGGCCGGTGGTGGACGTGGAATTTCCGCCCGGCGCGCTGCCGGAGATCTTCACCGCCCTGACGCTCTCGAACCCCAGCATCTCCGACCAGGCGGACAACCTGACCATCGAGGTGGCCCAGCACCTGGGCGAGAACACCGCGCGCTGCATCGCGATGGACGCGACGGACGGCCTGATCCGCGGCCAGCCGGTCAGGAACACCGGTGGGCCCATCTCGGTGCCGGTCGGCAAAGGCGTGCTGGGCCGCATCCTCAACGTGGTGGGCGAGCCGGTCGACGAGAAGGGTCCGATCCACGCCACGCGGCGGCTGCCCATCCATCGCGACCCGCCCACGTTCATCGAGCAGGACGTTCGCATGGTGCCGTTCGAGACCGGCATCAAGGTCATCGACCTGCTCGCGCCCTACCTGCGCGGCGGCAAGATCGGCCTCTTCGGCGGCGCCGGCGTGGGCAAGACGGTGCTGCTCCAGGAATTGATCAACAACGTCGCCAAGCAGCGCGGCGGCTTCTCGGTGTTCGCGGGGGTCGGCGAGCGCACCCGCGAAGGAAACGACCTGTACACGGAGTTCCAGGAGGGCGGCGAGAACGCGGTGATCAAGCCGCACGATCTCGAGAAGAGTCTTGCCGTGTTGGTGTTCGGGCAGATGAACGAGCCGCCCGGCGCCCGCGCCCGGGTCGCCTTGAGCGCGCTGGCCATCGCCGAGTACTTCCGCGACGAGGAGGGCCGCGACATGCTCCTCTTCATCGACAACATCTTCCGCTTCACCCAGGCGGGCTCGGAAGTCTCCGCGCTCCTCGGGCGCATCCCCAGCGCGGTGGGATACCAGCCGACGCTCTCGACGGAGATGGGCGAGCTCCAGGAGCGCATCACTTCCACCAAGAAGGGCGCGATCACCTCGGTGCAGGCCATCTACGTGCCGGCCGACGACCTGACCGACCCCGCGCCCGCGACCGCGTTCGCCCACCTGGACGCGACCACCGTTCTCTCCCGCGCGCTCACCGAGATCGGCATCTATCCGGCGGTGGACCCGCTCGACTCCACCAGCCGCATCCTCGACCCGCAGATCGTCGGCGAGCGGCACTACCGCACGGCCCGGCGGGTGGTGTCGGTCTTGCAGCGGTACAAGGAGCTGCAGGACATCATCGCCATCCTCGGAATGGACGAGCTGTCCGACGACGACAAGCTGACGGTGGCCCGCGCCCGCAAGGTGCAGCGCTTCCTCAGCCAGCCCTTCCACGTGGCCGAGCAGTTCACCGGCTTCAAGGGCAAGTACGTGAAGATCGACGACACCATCCGCTCCTTCGAGGAGCTCCTGGACGGCAAGCACGACAATCTGCCCGAGCAGGCCTTCTACATGGTCGGCAACATCGACGAGGCCGTGGAGAAGGCGAAGACGCTGGCGCGCTGACATGGCCCTCTCTGTCGAGATCGTCACTCCCGAGCAGCGCGTGCTCACCACCGAGTGCGACGAGATCCGGCTGCCGGGCGTCGAGGGCAGCTTCGGGATCCGGCCCCGGCACACCCCGCTCGTCGCAGCGCTGGCCGCCGGGGAGCTCGTCTACGTGATCTCGGGCGCGGAGCACCGCTACGCCGTCGGCGAGGGGTTCGCCGAGGTAAGCAACGACAAGGTCCGGGTCCTGGTGGAGGAGGCGGTGCGCGCGGAGCAGATCGATCCCGGTCGCGCCGCCGCCGAGTTGAAGGAGCTGCAGGCCAAGCTCGCGTCCATGAGTCCCGAGGACCCGAATTTCAAGATCGAGCTTGCCCACGTGGAGCGCGCAGCCGCCCGCGCATTCGTGGCCCGCGTACCCTGAGGTCAGGCTGGCGGCGGCTCGAGCCTGCGAACGCCGCGCTTCAGCACCGGAACGTTGAAGTTGATCAGCAGCCCGAGGGGGCAGCCCGACAACTTCACGTGCGTCGCCAGGCGCGCGCGATGCCATTGGGTCATCCGGCCGACGCTGATCGCGTCGACGATCAGCTCGCCCCCGACAACCAGATCGAGATGGAGCCCGGTGACCAGAACGAGATCCCGGTAGCGGATCGGGACCGTCTTGTCGCGCTCGAACGGGATGCTCCTGCGGCGCAGCTCCTCCGCCAGCGCGACCTTGTACACCGTCTCCGGCAGGCCGGGACCGAGGATGCGGTGCACTTCCGTCGCGGCCGCGATCACGGGCCGCGACCACCGGTCGCGATGCATGAAGCCCCCGCGCCGGTCTCAGTTCGAGACAGCCGACCGGTCGCGCAGGGTCCTTACGCAAACCGCGGGCCGGATCACTCCGCGGGCGGGACCGCGTCGTCCGCCAGCTCGTCCGTCCCGCCCAACGTGTCCCGGATGAGCTGCGCCACCTGAGCGTCGGGGAGCTCCTCGCTGCGTGGCGCCCGCGGCAGCTCGATGCTGAGCGCGGCGCGGCAGGAGAGCTCCTCGAAGAGGAAGACCGCCCCGTTCCGGAGCTCCGCCCGGTCACGGGCAAGGTCGGGCTTCGCGCCGCAAGTGCAGACAGGCTCGTCCAGATCGAGCAGGACGCCGTCCCCGAAACGCGGCAGCTCGAGGTCGAGGCGCCGGCCGCAATGTGCGCAGAGCCGCGCCACCGGAGGGATCGGGAGCAGGACCCGTCCCGGAACATCGATGGCGTAGAGCGTGTAGTCCCTGAAGCCCTCCGGATCAGGCTCGCCCTCGAGCGCGTAGGGATCGCGGCGGTCCTCTTCGTCGGTCCACACCACCTGCGTGATCAGGTTTGCGATGCCGGCGCCGGCGAGCAGCGCTCCCGGGCTGGCGGCGACCGGCAGCTCGAGCGTTTCGCCCCCCGCGCGCGAAAGGCGGGCCTCCGCGCCGGGATCGAGCACGCGCAGCTCGATCAACCCCCGCCACAGCCGCGACAGGCTCTGCAACGGCATGGGCCTTTGAACGTCGTCGGGGACGATCCAGCGCCGGTGCACGAGCCCCAGATCGCTCTGATCGCGCTGGGGATCGACGCGTTCGCGGGTCACCGGCATGGGGCGGGAAGCCTAGCACGCGGGGATGGCGACTGCGGCCCGGTCCGAGCATACTAGCCCCTGTTCCAAGCGCGGAGGCGCGAGCGATGCCCGAGGCGAAGAGCCGGCGCAGGAAGGTCACCCGCAAGGCCAGGCAGCCAGCCGAGCAGCGCAGAGGGTCCACAGCGGAAGGGACGCGGGCGGCGCCGACCAACGGCGGGAGCGAATGGAGCGACCTGGCCGATCGCGCCGCGAAGAAGGTGCGCGAGCTCGCGGACCGGGCAAAGCCCGCCGCGGAGAGGATGGCGGTGGACGTCTCCGAAGGGCTGGACGGAGCGTTCGCCAAGGTCTCCGAGCAGGCCCGCAATCTGATGTCCAAGGGCCAGCACACGCGGGTGCGGATCAAGTTCCGCGGCAAGCAGATCGCCGAGCTGCCGATCGCGGTGGTGGCCGCGGCGGAGGTGGCGAGCTTCTGGTGGTTCGGCCCGCTCCGGGTGGTGCTCGGCCACGTGGTCGGGAAGGCGATCCTGGACGTGGAGTTCGTCTCCAACGCCGACCATCACGCGGCCGAAGGGCGCAAGCTCCTTGGCGACGGCGAGTTGGAGAAGGCGGTGGCCGAGTTCGACAAGGCGCTGGCGATGGACCGCCGCCACGCGGGCGCGCTGCTCGGCAAGGGCATCGCGCTCAAGCTGAAGGGCGACAAGGCGGCCGCTCGCGAGTGGTTCCAGAAGGCGGAAGACGCCGACCCGCGCAGCGACGCGGGCCGCGAAGCGCGCCGCCATCTCGACAATCTCTAGCGGCCTGCCGGCCGGGCCGCGCCATAGGCATATCTCCCTGACATCAGGGCGATTTTGCCGCCGTGTTTCCAATGGCCGGAAGGGCGCAAACCGGGTACAACAGCGGGTCCTTCCCAGAGGAAAATGAATGGCTGAAGCAACCGGTCCCCAGCTCGTCCCCGTCGCCATCGAAGACGAGATGCGCCAGGCGTATCTCGACTACTCGATGTCCGTCATCGTCGGGCGCGCCTTGCCCGACGTGCGCGACGGGCTCAAGCCCGTCCATCGCCGGATCCTCTACGCGATGTTCGACCAGGGGATGCTGCACAACAAGCGCTACAGCAAGGCCGCCGGAACCGTGGGCGAGGTGCTGAAGAAGTACCACCCGCACGGCGACGCGTCGGTCTACGACGCGCTCGTGCGGCTGGCGCAGGAGTGGAACCTGCGGCACCCGCTCGTGGACGGGCAGGGCAACTTCGGCAGCATCGACGGCGACTCGGCGGCGGCCTACCGGTACACCGAGGCGCGCCTCACCCGCCTGGCCGAGATGATGCTGGCCGACATCGACAAGGACACCGTCGACTTCGGCCCCAACTTCGACGACTCCACCACCGAGCCGCTGGTCCTCCCCACGCGCTTTCCCAACCTCCTGGTCAATGGCAGCGCGGGCATTGCCGTGGGCATGGCCACGAACGTCCCGCCCCACAACCTCGGCGAGGTGATCGAGAGCGTCGTGCACCTCATCGATCATCCCGAGGCGCCGCTCGGCCAGATCCTCGACCCCAAGCTCGGAGGCACCTTGCCGGGCGGCATCCAGGGTCCGGATTTCCCCACCGGGGGGATCCTGAGGGGAGTTTCGCCCATCCGCGCGCTCTACGAGACCGGCCGCGGGATCCTGCGCATGCGGGCGAAGGTGGAGGTGGAGACCGACAAGCGCACCGAGCGCGAGCGCATCGTCGTCACCGAAGTGCCGTACCAGGTCAACAAGGCGCGGGCGATCCAGTCGATCGCGGACCTGGTGAAGGACAAGAAGCTGGAGGGCATCAGCGACCTCCGCGACGAGTCCTCCCGCGAAGGCATCCGCGCGGTGGTGGAGACGAAGCGCGACGCGATCACCGGCGTGGTGCTCAACAACCTGTACCAGCACAGCTCGCTGTTCCAGGACTCGTTCGGCGCCACCATGCTCTCGATCGATCACGGACAGCCGCGCACGCTGGGGCTGAAGGCCATCCTCGAGCGCTTCATCGCCCACCGCCGCGACGTGGTCACCCGCAGGACCCGCTACGAGCTGCGCAAGGCGAAAGAGCGCGAGCACATCCTGCTCGGGTACAAGATCGCGCTCGATCACATCGACGAGATCATCGCGCTGATCAAGGCCAGCGCCTCGCGCGACGAGGCCTCGCAGAAGCTGCAGAAGTTCTATGAGCTGAGCGAGATCCAGGCCAAGGCGATCCTCGAGATGCAGCTGCAGCGCCTCACCGGCCTGGAAAAGGAGAAGATCCTCACCGAGCTGGCCGAAGTGCAGACCCTGATCACGCGGCTCCAGGCGATCCTCAGCTCGGAGAAGCTCCTGCTCGACGTGATCAAGGACGAGCTGCGCGAGGTGAAGAGCCTCTTCGCGGACCCACGCCGCACCGACATCCAGGGCGAGGCCAGCGACCTCTCCGACGAGGACCTGATCGCCGAAGAGGACATGGTGGTCACCTTCAGCCACCAGGGTTACGTGAAGCGGAACCCGGTCTCCCTCTACCGCGCGCAGCGGCGCGGAGGGCGCGGGAAGGCCGGCGCGGGCACCACCGAAGAGGACTTCATCGAGCAGATCTTCGTCGCCAGCACGCATGCCTACGTGCTCATCTTCACCAGCAAGGGCCGCGTGTTCTGGCTCAAGGTGCATGAGCTGCCGCAGGCCGGGCGCGCAGCCCGGGGCAAGGCCATCGTCAACCTGGTCCCGCTCGCGGAGGGCGAGAAGATCGCCGCGCTGCGGGCAGTGAAGGAGCTGCGGGCGGCGAAGAAGGACGACGAGGACGGGGCGGAAGCGGCGGAAGAGCCCGCAGCCGCGGAAGAGCAGGCGGAGGGCGAGGACGTCGAGGAGAGCGAAGCGAGCCGGGTCGCCGCGAAGGCGGTCCAGGTCGCGGCGGGGCCGTACATCATCTTCGTCACGCAGAACGGGCTCATCAAGCGCACCAAGCTGGAGGCGTTCGCGCGGCCCCGCCCGAGCGGCCTGAAGGCGCTGTCCATCGAGGACGACGACGAGTTGGTGGCGGTCATGCACGCGAAGGGCGACGAAGACGTGATCATCGGCACCTCGCAGGGCATGGCCATCCGCTTCGACCAGAAGGAGGTCCGCTCGATGGGCCGGGCCGCGTTCGGCGTGAAGGGCATCACGCTGGAGCAGGGCGATCGGGTCGTGGGCGCCGAGCTGGCCCGGCCTGGCGCCACGCTCTTTACCATGACCGAGAACGGCTACGGGAAGCGCACGGCGATCGAGGAGTACCGGCTGACGCACCGGGGTGGAAAGGGCGTGATCGACATCAAGACGGGCGATCGCAACGGCAACGTGGTGGCGATGCTGCAGGTCACCGATGCCGATCAGGTGATGATCATCACCAACAAGGGCACCCTGATCCGCAGCCGCGTCGCCGACGTCTCGATCATCGGGCGCAATACCCAGGGCGTGCGCGTCATGGCGCTTTCGCAGGACGGGGAGAAGGTGGTCGGGGCGACCCGGGCGCCGGAAGAGCGCGAAGCCGATGCCGCCGCTGCCGTCGCCTCGGAGCAAGCCGACGAGGACGACGACGGCTCGCCGCCGGACGGCGAGTCCTGAAGGGTTGCCGGGCGCTGGACGCATGCGACGCGCGGATACGCGATTGCGCCGGTCGCCGCTGCTGGTGAGAGCTGAAACACCTACATCGCTCTACCCCGGCGCACGATTCCTGCGTTGCGGTGCTTTCCCCGGGGTGGTACCGAATTCCTCGTGACGCGAACGATCTTCCTCGCGACGATGGCAGTGATGCTCGCGGCCTGCGGGCGTCCTCAGGCACGGCTGCAGCACGCGAGAGACCTCGCGCTGGCCGGCCACCACAAGACCGCGTTGCTGGAAGCCCGCGCCATCCTGCTCACGCTGCGCGACGAGCAGGGGCAGAAGGTGGACGCCGTCCGCCGCGGCACGCTCAAGCTCGCGGGCGATCTCTGCGCGGTGTATCTCGACGATCCGCGCTGCGCCGCCTCCGAGTACCGCGAGCTGGTCAAGCGGTACCCGACCTCGGCCGAAGCGTTCGAGGCCCGCGTGCGGCTGGGCGATCTCGACATGCGGATCGGCAACGTGAAGGGCGCCCTCGAGGCCTGGCGCGATCAAGTAGCTACCGCTCCCGACCGGCCAGGCGCGGACGCAGCCCAGATGAAGATCGCGCGGGCGCTCCTCGACCAGGGCCAGTTCCACGACGCCCGCGCAGCCGCCTCCGAGCTGCAGCGGCGATGGCCCAGGTCAAAGCTCGCCCCCGCGGCCGCGCTGCTCTCCGCGTCGAGCTATCACCTGTCCGGACGGCACCAGGACGCGATCGCGGCATACGACGCCGTGGAGCGGAAGTATCACGGTACGCAGAAGGGCGCGGAAGCGCTGTTCGAGAAGGGCAACTGCCTGGCCGAGACCGGCAACGACGAAGCGGCCGTCAAGGCATATACCGCCGCGCTGCCCCGGCACGACTCCCCCGACGCCGTACAGTTCGCCCTCGAGCGCGCAGAGCGCCGCTTGCTGCGCGGCAGCCCCGTGAATCCCCGCAACACCAAGGCCGTGTGGGATCGCGGATACGCTCAAGGCCACACCTCGCAGCACTAGGCTGGACGCTTCTAGTAATCGTTCGCTGAGACGCCGCAGGACGCCTCCGCGCCGCGTGTATCGTTCGCTGAGACGCCGCCGGGATGCATGGCCCTGCGCCGCCACGCAGAAAGCGAGCCTGCCAGCAAGTGTGTGACGTGAGGCGAGAGACACGGGGCGGCGCGTTCTGCGCGTCGTGTGCTTTCTGATGCGTCGGCGCGAGGGCCACGCACCCCGTCGGCTATCTGCGCGCGGTTTCCTGAGTCGACACAGCGCACACCGCGCTCCGCAGTGATCGACTGAGTGAGGGGACGAACAAACACAGGCCACAAACGCTCTCGCGCGACACTCGATCGCACAATCAGGTCTTGTCGCGCGCGGAGCCGGCGGCGCGCGGGTGGGGCGAGGCAAGTTCAAAAAACTGCTCCGCCGGGAGTTGTTTGCGAGTCATGCGGCAGGCGCGCAGTTTTTTGCATGTCCGCAGCCGCAGCCCCACCTGCGCGCCGGCGGCGTCAGCACGCCGCAAACAGGAAAGGAGCGCAGAGGACGTGACGCTGGGGCGGATGATCACGAGGGAGTCCTCCTGTCATTGGCGGACTAGACTAGACTACTAGTGCTGCAGGAGTGGGGCGATCTGGCGCAGGTCGCGGACGAAGAGCTCCATCTCGCGGTGGCGGCTCTCGTCATCCGGGGCGCGCAGGATCGACGACGGATGGACGGTGGCCATCACCTTGGGCGCCAGCTGGTGCTCGAGGAGCGTGCCGCGCATCTGCGTGACCCTGAAGGTCCTGCCGAGGAGCGCCTGCGCTGCCGTCGAGCCGAGGCAGACCAGCACCTCCGGCTGGATCACCTCGAGCTCGGCCAGCAGCCACGGCTTGCAGGCGGCGATTTCCCGGGCGTTGGGCTTTTCGTGCAGGCGCCGCTTCCCCCTCGGCTTCCACTTGAAGTGCTTCACCACGTTGGTCACGTAGACCAGCTTGCGGTCGATGCCCGCTTCCTCCAGCGCGCGGTCGAGCAGCTTGCCGGCCGGACCGACGAAGGGACGGCCAACCTTGTCCTCGGCGTCGCCCGGCTGCTCGCCCACGAACACGGCGCGGGCGGCGTCGAGCCCTTCGCCGAACACCGTCTGCGTCCCCGTCTTGTAAAGAGGGCACGCGGTGCAGCCGGCGGCCGCTGCGCGCAGCTTCTCCAGCGTCAGCTCTCCGCGGACCAGCGGCACCGGCAGGTGCGGCTCTTCGTGCGCCATACCCGCAAGGTACGCACCTTGAGCCCGATGATCCGCGTGGGGACCAGCGGGTACGCCTATGACCACTGGCGGCACCTCTTCTATCCGAAGGGGCTGCCGACCAGGCGCTGGCTCGAGCACTACGCGCGCATCTTCTCGACCGTGGAGCTGAACGCGACGTTCTACCGGCTGCCGACCGCGAGCGCCGTCGCCGGCTGGCGCGAGGGAACGCCGCCTGGGTTTCGCTTTGCGGCCAAGGGCAGCCGGTATCTCACCCACATGAAAAGGCTGACGGACCCTGGACCGGGGATCGACCGCTACTTCCAGGTCATTCATCGCTTGGGAAAAAAGCTGTCGGTGGTCCTCTGGCAGCTCCCACCGCAGATGAACCGGGCCGACCCCGAGCGGCTGGCGCGCTTCCTGGAACGACTCCCCAGGCACGGCTTGCGGCACGCGGTCGAGTTCCGGAGCCCGAGCTGGTACTCGGCGGAGATCTGCGACGTGCTGGACGCCTGGGGCGCCGCGTTCTGCGAGCACGACCTGGTGCGCCTGCGCCCGCCGCGCGTTACCGGCGGCTTCCGGTACCTGCGCTTCCACGGGGCGACCGGAAAGTACCGTGGACGGTACGGAAAGAGGGCCCTTCGCCCCTTCGCTCACGACCTGATGACCTGGCCCGGCGACGCCTACGTCTACTTCAACAACGATCAATTCGGTCACGCCGTCCGCGATGCGTTGGACCTGAGCGAGCTCGTCGGCGAGCCGCTACACTGCGGCGATGCTGTTCGAGACCCGCGCCCCGGTTTACGGGCCATGATCTGAGGCTCGATCACGCCGCGGATCTTCGCCGATCCGTCGCGCTGCAAGAAGACGCCGTAGCCGTCCTCTTCGGGCACCAACAGCTCCAGGAGCCGCCGCTTCTCCGCGAAGGTGCCCAGCCCACACACGAGGGTCCAGCGGGCCGCCAGGAGGAGTTCCTCCACGTCCGCCACGCGGGCAGCGTTCTGCGCGCGCTCCCCCGCCTCCTTCATCTTCTGCTCGCACTGCTGCTGCTCGCGCCGTAGCTCGGCCAACGCGAGGTCGTAGGCGGCTGCTGAGTACCTGGCCTTGTCGCGGATGAGCTGCACCTCCTCCCGCACCAATCGCTTCAGCTCCGTCGCGTGCTTGGCCGCGTCGCGCTCCCAGGTCGCGGAGGACTTCTCCGGCTGGCGCACCGCGGCGCGAAGCAGGTCCCGGTCGGCCAGCACTTCCGCCACCTGCTCATCCATGGTCGCGACGGGCCAGAACGGTGCCCCGCACCTCGGGCGTCCGTGCCGTTCGTGCCGTCCGCCAGCGGAGCACTGGTAGGTGGTCTGTCGGTCTTCGACATCAGATACCATGAGCGCATGGTTGAACTGCCACGGGTCCGCCTGAGTAGTCGGCTCACGTTCTTCTTCAAGTTCATCTTTCCCAGCGTCTGGCTCCTCGGGTTCTCTGCCGGAACGCTGTCCATGCTCACGCGCTCAAACGAGCGCGGCGTGGCCATCCCGTACGGGGTTGCGACGATCCTTGGCGCTCTGGTCTTCTCGAAAGCGTGCTTTCCCCTCAAGACAGTCGTCAGTGGCCAAGATGGCATCATCGTCAGCAACTTCATCCACAAGGTCGAGATTCCGTATGCGCAAATCGACAGCATCGATGAGAACAAGTGGTTGAACACGCGCGTCACGACCATATGGCTCAACGCAGACTCGGCATTCGGTCAGGAGATCCAGTTTCAACCATACGCGCAGTTTCTCCTTTTCTGGCGGGACCATCCGGCGGTGGTGGCGCTGCGAGAGCGTGTGCGACTCGCGACTGAACGATCCTGATCCTCAATGCCTAGCTTCACCGCCGGAACTGAGCCAGGTACCGCGGCAAGGTCGCGGGCAACGTCGGCCTACCCCCACCACCCCGACCCTTGCGGCCGCGATCGTGCTGCGAAGCCGCAGAGACCTTAGCGGATCCGTGCTGGCCTACCCGGGAACCTCCAGACGCCGAAGCCCTTGGATTCCAGCCACATTCGGGTTCGGAGACTTCGAAGTCAAAAATGATTCGTGAACCGCACAAGTGGGCATCCAGCTCCCCAAGAGAAGGGGAGAAGGAGAAGAACAAAATGAAGCCCGAGAAGTCGAAACTGACGGAAGAAGACGTGGAACTAGCGGAGCGGTACCCGAGCGCGCTGGAGCGCATCGAAGCGGTGAACGAGCACTTCACTGAAGAGGACGTGACGCAGGCAGAGGACTACCTCTCGACCCTCACCGCGATCGAGAAGGCGGACACCAACTGGAACGAGGAGGACGCGATGCAGGCGGAGGACTACCTCGCGAACCTCACGGCGATCGAGAAGGCCGACAACTGCACCGAGGTGGATGTGCAGCAGGCGAAGGAGTACGCGGAAGCACTCACATCGATCAACGAGCAGTGAGATTTCCGTAGTTCTGGGCATGGCGAGGCAATGCACGGCGGCATCGGCTTGGGCGGGGATCGAATCCGGGACGGAGGGGGTTTAGCTGCCCCTTCCGTTCCAGCTTCCTGCACCGGGCCAGCGGTTGGATTGTGTGCATTTCCCGTTGCCGATCCGCGAGGAGCTGGCCCACCGACTGCATTTCGTTGCCTTTGGTTCTGACCCCAGCGAGACGAGCTAAGTTATCGATTCGCTTCGGCAATGTGCCCAGGGGAGCCGGAAGGCAGGATGGAGGCCGACCTGCCAAACGCTCTCAAATGCATACTCTTGGCCCCCGTCCTCGCACGCGCCCGCCCGGGATCCGGCGGCGGGGCAGCAGCCCTACCGGATTCCGATCCGGTACAGCTTGAGCACTCGCTCGAGGTCTGGATACGCCTTTGACGATGACGATTAGCGGTGTCTGTTGGCCGGGCCGTGTTCGACCGGGTTGTTGGCGAGCTTCGCGCTACACTGATCAGCTGGGAGCCTTCTCATCCACGAACACGTGCGCGTACTGAACCTCGATGAGGGCTTCATGGCCAGCAAGGTGTGGATGGCGCTCCGATCCGCTGATCGAGACCTGGTAGTACGCAAAGTCCAGAAACCTCGACTCGTCGAAGTCGAAGAAATCGATGAACCGCAGGTCATCGGTCGGGCTGAGCCGCTGAACTGGATTGTCCCAGTACGTCTCCGCGGGTTTCGTTCTGCTGATCATGGCGGGCACTTCGGGACTTGTCGGCACCACTCGCAGACGAGATATGGGCTTGCTGTGCGCCAATCTGATTGGGCGCGCTTGGTCGCTCGTGTGCCGGAGGACGAGCGCGAAGAAAAGGTCGTCCCGCAGGGACTCCCAGTCGTCGAGCACTGCGTAATCGGGTGGTGCCCTAGTTTCAAAAGCCGATTTGTCGCGCAGGTAGACGTTCCACAGGTGCCTCGCGGCTTCTCGGTACTTCAACAGGTGCAGGGTGACGTTCTCCATGCTCGGCATGTTCCCATCTCTTGCAACGGCCGAGAAGTTGTCGGTCCGCAACACAACCAAGTGATCGCGGGTCAAAACCCGATCGTCGCAACGCGGAGGAGCGCTATCCGCAGAGCAGGGGCCGGAGCGACCGTGCACTTGCGGCCTACGGAGGCTTCTGCCCCCGCCTCAGTGAGCAAGAGCGAGGGGTACCGACGCCTGCGGTAGTCACACGACCCAGTTACACTCTGAGCCGGAGATTCGACGATGGGATGGGATATTCGGCCTCGAGGACGAGAGTGGTTGCTCGTTGGCCTTGTTCTGTCGCCAGTGTTCGCCGCGGCAGGGCTCCTGGTCCTGTTCCCCATCCTTGTGCCGCACGGATGGCGCGGTTGGCTTCTCGCCTTTGTAGTCGGAGCCGTCGTGGTCGTAGCAGCTGCTCTATCGCGACGGCGCTGACTGCGATCGGAAGCCCCTTTTCGGACAGGAGACGTGACCCCTGGTCTGCGTTACAAGAAGGCGAATGGTCCGCGCTCGGACATTTCTACGGCTATTCGCATCATGGCTACTCTGCTGTGCTATCGCGTTAGCGGTTCTCGTCGGCGTACATTTTGTTGGCGATCGGTTGTTAATGGCGTCGAAGCTCGAAGAGATCGGCGTCTGGGGAATCTACGTCGGCTTCGCATTGCACACGATCGCCGCACTTATGCTGACGCCGATAACCGCGATCCGGGCAACCCGCCTCCTTGGTTTGCCCGGTTGGCTGGACGCCGTTCTCGGCGTCGCGGTCGTCGCCGCATGGGGATTGTTTGGCGTCGTCTTGATTGGCCGCTTCAGGCGGCGGGCGTCGCAACCGCATTGACGATCGCTGTGCCGCTTGTCCCGGTGCTTTCGGGACAACTCGCCCTTGTCGGTGTTTAACGATCGCTTTCGGCCCTGCGGCGCGTGTTGGGTCCGTGTGGCCACCCCCGCCTCCCCCCGGTCTGTTGCGCGCCCAGGCGGGCCTGCACGATCGCCAGATCGCTACTGGCGGGGATCGGCCGCGGTGACTCGACGGTTCCCACGAAGCTAACGTTGCCTCCGGAGGAGCACATGGCCGACCCGCAGACCACGGAACTTGAGAAGGCCCTCTACGCCTACCATCAAACGTCCGACGCGATGGTGAAGGGCGCCTCGCAGACTTTCAACGCGATGTTCATGGCGCAGTGGGTTGTCCCTTGGGTGCGGACCTGCGGCGACTTGGCCGTGAGCGGGATCGAGTCTCTGGCGAAGGCAGCGGCCGACCATCTCGCCGCGCAGGAAGTCGCAGCCAAGACGGCGGCCGAGAACACACGCTGCCGAGAGCTTGGCGCGCATGTCGGGCATGACGCTGGAGAACGTTTGAACGGGGAATGGCTGCTAGAAGCGGAAGAAGAAGCCCGCCAGAAGAAATACTTGGCTACCTGTTCACGGCCGCAGCAGCGCGGGGGTAGTACGTGACACGAAGAGTCTCATACGTACCAAGCCGTATCTCCCCGCGTTCGTCTCACCTTCGTCATCGCAATCTGTTAGTCAGAGATCCAACGGTTCAACTCCTCATAACTCGCGATACTCATGTTCCACGGCGCTTATAGCGTTGCCCAACGAAGAGCCAAGTTTCCAGGCGTCGACGATCATTCGTCCCAGCTCCGGGTAGTACCGCAGACGGGTCGGGGGTAGACCGGTGAGAACCTCCTTCTTCATCTTCTCCACCCTGTCCAACGCAAACTGCAATTCCATGTCGGTTGCTGCCGACTCGCGCGCAGACATTGGAACCGCCAGTTCCGCCCGAATCCTTGCTAGTACCGCGTCGGCTCTATCAGCGAATGCCATCGGAATCCTCTAAGCGAGCGACTGCTCCCACCGCGCACGCCTCCTCAAGAAACTCTCGCGCCTCCTTAAGTGTTCCGAAGCCGAATTCCATCTTCTCACCGGCGACAATGCATTCGACAGCGGCCTTTGCGTCCTTGAGGCGCATCGGTGATCGACTCTGCAAGACCTTAATCAGAGCAATGGTGTTCATGCCCACTTGCCAGCCCTGAATCACTACAGTGTATGATCTATTTTGTAACATCCATCACCCACGGTGCTGGAATTTGTCCGGACCTAGCACCCGATGTTTTGCATTGCTCCCTCAACAATTATTTTGGATGCACCTGGGGGGTGGGGAGCGCGGGATGAACAGGCCGGCCCCAGGGGTCGGCGGGCACGTCCTTGAGGTAGGGCCCGTGCCAGTTCGGCTCGCCGCGCGGCTGCACGACGAGCTCCTCCTCATTCGTCGGATAGCGCCCAACGTCGAGCCGGAACTGGTCGAGCGCCTTGTTGCGCGCGTCGATCTGCGCGCGCGCGGCCTTGACCTGCGATTTGCCGACGTGCGCGAAGTAGCGCCGCGCGACGAAGGTCGACAGCAGGCCGATGAGGACCATAACGACGAGTAGATCGAGCAGCGTGAGGCCATTTGCCAGGCCGGCCCCGGGCCCCTCGAAGATGGAGTCTTTCCGGTCCATGTTCTTCATCGCTCTTGATCCTCCAAGTGCTTCCAATGGATGTATAGGAGAGCGTCGATTCCATGCACGATCTCGCTCAGGTAATTCGCGAGCTGGTCAAGGATCATTGAACATCGACACGAGCATCTCGCGCATGTCCAGGTCCGCGATGGCCTTCTCCAGGATGAAGAGCGGCGTCGACCGAGTGCTGTCCTCGGTAGCCGGGACCGGCGAACAGATCGATGTAGGCGATCTTGTTGTCCGCGTACCTCTTCGCCGACGGCATGACGACCTTGGCCCAGGCCCAGAAGTACTTCGAGACGATGGCCGTCTTGACCCTCGACTGCTCGCTGCTCTCGGTGAAGAACTGCTCGTTGGTCATTCCTGACCCCTAGCCGAGTACGTTCACGGAGATTGAATGCCGCACTACCTTGGATTTGCAAACGATTTGTGGGCTACCGGGCGCGCCGGCGCGTGCCATCGCACTTGCGCCATTTCGCCTCCTACGCTAGGCGGCGGGCTTGAAGGTCAGCAGGAAAGGGATGCGCAATGGAAACCGGTTGGCTGTTCGAGACCCGCGCAGGACCCGTCCGCTTGCGGTGGAACCAGCAGGGCCTGACCGCCATCGAGATGCCGGAGCTGCCTCCCCGCGAGCTGCGCGCCGAGCTCGCGAAGCAGAACGGCAACCTGGCGCCGCCCTTCGTCGCTGACGCAGCGCGGCGGCTCCAGAGGCACCTCGCCGGCGAAGCCCAGGACCTCAAGGCGCTGCCGCTCGACCTGTCGGTGCTGGCGCCCTTCCAGCGCGCCGTCTACGAGAAGGTCCGAGCCCTCCCCCCAGGGCGCACTGCGACGTATGGGGAGATCGCGGCGCTTCTGGGAAAGCCTGGAGCCTCGCGCGCCGTCGGGCAGGCGCTGGGACGGAATCCGTTCCTGGTCGCGGTGCCCTGCCATCGCGTGCTCGCGGCGGGCGGCGCTCCAGGAGGGTTCTCGGCTCCCGGCGGGGTGGTGGCGAAACAGCGGCTCCTGGCGCTGGAGGGCATCACGCTGGCGGTCGATCACGGGCTCAGCTTCGACCCGGTGGCAGCCGTCGAGCACTTGCGCGGCAAGGACCGGCGCCTGGCGAAGGTCATCGATCAGGTGGGCCCGTTCCGGATGCGCCCGGCGGAGCTGCAGAGCCCGTTCGAGGCGCTGCTCGAATCGATCGTCTACCAGCAGCTCACCGGGAAGGCGGCGGCGACGATCCTGGCCCGCGTGGTGGCGCTGTTCCGGCCCCGCCGGTTTCCTCGGCCGCAGGAGGTGATCGACATTCCCGCGGAGAAGCTGCGCGGCGCCGGGCT
>Ga0137403_10003725_pt1 | contig 18214 bp, 28 predicted proteins | sample CZOMad2_1_16fung_FD_122057 | JGI IMG/M metagenome (GOLD analysis project Ga0137403, IMG submission 122057) | Vadose zone soil fungal communities from Angelo Coast Range Reserve, California, USA - CZOMad2_1_16fungal (Hybrid Assembly) | ecosystem: Environmental > Terrestrial > Soil > Vadose zone...
TTCGCCATTTAATAGCGACTTGAACAACATTCAGCCGCGGATCGGGGCGGCGTACCAGATCAGTTCGAAAACGGTGCTGCGTGGCGGGTGGGCCATTTTCTACCTCGCGCCCACGGATAGCGGCCTCACGTCGGGCTTCAGCCAATGGGTCAGGCCCTTGCTCGTGTTTGCTTAATGAAAGGTAGGATTGGTTATCAGCCCCAATATTGAAATTGATAAAAATGTCATAGCCATAGTGGCGAGCATCATCCCAAGTCGGTGGAAGTATCCGGATAAGGTTTTTCCCCTCCTTTGGTTTCCACTGTTTATATTTAGGCTTGATGAAGGTGTCATAATTGCCACCTTTCATATTCGCCCGCTCTTTCAACGTTTCCTTGTCACGCTTTTGATATCTAAAGCCACGCTCTTCCTTCTTAGCCATTACCACTCACCTTTCACATATCGGGTTGTACGCTTAATCAACTCCTCCTTATGTCTAAAGAAGGAAGCTATAAATGAATGACCTAGCAGGTAAATGATGCATCCGGCATAGATCATCAGATATAGAATTGTTATAGTATCCATCATTTGCCTCTAGCTTCCCTCGCATTAGACATACGCATGCGGTTTGCATTGTAGTGAGAAGCTTCTGTAGCTTTGGTAGGTTTTATGGAAGAGGCCTCATAATAGTTGGATGAATACAAAGAAACAAGGTCACGGAGCATATAGCTGCGTTGTTGAAATGCTTCTTTGAGGGCTAGAAGCTTGTCAGCGTTAGTTTTAGCTTCCAAATAGGCATTAAAGGCTTTCTCATGCTCATTGCTGCATTGAACACAGTTTTGAACCATTTTTTCAGTGACTCTGGCATCATTTTTAGATAGTCTTTTGCGCCACATGGAATCCATTTCAGCATCCACGGCTGCAAGCTCTTCTTTGGCTCCGTCACGCAGGGCAATGGCATCAGTTAACACTTCACTTATGGTATAGAATAGGACGGGCTGCCTGACGACTTCATCGTCAAGAATTGATTTGTCAATAGCAAGATGCTGCTTAAGTTCCGGTAGCGGGATCATCCACTGCTTCTGTCTCTAATTCAGGAATCGTTACTTCAAATTCAACAGCATGAGCCGCATCACCAACGGGGTCGAAATGCCATAATGGTGTTTGACCGTCCGTGAGAAGTTTGAACATTTGTGCTGCAGTTTTGTCACCGTCCCCATGCAAGACATACGAACCGGTATGTTTATCGAGGACAAGTACCCCTTTGACTGTGATCGTTTTCATGATTGACCCCCTTTAAGCATCTCACGCATACGATCATCTGTAATGTCAGGATTTTTCATTGCACAATCAAAACAGATATTTTCATTGTTGAGACCGTAAGGTCGTAGATCGTCTATTGTTCCACAAGCCTCACAGTAACCCATGCGGGGTTCTCGCCTATCCATAATAATCATATTTCCTTTACGTTCAAAGAGAGGTGGTACTTTTTTGTCAGCCATTTTGGTCTCCTATATTTGCTTCGATTACATCACGCCAAAATTCACGTTCTTCACGGCTTTTGGCTACCTTAAGCATTAGCCTTGCATGGCTAATGCGGTGTTCTCGACGCCATTGACGGTCAGTGAGTAGATATTTGTATAGGTCCATTTAACCATCCAGATTTAGAGCTAGGCCTATTGAGTAGAGAAGTGGGGCTAGTTTATCAGAGCTATAATACGGTTTTGAGAAAGCCTCAATGAGGCTCAGGAGTCGTATTGCTACTTTGTCAGCCTTTGTTCCTAGTAATACGGTAGCAAAGTAATTGGACAACATTATCCTACAACTTTCAGCTTCCTGTCCTTCAAGAGTTTTCACGTATCTGGTAGCTTCGGCCCATGAAAGGCCTTTTCCTGCAACAAGCCATCGTGCGAGGTCTATGATTTCCTTACTTTGCCCAGCATCTCGCATAATCGCGCGTGCATCAGCAATTGTTGTACATGAAAGGCATTCTTCAAGAAATATGAGCGCTTGTCTGGGGCTGCCATTGCAATTTTCAGCAATAGCTTCCAAGATTTCGTCTGAAATTTCAAATTGCTCTGCATCTGTCACCTTGATAAGTAGTTCAAGAATGAGTTCTTCTTTTAGCGGCTTTAAATCATACCGCAGGAAACGGGTTTGGATGGCTTTAGGTACTTTTGCTATCTCAGTGGTGCAAAAGGCGTAATAGACATGTGCCGGTGGTTCTTCTGTTGGTTTTAACAGTACTGTCCATGCAGCTGATGAAAGCTTTTGGCATTCATCTAGAATTACGAATTTGACAGAACTTTCACCTATGGCCCTGTACATGAGTGAGGTAACCAAAGCCCTTATATCTTCAGCTCCAGATTTGGATGCGCCGTCATATTCAATCAGGTTTGCAACACCTTTACCAGCTACTGCATTAGCTAGAATGCGAGCTAAGGTAGTTTTGCCTGTACCTGCTGGCCCCACGAATAAAAATGTATGCGCTCGTCCATCTTTAATTACTTTTTTCAAAGATCGGACAGCTGTTATTTGCCCCAAGACGTTATCAAACGTCTCAGGACGATATTTGGTGTGCAAGCTCAACGATAGTACCCTCCGAGCCAGACACCTTGTTCTTGTTCAAAGGTATAATCTTTGATGATCAGTTTGGCTTCATCATAAATTGCGATTTCATTTCTTTGAGCTAAAAGGTTATTTTTTAATATTGAAACATGATGATCGAGCATAGTTTTTATAACATCTTTACTACGTTTGGTTTTCAACCTTTTAAGAACTTTTTCAAATTGTTTAATTTGATTTTCCATCTCCCAAATTCGTTTATGACAGTTTACAATTTCAAGATTAAAGAAAGTATTAGCACCTTGGATAAGGTCCAATTGATTGAGACTTAAATTTTGAGGGGTACTTAAAGTAGCTTCAATAGTCTGAACAAAGAACATGGTTATGCGTTGCATGGCAGTAGCAATAGTGTTGTCTGGATTATTATTGTCAACAACACCATCTCTGTCAAACCTGCGACGTTTTTCAGGGTCAAGCAAGATCAAATGTGCTTGTTTGACTTCATCGAATTCATCAGTGGAGCCACCACCGTCAGGGTGTGCAGTGCGTGCTGCTTCTCTATAGGCAGCATTTATTTCTGCTTCAGTTGCATTTTTTTCAAGACCAAGAATTTTGTAGGGATCATCGATCATTTTGGCTGAAAGTCCTTAAGTGGATTAGTACCTGCTGACCCATGATAAATGTCATAATCTAATTTATCAGTTAGTGGCTGTAAGTAGAAGTCTGCACAATCACCGGAGTGGCGATCATGAAAGACTACGTCTCCTATTAATACGTAATCTCCGTGCAGCATCCCTCCACCCCAATAGGTAGGTACCCACTCAGTCATCAGCCTCTTGTTACAGAAGCCGCAATTGAACCAAACTTGTTCACGGTTGAATTTTGGGAATTTGTCACACTTCTGGCACATGATTATAAATCTTTATGACTGTAGAATTTGCCAATTTCATCCATTTCAAGCCAATTGTTACCGATTGAGCATTCAACTGACATGGGCACGTTGATGAAATCATACCCCGGATTTAACATTACCCGGTATATGGTTTCAATTGCTTCTTCTAATATTTGAGGATTGTCAGGGATGGCAAAAGTCAAATCATCATGGATGTTCATGATAGGATGTAAATACCAAGCACCCATGTCAGCAGCACGAATAGATAAAGATACCATAGCTCTACAAACAATGTCGCAAGCCACAGATTGTATAGGATAATTGATCGCTTGTGGTCTGCTAAGCGGGTAATGATGCCTACGGCCTGTTGGGCTTTCGACATAACCGTTTTCATAGTAGTCATTGACAAGCTTCCTTTGCCAAGTATGGACACCACTGAAGTATTTCCAGAATTCTGTGAACAGTTGTCTGATGATTGGTTTAGGTGCTTCTACCCCGGTAGCAGCGGTTAAATATCCTGCAACTGAATCTTCAGCTGCGCCAAAGAAAGCTGGAAATACGAGCTTGTTCTTTATAAGGCTTCTGAAGGTTTTCATTGTAGCTTTGTCAGTGAGCATATGCTTCCCACCTATGTAGGCAGGGTGAAGGAATGCGGCACGTTGTGCCCACTCCATATGCATATCATAATCTTCCCACAAAGCTTTAATGAAGATTTTATCCTTGGAGCACATAGCCCCTGTGCAACCTTCTAGTTGCCCATAGTCAAAGGAAACAAATACACACCCTTTTGGGGGCACTTGCTGCTTGCGTACCCATGCATCATTTCGTTTTGGCCAATTCTGCTGATTTGGTTCGTCTGAGGAGGTGCGTCCTGTTTCAGCAAAGGTAGTATTAACGGCTGGATGGATTTTACCATCAGGCCAAATAAGCTTACCTTTGCCGTATTCAAATTCATCAACATAGGTTGATTTCAATTTGCTTCTGTTTCTAAAGTTTTCAATATCCTTGGCAAGTGGATGTTTAATTTTTGTTAAAGTTGATTTGTCAACTGTTTCTTTTCCTTCTGAATTAAGAAGGGAATTACCAACTTTAATGTATTCTTTAAATATCTTGATAACATTATGTTGGGATGCAGGGTTGAATATTGTTTCTTTTTTAATAAAGGCTTGGACTTCAGGATAATTTTTGATTCTTTTTTCAATTTCTGCAATCTCACCTCCAAGCCTAGCCTGCATTTCCTTATTTTGTTGACGATCAATATCAATACCAATTGACCGCATTAAAGCGACGGTTGGTTGACGCGCCATTGCCTCTCTATACGCATCATGTAATCCCATAGCCCGGAGTCGGTCAGTTTGATTATGGAAAAGACGTAACGTATATTTGGTGTCCGCACCGTTATAGAGTAGCGTTTCATCCAGATCGGCTCTGGCCATATTTTTCCGGTCAAGCTTGAATAGTGCCTTGAACGCGATCCCGAAGTGCTGCCTAACGAGAAAGTCCAAAGCTTGATACGGGTTGGGCTGGAATTGCTCATCGTTACCGCCGCGTTTACCTCGACGTTCATCGAGGAAATGAGACTGCATCATAGTGCATTCCCAGTTATCATGCCAAATGACGTCTTTTCCTAGTAAAAAAATTAACCATTCACATTCAAAAGGGGCATTGTGAGCAATGATGATGGTTTCATCTGTGAGTAAGTTGCCTAATGCTTCTTTAAGAGAACGCTTTTCAGCTGGTGTCCAGCCAGCCTTGGGGTGGTCTAAGGCAAAAGCAAAATTGGTATTTTCAAAGCTAATGGCTATTGTCAGGACAATAGCCCCGGCTTGGTAAGGGCTTAAATTGTCGCATTCTAAATCAATAGCTTTTTCAGGGGCTTTGCGGGCCTCACTGATAAGCCTTAAAACTTGGGCTAGTTGACCTTGGGTGCGCCCATTAAAACGCTGTATGCCCGTCCTAGCCCCTTGTGGCGTGTCAATTATGGGGGTTGGCAAGCTGTTTGCTAGTGAAATGGCCCGAGCTACATCAAATTTGAGGCAATGCCCTAGTTTGCTACGAAGAGGTTGTGAATCGTCATAGGCAGTGTCAATGATATGTTGAGGATGGTATGTGGGCAAGAACCAACACTTATGCCTGCCTACCTGAACAGCAAAAACACGCCCCCTCAGGCCTATCATGTCGCTACTTTTCAATATCCATTGTAACGGTAAAATACCTAATCCGAGTAATAGTTTTGGTTTTGCACGTTCAATTGATTTCGTGACCAAGCCACGGCAAGCTTCCATGGCCACCCATTGTGGTATAACGTGATCATGGTCAAAGTCTCGAATAACATTGTCAAAGGAATAATTGCTATTAGTATCCAGCAAAGAAGTAAGTAGTTTGCCAACTTTACTCGTAAAGGGTCTGCCTTTTTTATCATCCTCATGATTTGGTTGATCTCCAAGAATATAGATATCAGTTTGTTCATTTAAATCAGGTACCATCTTTGGCGTGCAATTGTTTGTCTTATCTAACGGACATGCTTTGCAGCCCAGCCTGTTAAGGCTGTCTTTAGACGCTTGACCGGCCTGCGTTAGCTTGGCCGGTGTGCCTCCACGTCTCGTAGGCTTGGCTTTTGTTTGAGTAAAGAAAAAACTCATATTTTGATTTTGACAGCTTGCTTTTTAACGGACAAAGTTACTTTATATTCACGCAGCCGCATTCTTAATGCATTATCCTTCTCAATTTCTTTTAAAGGAATCCATTCCCCTGCAATAAATTTGGCTACCCAATCATCTGTTGTCATTTTTAACTACCTTTATTTATTGCCACTGCTTCTGACTTCTCTTCAAAAGTGCACCTGTTACAAAGTACAATTATCTGATCGTCAGATTTGGCCCTCATATGATCACGTTCTAATTGTTCAATATGTTCTTCATACAATTGTTGCACTATCTCAGAACATTTCAAACAACGACAAAAAATATACATTGGCATTTCAATCCACCCTTCTTGTCATTTCTTCAACGTAATGATCCCAACAAAGCAGACGTTGCCCATCAAGGAAAATCAATGCATAGTTATCGCACAGCTCACATTTGCCTGAGTGCATCTTGGGTTCTGACTTTACCCACCACTTCCATATCCAGCTAAGGTTCATGACATATTGCTCACAAGTTTAAATACGTCAGGGGCCTCAAGGATAATGCATTTTTCAAGGATGGCTATTTTCTCACAGGATTCTAAAGCTTTCTGTAGATGATTAGCATTAATGTTGACTATCACGTCTGGATGCCCCTCTAGTTTGAAATCATCTTTGATTTCACCCATATGGGTTTCAGTTAACAGCATCATCTTATTCTTGGTAACGGTAACGATGGTTTTTTGACTTTCAGGATCAGCTAATACACGAGCACGAGATAAGGCTTCGGAAAAGCCATCGGGTATGGCTGGATGTTGAATTGGAACGCCTTGGACAGTGCTTTTAATCAACTTCACAAAATCAATTGGTTCACTGATTTCAAGGATACGCCCATAGACTGCCCAAGCACCAAAATCAGCGAATACCCAATCAGTGTTAAAGCGTAAGAAGCCGCCTGTCATAGTCAGTGAAGACCATAACCTAACTACAGCTTCACAAAAGGCTGTTGGTAGCAACACTCTGTTCTTGGCTTTGTTCTTCAATTTAATGCGGGTGAGACAATCTCCATTGCAGGAATACATTAAGTCGTTTTCAAGGGTGATGCCCAGTAATGCGGCTTGTGTGGTATCTGACGATACAGTCTCCAAGCATAGTCTAAGGGCTTCAACGAAACTTTCTGTAACCTGCAGCTTGAAATCCCAATCATCTTTTGGTTCCTTGAAAAGGAAATTTTCTTTAGGTTGAAAGGGGAGTTTACTGACAGTTTTGCCAAGTTTGAGAATTGCTGTGTCGTGTTCAAGTGATAAGTTTAGTGTTTCAGCATGGCTGTTGGATAGTAGTCCAAGTAGGGTATTACCATGGATGCCAAATGATTCTTCAGTATCAGCTGGGCCTAAGATAGCTATGGTGTCGTTATACGACGATACAAATCCTCCAGTAAAAGTAAAACATTGGAAGATTGGAATCATGTTGGTAGCGGCTAGGGCGGGTTTTACAAGTTCTAGTGTTTGGACTAATTCAGCTCTATCCATTTAATGGGCTCCAAATGCATGAAGAAGGGCTTCAGCAAAAGCTTGTGCTATTCCACTAATGAAACCAAAAACAATTATCTGCACCCATGTAACTTTTATCATTCTGGAGTCCTAAATATGAGTAAATTCTCATGACGAGGTACAAGCTTCTGCCCTTTCCATGCGTTACTGGCGCGTACTGCTGCTGATGCGAAGTTTTTAGACAGGATGATGTTTTGCCAATACAGGAAACCTGCTTCACGGAAGTTCTCAACTGTATCAGAAGGGAAATCAACCAACTCACCGTTTTTGTCCCTGAATAGCCCAACAATGATACATACGAAAGCACCGGGTTTCATTCTCTCTCGATGGGCCTGTGCACAACGCCACATGGCAGCATTGAACTCGGCATAGCTGCCAAGGTTGCTGATATCGTCGTCTTGATCACTATACTTTTCCAAATCAAAATAAGGAGGACAGGTAATAGCGCAATCGAAATACTGATTAGTATGTAAAACGCAGCCGTCTCCTTTGACATAAGTTACTCCCTTGAGTTTTAATCTTTTGAGAAGAGCTTCATTTTCTTCAATTTGTTCAGAACGGATTTCAAACCCTGTGTATGAATGGCCCATGATAGCCGCAACAAGGCCACGTGGAGGCCCACCTGCAAAAGCATCAACAATATGACTGCCCTGTGGGCCAGCGTAACGGACAATGATCATCTCCATGAGTGGGGCTGGGAATACACTGTGGGTCCCTGTGTAGAGGCTTTGGTGGTCAGTTCTGAAGGTTTGATTACGAGTACCACTATGGCCAGTTTCACCTGTCAATCTACGCCAATCACGAACACGACGTTTGATGATTTCATCAACTTGCCAGATGGTAGTGGTTGTACTGAACCAATCTCGGCCCTGTGAGGGCCGGACATAGGCTTGTTGTGGCGTTATGAGCAAAGGGTGACTATGTTTCAAAACCTTACCACTGGCTTTGTCTAAACGCTTAAATAACACGTTAATCATCCTCCTCTACCCAACGTCGCTCACGTGGAGGAAATGGAGGTAGAGGATAAGGGCCTTCACCTCTATGGTATCGTGGCCCTCTACAATCACCTTCAAAGATACAAGGTATGACCTGAGGACCACGGCGGGGCCATGGGGGCATGTATCGCCTTTGTTCATCTGGCCCCCATTCACGTGGGTCTGGCCCATTGCCATAGGGTGGATAATATTGAGCTTTCGCAGGCACAATCAGAGTCACTAGCGTTGCTAAAGCTAAGGCATAACGTTTCATGTAGTTTCCTTTCTGGAAGTAGGGAGACAGACCTTAGCCATGTAGTGTGACCACACTCGATGCCTGCCTCCCCCTTATTGGCCTAACGCGGGGGAGATGAAAGGCCAATCCTTATTTAATCCCTACGATGGATTTAAATTTGTCCCTGATACTTTTAAGTGCTTGCTGATATACAGGGTCAGCAGCTCGTTGCTGATAGAATAGTTTTTGCTGTGCGTGCCAAATCTTAATACGCTCAGGGTTTCCCTCGTACCAAACTTTAGCAGCTTCCAACCATTCAGCAAAAGCTTGCATGAATAGTTGTGGGGAGTCTTCATCCTTTGAAAACTTCTCAACCATTGTTTCAATGTGCTTCCAGTTTGGCTCAGAGCTGCCATAACCCTTGAGAGGTCCATAGCATAGATTTTCCATCTTTGAATAAGGGATACCCCGCATACAGCCATATGCCAGATGGCTGCTTCGGGCGTCTTCTTTCAAGGCATATCGGTGATCTCGATGTGACCAAAAAGCTCTTTCAGCGTAAGCAAGGGATATAGCCTTATTTTGTTTTTGACGTGCAAACTTAGCGTGCGTTTTCCATTTTTCCTCTTGTCGTCTGATGTATGTCATTTCAGCAGCAAGAGTGAACACTTTGACTTTCAGATGTGATCTCATATTCTGTTCCTAGAGGTTTGTGGGGTTATATGAACTATTTTTCAGGTCTCTAGGAGGCCCTCTTGGTAATCTACCAGAAGTGACGCATGGCCTTACCTCCGTTTGATTTGTAGTTCATTGAACCGGGTTGCCGGTATGCTGCCGGGTTATTTCCGTGTGGAAGAGATTTCAACGTATTTGAATGAGCTATCTTTCGCTCATTCAAGACTTTTTGTTTTCGTCGTAGTATCTTAGCCATAGTATCTCCGGTTATGGTGCTCAGTGGGGGAATTGCACCCCCACCACGCGGGGTTAGAAGCCCTGTAGTCCACTGAGGCTGAGCTATTGCTTTTTAGCCTCTTCCTTCTCTTCATCAGACCAATCCATAGTAGCACTGGCCCCAGACCCATAAACAGCACGTTTGCTACCCATCTTACCCATTGTACCCCTCAAGTTTCTTGTTGAGGAATTTACACTTTGACCTGCAAGGGCACCATAGGAAGTTGCTTGTGCTGCATTGTCAAAGTTGGCACCGAGGAAAATTACCTGCCAACCTTTGGCACGACAACCATCCAACATTTTCTTGGCTGCTATCGTACCTTGGGGGCCGGGTAGTTCCTTGCTGTCATTTTCCTGACCATCAGTCATGATGATAAGAGCAAGTTTGTCGTATTTTCCAGTTTCAGCCAAAGATACAATCTTTGCAGTTGCATCATTGAGGGGCGTCATGCCACGGGGCTCTGCGTCCTTGTTATCTACAGGCCTCCAAGTTTCAGGGGTAATCCGGTCACGGATAATTTCAAATCGTAGACCATTAACCCCATCAAAGGTAGCAAGAGTGACACCTGTATCCACCTTCTTGTCTGCTAGTTCTTTGACATAGGTGTTGATGGCTCCAAGGGCTTCAGCCCATTGGCTGCTCATGGAACCAGATCGGTCGAGTAGAATAAAATCATGTTGTAGCATAGTTTACTTCACTTTCTTTTTTGCTGGTGTTGCTTTTACGGGGGCCTTTTTACCAAGTTCTGATTTGTGTGTCAGTTTGATAATATGGCCTTCCTTTTCCATCTTATGTCCGTTAGCAACACAACGACCTAAGATGTTGTAGTAAGTGCCTCCAAGTTCTCTTTTTACTTCAGATGCGGTAGCACCTTGTTCAAACAGAGCCAAGGCTTGAGAATTTTTACTTCCTTCCATGCAACCCCATTTATCAAGAATAACGTCTTCATCACTGTGAAGTGGATGGAATTTTGCAGGAGCTGGTTTGGGTTTTTTAGGTTCGGGTCTTGGAACTTGTCTGGCAAGTCTGCCTGTCATCTTAGCTTTATTTTTAGCTTTGAGAGTTTTTGGTTTTTCCTTTAGAATTTTCACTAAAGGTGGTTCATCTGCTTCTTCAGGTTCATCCTCAGTTTCAGTTTCTTCATCGTGAGGCAATTCATCACCTACTTCTGAATCTTCATCAAGAACTTCACCTGTCTCAGGATCAACAGTTTCATCCTCAACCTCAGCTTCTTCTTCAGAAGCTTCATCTTCAGTTTCACTTTCAAACTCAGATTCTTCAATAGAATCAAGTTCGTCGAAGTCAACTATTTCTTCATTTTTTGAGTTATGAGCTTCTACTGCCGCATTTACCCAAAGGGCAGTATCATCTGTCAAAGCGTCGAAGTCATCATCCGTCAATTTAGCCACGGCATTCAGGATGGATTTGAGGTAATCCTGCCGATTGGCATATTTTTGACGTGCTTTGTAGCCGGTAGCTTCTATTAGCTCACGTTCAATGTCGTGCATTTTACCCTCGAGAATCAGGAGTTAGCGAAGTAGTTTCGCAGTTCACCAACGGGGTTGGACATTGACAGGGAAAAGCGCCTTTTCAAGCGCATATTGTAGTTTTCTCTCTGATGCATTGTCCTAGTTGGTCTATCTAGCTTGAGCCTAACTCTGCCGGTCGTCAAGGCCTGAAGAACGGTTTTTAACTCATCTGGCAATTCATCAAGGAGCAATGCCAAATGCCCATAATTGGGGGTACCTTCTAGGTGTAATGCATCAATCACTTCATCTAGGAATACATTTTGGTCAATGACGGATTTTTCCTTCAAGCGCTGCTTGTCAATAAACATTCTATTCAATGAAGTTTTATATAAAGTAAAAAAGTGACGCATGTCTTTTACAATGGGATACTTCTTTTCAAGGGTATAAAATAATACCTTTGCATCTTGCATGATATCATTGAATTCTTCTATCCTGTCAAAACGCCAGAGGTTTTTCTGGATTTGTTTTGAAGTCCAAATTTCAATTTGTTTTGACCAAACGGGATGCCACGTTAACTGAGCACGTTTTTTCATGGTGAGGCCCCTTAGGTGATATGTGGGGCGGTGAAACTGTCAAAGTAACAGCACAGAAGTCAACAGCACTAGGGTTTGTGGGAGGAACGCCTCCACCACGCATTATCTCGTGCTATGCCTTTAGGTACGCTGTTTCCTGTTTTTTGAATAAGCCGGGCTAATCCACTGACACCCCACCAGCCTTGGAACATTCTAGTTGTCAAATAATCCAAATTTTCGTTATCTAATTCACCGGGGTCATCATAGCCATCAGGTAGGTTAGCTACTTTGGCTCCTATCCATTCAGCTAAATCATTGGCGGGTTTTTCTGCTCCATGGTCAAATAAAATCCATGTTTCATTAAAGTTTTTCTTTAATGCTCGGAGTAGTGCTATCTGACTAATTGTCACTGATGTTCCAAATGTGCATGTAGCTCTGATTTCCTTATGAAGGAGATCTTTGCAATCAAAATTGTGATTATCAACTCTAATGGCATCAAAAGGACCTTCTGTAATAAAGAGACGATCACCTCCATACTTCAATTGATCGTAATTGAATATGAAAGCTTTGATATCCTCAGAACTGGCAAGATAACGAGGGGCATTTAGGAGTTTACCTAAAGCACGGCTAGTCCACCCAAGCAGTTCATCATTGTGCTTGATGGGGATGATTATTCTGTCTTTGTATTTACCTGTAAGGGCACATCGAAGATCGTACCGTTTAATAACGTCCTGTGGATGTTCATAACCACGGTTTTGTAAATATTCAAAGAAACGTTGAGTAATACCTCGCTTTTTAATATGATTAAAATCCCTGAATTGTGGCCCTGCTTGTTGAAGCCTAGCTTGCTTGGCTATATCCTCGTCATGTTCAATGGTACCTTTATTATCAGCTTCAAGAACTGCTAATGCAGCTTCTAGTGAATCTGGGTCACTATGGCTATATTGTTTGACTATGAAACCAGCTTGAGGGCTAGAACAGCCAAGGATAGCTTTTATGAGTGTTCTAGGAGATTTTCCCCTGTGATTAACATCTCTATGACATCCCCATTTTCCATTTTGAAGGTTAATGCCCAAATGCTCGGATGGATCTTCTTCACCACACATGGGGCATTGGATAGAGACTTCACCTCGTTTGGTATTTGGTCCACGAGAAACGTAATGAATGTTGTTTTCATCCAGAAACCTTTGCCAGTCCATTTTGCTTCTCTGCCTTTTTCTTGTAGTAGAATTTCAAAGCTGTATTGATTACTCTAGCTCTAAATTCAGGATCAGTTTTATAACGAAGCCGTATCCGTGCAGCTTTGCAAATTTTGCATGCACGGTATTTTCCCTTTTTCACTTTTATCCACTGTATGTTGCTGGCAATGAAAGGATGGCCTCTTTTGCAACGGTCCATGTTAATGCCTTATGCCAAAGCCAATTTTTCTCACTTCTGCCGTTTTACCCTGATTGAATAGCTCAGCCAAGCTGTAGCTTGGGTCTGCCTTTTTAAGAGGTGAGGGTAGGCTGCCTGCTAAAGCAGCGGCTTGTGCCTCGGTGTAATTAAGCAACCTTGTATGTAGGATACCAAAACATCTACCGGGCCTTATTAAGGCATCATCCACATTTTGAATGTCCAAAATGTTAGTGGTGAACACCATCTTTTTATTGGGTATTTTTATCAAGCCATCTGAAATATTGAGGAACCTAGACATCAATTTATTTCCATCTCGTTCACGGGTTGTCAAGACAGCATCAGCGTCCTCAACAATCATGATATCACCCCCAGTGATATCAACTCCCTTACCATAAATTGGTGCTGGCCCATCGTTATCCCCAAACAGGAAAGATTGAAAGGGGCTATCACGTTCCATTAAGCGTTCATCATAGATGATATGAGCGCTAAGCTTGTACTTAGTGATAAGGTGACGCAATAAAGTTGTTTTGCCAGTTCCTGGAGGCCCTGTTATCAGCAGTACAGATTCATTTGAATTCATGTAATCTTCAAGATATTGTTCAGGGTCTTCCAGACCCGGATAATATTCTTTCAGTATTTTGTCACCTACGGGGGATAGATAAAATTCTCTGGTGTCTTCACCATGTTTACCAATAAACCACCACTTAATAACTGGCATATGATTTTTAGAAAAATCACTGCCAAGTTGTTCAGAAAGCTGGTCAACCGTGTGGGGCCGTGCTGTAATATCTATTCTATACTTACAGACATCTCCATAATCTTCAATATTAATCCAAATTAATACTGGATGATTTCTCCAATCTCCAGTTACAATAACTGTACGTGCGTCAAGAGGCATTGTTATTCTTGCCTGAGCAAGATAGGATTTAAGTTTTAGTATTACATCCCTCTTTGTGTTTGTTGAAGTGCTTAAAGCTACTTCATACCTGCTGAAGAGGAAATCTCCTTCATTATCGGCAATAAATTGCTGACTGATTTGCTGCCACAAAGCAGTGTCTTGGAACGTTGAGTGTTCCATCTCAAACATATTTTTCTTCATAGTTTTTGTACGCCTTTCAGAAGTAGGTCTAGCAATTTCTTGCCTTGCATGTTTGCATAGAAGATACGTTCGTCTACTGTACCTTCCATGAATGGATCTATGATCCAGACTGGTTTGGTTTGTCCTGCGCGGTAAATCCTCTTCTCACCTTGTTGACGGTTGATTGGTGAATCTGGTTCTTCAAAAAAGAACATATAATTCGCGTGTTGGAGGTTGAGGGAGGTGGAACCAGATTGGTCGTTAAGAACCAAGACCCGGCAGTTGCCATCATCCCTAAACCGTCTAAGCTCGCCGAGTACGTCTTTTTGACCTGACCAGATTCGGGCATGTTTGATTTTTCGGGCTTTAAGCCGATCACTGATAAGATGGTTAGTGTGGACAAAATGATGAAATACCACCATTTTGGATTCTTGTGCCATTGCATCAATGTATTCCTCAAGCAAATCTAGTTTGGGGTTAGTGTCAAATGACACTTTGATCTTAGTGTCATTTTGACCCTCTACGGTCATGAAGCCAGAAGCCAACTGTCGTAGCTGCAAATAACTAGCCTCTGCTTGGCGGGTACCGCCTGCTTTCAAGGCAGCTATGAATTCTTCAGCCGCCTTGCTGATGTACCCTTCCATAGTTGTAGGAAGTGGCACTTTGCGTTTGATATAGCGCTTGACAGGAAGATCATGCATCTCACTGGCAGCATAGTGGATGGAGTTGTGTTTAATCACCTTGTTGAGAAGTGGCATTTTTCTCTTATCAAATACGTATTCATCGAATTTGGTAAAATAATTCCTTTTCTTAGTGAAAAAAGCTTCTTGAAATAGTCCTTTGGTATCTCCTAGGGTTTCACCAAAATCAATCAAGTAGAACTGTGCCCAAATGTCACCTACGTCCTTGCCAAAAGGTGTTCCTGATAGCCCCACCCCATATTCGCATTGGGCGCTGACAGCACGACACATTCGGTAGGTAAGAGAGTTAAGGTTGGAACACTTGTGTATTTCATCCGCCACAAAAGTATCAAAACCCATGAAAACCTTTCGGGTGTTTTTTGGGTCAATTGTCCATCCCTTTTTCTTTGAATTATCCTCAGATAGCATAGCTACAGCACTACTGTAGGCAATGACAAAAATGTCTCCATCACGTTCTTCAAGTGTGCGTAAATTCTGGATTGTGGTGCCCAATAACGGTACCAGTTTTAAAGCTGGTGTATGTTTCTTGCACTCTTCAATCCATGTATCCACGGCGGATACATATGGCACAAAGACAATAGCCAGAGGCTTCTCACCCAGTAGTTTACGTCTGAGGATGGAAAATAGGGTGATTAGTGTTTTGCCTCCGCCCATCTCAATATGAAGCATGAATCGTTTCAATTCAGTAACAAGCAAGAAGCAGACCAATTGATGCAACCATAAATTATCAAAACCCGGCAGGAGCTTTATTTCTGCCGAAAACTCTTCAAGCAAATCAGGCCGTTTAAGTTTCTTGAGCCAGTCATGGTTATCCATCTGACGTTCAAGGAACTTGGTTACGACCTTTTTGTTGATCATCAGTTAGGTCTGAGGATTTTCTTGGCGGTAGGCCCCAGTTGTCCGTTCTTGTGGGCTTGTTGAACTAATTCATAAAAATCAGCTGGAGGCATGGGGAACATGCCCGCGTCTTGCAGCATGATTTGGCCGTCCTCCTCAAACATACAAATGACAACGCAGGCTGTGGCATGGAGCTTACGAGTCAACTGTTTGGCTTCTTTAGTCATCTGAACCAAGAGCTCAGCCTTGTCACGAGCTGTTAGTTTTGGTTTTAGTTCGTCATCGGCCATTTGTCACCCATTTTCAGAATTTTAATTACATGGACACGTAGTTCATCATTATGGAGCAAAGCATGTGACATCCACCTGATCATAGGTGGAAGGTCTAGCCATGGGGAGCCTTCATATTGTTCAAGGCGGCCATCTGCATCAAGTAATAGAAGTGCTAGTGCTAATTTTTGCGCAGGTACTTCTTCATCAGCCTTTTTTAACCTAGCAACATCAGCTTGATTTAGTACTCTTTTAAGGTTATTCACTGTTTTTCCTTTCAGATAATTTTTGGACGTTGAAAGAGATACGGTTTTATTGGGATTATTTCACTTGTTTGACGTTGAAGTGTGTTTGCAAGAATTTGTAGTGGATGCAACTTTGTTGTTGCAATTTCAAACTGAGGGCCAAGCTTTTCCTTTAATTTAACTGGATCATTTGTACCAAAGTTTTTTACAAAGAACCTCATGGTTTGATATTGGCTATCAAGGTACATATACTGCGTGGTTTCTTCATAAGCAAAATCTACCCAGTCAGCACCTTTAAAAGATCGTGCATCAAAACCGAGGTTTGGATTGACAAATGAAAACATGAGTTTTGTGTTGTAATCTTTGATTAGTCGTTGACGTAACTTTCCCCAAAAGCGGCTAAAAGTGTTTTTAGGTGTCCAACGAAATGCAAAAAATCTAGAAAACATCAATACTGATTGTAGATCAATATGATCTTTTATTTTGTCTTTAACATGTTCAAGATCAAAATTTGCAATACTACCAATACAGGCAATTTTATCACTTCCTTTTATCCTTAATGCATAATGATGCCCGGGACGGTACGAGCCTACATAATGAAAGTTTTCATGATAGATTTTTGCATCATCTTCATTAAGTGAGCCGAATTCAAGATCATTCAATGAAACAGAATTTTCAGGCGGCCTCATCCATAATGCATAGGGGTGTTGTTTCTCTCTAACAAAGTTAGAGGCTTTTAAAACTTCTTCTTTAAAATCACCACTACGAGGTAGATGTAAAAGCAAACGACTACGCAAAGTCAGTGGGTCTATTTCCAATTTCTGTGCAACAGCAAAGATCTTTGCTTCGTGAATGCGTACAAGCCCAAGATAATCATCAATTGAATAATTCACTTCATTACACATGCTCTTCTTTCCTAATTTTGGCCAACGCACGTTGCGCAGTTTTGACTTCTTTTGAAGTATTTAGACCAGCTACCCTACGTTTGGCACGCAAGATGCGCAGTTCATGAAGATACCATTGTCTATCAAAGTAATACTGATCGCTCCGTTTAAGCTTGAGTCTAATCCTCTTCATTACGCTTTCCCCATCTGCCCCCAGCATGATCAAGTGGAAGGCCAACTTTGTGTCTATGTGCAATATTTTGCCATCTCGTACCCAATATTCTTGACCATTCCGCAATTGTTTTTATTTTATTTTTGAATGTTATTCGAACATTGTTTCGTTTATTATTTTCTTGTTCTAATTTTGTTGCCCATCGACAGTTATTTTTTGAATAATCTTTATTATTATCTTTTCTATCTAGAGACATTCCCTTAGGGCATTTTTTCATATCAAGTAGGAAATTTTCAAACTTTTCCCAGCGTTGACAAACATTAATCTTACGTCCACCATAATTTTTATTATCTTTATCTTTACAACGAAAGTGCATATCATACCACGCAGCATATTCTTTACGTGTATTAGGGGGGTATTTTTGATTCCAAGCATGGCAACCTTTATCACGCCCAACTTTTAAATTGGGATTTAAAATCTTTTCAATATTGCCGGGATACAGTCTTGTACGTCTTCGCAAGGTTTCAAAATTAATGTTTAATTTATCTGACCATTCACGGATTGAAAGTGTTTCTCCCTTATGTGTTAAGTAAATTTTATTCTTCTTCACCATCACGGCCACCTGTAGGTAAATGATGCCAATAATTTGCACCGACTAAGAGACAACTGTCAACTACAAAAGTACCCATTGCATAATTTTGTGAGATAAACAGGGTGATTTTATCTTCATCATTTCGACCTCCTGACACATATAGACGTGCTAAGCCCATTTTTTGTTCTGCCGGAGTCTGGTTATAGGTAATGATGCAGTCGGCG
>Ga0137403_10003726_pt1 | contig 18204 bp, 18 predicted proteins | sample CZOMad2_1_16fung_FD_122057 | JGI IMG/M metagenome (GOLD analysis project Ga0137403, IMG submission 122057) | Vadose zone soil fungal communities from Angelo Coast Range Reserve, California, USA - CZOMad2_1_16fungal (Hybrid Assembly) | ecosystem: Environmental > Terrestrial > Soil > Vadose zone...
CACGAGCGACTGATCCTCAGGAATGTTGTCTTCGATCAGCCCGCTCGGCGTCTGCACTTTCCCGCCGGGGCTCCAGTTGCGCTCCGGGTATTTACGTGGCACGGGGCCGGTCAGCCATGCACCCGGGAAGATGTCGAATCCTTCGGTGTGCTCAATACATTTTCCGCCGCTGGCTTCATAGTCTTTGCGAATACCAATCATTTCATTTTGTTCACCCTTAGGTGACGGCCGACTATAGAAGATTCCCCGGCTGACATGCGCCACCGACAGCGCCGCCGGGTTCTTCTTCATCATCTCACGGCGCAGCGGCATTAGGCCACGCACGTGGTCCCAATGATTGTGGGTCAGGATCGCTTCGCTAACGTCGGACAAGTCAATGTTCAGATCACGCGCATTCTGCAGGACCGTCTCTGGATGGGCACCTGTGTCCAGCAGAATGCGGTGACCATCGGTTTCCACCAACGCGGAGAAACCCCATTCACCCAGACCCGCAGTATCGCCCACCAGCATGGTGGAAAGCACAGTGATTTTGAGTGCACGGATTTGCGCCGGCGAACTGGCAACGCTTTCGGCTGGAGCCTGGCCTTTTGCCGACTTCGGTCCGATCGCTAAGATACAAAGCGCCGCCACGGCGGAGATCGAGATTAAGCAATGAAAGGGGGTTCTCACTCGTGCACGTCCGTTATGTTGAAGAGTAAAATAATATTCGAAAGTCGCCGGGCTGTTCATGCGTCTCGATCACATTGCCCGCTTCCGATGCCGGAGAGCCCGCGCTTTTCTTTCTGGGCGCGACCTTCCCTTTTCCGGCCGCCATTTTTCAAAAACTACGCGCGAAGAGGCGCGAGTATGATTGCGCCGTCATTGCCAATCGCTTCGACCGGGCAACCCTCCATCGCTTCTTTGCAGAGCGCTTCCTCGTCAAGGGTCTCTGGTTGCTTGTAAACGTAGGTATGACCCCCGTCGTCGTTGCGTTTGAAACTGACGGGTGCCGTTTCGCGGCACAAATCGCAGTCGATGCATTGATCATCGACATAGAATGGCCCTGCTACGTTCTCGGCGTATTTGTTTGCGACGTCGGCCATAGTTTTTACGGTAAAAGTGAAATTCAACATTAGCAAGAGACGCTCTCGGTGCAATTGAATCGACGACGCGAACAGAATCGCAGACGAAGCCCACGAATTCATTAGGCAGTAACCGGATTCAAGCCCCGCGCGTGCCGCTTCCCCAGCCGCGTCACGAAATCCCCTTTGAAATCGCCGGCTTATTCGTGCGTTTCGATTACGTTGCCCGCTCACTCGTAAACGCGGATCACGGCATCATGTGAGCGGCTGTGTAGCGATGAACGACGCGGCCACGCCGCAGGACACCTTCAGGCCATTTAACCCAGTAACCTGTCTGCCAATACGTCTGCCTTCTCAATCTTCGGCGGCTCAGCTAGTAGCTCGGGCGCTTTCTCCATCAACGCCTTGGCGACTTTTCCCGACAGGTGCGCTTCGCGTCCTGCATCATCTGCAAATGCGTCGAAGATGGCGAAGGTGGTTGAGCCAAGTCGAATGCCGAACCAGGCGGTTGTTGTGGGCTCTTGTTGTACCAAGCCCTGCGCGTCGCGCAGGAATTTTGCGACTTCGTTTTCTTTGGCCGGTTTTGCCTCCAGTTTAACAAATAATGCTTTGGTCGTCATGTTGTGATCTCGGTGTAACTGTTTTGCTATCCAGCTGTGGAAATCGTATCTTTGTTTGATTTTAAGTCGAACTTGAATCAGTCCTTGGCTCTGAGTGGTTCGTCGAAGCGGACTGCGCGGACAGTCATCCGGCTCGCCGTACTACAGCCGACCGAATGGCAGCGCATCCGAAATGAGATCAGCGCCACGGCGGTCTTTGCGCGGGCGGACTTCGTAAACGTGCATCGGCGGCATCTTGCGGCTCTTTTTAAGTTGGTGCGAGAGCAAATTTACCTCGAGTCTTAGAGATCCAACGCAAACAAACGAGACGAAACATAGTTGTCGGCGATGAAGGTGAACCCCTTATTGTTGCTGGTGATCCCGCTCTTGTTCTTGAGCGGACCCTTTGTAAACGCCGGTCCGGTGGGAGACCTCTTCAAGAAAGTTGGTCAATCGATTTCCAAGCCTTTGCAGCCTCAGCCTCAGCCGGCGCGCCCTGAACCTACGAAGACGCCGCACGCGACGCGGCGACCCACTTCGCGAGCAGCACCTGCGGCCGCGGCGACGCCAAGCGCAGTCGCAAAACCATCACAATCCCTCAAAGAAGAAGAGTTTACTGGCACTGTGCGGGGTGTTTCAGCCGCGGATATGGAAAAGTAAAAGCTGGTTTGCCCTATGGAATTCCGATCCCAGGCCGGAAAGGCATGGTCACGAGTCCTTATACACCGGAGGATGGAAAGTATGTCGATGTCACCGGGTTTGCGTCCGGGTCCGTCGTGAAAGATCCATACACAGGAAAGCTTTTTCTGGTTCCGTAAACATGGGAATAATCAGGAATGGAGCTGACGGGATTCAGCGACATAGCCTGGTCAGCGCGGGCGGACTTCGTAAGCATGCATGGAAAATCACAGACCCCGCTGGCTGTGGCGATACGTTAAAGATCATTTGTCCGCATTTGGTTCGCGATATATCGCGGGAGGCTTGGCTGTTTCCTGTTGCTGATTAATGAACTTCGCAAACTCCTCATCGAACCAATGCGAGTGTAAACGCCACCAGGCCTGAACTCCGGGCAATGCGTTCATCTCGCGCACGACCACTTCGATCCCACGCCACACGCGTGGATCCGAATGCCCCTGCAGGTGTTAATAATACACGTCGTCTATGGTTCGAAACCCCCCATGCATATACGAACCAAAGCGTGCGAGATCGGCGCCTTCGAGAGACTCGAAGTCGTGGAAACCGCGATTACGTAGCTCAGCTAGATCCGCATGCTCTGTGATTTGTTAAGTGAACCGATTGAAGAAGTCCAACGTCGAACGCATCGCAGCTTGTCGCGTCGCGTGAGTATTGCTGCGGACTGCGCTCGCTAAATAAACGAGAGAAATGACAACGGCAATCGCGCCCACGAGTTGGCCGATTGCACTAATCGCTTCCCAATTCACGGCATGATCTAATTATGATTGCACAAGTCTCCGTAGAAAGTACGAAGATTTTCTTTGCGCGGGCGGACTTCGTAAACGTGCGTTCTCATCGTCCTAAATCTGTCCTAAATGTTGTTTCCAGGTGCTTTCAAAACGGCCTTTTCCATATGGAAAATAGAATCCGGAGCCTACGGGGCTCGAACCCGCAACCTCCGCCGTGACAGGGCGGCGCTCTAACCAATTGAGCTAAGGCTCCTCGCGGAAAAATAGACTGTAGCGGCCGCGTGTTCAGTCGCAACTCGCTGCTTTTTTGCAAGACCTCCACTTGCTGCTGCTCATGCTGTTTGGCATCCAGCAGGAATAAGCTCAAGAGCATGAGCAAGAGGAGGAATAGATTTTCACGCAACAACAGATCGACAACTTGGTTGAACATTTTGTAGAGAGGCGGCGTCGAAGATTGCGAATGCGCCCTGATGAAGCTATAGTGAGGCTTGGTTCGGCGGATTGACCCAAACCATAAATGAGCGATAAGCGCAGCGAGGGACTTCAGGACGGGGTTGGGGACTCGGCTCCGGACAATCTTGTTGACGCATTTGATCGAGTAATTTCTTCATTGCCGCCGGGCGATCCAGTTCGGCGGAACCTGTTGGATCTGCGGCCGCAGATTTTCGATCAACAGGAGACGATGATCGAGGCGCGCAGAATGATCGAGAAGCTCGAGGAAGTCATTAAGAAAGTTACTTCGCCAGCAAACCGGATCGGCACGTTTCTCGGCGCTACATCGAAAGACACAGCGCACATCGTGGTAGGAGGCGCAGACTACTATTGCAACATTGATCCACGCATTCCGCTCGCGAAATTGAAAAAAGGAACGCGTGTCCTCGTCAATGACGCGTTCGTTATTGTCGGCGATCTTGGATTCGAGACGGCCGGGCCGGTGACAAAAATTACCGAAGTTTTGGGTAAAGACCGATTGCGTGTCGGATCCGAGCACGGCCTGCAATCGATGGTGTTACAGCGTTCCGCTGATCTCACCCATTCAACCTTGAAATCAGGCGACGAAGTCCGTGTTGATTCAAATTACCGGATGGCGTTGGAGACGCTCTCGAGCACAAAATCGCACGAACATTATCTCGACAATGTACCCGAGCTACCATGGGAAAAGGTTGGAGGTCAGGAGACGGCGCTGCAGGCAATCAAAGACGCCATCGAGTTGCCGCTTTTGCATCCTGATCTTTTCCACAGATTTCAGCATGCCACGCCGAAAGGTTTTCTGCTTTACGGTCCACCCGGTTGCGGGAAGACGCTGATTGGAAAGGCAACTGCTTACAATTTGACAAAGCAGCTTCGGGAAAGAGCCGGAACCGAGATGAGCGAATACTTCATGCACGTCAAAGGTCCCGAGATTCTGAACATGTGGGTCGGCGAATCGGAGCGAATGGTACGCGAAATTTTTGCCACCGCTCGCGAGAAAAAAAGTGAGGGATACATGCCGTTTCTGTTTATCGACGAGGCCGAATCGGTTCTCGGCACCCGCCGCGCATCGCGCCACTCGAACATTCTTTCGACGCTCGTCCCGATGTTCTGCTCCGAGATGGACGGAATCGATTCGCTAAACGACGTCGTAATTATTCTCGCTTCGAATCGAGCCGATCTGATTGATCCGGCAATTCTGCGTCCGGGGCGAATCGACCGGAAAATCAAGGTCAATAGGCCGGACAAGCAGGGCGCTCGCGAAATTTACCGTATCTACCTTACAGACAGCCTTCCTTATGATGGTGTGCTTGCGAAAGAAACCGATGGATTGGGAGCGTCCATCGAGCGTCTGATCGAGCGATTTGTGGACTGGCAGTTTGCGCACCGCGACGAAAATAAATTTTTGGAAGTAACGCTCCGCAGCGGGCGCAAGGAGACGCTTTACCGCAGCGATTTGATCAGTGGCGCAATCATTGCCTCCATCGTCGAGCGCGCGAAAGCGACGGCGATCAAACGGGCTATTGCCACTCAACAGGAGGAAGGCATCCGGGAAACCGATTTGCAACTCGCATTCAATGCCGAGTACATCGAAAACGATATTTTCCCGACGACCGACATCACCGAAGATTGGCTCAAGCTAATCGATTACGATCCCGAAAACGTCGTGAGGATTTCGCCTGTGAAACCGGTTTCCGATGCGCGCGCACACGCAACGCTTGGTGTAATCTAAGCCGCGAAGGAAAATGGCCGTCGTGCCGCGCCGATTTAGCATCATCGGGGTTATGCTTTGCCTCGAAAACCTGGGAAATAGCAGCACTTGATGAAACGCGTCTTTGGGCTGGAGACGGAGTACGGGATCACTCTAAGCGGTGCGGACACCGTCGATGTCGTGGCCGAATCGATCGAGCTGGTGCGGCGTTATACCGAGCACGGCGCGTTAATGAAATGGGACTACGAATTAGAGGATCCGCATCTGGATGCGCGCGGGTTCCGTGCGCGCGAATTACTTCAGGACACGGACGAATCGGCTTACTACGAGATTGATAAACGGCGCCCACTTAGCTTCGAGGAGATAAAAAGCGACCTTGTTCTTTCAAACGGCGCCCGCTTCTATAACGATCACGCGCATCCGGAATATTCTACGCCAGAGTGCACGACGCTTCGCCAGATCGTTGCGCAGGATAAGGCGGGCGAGCGCATTCTCGCGGAGTGCGCGCGTCGTCGGAACCAGAAGTTGCCTGCGGGTTACGAAGTTCGTCTCTACAAAAACAATACTGACTTCGCCGGGCACAGTTACGGCTGTCACGACAATTACCTGATGAGTCGCGATATCGCATGGGACCGGATCGTTGCCGGCATTCTGCCGTTTCTCGTCACACGACAGATTTTCGCGGGCGCGGGTAAGATGGGCGTGGAAGCGGAGAGCGCGCAGGGTGAATCCGGCATTTACCAAATTTCCCAGCGCGCCGATTTCTTCAGTGTGGTGGTGAGCATCGACACAATGAACCGGCGTCCGTTAATCAACACGCGCGACGAGCCGCATGTGGACGCGAGCCGCTATCGCCGGTTTCACGTTATTCTGGGAGATTCGAACATGAGCGAATGGGCCACGGCGATGAAAATCGGGACCAGCGCGCTGATTTTGGATCTGATTGAACGCGGAGAAGCGCCTCAGCTCGAGATCGCGCAACCGGTCGACGCCAACAAATCAATTAGCCGTGATCAGACTTACGATTGGATCATTGAATTGAAGGATGGGCGCAAAATCTCTGCAATCGACGTCCAACGGATCTATTTAGGCGCCGCCACCAAGGTGAATCCGCCTTCGTCTTGCAGCGATGAAGAGCGCGAATGGATATTGCGTGAATGGGAAAATGTCCTCAACGATCTGGAGCGCGATCCAACGTCAACGCGAGACCGCGTTGATTGGGCGGCCAAGAAGTTCTTGCTGGACGCATTGCAGGAAGAGGAAAAACTTTCCTGGAGCAACCCCTGGCTGCAATCAATCGATCTGGAATATCACAACCTCGATCTCGATCATGGACTGTACTATGAGCTCGTGCGCAAAGGTCTGATGCGCCGTGTCGCGACCGAGGATGAAATTAAGGCCGCAATCTTTAATCCGCCGGAAACGACGCGCGCGTTTTTCCGTGGTCGCGCAGTCGCGCGTTTCAATGACGAGATTTCCTCCATTCAATGGGACGAAATCGTCTTTGCGAGCGGAGCACACTCATGCCGCGTAGCTCTTCCCGAGCCAGCGATGAATGCGCGGCTCGACGCCCTTAACCACGCGGCGCGCAACGGCAAGGATTTCTCGGAATTCATGAGCGCTCTCGCGCAGATTGATTAATTCGAGCATTCTCAAATCGAAAATCGGCAATCGAAAATTAGTTTACTCCCACTCGATCGTGCTGGGCGGTTTGCTGGAGATGTCGTAACAGACGCGGTTGACGCCTTTGACTTCGTTGCTGATGCGGCTCGATATGCGTGCCAGCAAGTCGTACGGAAGCCGAACCCAGTCGGCAGTCATGCCATCCTGACTCTCAACGATGCGAAGGACGACCGTGTTTTCGTAGGTTCGTTGATCGCCCATCACGCCGACTGATTGCACGGGAAGCAAAACGGCAAAGGATTGCCAGACTTTGTAATACCAGTCGGCGGCTTCCATTTCACTTTGCACAATCGTGTCCGCCTCGCGCAAGATCGACAATCGCTCGGGCGTGACTTCACCGAGGATACGAACAGCGAGGCCTGGCCCTGGGAAAGGCTGACGGTAAACAATCTCCTTCGGCAAACCGAGCTGCAATCCTGCCTGACGCACTTCATCTTTGAACAATTGGCGCACCGGCTCGACGAGTTCGAAGTGCATTTTCTCTGGCAATCCGCCGACATTGTGATGGCTCTTAATGACTTGCGCCGGATTGCCTGCAATCGAGACGCTCTCAATCACGTCAGGGTATAGCGTTCCCTGCGCGAGAAACTTGTAACCGCTGTGTCCGCCAGCGGACGGACTCGCCGTGGCGAGTCTGCGCTCGCCGTTTCTCCGGTCCTCTTCAAGCAATTCCTCGGTCGCGTGTTGAAACACTTTGATAAATTCATTGCCGATCAGCTTTCGCTTGGCCTCGGGATCGATCACGCCCTTCAGCAATGCGAGGAAGCGATCACTCGCATCGACGTATTTTAGACGCACGTGGAAATTCTCGCCGAAAACACGTTGCACGATTTCTTCCTCGCGCGCGCGGAGCAGCCCGTTATTCACAAAAATACAAGTGAGCTGATCGCCGATCGCCTTGTGCAACAGCGCCGCGGTCACTGAAGAATCGACACCGCCGCTCAAACCAAGCACCACCTTTTGATCGCCGACCTGTTTCCTGACGCGGGCGCAAGCCTCTTCGATAAAGGAGCCCATCGTCCAGTCCATCGCGCAGTGGCAGATGTGAAAGACAAAATTCTGCAGAATCTCTCTACCGCGTGGCGTGTGCGCGACTTCGGGATGAAATTGCAACCCGTAAAGTCTGCGTTGCGGGTCCTCCACGGCGGCGAAGTCGCAGCCTTCGGTCGCGCCGACAGCGCGAAAACCTTTCGGCAATGCCGTTACTTCATCACCATGGCTGTTCCAAACGTCGATTTGATTGCCTAATCCTTCGAACAGTTCCGATCCATTCTTAATGTGCAACATGCCAGCGCCATACTCGCGCCGTCCGGTGAACACTACCTGGCCGCCAAGGTGGTGCGCCATCAGCATCAGTCCGTAACAAATTCCCAGTACGGGTATGCCCAGCGAAAAAATCCCTTCATCGATTTGCGGAGCGCCTTTGTCGTAAACACTGGCTGGCCCGCCAGAAAAGATAATTCCGTTGGGTTTCAGTGCGGCGATTTCGGCGGCTGGCGTGTCGAAGCGAACGATCTCCGAATACACCTGACACTCACGGATTCGTCGCGCTATGACCTGTGTGTACTGCGAGCCGAAATCGAGAATGAGAATTTTTGAATGCGCAGACGTGGGTGCCATCTTCACGCGCGCTACGGGTGAGTTTGTGGGACGCTATGTTCTGCGGCCGGATCGTCGGCTGATCGGTCCAACGGGCTAAGCGTTCCCTGACCGGTCACGCCGCGCTCCAACTGCCCTTGCACTTCCTGCGTCGTGCGTTGTTCCAGGGGATCAGCGCAGCCGGCGACAACCAAGCATGCGATCACGAGCAAGATCGGCATGCGTTTCATCTGCCTATTGTAAGAACGAAGTGTTGCATTGCAATACAGTTGAAGAGGCCTCCTAGCGAAGCCTTTCGGAGTTGAACGGCTGAAGCCTTACGTTGTTTTTGTCGCGTTAACACTTCAACGTTTGTCTCGCATGATTCCATCGGAACTTTTGCTGCAGGGCTATCGACTCGGTGTTTTTCCGATGGCAATGGAAGACGACTCAATCGAATGGTTTTCGCCCGATCCGCGCGCCATCTTGCCTTTGGAAGACTTTCATGTGCCGCACGCGTTGCGACGTCTCCTGCGCAAAAGGCTTTTTGAAATAACTCTTAACGCCGCGTTTTCGGAAGTGATCGCTGCCTGTGCGAAACGGACAGATACTTGGATCAATCAGGAGATTATCGAGAGCTACACGCGATTGCACGAGCTCGGCCACGCGCATTCAATCGAAGCTTGGAGGGAAGGCAGGCTGGTCGGCGGACTTTACGGCGTTGCGCTGGGCGGAGCGTTTTTCGGCGAATCGATGTTTCATCGTGTGACCGATGCCTCGAAGATCGCGCTCGTGGCGCTGCTCGAGCATTTGCGCGCTCGCAAATTCGTGTTGCTGGACACGCAATGGCTCACGCCGCACCTCCAACAATTTGGCGGCATTGAGATTTCGCGAAACCATTACCTGCGCCTCCTGCAGAGAGCGGTCGAATTGCCGCGAAAATTTCTGTAACGGGGTTTGAAAATGATTATAGCCCATCGGTTCGCCTGCTCCGCCGTATCTCGCGAAGACAGCTGGCAGGTCTGCCTCATCGAACAAACCTTGTCATTCTGAGCGAAGCGAAGAATCTTTCGCTCCCATTCTTTCTCGGCCGGCGTTGAAATGACAACCAGAGGTGTTTCGCTTCGCTCAACATGATAAGCAAAGCGTTGAAGGGTCGACGAGCCAGCGGCGCGAGCAATTGATAGTGACGGAATCTCGCCGATATTGATTGCGAAATGGTTGGTTGGATTTTAAAGAAGATTTTAGGGTCAAAAAATCAGCGTGAGCTCAGGCGGCTTGCACCGATTGTCCGCCGGATAAACGAACTGGACGAGCAGTTCAAAAGCTTGTCCGATGACGAGTTGCGTGGCAAGACTGCAGCTTGGAAGGAAGAAGTTTCAAAGATTCCGCAGCTCGAGGAGCAATGGAAAAAGCTGGATGAAATTTTGCCGGAAGCGTTTGCGGTGGTCAAAAACGCGGCGCGCCGGCTGAAAGAACGGCAACATACTTTCACCGTGTGCGATCAGCCCATGGCCTGGGAGATGGTGCACTTCGACGTGCAGTTACTCGGTGGAGTTGTTCTGCATCGGGGCAGGATCGCGGAAATGGCCACCGGCGAGGGTAAAACGTTGGTCGCAACTTTGCCGCTATACTTAAACGCGCTCACTGGTCGCGGCGCGCATCTGGTGACGGTGAACGATTATCTGGCCCGACGCGACGCGGAGTGGATGGGACAGCTTTACGATTTTCTCGGACTAACGGTTGGCTGCATTCAACACGATCAGGAGCCGGACGTACGCCGCGAACAATACGCGATGGATATCACCTATGGGACGAACAGCGAGTTCGGTTTCGATTATCTGCGCGACAACGGCATGGCCACGACTCGCGAGCAACAAGTCCAGCGCGGTTATCAGTACGCCATTGTCGATGAAGTTGATTCCATTCTGATCGATGAAGCCCGTACGCCGCTAATCATTAGCGGTCCAGCAACGATTTCCACTCACCAGTACGACAAATGGAAACCACTCATCGAGCAGTTGGTGCGAAAGCAAAACATGCTTTGCAACCGGCTCGCGAGCGAAGCGATCGAAAAATTTGAGCAGGGCGACGTCGAGATGGGCGGGCGCCTCATGTTCAAGGTGAAACTAGGGCAACCGCGAAATAAGCAGTTGCTGCGCATGATGGAAGATCCGGACAAGCGCCGCGCCATCGATAAAGCCGAGCTTTCGTTTTATCAGGACACGCGGAAGGAGGAATTGTTCCAGCTTAAGGAGGAACTGTTTTTTACAATCGACGAGAAATCGAATGAAACCGATCTTTCCGAGCAGGGGCGCGTTTTTCTGAACCCGGACGATCCGAACGCATTCGTCCTGCCTGATTTGATTAGCGAATTCACCGAGATCGATCTCGATCCGGAACTGCCCGATGAGGAGAAGGATAAGAAAAAAGCGGAGCGGCAACAGCATTGCGACGCGCAAGCGGAGCGTATCCATAACATCTCGCAGCTGCTTCGCGCCTACTGCTTGTTCGAGAAGGACGTTCAGTACGTCATCGAAGACAACAAGGTTGTGATCGTTGATGAGTTCACGGGGCGCAAAATGCCGGGCCGACGTTGGAGCGATGGATTGCATCAGGCGGTCGAAGCGAAAGAAGGCGTTCAGATCGATCGCGAGACTCAAACATTAGCGACGATCACGATTCAAAATTATTTCAGGCTGTATCAAAAACTGGCGGGAATGACCGGCACGGCCGAAACCGAAGCCGCCGAATTTCACGATATTTACAAGCTCGACGTGAACGTGATCCCGACCAATCGGCCGGTGCGCCGTACGGATTATAACGATCGCATCTACAAGACGCGGCGCGAAAAATACAACTCGGTTATTAAGGAGATCAAAGAAGCTCACGCGAAAACTCAGCCGGTGCTCGTTGGCTCGGTAAGTGTGGAATCCTCCGAGCTACTCAGCCGAATGCTGAAGCGCGAGAAGATCCCGCACAACGTGTTGAACGCGAAATTTCACATGCAGGAAGCCGAGATCGTAGCTCGCGCTGGACAACCGGGCACGGTCACAATTTCGACGAACATGGCCGGGCGCGGCACCGATATTAAACTCGGGCCTGGCGTGACCGAGCTTGGCGGGTTGAAGGTGATCGGTACCGAACGGCACGAGGCGCGCAGAATCGATCGTCAATTACGCGGGCGTTGCGCGCGCCAGGGCGATCCGGGCGCATCGCGGTTCTACGTGAGTTTCGAAGACGATCTGATGCGCAATTTCGGCGCGGCCGATCGTATGACGAGAATTATGGAGCGCTTCGGACTCGAGGAAGGCCAGGAGCTTGAGCATCGCTGGCTCAATAAATCGGTCGAAACGGCGCAGAAACGCGTGGAGCAACGCAACTATCTTATCCGAAAACGCACGCTCGATTTCGACGATGTGATGAACATGCAGCGCGAAGTCGTTTACACGTATCGCAATGAAGTCATCGATTCCGAGGAGCCGCGAAAGCTCATTTACGAAGTGGTCGACGAAGCCGTGCCGGCAAAAGTGAAGGAATATCTCGATGTCGATGAACCCAATTACACCGGCCTCATCCATTGGGTGAACACGACATTTCCGCTCGGCCTGAACAAGGAGAAAGCAGAATTTGAAACGCGGAGTGTCGATGAAAACGCGCAGTTTCTGGTTGAAAAGATCAAAAACGCGTACGAGCGCAAATCGGCCTACGAAGAACCGACTGCCGTCAAAAGTTTGGAGCGCTACATCATTCTCAACGGGATCGATCGGCTGTGGCAGGAGCATCTCTACGCCATGGACGCATTGCGCGAAGGCGTTTATCTCCGCGGCTACGCGCAAAAGGACCCGCTCATCGAATACAAGACCGAGGCATACGACATGTTCGTTGAATTAATGGCGAACATTAAGAACGAAGTGCTGAACAATCTCTTCCGCAGCACTTCGAACCTCCAGGCGTTCGAAAACTTCCTGGCGACGTTGCCGCAATTCTTGCTGCGCGAGCACGCACCAACCGCGCCCGCTGCGGGCGCGCCGTCGCGCGCACGTCAGCCACAGCCCGTCGGCGCAATGGCCGGAGTTGCTGCGGGGGACGGCGACGGCGCGGGGGAGGTTTCAATCGATCTGCCAATTCGTCGTTCGATACCAAAAGTCGGCCGCAACGAGCCGTGTCCCTGCGGCAGCGGAAAAAAATACAAGAACTGCTGCGGCAGAGTGGCCTAAGTTCAAGGGTCGCGTCGTCGGCTTAGCCTGTCATTCCGAGCGAAGTCGAGGAATCTCTAACGGTTTCAGAAATATCAAGAGATGTCTCGACTCCGCTCGACATGACAACTCAGGACTGCTTAGGCAATTCGTACGTCGTGATCTCAAGCTGGTGGCCGTCGGGATCGCAAAAATAGATCGAGTGCGAAATTTCGTGGTCTTGGAATTCGAATTTGATTCCGCGCTTTTTTAGTTCGCGCTGCGCGACGAGAAAATTTTCCCGGTTCGCGCGGAAGGCGAGGTGAAGCATTCGGACTTCAGGGTGAGCTGGCCGTGTTGCCTCGTGGCTCGCCGGAAATAACGCAATCCCAGTATTTCCTTTGCCAATAAACGTCGGCACGCCGTCCCACATGCCTTCGTGAAGTCGCTCGAACCCGAGAACGTCGATGTACCACTTGGTTGACCGCTCGATGTCGCGCACACCGAGAGCTATATGATCAATTCCATCAAGTTGCATAAAAGATATGGACAGAATTTACAGAATTGCCTGGATCAACAAAATAATGGAATTGCTGCGTGGGATATCGCAAAAGGTGGAACGCGTTGTCCTCAACGCGTTGGCAAGCGATGCGGCTCTGCCGCCTAATTTTTTAATTAAGGTCAGCAGGCAATATGCAAAGAAACACGGCGCTTTAGGCGATTATTCTCTCGCATCGCCTTCAGGAGAAGTCGATCCACCTTAGTGGCCGCAGCTGCGTTTCAATTACGCCAGTGCTGCTCAATGCCAATCCAAACGGTCGTCCAACTTCCCGCTTCGCAATGCCTCAACAAATGCTGCGTAATCCTTGAGCGAACCTCCGATGGCACGCCAAACTAGTTTGGGTTTCGCGTCATTCTTGATGAGCTTGGCAACCAACATGTGAAAACTGTGATCGATTCCGCCGCGCTCGTAATGAACGACGTAATACTCGCCGCTAACCGCTGCCCAAATGAGGCGCTTGCCTGGCAGAGTTGGATCCGTAATGACGCAAGTCGCGTTCCACTTCTGGCCCGGGTCTGCGAGTCTGCCGTTATCGCCGGCACAAAGCGCGACGATTGTCGAAGGCAGGTTGCTCGTGGAATGAACTTCGTGGAAGCGCGAGAAATCCTGCAACACTCTGCGATCCTCTCCCGCAAGCTTCGTTACGTCTGCGAAGCACAGGATCTGGATCGCAACAGTGAAAAGAGACGTAAACACTAGAACGGATCTCATGAATGGCGCTGTCACAAATATTTTCGCCTAACGCGACGAAGATCCCGAGCTGTTTGGCAGCGGTTTGTTTGGAAGCTTGGAAAATTTGACGTCCATACCCCGCTCGGCCCTTTGCCGTTTGATGTCTGCCTTTTGTTCCTTCAATGTCGCGAGGAACTTTGTCAGTCCTTCGTTGAGAGCACTGTTTCCCGCCTCCCATTCCGATTTCTTTTTAAAAATCACGCCCGGGTAAATCTTGTTCAGATCGGGTAAGGCTCTGTTTTCTTTCTGAACTCTCTCGACAATCTGAACGAGGTTATCGATGTCGCCGAAGGCATAACCGTTGATGTACGGCCCCACCAATTGCTGAAAGGCGTTCGCAGCCTGGACCAGTTCGAAGGCCGGATCGCCCATGCTGCCCATCTTTTCTCGATCGACCAAACTCGCCAGCAGACGACCGCGATACTGAGCCGAGTAAAACCAGTAGGTCGCGTCGTTTCTGAAGCCTTGATGATAGAGTCGAATGGCGGCGACATACATCTCTGGAAATGTGAGATTGTCCCACGCCTGTTTCATCTTCGCGATCGTCGCGACGAACTCTGCTTCATTATTTGCGGCCAAACCTTTGCTGAACGGACCGAAATTTATGACTGGGCCCTTGGAATTGTAATAGGGCGTAACATAAACTTCGATCCGCGCCGGATCGCCGATGGTCTGGCCAACAGCGAGACTGCCTAATGCGAAAACACCGATAATGAGACAAACGAACCTGCTGGTCATAAGACTTAACGAGACGGAGCGGCTAACGTTCAGCGTGAGCGGCGAGAGCCAGCCGCCACTGACGCCCGAATTGTGAGCGGGCCGATCGGCTGGCTCCCGTCCGCTCCACGCTGTGGTTAGCTTCCTGCATACGAAGCAACTGAGGTGTATTCACGCTTTGGGCCGGTGTAGTTGTCGAAAACTCGGCGGTGGCGCTTTAGGCTGTACTCATCGTCACGGGACTCGTAATCTTTAACCCATTGGATGAGCCTATGCAGCATCGCCTCTTGCTCGGCTGCGGATGGGAACTTTTCGGGCTCCCATGGCCGGCGGTTGCAGTGGGCTACACACACCTCAATGCCAGGATTTAAGAACCTCAACTCCGAGCAATAGGGAAGCGCGGCCTCGACCAGGTCGCTATAACACCCTTCAATGATCCATCGATCATGGGTCTGAATGAACGCGTGGAGTTGTCGCAGGCTCGCGTCTAAAGGTTTCCGCTTCGCGCCCTCATCCCAAGCGATTTCATCCAAGGACAACCGCGGGATATTCTCGTTGCCGATAATTCGGCGAGCCATCATGCTCTTGCCGGCGCCCGAGTTACCAAGAAGGACAAGTCTCATTTACGTTCCGAAACGACGTTTGAGGGCTAACGAGAATTAGATCAGCCACCGCTGGGGACAGCGAGCGTGAATTGCAATAAACGTGCTTTCATAAAGTGAAGCGAGGCAGTACGCCGGCCAGCGGTTGGCTGCATCGCCTGGTTAGGTCTTGAGCAGTTCATGACATTAATGAGCTTGCCCGCCGCTTGCGCCGCGCCATTCGGACACCGACAACCTCGTGGAGGGCGTGTTTGCCAGTCTTGCCTGGAAGCTTCACGCTAATGGCTCTCCCCAGGCGAACCTGCCCCTCGATTGCGCCGAGTACAGCATCAGACACTAGAAACTCGGTTCCAGCTCTTTTATTCGCCCGCTCAATTCGGTTCGCGATGTTTACGGCGTCCCCAATCGCTGTGACTCGCTCTTGCGGGCCACCGCCCACCGTGCCGACGATTGCTTCGCCAAAGTGCACGCCGACTCCAATTCCAAAAGAGCATTGGAACAATCTCTTCACATATGGCTGTAGATCCTCTTTTACGTAGCGGAGCATATCAAGACCAGCCATTACCGCTTCGAGGGGCGCACATTCTGACCGCTCAACTCCGAAGAGCGCCATTAATCCATCACCGGTGTAACAGGCGACGTGGCCGCCATTATCCATGACAGCTCTCTCCATGTGATGGTAGAAGCGCCGAAGAACATGAATCACATCGAAGGGAGGGACCGATTCAGCAAAGCGCGTTGAACCGCGTATGTCGACAAAGAGAATAGCAATCTGCCGTTCTTCACCCACCGAGCCATGGGTTGTTCCCTCCTTCCTTTGGTCCGTGAGCCCCGCGTCCTTTGCGTCCAGGACGAGCCTCCGCAACGTCACGTTTCCGACGATAGTAGTCTGGCACGCTAAGCGAACTCTTTCGCCGAAGTGCAGTTGCTTAGCGAGCGCCTGTTCTTTCTCATTGCGTGGAGAACAGAACTGCAAACCGTTGAGGACGAGCACACGGCAGGTCGAACATCGCGCGTTCCCACCGCATTCATTCGTATGAGGAATGCCTCCACGGAGAGCCGCCGAGAGGACACTCTCTAAATCGGAAGCCTCAACGTATTGTTGGTCGGGCAAGAACAAAATGCGCGGCATAGCTCGATGCTAAAATGCAATGCTTCTTCCCATCGAGCCAAAGCACACAAAATCGCGGCGCATGTACCGGGACCTAACGAGACACAAGATCAGCGACCGCTGGCGAGAGCGAGCGTGGCTGCGGGTTAAACGTGGAAGTCATCGAAAGCTGGAACGCGGAGCGGCCAGCGGTTCGCTGCATCGCCTGGTTAGGCCGCGCCAGGAAGAGGATGATTCCCGCGATCACGACGTCTGTGAAAACGTGCGCTATCCATGGAGCGAACATGCCGCCAGCGCGTCGCCGAATGACTCCCATGAGCAACCCATAGATACAGGCGAGGCCCACGCCGAGCAAGCCGCGCGGGAACCCTCTAATATGGATTGCGCCGAAGGCGACGGCTTGCAGCAGAAGAGCCGCGAATCCGGGCCCGAGTGAGCTATCCAGCGCGTGCAAGATCACACCGCGATAGGCGCCTTCTTCGACGGCTGCGTTGACCATCGAAAAGAGCAAGCCGCCGGCAATCAGCAGTCCCAATGGCAGCGCCGGCACAAAGGCTTTGACGATGTCCGCAATGTTCGGCTGCAGAAGAAGGTACCAGCTGAGAAGCGAGACCGCTGCGAGGAGCCATGCGCATACGCAGAGGAAGCGGACTGTTGCGTCGAAAGATCCGCAGCGAGCCCATGTGGCTGTCCCCCGCAGCCAAGGAACAACGCGCACGACCCCCGCGTAACCAAGCAGACTAACGGCCAGGACGACCTGAAAATACCGCACCCCAGAAAAGACCAGGCCGAGACAGACCACGCAGAAGATCGAATACGGCGCTGCTGCCGCACACCGCTTGTACCAGGCCAGCACAGCCAACACGGCGATTCCGCTCGCAGCGCCCATAGCTGCCTTGCGAGGAAGCAGGGGGGCAGCTGTGACAAGCAAAGTGACGCTGACCACCAGAAGGGCATCAAGGTTCCGAAGGCTACGGATTACACATTGCCTGCGGATAACTGACACCGTGGGAACCATCTGATGGCCTAACGAGACAGAGATAAGCCACGGCAGGGTGTCGTGGCAAACACGCTGGAGGTGCAACGTAATGGGGCCGTTGGCTTCATCGATTGGTTAGATGTGAACCTTCCACCCGTGGATCAAGCCTCCGATCACCAGACCACCGATACCACCGAAAACGAGGATAGGGACATACTTATCTGTAATGATGGCGTCAGGAAGACTGATGAGCAGACCAAAAACAAGTCCAACGACCCATCCGGGCCACGAGGGCAACTGCACGCAACCGATGACAAAACCGATGGCGAAGCGACTCGTGAACGCTCCGAGTAAGGCCGTGGTCTTGTCAGGGAATGACATCGGCAGCATCAAGCCGACGTCCAGAGCGCCGAAGACCAAACCGCTGAGGAGTCCGAGGAGAATTTTTGACATATGCGCGCGGTTTTAACGAAAAGCCCGCGCCTTCACAACATCTAACGAGACACAAGATCAGCGACCGCGCCCGGGAGCGCGCGTCGCCGCACACTGGACGAACTAATTACACGAAGGTTACGCATCGGAGCGGGGCGCGGTTCGCTGCATCGCCTGGTTAGATGTTTTCTAGTTTCGCCAGTAGCGCTCGCGCAACAGGGCGGCGATTCGACTATGGAGGGCATTACTAATGCCCGCGAGAAGTGCTCGGTAGAATCGCGAACGGACCTGACGACGTGAGAAGAAATACGCAAGCAGACTCGCCACCGCACTGCACCGCATGATTGGTATTTGGAGGGATTTC
>Ga0137403_10003727_pt1 | contig 18202 bp, 11 predicted proteins | sample CZOMad2_1_16fung_FD_122057 | JGI IMG/M metagenome (GOLD analysis project Ga0137403, IMG submission 122057) | Vadose zone soil fungal communities from Angelo Coast Range Reserve, California, USA - CZOMad2_1_16fungal (Hybrid Assembly) | ecosystem: Environmental > Terrestrial > Soil > Vadose zone...
TTCGCCGCCAGATCGTCGCGCAAAGCCACCGAGAAGGGTTGCGGCGTCTGCGGAAGCAGGGCGTGGTCAGAATAAGCGTCTGAAACCCAGATCACCTGCCCGCCGTTATCGTAGAACGTGGCGAGGACGTGGGGAATGTTTACCGTCTGCCCGCTTTCATTGAACAACTCGCCTTTCAGCACGGTGCGGCCAGTCAGATCTTTTTCGATCCGTTGGTGCAGCACAGCGATGACTGGATCAGCCGAAGCCGGCACCAGCATCCAGTTGTGCGTCATGCGTACAGCTTTCACGTCAGCCTTCTTGATGCCTGGGAAGTCGATGCGATAGGGCGAAACTTCCTTGGGCAGCAGGACATGTGACAGTTTGTCAAAGCTGCTCTCTTCGGCCACGTCTTTGCCGTTGTTGTCGGTCAAAACAGCGCCGACCGTGATAAAAGCCGGGACGGTATCTTCATTCACCACTTCGCCCATGATGATCAGGGCGCCATCGCGCTCTACGGCGTGCATGGAAAGAATGCGGCAATTAGGATTTTCCACGTTCTGTGCGCCCCAATCGTCGCCTGGGCCGCGCCACACGATGTCCCAGCGGAGGTAGTTCACGGGAATCACCTGCGGCGGGACGTTCACTTCTTTTTCTGCCGGCCACTGGACTTTCCACGCACCATCGTCTTTCACAACTTTCAGATCGCGCGTCTCAAATGAAGCTCCGACCGCAGTGGCGTACTTGATTTCGGTGCGGACCGTGGCTTCGTTTTCGGACTCATGCAACACGCGGGTATTGACGGAGTCGAGCTGCGAGTACGTGCGGAGGCTGCCGTTGCGCCCCGCCAGGTCGCGGACGAAGCCGCCCTGATCTACGTTGCTGGAAGCTGCCACATAGGAATATGCGCCCTGCCAGTCATGCGCCTTTGCATCACCGAACAATGACTGCACCGCGCCTTCGGGCGAAGATGCCCTCGCATTCCTGCTGCCGTGCACCGTGCCCACGGCGATCAATCCTACTGTAAGCACTGCAAAGATGATTGCTAATATACGGCCCATTACCGTGCCTCCCGGAGTACAGGTTCTTCGCTCGAGTTCAGCGGGAACTCAATTGTTTCAAGTTTGCGCCGCTTGTCTGGAAAAGCCAGGATCAGAAGCAGCGCAAGAATGCTGCTGCCAATGGGAAGCGTACCCCAGAGGAGTCCTTCCATGGCCGTAGGCTGCGTTCCGTAGGGCGTTTTGTGCGCCGGCGGAATTCCGTCTTTCACCCAGAGGCTGACGTTGCCGCGGTCATACACTTCTGTCTTGCGCCAGCCAGCAAATGCAATCAGCGGCTCGTAATACGGGTCGCGCACAAAGATATATTTCAAGCCGTACTGGTCGGCGTGCTTCAGTATGGCCCGCAAAGACTCGATGCCGTTCGTTCCGTAATACTTGGAGTTGGTGAGCTGCGCGGACCCGTATTGCGTCATCTCGGGCAACAAGCGGGCTGAGTTATATTCGCCGTCCACGCTGCTGGCGTTGGCGTAAATTCCGACTTCAGACATTTTGCTGCCGAAGCCAAGGGTGAGATAGCGGAACTTGTCGTGGCCGTCGCGGTTCAGGAATGAAACGACCTCAGCAGTGCTGAAAGGCGCATCGTGGATGGGGTGGTAGACCGGCCATGAAACAGCCATCGCCACGCTGAGGGCGCCCAGAGCCCCCAGAACGAAAGCTGCTTTGCGTCCATAGCGGTCAATCAAGACCACAGCGCCCAATGCCACGATAGGCAGCGCCATCAAATTGGCCCAGAAGCTGAAACGTTCAAAAGTGAGAATGTCAAAAGGATTGTGGACGTTCGCACCGGTAACTGCGTTGACCACACCGGCCAGCATGCCCAGCAGAATTCTCGGCAGTGGCGTGGTTCCGCCCAAACCGAAGATCATGGTGATCCAGAAACCGATGAACAGTGGCCGCAACCTGGATTCCTTCAGGCCTTTGAGAAAAATGAAGGGAAGCGCCAGCAACAACGCGCCCCACGGGACGATGATATAGTTCACCGCCAGCCAGCCTTGGGAGAAGAAGTTCTCGCGGCTGCCGTGCGGAATAGGCATCTGTTTGATCGGGTTTGCTTTTAGCGCCAGCCAGTAAGGCAGCAGCACCACGATTACGCCGACAAGGGAAAGCCCCGCAAAGATCGCTGCTCGCATGACGACGCCGACGGTCGTTGCGTCATTCCTATCGCGCTTGCGATCCATCATGGCTGTAACCAGCACGGGAATGGTGAAGATCACGCTGGCAAACAATAACGTCACGTGGTGCGCAGCTGCGGCGGCCATGGTTAGCGCCAGGGCTTTACACAATGCCATCACCTTGCCTTCACGCGCCCATTCATAAAAGTACGCCAGCGCCATCAGGTAAAGCGGCGCGGCCCAGGTGGTGGATAACTGTCCATCGACGTACACCAGAGAAGCCAATGAACCCAGCAGCACGCTTCCGATGGCGGCATAACTGGCGGCCCTTTCTCCTACCCATATTCGGGCGTATTTGTAGACGCCGATGGGAAGCAGGAGGATCGCGATCAGCTGAACAAAGATGTAGGCCAGGTTGATGCCCATCACGTGCGAAAACAGCGCCATCCACTGTTGCTCCATGGGCGGATAAGTGGTCTGGGAGAAACCGGTAAACCACTTTTCATTCCAGGGATTGAACCAGTGTGTTGCGTAGTGCGCCGCAAAAAACTTGTGGAAGTCCGCGTCGTAGGAGTCGTTGGTAATTTGCATCAGCAAGAGCGGACCGTGCACCAGCAGCGCCAGCAACAGCACCCAACTCAAGGGAACCGCTCGAGAGGGCAAAGAAACCTGCCTGCCCGGAGCGATGGATGGGGAACTCATGAAAAACCTCCGTGAATGCGAGTTGCGATGATCGCGAAACCTCTAATCAGCGAGACGGCATCAAAAAGGGATGCAGCTAATCAGCAGCAGTTTTGCTTCAGCAGAGACTTCGATTCCAAAAGAGGTGCCGGGGTTTGCCTAGTGGCATCCGGATTCTCATTTTTGGAGCTATTTCCGGAGTTTCCAAACCGCTGGCAATCCCTAAGCTCGAAAATGGCATCTTGATTCAGGATGAGAACAGAGCTGCTGCCGCTGTCGGGGGCAAGCCGCTTTCGCTAAATCCTGGTAGCGTACGTGGAACCTGGTGGCCACGTGTTCCCCCTGCGACTCTGACAACGGTGGTCCCGTGAAGAAGAACTTTTTGCGTCTCGCGCTTTTCTGCTCCCTATATCTGGTCAATCTTGGCTGGGCGCAGACGTTTCCCTTGAACAGCAAGCCGGAAGACCAGAACCAGAAGTCTCAGCCCAAGCAAAACAATGGCAAGAAGCAGTCCGCAAGCCGGGCCAGCAGCGGCGGCGGGGGCTCGGCTCCTTGTGGAACCACGGGCAGCGGTTGGGGCGGCAGTATTGAAGCTGGCCGGTACGCGCGCGCTGCCGAAAAAGCGCTGGCAAATGGAAACCCTTCCGCCGCAATGAATTACGCCGAGCACCTCACCCAGGCTGCTCCCAGCGACGCGTGCAACTGGTTCCTGCTGGGCTACACCAGCCGTCTGGCGGGTAAGTCTCAAGTTTCGTTGGATGCTTATCAAAAAGGTCTCGCTCGCCATCCTGGATCCGTCGAAGGGCTTTCCGGCATGGCTCAAACCTACATCCGCATGGGCAAGGCCGACGAAGCCAAGAAGCTGCTGTTGCAGGTGATCGCCGCCAATCCTCGACGCGCCACTGACCTCGCGATGGCGGGCGAACTCTTCATGCAGTCGGGCGATCTTCCCCGCGCACAGAATCTATTGGAACGCGCTGAAGGTGTTCAGCCTTCATCCCACGCCGAGCTGCTGCTGGCCATCACCTACATGAAGCAGAAGCAAACTGACAAGGCCAAGCAGCTTTTGGATAGGGCGATGAAGCGCAGCCCGAAGAACACTGAGATCTTTCGCGCAGTGGCCCAGTATTACCGCGAATCGCACGATTACAAATCCGCCATTGCCATCCTGATGAAAGCGCCGGTGAAGAACGCTGATGTTATGTCTGAACTGGGCTACACCTATGAGTTGGCCGGCATGAAGAAAGAGTCAGCGGATACATACGAGAAAGCTGCCGCCCTGGCGCCCAAATCCGTCAACGTTCAACTGGCCGCCGCACAGGCGCAGTTGCGCGTCGGCAATCTGGATAAGACACGCACTTACCTGTCGCGCGGAGAACAGCTTGACGCTAATTACTACCGCCTCCATGCTATCCGCGGCGACCTGGCCAAGATTGAGCGTCGTGATAGTGACGCAATTCGGGAGTATCTGGCAGCTTTGGCCGCCATGCCGGAAGGCCCGGCTGAGGGCGTGCTTTATCCCACGCAATTGCGGCTCAACCTGATCGATACGTATCGCAATCTGGATGACGAAGCCGCTATCCGCCAGCAGCTCACCATCGCACAGCAGGAGCTGGCCAAGCTGCAGGTGGAAGGCCCGCAGCAGGTGGAATACCTGCGGCTTCGCGCTGCAATCAAGGGGCTGGCGAATGATGCCGTCGGCGCCGAGGCCGATCTGAAACAGGCTTTAAAGCTTGATCCTGAAAATGACAACGTGACTTTGCAGTACGGCAGCCTGCTTTGGAAAATCGGCCGCAAGGCTGAGGCTCGGCAGATGTACACCACTCTGCTCAAGCGCGATGACAAAAATCGCTACGCGCTGGAAGCCTTAGGTTATTTGTCTCGCGACGAAGGCGACAATAAGGGCGCTGAGACCTTTTTCAGCCGCATGGCCGCCGCATATCCGAACGATTACGTTCCCTACATGGCATTGGGCGACCTGTACACGTCGATGAAGGAGTATCCCAAGGCGCAGGCCAGCTACGAGAAGGCCCACAAGCTGGCGCCCACAAATTCGCAAATCGTGGCCAGCGGCTCCAACGCCGCCATTGAAGCTGGCAAGGTTGACTTGGCCGGAGAATGGGTTGCGCGCGCCACCGGCACCATGAAAAACGATCCGCGCGTGATGCGTGAAACCGAACGCTATCTGTTCCTGAAAGGCCGCTACGCTGAATCCGCCAAGCTGGGCGAACAAGCCATCGTGAAGTTGCCGCGTGACCGTGATGCCGCCGTTTACCTGGGCTATGACTATTACAACCTGGGCCGTTACGACGAAGTTCTTGCGCTGGTGAGCCGCTATGAGGTCACCCTGCCGAAGGAAGCCAACTTCCCCTTGCTCGCCGGCCATGTGCACAAACAGAACCAGCTGTTACAGCAGGCAATCGACGATTTCTCTCGCGCACTCGACAAAGACCCAAAGATGTTTGAAGCGCTGGTGAACCGCGGTTACACCCGCAATGACATGCAGGATGCCCAAGCAGCAATCCGCGATTTTGAGCCCGCAATCAAGATGAACCCCAATAGTGGCATAGCCCGCCTCGGCCTGGCGTTCTCTTACCTGCAACTGCATCGGTCACGTGAAGGCCTGGAAGAGACCAATAAGGCTGAAAAGCTTCTTGGCGAACTGGGTGCAACCCATATGGCCCGCGCTACCGCATACCGGCAGATGCGCATTCTGGATAAGGCCGTGCAGGAATATCGAGTGGCGCTCAAGTACTCGCCAGATGACCTGAAGTTGCATCTGGCGCTGGCGGATGCTCTCTATCATGCGCGGCACTATGCTCAGTCCATCAATGAGCTGGACGCTTCGCTGAAACTTTCTCCCGATGATCCGCTCATTTACGCCAACATGGCTTCTGCGCACGCGCAACTGGGCCATCGGGCTGAAACTTTCAAGTACATCCAGTTGGCGGAGAAGGAAGCCGTGGACCAATCGGCAATCCTGTTGGCCACAGGCGACGCTCTGCTGACGCTGGGTGACCGCCCGGCTGCATTAGAACGCTTCACGCGTGCACTGGACGCTCCTGACGCCAACCGCGTTGATGTCCGCATTGAGTTCGCAAAGCTCTTTGTCCACCAGGGCAAATATAACGACGCCAAGCAGGAAGTCGCGCTGGCTTTTGCTGAGTCGCGCATTGGCGAGGCATCTCCCGTCACCGCCGATAATCTGGTGGAAGCGGCCAACATTTTCCTTGCCGCGCATGACTTTGATCTGGCAGAGCGTTATTTTGCCAAAGCCAAAGACCTGGGGGCTTCTGACGACACGGTGGCCATCGGCCTGGCAGACACGTACATCGCGCAGGGCAATGATCGCAAAGCGGAGCAGGAGCTGGCAGCGCTGGGAAACTCTGCTGACTATCAGCAGAGCTACGATTATCAGCTTGCCTGGGCCAACATCTACACGCAGCGGCATGACAATGTGCACGCCATCACGGCATTTGCCCGTGCCAACCAGCTCGCGGCAGACGATCCCACAGCCGAACGCGGCCTGCTGCAGGTTTCCGGCGAAGAAGGCACGCCTTTGCCCTGGCGGCCAAACCTGAGCATCCAAAGCGATGTGGCGACTGGCGCGATTTTTGAAGACGCTACTCTTTACCAGATGGATAACAAGCTGTTCGGTGCGCCAGTGCCGCCGCGCTCTTCACAGGAAACAGACATCGGGAGCACGTTCCGGTACCACACGGAGCATTTCTTTCCCATTAATGGATTTGTAGGCGAGCGCAACTACCGAGGCACAATTTCCATCCCCAGCCAGACGCTGATTGTTCGCCGCAACACATACGACACGGTTTTCAATGTAGGCACAACGCCGGTGTTGCGCCTGGGCGGCGCGCACATCATTCTCAATCCGGGTATTGAATTCACTATGCGGCGGGATACGTTGTCGCCCATCCAGATGAACCAACAGCTCTTCCGCCAGTTCCTGTACTTGAACACTTCGCCGTTCTTTAACTGGCTGACGATACGCGGAAGCGCGGTCCATGAATCCGGCCCATTTTCTCTACAAAACCTTAACTCGCGCGACCTGGGCGCAAGCCTTGAGTTTGAAGTGGGACGTCCGTGGGGCAACAACGCGCTGATCACCGGCTACTCCGTACGCGATCTACTATTCCACCCTACAGTGCGTGAATTTTTCACCACCGACACGTGGGTAGGCATGGAGCATAAATTCGGCCAGAAGCTGGCAGTTACGGTCCTGGGAAAATACATCCGCTCCTGGCGCGTACAGGACCTCACTTTTGCCACGGCGCAGGCGCTTATACCGGGCGCGCGCTTTGAGTACAAGGCCAATGAACGCTGGTCGTTCGACGGATCAATGGACTTTACCCGCGGAGAAGGATTCCACCTCTATGACAACGTTCAGAGCGGATTCCTCATCTCGTATGTGAAGCCGCTTCGCCGCAGCGTCAGCGATGTCAATGGACCGCTGAATGTCGATTACCCGTTGCGTTTTTCCGTAGGTTTGCAGCAGCAGTCGTTCTTTAGCTATACCGGCACAGGCAGCACGTCATCGTTTCGGCCGGTGGTAAGGATTTCTATTTTTTAGGTTTCTCAGGGCCAAATGAAAATATGTTTTGTAAGCGGTTTCCCACCGAGTAAAGCAGTACTCAATGAATACGGCTTTCACGTAGCCAGGGAACTCCAGGCCGATCCTCTCATCAGCTTGACCATTCTGGCTGATGAATATTCAGGCTCGGAACCTGAGCTTCCTGATTTTGACGTTCAACGCTGCTGGAAGGAAAACCGCCTCAGCAATCACGCAAGATTGCTGAAGAACATTCGCGACTGCAAGCCCGACGTCGTCTGGTTCAACCTGGTCTTCTCCAGTTTTGGCAACAAAGAAAATCCCCTGGCCGCTTTTTCCGGCCTTACCCTTCCCGCCATGACGCGCATGGCCGGGTTCTACACGCATGTTACCCTGCACCATCTAATGGATCACATTGACCTCAATGACGCAGGGGTGCGCAACAAAGCGCTCTTCCGCGCTGCCGGGAACGTGGCTACGCGTGCACTGCTGATGGCTAACTCGGTCTCAGTACTCCTGCCGGCATACCGTCGTACGCTGACGGAAAAATATCGCGGTGAGCACATCCACTACCGTGCGCACGGAATCCTTTCCGCGCGACCGGAATTTCCTGACTTCTCTCTGCGCGGCAATCCCGACTATCGCATTCTGGCCTTCGGCAAATGGGGTACCTACAAACGTTGCGAAATGCTCATTGAAGCGTTCGAGGAACAGGTATCGCCGGTCTTCCCACGCGCGAAATTGGTGATTGCGGGAACGAACAACAGTAATTCGCCCGGCTATATCGAAGGTTTGAACGCGAGGTATGGCAGCCACCCGGGGATCGAATTCAGAGGATACGTGGAAGAACACGATATCCCGGACATGTTCGGCACTTCGTCATTCATGGTAATGCCATATACATCAGCCACAGGCGCCAGCGGTGTGGCCAACCTGGCTGCGGCCTATGGCGTGCCCATTGTTTGCTCGGACATTCCCGACTTCCGCGAGATGGGCGACAGCGGCGGTCTGGCCATCAAGTTTTATCCGGTGGGAAACAAAGCGGCGCTGGCAAAAAACATGCTCGACCTTCTACAGAACGAGCAGGAACAGCATGAGATGGCGGAGCAGAATTTTTCCGCGGCATTGCGCATGACCATGCCCCAGATTATCCGGCAGTACGTGCGGGCCTTTGACCGCCATCAGAGAGCGCGTGCGCTGGAAGCCGTGTCGCGCTTCCGTCGCATTCCGGCCTGGGTGCCTTCACGCTCGGCAATTTTCAGGGCATCGCGCTGGGGAAGCTGGATCTAGCCAAGCCGTTAAACCTGGGTGTGCGGCGCTGACAATCTTACAAAGATTGAAGCAGTTCTTTTGCCGCCCGCATTCCGGTAGCAATTGCGCCGTGAACGGTGCCGTTATAACCGTCACAATTGGTAGCTTCCCCGGCAAAGAAAAGAGTGTTCGCAACCGGAGCCGCAAGTTTCTCCGCCGCATTCATGCCTCCCACAGCTGCATAGCTATAGGCGCCGCGCGCGAAGGGATCCGCCAGCCAGTCATGCGTAAACGATCCTGTAATATGTCCCTGAAGTTCAGGCTCCGCAACTCCCATAATCCCTGCCAGCGCCTGCACCGCACTCTGGACAATTTCTTCCTTGCTGCGCCCGGTGTGTGCCGCAGCGTTTGGTCCGGCTGCCCAGCCCGTAAGGATGGGATAGGGAAGCGGATTGCTGGTCCACCAGGTTGGAAATTGGAGATCGTTAGTGAAAAGGAAGCTCAGTTCAGCCATTTCCGCATTGCGCTCCCAGAATTTGTCTTGAAAGCACAGGCTCACCCTGATTACCGGGCCCATTTCCAGAAAACTCATGGCGTTTTGCTTTTCCGGCAGCACCGGAGAGAAAACCACGCTTTTTGATTTCAACACGCCCAGCGGAATGGTAACGATGGCACGCGGAGCCTGATACTCCGTTGCAGAAGTGCGGGCGGTGACTTGTCCCTGTCGCCAGACAATTTCGTGGACTGCAGCATTCATGACAATCTCGCAACGTTCCCGGTCGATTCGATCTGCCACAGCTCTCACCAGACTCTCGTAGCCATTTGCGATCCGGTATTGGTGGTCACCTTCTATCGCTTCTTCCGCCAGACTGTCCCGTCGAAGTGATCGTGCACTGATGAGCGAGGGCTCGGCAGCATGGAAGCCTTCCACATATCTGAGCGCCTGTTGCTTTACGTCGTCGTCCGTTCCGGTGCGATCCAAGTAGTATTGAAAAGACTGATCAGGTTCTTGGGCAGGCAGGTTGGCAAAAAGCTGGTCAACTTTTTCCATGAGATGGCCCACCTCAGCCCACTCGCCATTGATCTTCCTGCGAAAACTGCCCTGAACCGGCACGATCGGCGCCGCGCCTTCCGCCGCGAGTCCAAGAATTTCTTGCGGTCGTCCGTGAACAAACTCTGCTCCCAACTCCACTGGAAACTGCGGCGTGTGTTGGGTGTAAATGCGTCCGCCTATGCGCTCCCGCGCCTCCAGCAGCGTGACACGCAGCCCGGCCTCGGTGAGATGCCGGGCGGCAGTCAGCCCGGCAATTCCGCCACCGATGATTATCGCGTCCATAATTGTGCAGCCGTCACTTCTTGTTTGGTTGCGCCGGAAACGGGCATAGGATATACCCCCAGCGCCCTGGCAGCGCCAATATCGACGGTTAGCACTTCGTTCTGCGGAGTCTTCTTGAGCCAGGCCTGAGCGCGAGCGATTGCGGCTGCGAATGTCCCGCGTGGTAACACCGTCAGATCAAGATAAAGAAAGTCCTGCGAGTTAGGTCCCAGTCGAACTCCCGTAAACGCGTGACCCGGAACAATCACGATGACGGGCTTCATGCCAAGATTCTCCAGCGCGGAGGCATATGCCACGCTCACGTCAATGCAGTTGGCATTGCTGAGTTCCAGCGTCTCGCGCGGAAGCCGGATGCGTTGGGTCTCATCCGGATAATTTCCAAAAGTATAAATACTGCTGACATAGCTGATGCCGGAACGCCGCATGGTCGTGAAAATGGCCGCTGCCTGCGCCCGTACCTGTTCCGTCAAATCTACTCCGGGAACAAGGTTGTAGCCGCGCATTCTTCCTCCTGGAACCAGGCGTTCTGCGCGCGATACCAGTTGCAAGACCTTTTCATCATGCGGCGTTACCCAGCGCGCGAGCAGCTGCGCGTTGGCGAATTTCCTGCCCCAGAAGAAATCAGAAGCGCTGTGGATAAATACGGGACGCTGCTGAGCGAAGGTATGTCCCGTCGCCGGGTCCTGAACTTCGACCACCAATGTGGCGGGATGAATTTCGCCGTTCTCATACGACTTGGCTAGTAATTCCGGATCAAGGCTGAACGTCCGCACCTCATGCGGACCGATGACCGCCGTCTGCCGCAATTCCGCGCTCCAGCCCCGAACTTCCGACGAGATAATCTGCAGCACCGCTTTGTCTGATGTATTCGCAATGCTCAAGACCGCCACGGGCCAGTAATCGGCGGCATGAGCGGCTGCAAGCGCGGGAAATATCTCACCACGTCCTGGCATATTGAGTTGATATTGCATTTGTAGCGGCGATGCTGGACCGGAACTCACCTGCATCTTCGCCGGCAGAGGCGGATCAGGCAACGGCTTGAGCGCCAGTTTCGTGACAAATATCCACGTCCAGGCCAATGCTCCGCCCAGACCCAGCGTCGTGAACAGAAAGACCCACGCCAGCACGCGCGCAACTCTCCCTGGTTTTCTGGAGTTCGCCATCTACTGTGTTGGGTGACGAAGAGAGCTGGTGGGTTGCAACAACTTTCCGGTGGCATGAGGCAACCACCGCAAGGCTATTTCGGAGCGTCTGCTGGTTTTCTGGCAGGCGCCTGCCGCTGCAACGGTGGCGACGACCGCCAGAATTCAGGATCATCGGCAATCCATTCACCCGCGGGATTGCTCATTGCCGGATTGACGGAAAACAGCCACGTCTCAGAGCTTTGCACGGCAACACGCGTGTAATCATCCAGCCGATTACGGGTGGAATCATCCACATCCGCGGTGTAATCGTCAACGGCTGGATCAAGCGCGATGCCGGCATTTTGCAGCGAATGCTGGGCGGAAAAAATAAGATAGATATTCTTCGGCATGCCCGAAGCAATCTGGTACACGACGCGATTGTCCGCCGCACCCGCTTTTTGCCGCACTGACTTGAGTGTCCGATGAATCTCTTCGAACTCACGCTCGTGCCCCGGACGCACGGTGACAAGCGTTACGGTAAAGAAACGCGCACGCGGCTGCATCAGTTCGACATTACTGCTTAGATCGTCGCGATAGTGGGCAAAGACGACGCGAGCATCACCCACGAGATTGACTTTGGCCTCCATCAGCCGATTTAACTCAGCGCCCAGTGTTGGATTCCTGGTGAATGGCTCTGAACTATGTTCTACCGATGCGTAAGAATCAAACCCCTCGATGTACCAGACCTCGATCTGAGGCCCGGTAATCGCTTGCAGCGTGAGATACGGCCACGTGCTGGCCCGAGCGCAGGCCAGCGCAGCTTCGCCTTCAAGCCGCGTATACTCGACCATCTTCGCAGGCTTCACCGGATCGCGGTAAATCTCCAGGATGGCCGGTGGAGGCGCCGACTGCGCCTGTTGCGCCTGGCTGATAGCGACACAGGAAACTATGGCAAGCAGCAAGCGAATGGCAGGACGCTGGTTAGGCATATGCGCCATTTAAGCAAACAGAGACGCTGCCTGCAATCGAGAAAAATAAATCGGGAGTCGCAGCCCGTTTGGGCGCTTCGTTATCACCGCGTTGCCGCCGGGACCTTGTTGTCAACGAAAGCCACAGCTTCTTCAATAATTTCCTGCACCAGGTCCGGCGAAGAAGCTTCCACATAGATGCGCATCAGCGGCTCCGTGCCGGAAGACCGCAGCAGCACCCATGCATCCGCGCCCTTGTCTTTGATGGGCGCATCCAGAAAAAACTTGATGCCGTCCAGATTCTCCTTGCGCAGTACCTTGTAACGCCCCAGTGAGGTTGTTTCACCGTTGCCGGCGCGGGAGATCGCTGCTTCTTTTACTTCGTTCGGAATTCGCAGGTCCCGACGCGCATAAAAGTGCGGACCATATTCAGATTGCAATGCGGCCACCAATTGGCCCAGGCTCTTGCCTTCATCAGCCATCACATTGGCCAGAAGCAGAGCATTGAGCAGTCCATCGCGTTCCGGCAGGTGGCGCTGGAAGCCGATTCCTCCGGATTCTTCACCACCAATCACAATCTGCCTTTCCAGCATAAGGTCGCAGATGTACTTGAAGCCAATGCCGCATTCCAGCAGCGTGCGTCCATGCTTGGCGGCAATGCGATCCAGCATCCGCGTGGTGTTAAACGCACGCGCCACATCGCCCGGCCAATCCTGATGGCGTGTTACCACCCATTGCAGCAGGATGGAAAAGATCTTGTGCGAATCAACAAAGCTGCCATCTTCCGCAGCGGCGCCGATGCGGTCGGCATCGCCATCGGTGATGAAAGCGGCGTGGCACTTTTCCTTGACCACAATCTCCTGAGCGGCTCGCACGTGCGGCTCAATGGGCTCAGGATTGATTCCGGGGAAAAGCGGATTGACCTCACTGCGGATCTGCACATGCTGAATGCCGCGCTTCTGGAATATTTCTGCCAGCACGTTGCGTCCGGCGCCGTACATGCAGTCGATGGCAAACTTGAAATTGGCCTTTGCGATCTTGTCCAGATCGGCAAATTTGCAAATAGCCTCAACGTAAGGAGTCTTAAAGTCTGCCTCTTCTACCTTGGCCGCCTTGCCTTTCGGCATGGCTCCTTCGCGGACGTACCCTTCAATCTGCTTGATAATCGCAGGCGTAGCGGACCCGCCATAGGTGGCTTTGAACTTCACGCCATTCCAGTCCCACGGATTATGGCTTGAGGTGATCATGACACCACCTGCGGTTTTCAGCGCTCTTACTGCATAAGACAGCGCTGGCGTTGGCGTGTAGTCATTTGAGAGTTTGACGGGAATTCCGGCAGCGGCCAGCACTTCTGCGGCGGCTTGCGCAAACCGGCGCGATCCATAGCGCGTGTCATAGCCGATCACAAGCCCACGGCTGGGATCTTCGTTCTTCAAAACGTAAGCGGCAATGGCTCCGGCAACGCGTCTTACATTCTCAAAGGTGTAGTCTTCGGCTATAACGCCGCGCCAGCCGTCGGTCCCAAACTTAATCTCCTCTGCGGCCATTCATCCTCTCTAAATCAACTCAGTCAATTTTTTCTCACTCAAGTATTTCACAATTTTCCCAACGTCCTGGGAATGCTCCCGCGTGGTCACCAGGATCGCATCGTCGGTTTCCACCACCACCAGGTTGTGGACGCCCACGATGGCAACAAATTTTTCTAAAGCGTAAACGTAGTTGCCGGTAGCGTTCAACGCAAAAGAATTCTTGCCGTGCAGCACGTTGGTTTCGTCGTCCTTTTGTAATCCAGCGTGATGCTCATACAAAGCGGCCCAGGATCCCAGATCGTTCCAGCCGAAGTCGGCGAGGAGACAAAAGAGGTTCGATGAGTGCTCGCCCTTGGCCGAACGCGGCTCCAGAACAGCATAGTCAATGCTGATGTTTTCGCATTTGGGATAAAGCTGCGCAAACGTTTTGTCGAAGTCCTTGGTGCCCCAGGCCGCGGCAATCTGTTCAAGATAAGGCGCGGTTTCCGATAGATGCTCCCGTAGGGCCCGGGTGAGCGTCCGCGCACTCCAGACAAAAATGCCGCTGTTCCAGTAATAATTTCCTGCAGTCACAAACTCTTCCGCACGCTGCTGGTTGGGTTTCTCCGTGAAGCGCTTCACGCGAAAGAGTTCTGACTCGAGCTTTTCTCCGGTCTCAATGTATCCGTAACCGGTTTCGGCGCGTGCAGGCTGCACTCCCATTACAACTATGTGGTCTTCACGGCCCGCAATCTCAATCGCGCGCTGAACCACTTTGCGAAACTTCTTTTCGTCGGCAATAACATGATCTGCCGGAAACATGCCGATAATCGCTTTAGGGGCTATCTTTTCCAGCAAAAAAGCTCCCAGGCCAATGGCTGGAGCTGTATTGCGCGCCACTGGCTCCGTTACAACCTGGCGTGCAGGAATTACCGGCAACTGACGCTGAATTTCTTCCGCCAGAAATTCATTGGTGATGACCCAGAAGTCTTTCTCTGTTCCCAGCGGAAGCAGGCGTTCCATGGTCTTCTGGATCATGGTCTGTTTGCCATCGAGCGCCAGCACCTGCTTGGCCTGCTTGCGACGGCTCCGTGGCCAAAAGCGGGTTCCGCTGCCGCCGGCAAGAATCACTGGATAAAATGGCTGTTTGCTCACATGCACCCACAGGGCTGAAGCCCGCCGTTCTTCAATGTCTCCCGCAATGCAATTTGTTTGCTCAGCGCTGAAGCGTTGAGAAACTTTTTTCGAACAAGACCGTTGCTGGTTGTTCAACTTTTTCTACTGGAAGCGATGCACACAAGAATTCCAGCTCCCACTGCGGCTTTAACAGAAACTTATCCACGGCAGCAGGGACCGCCACAGTTTCTCCGCTGGTAAAGGTTACGGCAGCCGCCCCTTCATTCTCAATCACGCCGCATCCCCGTGTAGCGACCAGACACCATACGCTGCTCCTGGCATGGCGCGGCCGCCGAAATTCCCAGGGGCGTTTCATCTTGAAATGGTCAACGATGAAACATGGTGACGTCACAAGATTAATCTGTTCTTTCCCGGGCTCGATTTGCGGCTGCCCGGCAACAACCCTGCCGGCGTGCGTGTGTTCCTTGGTAACGCGCAAGCCGTCTTCAATATGCAGCTCGCGGGGCCGGCCGTAATCGTAGAGCCTGTAAGTGGTATCGGAGTTTTGCTGCGTTTCAACAATCACCACTCCCGCTCCAATGGCATGGACCGTGCCCGCGTCTACATAAATCATGTCGCCTTCGTGGACGCCAATCCAGTTCAGCAGATGCTCCATGCGCTTTTCCCTGATCGCAGCTTCGACCTCGGCTTTAGTCGTTCCTGCCTTCAGTCCCAATCCAACCTGCGCTCCAGCACCGGCACGCAGAACATACCAGCACTCGGTCTTGCCGCAAGGCTGGCCCACTTTTGCGGCGCCCTCGTCGTCAGGGTGTACCTGCACGGAAAGTTTCTCCGTGGGAAACAAAAATTTGATCAACAGCGGGAAGCGGCTTGCATCTCGTGCTGCATCGCCCAAAAATCGCGCGCCGAATTGGTTTGCCAGTTCACCCAGCGTCCTTCCCTTCAGAGACCCATTGGTAACGCAGCAATCGTCGCCGGTCAACCACGCCTCGCCGATTGGCGCTCCTGTAACTTCACGGGCATAAAACGGCGTAAGGTCGCGGGTACCCCAGACGCGCTCGTGAAACTGCGGTTGCAAAAGCAATGGGTAAAGATCAGGCATGCGAGTGTTTGGTGAACGTACTGTCAGGGACCTAGAAAATCTTAGACTCGTAAAAACAGCTGGGTGTTGTCCAGCAGCAGCTTAGGACTTTCGGCGTCCAAGCCTTTTAGCCGCGCCTTATCGCTGCGGCTCAATCTTGCGGTTATCGGAAAAGCCCTAGAGTTTTCCGAACCATTCCTGCATGCGCTCCAGGCCTCGCTCAATCTCCGTGGCTGATGTGGCGTAGGACAGGCGAATATGGTCGCGGGTGCCAAAAGCCTCGCCCGGAACCGTAACGACGTGGGCTTCATGCAGCAGCCGTTTGGCCACATCCGCGGCCGACGTGATCCCAGATTTCCCAAAATACGCCGAGACATTGGGATAAACGTAAAACGCGCCTTCCGGCTTCACGCAGGTGACGCCCGGAATCAGGCTCAGATGGCCCAGGGTGAGATCACGCAGCTGGATGTAATCCTTCTTCATTTTCTCCACGCAGTCCTGTGGGCCGGTGACGGCGGCCAACCCAGCCATCTGGACCATGTGGGCCGTGCTGGAAGTGCTCTGGCTCTGCAGCTTGGTCATGGCATTGATAATCGGCGCAGGAGCAAGCGCATAGCCAAGCCGCCAGCCAGTCATCGCGTATGTCTTGGAAAGCGAACCAACAATCACCAGATGTTGCTTCACATCAGTGATTGCACCGGCCGAGAAGCGTCGCGGCGTGAAATTCAGGTAGACATAGCACTCGTCCGCGATCACATAGATACCGCGCTTGTGCGCCAGCCGCAGAATCGCCGTGAAGTCGGCCGGATCAAGCACTGCGCCGCTGGGATTGTTCGGCGTATTGATGATGATGGCACGCGTCCGTGGCGTGATCTGGCGCTCGATCATTTCCGGCGTCAACCGGAAATTCTCTGCCTCGTCGGTTTCGACGAAAACGCATTTGCCTCCGGCATATTCAATGATGTCTTTGAAAGAAACCCAGTACGGAACAGGGACAATGACTTCGTCGCCGTGGTCCACCAGCACCTGCAACGCATTGAACAGCGCGAGCTTTCCCCCGGTGGAAACCATGCAATCCGCTGGCTGGTACATGGAACCGAAATCTACGGCGTGACGCCGGGGAATAGCGTTGCGCAACTCCTGTATGCCGGCGACGGCGGTATAACGTGTGCAATTGTTGTTGATGGCGGCAATGGCCGCATCCTTGATGTGCTGCGGCGTTGGAAAATGCGGCTCGCCCGCGCCAAACTCCACCAGGTCGGCTCCGTTCGCTTTCAGCTTGGCCGCCTCGGCAACCACCGCCATGGTGGCGGAGATTTCAATGCGGTTTACTCGGTCACTGAACTGTTTTACTGCAGGCAGCGTCGCCATTTTTTACCTCTTTTAAATTGTGGCTGCGGTGCCGTGGAATTTATCCCGCAGTCGTTGTTCCACCAGTTCCGGCACCAGCCCGCGCACGGAACCGCCAAGGCGAAAAATCTCTTTGACCAGCCGCGAGCTCAAATAGGAATAAGCTTCCGCGGGCATCATAAAAACTGTCTCCAGTTGCGGCTGTAGCTTGCGGTTCATCAGGGCCATCTGCAATTCGTATTCGTAATCGCTGATGGCGCGGATGCCGCGCAGCACCGCTTTGGCTTTCTTCTGCATGGCATAATCCACCAGCAGTCCTTCAAAAGTCTCCACGCGCACGTTGTCGTAACGCTTGACCATCTCTTCCAGCATCTGTAGCCGTTCCGACAGCGTAAACAGCGGATCTTTCTCTGAGTTGCGCAGGATCGAGACGATCAATTCATCAAAGATCTTGCTACCGCGCTCAATCAGGTCAAGGTGACCGTTGGTGAGCGGGTCAAACGAGCCGGGATAGATGGCGCGAACCAGATTCAAATGAGTTCCTGAGTGTGGCTGACATTTGATTTTATTCCGGAATGAATCACCGGGCAATGTGGGAATTCATCGGCTTTCTCTCGCTGAAAGGGTAAGCTGCTGAAAAAGCCCGCTTTCGCGAAGAATGTCAATTCCCAGTACCTCCATCCCCTTTAGCTTTACATCTCAGAGATGAGGCGAGTATGGTTAACCTCGCCAGCAAGAGCCCCTCTTTCGAAGGAATGAATCACCAGCATGCTATCCAAGCCCTCGCGCAGTGAAGAAACGCTGTTATTTGCGAAAAACTTCCTCCAACATCCCAGAATGCTGGGGTCTTTGATCCCCAGTTCCCGCTTTCTCATAGACCGCCTGCTCAGCCGGGTGGACTGGAAACGCGCTCGAACGATTGTGGAATACGGGCCTGGAGTGGGTACCATCACGGCCCATATTCTCTCCCGGATGTCTCCTGACGCCCGCCTCGTCGTCTTCGAGATGAATGAGGATTTCGTTCGCTACCTGAGCAGGGCATTCCCTGAT
>Ga0137403_10003728_pt1 | contig 18200 bp, 16 predicted proteins | sample CZOMad2_1_16fung_FD_122057 | JGI IMG/M metagenome (GOLD analysis project Ga0137403, IMG submission 122057) | Vadose zone soil fungal communities from Angelo Coast Range Reserve, California, USA - CZOMad2_1_16fungal (Hybrid Assembly) | ecosystem: Environmental > Terrestrial > Soil > Vadose zone...
GAACGCCGGCAGCGCGGCCAGCGCCTTCCACTGCGCGTCGTTGCCGACGGCGAGGTAGACGTGGCCGTCGCGCGTCGCGTGCACGCCGACCGGCGCGAAGAACTGGTGGCCGCTGCCACGGCGCGTGACGCGCTCGCCGAGGCTCTCGACCGCGACCGGCGCCACGAGCCACGACACCGCGCTGCGGAACATCGCGACGTCGATCCGCGCGCCCTCGCCCGTCTTCTGGCGACGGTAGAGCGCCTTCATCACCTCGCCGTACGCGTGCTCGGCGGCGCCCAGGTCCACCATCGGCGCCCCGAACGGGGTGGGCGGTCCGTCGGGCTCGCCCGTGAGGGCCATGAAGCCGGCGCGCGCCTGGAGCACGGGGTCGTACGCGGGCTCGTCGTGATCGGGCCCGAAGCCGCTGATCCCCAGCCAGATCAGGTCGCGGCGCGCCGCGCGCAGCGTGGGCTCGTCGATCCCGAGCGCCACGTACGAGCGCGGCCGCTGATTCGTGGCGACGACGTCGACGGGCAGGCGCGTGACGAGCTCGCGCAGCAGCGCGCGGCCTTCCGGCGCGGCGAGGTTCAGGGTGATGGCCTCCTTGCCGGCGTTGTTCGGCAGGAAGTAGGCGCGCATGTCGGGCTCGCCGAGGACGTCTCGGCCGACGAAGCGGTTCGGATCGGGCCGCTGCGGGTTCTCGACGCGGATGACGCGCGCGCCGTCGCAAGCGAGGCGATAGGTGAGGAAGGGCAGCGTCGTCGCCTGCTCGAGGGCGAGGACGGTCAGCCCCTCGAGGGCGCGGCTCATCGGGGGCGCCGGTCCACCACGCGCACCGCCTTGCCCTGCGGGCGCTCGAGCGTGCCGGCCGCGCACAGCCGGATCTCGGGGCCGAGCGCGAGCGCGTCGTGCAGGTCGCGCTTGATGCGCGTCGCCACGCCGGGATCGCAGCCCGGCTCGGTCTCGACGACCACGGTCATCCGCTCGCCCCCGCCCTCGGCGTCGAGCACGATCTGGTACTCGTGACTCACGCCGGTGTGGGCGAGCAGCACCACCTCGACCTGGCGCGGGTAGAAGTTGACGCCCTTGTAGATGACCATGTCATCGGTGCGCCCGCGCAGCCGATCGATCCGCAGCGACGTTCGGCCGCAGGCGCACGGCGCGCGTGAGACCACCCGCGTGAGATCGTGAGTCCGGTAGCGCACCAGCGGCAGCCCCTCGCGCGTGAGCGTGGAGACGACCAGCTCGCCTTCTTCTCCATCGGGCCGCGGACGGCCCGTGGCGGGATCCACGATCTCGACGACGTAGTGGTCCTCCCACACGTGCACGCCGGCGCGCGCGAGGCAGTCGATGCCGAGCCCCGGTCCACCCGTCTCGGTCATGCCGATGATGTCGTGTGTGCGGATCGATAGCTCGCGCTCGATCCGCCGGCGCAGCGCGTCCGACCACATCTCGGAGCCGAAGATGCCGACGCGGAGGGCGAGCGTCGCGAGGTCGAAGCGCTCGGCGCGCGCCACCTCGATCAGGCGCAACGGATAGGTCGCGATGGCGGTGAGCACCGTCGCCTTCAGATCGCGCATCAGCCTGAGCTGCAGCGACGTGCGGCCGGCGCCCACCGGCACCACCATCGCGCCGAGCCGCTCGGCGCCGTAGTGGAAGCCGAAGCCGCCGGTGAAGAGGCCGAACGACGGCGTGATCTGGATCACGTCGTCGCGCGTGACGCCCGCCGCGACGTAGCAGCGCGCCATCACCTCGCCCCACTGCGCGACGTCCGCCGCCGTGGACGGGTTCAGGATCGGGTTGCCGGTGGTGCCGCTCGACATGTGCACGCGCCGGTAGCCCTCACCGCACGCCAGGTCGTACGGATAGGCGTCGCGCAGCTCGTCCTTGGTGAGGAACGGCAGCCGCGTCCAGTCGTCGACGCGCTCGAGGTCCTCGGGCCGGACGTCGCCGAGGCGGCGCCGCCACGCGAGGTTGCCCAGGCAGCGCGCGAGCGTCGCGCGCATCCGCTCGAGCTGGAGTCGCGCGAGCGCGTCGCGCTCGAGGGTCTCGAGCTCCGGCTGGAACATGGTCGAGCGCTGAGTATACTCGTCGTCATGCGCACACTGCTGATCATCGGGACCGACAAGGGCGCCTTCCTCGCGAAGAGCGACGCCGGGCGCACCGCGTGGACGATCGAGGGGCCGCTGTTCAAGGGCTGGCGGATCACCGCTATCGGACGTGACGGCGGCCGGACGTTTCTGGGCGTCAACAGCTTCGTCTACGGCGCCACCATCCAGGTCAGCGACGACCTCGCGAAATGGCGCCAGGTGGACGGGCCCGCCTATCCGAAGGACGGGACGCGCAAGCTCACCCAGGTCTGGAAGATCGCGCCCGTCGGCGGCGCGCTGTTCGCCGGCGTCGCCGAGGCCGGGCTCTTTCGCAGCGACGACCGCGGCGACACGTGGAAACCCGTGGCCGGCCTGAACGACCATCCCACGCGCGAGAAATGGATGCCCGGCGCGGGCGGGCTCTGTGCTCACGCGATCGTCGGCGATCCGACGAATCCGCAGCGGATGTGGTGCGGGATCTCGGCGGTCGGTGTCTTCCGCACCGACGACGGCGGCCGCACCTGGCAGTCGAAGAACCGCGGCGTCACCGTCGTCCTCGAGGACAAGACCACCAAGGACATCGGCTACTGCGTGCACGGCCTCGCCCAGGACACGCGCGATCCGAATCTCATCTGGCGCCAGGACCACAAGGGCATGTACCGCACGCGCGACGGCGGCGACTCGTGGGAGAAGATCGAGCGCGGGCTGCCCTCCGGCTTCGGCTTTCCGCTCGTGCGCGAGCCCAGGCGCGGCGCGCTCTACGCGGTCCCGCTGGAAAGCGACGAGTTCCGCATGCCGCCGGGGGGCGCGCTGCGCGTCTACCGCAGCATCGACGGCGGCGAGTCGTGGGCGCCGTCGGGCAAGGGCCTGCCGGGCGAGCACGCGTACGATGTGGTGCTGCGCGGCGCCCTGACGCTGGACGCGCAGGATCCGGCGGGCATCTACGTCGGCACGACGGGCGGAACGGTCTACGCGTCGCGCGACGCCGGCGAGAGCTGGCAGGCGCTGCCCTTCGGCGCGCCGCGCGTCGTCTGCCTCGCCGCCTTCACCGAGTAGGCGCGAGCCGTCCGTGGCTTCGGTCACCGTGCGGCTGCCGCGTCTGCTCGCCGGCCTCATCGGCGGCGCGCTCGAGACGACCGTGGAGGCCGACACCCTGGCCGCCGCTCTCGACACCCTGATCGCCCGTCATCCCGAGCTGGGCGTCCACCTCTTCGACGAGAGCGGCAAGCTCCGCGGTCACGTGCTGTGCTTCCACAACGAGGACAACACGCGCTGGCTCCCGAGCCTCGAGCGGCCCGTGAAGCCGGGCGACGTGATCACGATCATGCAGGCGGTGACCGGCGGCTGAGCGCGAGGGCGCCCGCGCCGGCGACGAGCACGGCGCACGCGATCACGAGCGCCTCGGAGAAGCCGCCGCCCGCGCGACCCGCATAGCGGACGAGGACGGGCCCGCCGATCTGCCCGATCGCGATCGCTGACGCCATCGCGGCGATCATCCGCATGCCGCCGACCTCGCGTCCCTCCTGAAATCCGGCCATGGTGATCACCGTGAACGTGCCGCCGACGAGGAGGGCGCTGAGCATGATCGACGCGATCCCCGGCCGGATCACCGGAAGGACGAGGCCCACCGCCATCACGACGTGCCCCAGGCTCCACAGGCGGCGGTTGCCCAGCGACTGCGACAGGCCGGCCGCGGCAAAGGTGGACGCGGCGGCGGTGACGCCGAAGACGGGCCACGCCCATCCGAACACGGACGGATCGGCGCGAGGCGCTCGAGCGCCCACGCCGAAGCGAATGGGAGCACCCATCCGGTCGCGATTCCCGCGATCAATCGCAGCGCGATCCAGGCCGGCACTCGGCGCTCGAGGCCCATGGCCAGCGTCGCGAGACCGATCGTCACGAGGCCGCCACGGATCGCCGGCTGGATCGGCACCCGCACCACCGTCGCGGCGAGCGCGCCGATCAGGGTGCCGAGATAGTTTGCCGAGGCGAGCGAGGCGCCGGCGGCGAGGGAGAGGCCGGCGTCCACCTGCATCATCGGCAGGATCGGCGTGAACGCGAAACGCCCGACGCCCATCGGCACCGCGAGCGCCACCATGCCCGCCAGCGCGATGACCAGCGGCGACGACGCGCGCGCCGGCGGCGGCACTAGTCAGGAGCCTGTCGGAATATCGAGGGGCGCCACGGCTTCGCCGGGGCGCCCCGAACGCTGGGGGTGTGGGGGCCATTTCGGGGCCCCCACCTCAAGAGCCGGCCATGTCGGGGCCCCCCATCACTGAGGCACGACGCGCAAGATCCTGTCGTCGCCCTCGCGCACGACGCCGCGGCCGTCGCGGTTGCTGGTCGTGACGTACAGCGCGCCGTCGGGGCCGACGACGACGTCGCGCAGCCGGCCGTGCGCGCGCCGGAGAATCGATCGCACGTTGACCAGCCTCAGATCGGCATCGAGCGTGATCTGGATCAGCCGCTCGCCGCGCAGCGCCGCCACCCAGAGGCTGTCCCCCAGCCAGCCGATGCCCGACGGCGCCCACGTGTCGCGCTCGGACTCGACGATGGGGTCCACGTAGCCGCGGCGGGAGGCCGCCGGATTGTCGGCGCCGGCGACGTCGGGCCAGCCGTAATTCTTGCCGGGTTCGATGCGGTTGATCTCGTCATGAGCGCTCGGGCCGTGCTCGGCGGCGAGCAGCCGGCGCTTGCCGTCCCACGCGAGGCCCTGCGGGTTGCGATGACCGAGCGAGAACACCGGCGAGCCGCGAAGCGGATTGTCCGCGGGCACCGAGCCGTCCGCTTCCAACCTCAAGATCTTCCCGTTGAGGCTGTCCTTCGCCTGGGCCAGCCGCGGCTCGCGCGCGTCGCCCATCGTCGCGTAGAGCTTGCCGTCGGGACCGAACTTCAGCCGGCAGCCGTCGTGCGTGGCCGCGCCGTGCATGCCGTCGAGGAGCACGCGTTCCTCGCCCGCGCGGCCCTCGCGCAGCGTGAGGCGGGTGATGCGGTTGACGAGACTCCCCTGCCGCTCGGCGGTGTAACAGACGTACAGGTGGCCGGTGTCGACGAAGCGGGGATCGAGCGCCAGACCCATGAGGCCGGCCTCACCCTGCGCGGCCACGGTCAGCGTCGCGACGGGGTCCGGCTCGAGCCGCCCTTCCTTCACGACCCGGATGCGGCCGACACGCTCGGTGACGAAGAGGCGCCCGTCGGGCGCGAAGGCCAGCGCCCAGGGCACCTCGAGGCCGGTGGCGATCGTCTCCACCCGCGGCTGGGCGGCGGCGGGCGAGGTCGCCAGCGCCGCGAGCGCCAGCGCGCCGGCGAGGCGGCTCAGAAGAACAGCATTGCGACGATGAAGAGCACGACGAAGGCCGCGACGCCGGCGTAGAACCATTTCTTGATCTTCTCCCGCAACTCCCGCTCGGCGCGCGCCTCGCTCGCCATGGCCATCCGGAACTTGTGCTCGACGGCTTCCTTCTCGGAATAGCTGTCGGATTTCTCGTTCACGGGCTCCCCTCCCTCTTTCGATCCTAGCCGATACGGCGGCCCGGGGAGGAGGGCTCTGTCAGCCGCCGTCGCGCTTCCTGGCCCCGCCCGGTGGGGGGATTTCCCCCGCCCGGCCGCGCAGGGCCCGCCGCATCATCCACCGGACGACGAGGAGGTCGATGAACGCGGGCAGCGCCCGGTTCCAGATACCAAATTTTGATTGGCCCAGGTGACGCCCGCGATGGTGCACGGGCACCTCGACGACGCGGTACCCGGCCATGCGCAAGAGCGTCGGCACGAAGCGGTGCATGCCCGAGAACGGCGGGATCGCCGACACGCAGTCGCGGCGCATCGCGCGCAGGCTGCACGCGCTGTCCCGGACCTGGTCGCCCGTGAGTCGGTTGCGCACGGCGTTGGCGATGCGGGACGAGATCCGCTTCCGCCAGTGGTCGTGTCGCTCGTAGCGGTAACCGACGGCGGCGTCCGCGGTCTCGAGCGCGGCCAGGAGCGGCTCGAGATCGCGCGGGTCGTTCTGGAGGTCGGCGTCCATCGTGGCGACGATCGAGCCCCGCGCCGCCGCGTAGCCGGCGGCGAACGCGGCCGTGAGTCCCGCATTGGCCTCGAAGGAGAGCAACCGCACGCGGGGGTCGCCCTTCATCAGCGCCTGAACGGCGCCCGCGCTCCCATCCGTCGACCCGTCGTCGACGAAGATGATCTCCGCCCGACGCCCGAGCTTGGCGAGCGCGGCGTCGAGCTCCTCCCACAGGAGCGGGACGTTGTCGACCTCGTTGAACATCGGAATGACGACCGACAGCTCTACGTCGTGGCTCACGGCGCGACCCGTGTGACGACGACCATGCGGCGGTCGCGGAGGCTTCGAGACGCGAGGACGCGCCAGGCCGGCCCGGCCGTCGGCGCGAGCGTCTCCCACTGCGCCGCCGGCATGATGAAGCGCTCGTGGACGGCCGTGGCGAGGCGGGCACGCACGGACGACTCGTCTGGCAGCTCGATCACGCGGCGGCGGAGGTAGACGTCGTAGCTGAGCCGCAGGTCGGGGTGACCGATCACGACACCATCCGGTGGCAGACCCGCGCTGGCCGCGTCAGCCAGCGGGCGAACATCGAAGGCTTGCGTATACCGCGGCGGATACGTCATCCCCTCGACGACGAGCATACCTGCGATGGCCAGCCCCAGGCCCACCGCGCCGATCCAGACGGCGTGCCACCGCAGGCCGAGCACGAGCGCCGCCGCGGCCGCCAGCGCGAGCACGGCCAGCGCCGTCTGCTCCCATCCCGCCGTCGGGAGGTAGGGACGATCCTCAGGAGTGAGCGCACGGGCGACGACCGGGTGCAGCGCGCGGAGCGATACGACGACGGCCGTGACGAGCGCGAGCCCGGTGCAGGCCAGGGCGGCCCACCGCAGCACGCGCGCGGCGCGGCCCGTGACCGGAGCCGTCACGAGCTCCGCCGTCAGCAGCGCGAGACCCGGAAGGACGGGCAACACGTAGCGCGCGCGGAAATTCCCCGAGAGGGCGACGAGAACCCAGAGCGTCGCCGTCCAGAGGGCGACGCGCCTGCGGGCGGCATCCGGGCTCTGTCGCCACCACAGCGGCGCCGCCGCCAGCAGCACCGTCCACGGCAGGAAGGCCACCAGCGGCTCCCCGAGGCTCTCGAGCCGCCCCATGAGCGATCCCATCATGTACCACGTCACGTAGTGTCCCCCGACCACCTGCTGACCGAAGCGTCCAGCGGACCGCAGATGATAGGGCGCGAGCCACACCACCGCCGCCACCGCGAGCATCGCGCCGAGGCCGCGGAGCGGGCGCAGCCTGCGCAGCGTGCCCGCGCCATCCGTGAGCGCCACCGCGACGGCGGCGGCGGCGACACCCGCGAGCGCTTGGGGCCCCTTGCTCAGAAGGGCAGCCGTGAGACAGGCGTAGAACCCGACGATCGGAGCGACCGGCCACCCGGAGCCCGCCGCGCTGAAAAGGAAATACAACGCCCAGACCAGACAGGCGCTCAGCATCATGTCCGGCAACACCTGGTGGCCCATATCGAAGTGGAGCGGCGTGGTGGCAAGAATCAAGCCGGCAACGGCGCCGGTCGTCCATCCCCACACCCGCCATCCAAGAGCGATCACGCCCGCCACGGCCGCGATCGACGCGATGGCTCCCGGGATCGCCGCGCTCAGCTCCGTCACGCGGCCGAACGGCAGGGCCGCGATCGCGACCAGCCAGAAGAACAATTGGGGCTTGTTCAGGTAATCGCGGCCGCGAATCTCGGCGACCAGCCACCGGCCGTGCTCGAGCGCATCCTGGGCGAGCAGCGCGAAACGCGCCTCGTCCGAGGACCAGAAGGGGCGGCGGCCCGCGGGAATCGCGACGAGCAGCGCGGACAGCAGCAGCACGCCCCCGACGCACGCCGCCGGACGCCAGAGATCTCGGCCCACGCGCGCCAGAGTACACGCGCGGGCGCGGGAGATCACGACGACCGGATCGCCGGCCCCGACATCCCGAGGTAGGCGGCGCGAATGCGCGGGTCGGCCGCCAGCGCCGCACTCGGTCCGGCCACCGCGACGCGGCCCGTCTCCAGCACGTAGCCGCGGGCGGCCAGCGCCAGCGCGCGGCGCGCGTTCTGCTCGACCAGCAGCACGGTGACGCCGTCGCGGTTGATGCGCTCGATCACGCGGAAGATCTCGCGCACGAGCCGCGGGGCGAGGCCCAGCGACGGCTCGTCCAGCAGCAGCAGGCGCGGCCGCGCCATGAGCGCGCGGGCGATGGCGAGCATCTGCTGCTCGCCCCCCGAGAGCGTGCCCGCGCGCTGGCCCTGGCGCTCGCGCAGCACGGGGAACGCGGCGTAGGCGGCGGCCAGGCGCGCGTCCACCTCGCGGCGCGGCGTCGTGTGGGCGCCCACCAGGAGGTTCTCGCGCACGCTGAAGTCGCCGAACACGTCGCGGCCCTCGGGGACGTGGCCGATGCCGGCGGCGACGATGGCGTCCGCCGTCAGATCGCGCAGGTCACGCCCGCGGTAGACGACGCGGCCGCGCTGCGGGCGCACGAGCCCGGAGACCGCGCGCAGCGTGGTGGACTTGCCGCTGCCGTTGGCCCCGAGCAGCGTCACGATCTCGCCCTCGCGCACGCTGAGCGACACGCCCTCCAGCGCGCGGCGCTGGCCGTACGCGACCGTGAGGTCCTCGATCTCTAGCATGGCGAGCCGGCCACGCCCTCGATCACACTCTCGCCGCTGCGCGGGTTGAGAGGGATGATCGACGCCACGCGGAGCCCGGCTGCGTCGTAGAGCGCGCGCCACTCCGCCTCCGTGCGCTCTCGGCCGGGCAGGCTCACCATCATCAGCATGTCGAGGAACTTCGTCCCGGAGCAGCCGGTGTCGCCCAGCGGCGGCAGGACGTTGTCCACGCACAGCACCCGGCCGCCACCCGCCATCCGCGCCCGGCAGTGACGCAGCACGCGGAGGGCGCTCGCGTCGTCCCAGTCGTGGACGATGGCCCGCAGCACATACGTGTCCCCCTCAGGCACGTCGACGAACATGTCGCCGCCGACGAAGGCCAGGCGCGCGAGCAGCGCGGCGTCCTCGCCGGCCGCCTCCAGCCGGGCCATCGCAATGACGTCCGGCAGGTCGAGCACGATGGCGCGGACGTGCGGATGCGCCCTGGCGATGGCGATGGCGAGATGGCCGAAGCCGCCGCCCACGTCGACGATCGTGCGCGCGTGGGAAACATCGCAGTGGGCGACGACGCCGCGCGTGGAATCCACGCGCGACTTCATCGCCTCGCCAAAGCGCTTGCGGTGGGCGGGATCGGCGGCCACCGAGTCGCTGCCCGCCTCCGCGCCGGGCACGTTGCGGCCCGTCCGCAAGGCCTCGGGGAGGGCGCCGAACAGTCCCCACCAGCGCCCGCCGATCAGCTCGACGAAGCGCTTCACCGACACCGATGAGCCGAGGGTCAGGACCTCCGAGAGCGCCGTCGGCCCGAAGCGGCCTGCGGCGTCTTCGGTGAAGATCCCCGCGCTCGCGCAGGCGCGGAGCGCGCGCTGGAGGAAGTCAGGCTCGGCGTCGACGCCGTGCTCGGCGGTCAGCTGCCGCGCCGTCAGCGGGCCGTGCTTGTGCACCAGGTCCGCAACGTCGAGCCGCGTGATGGAGGCAATCGTCTGCGCCGTCCAGGCGGCCGTCATCATCTGCATCACGCTCGCCTGCGGCGGGCGTTCGTCAGCCATCACCATCCTCCGCGCTCCCGAGATAGGCCTCGATCACCGCGGGGTCGGCGGCGACCTCGCGCGGCTTGCCCTCGGCGATCTTGCGCCCGTAGTGCAGCACGGCCACGCGGTCGGAGATGCCCATGACCAGGTCCATGTCGTGCTCGACGACGATCAGCGTCAGCCGCAGCTCCTCGCGCAGGCGGACGATGAAGTCCATGAGCGCGCGCGTCTCGGTGGGATTGAGGCCACCGGCCGGCTCGTCGAGCAGCAGGCAGCGCGGCTCGGCGGCCAGCGCGCGCGCCATCTCCAGCCGCTTCTGCCGGCCGAGCGGCAGCCCGCCCGCCTCGAGGTCGGCGACGTCGGCCAGACCGAGGCGCTCGAGCAGCGCCAGCGCGCGCTCGCGTGCCGCGCGCTCCTCCCGCGCCACGCGCGGTGCCCACACGGCGGCGCCGAAGACGCCGCCGCGCAGCCGCGAGTGCAGGCCGACCAGGACGTTATCGAGCACGCTCAGCGGCCGGAATACCTCGGTGTTCTGGAACGTGCGCCCGATGCCGCGGCGGGCGATCGCGTGCGGCGCCAGCTCGAGCAGGCTCTCGCCGGCGAACGTCACGTGGCCGGAGTCCGGGCGGTAGAGCCCGGTGAGGACGTTGAAGACGGTGGACTTGCCGGCGCCGTTGGGCCCGATCAGCCCGAGGATCTCGCCCTCCGCCACCTCGAAGCCCACGTCGGCGAGCGCCGCCAGCCCGCCGAAGCGGATGGAGAGATCCTCGACGCGCAGCAGCGCCACGCGGCTAGTCCGACCTGAGCCAGTCCGTCAGCGGCTTGAAACGCCCCTGCTCGACGCGCACCCAGAACCCCTGCTTCTGCGTCTCGTGGTCGGGGCCGATCGAGAGCGGCGGCAGGATGCCGCTGTCGAAGTTCCGGACGTTCTCCAGCGCGCCGATCAGCGTCTCGCGGCTGAGGGTGCGCCCGGCGCGCTTGACGCCCTCCACGAAGAGCATGGCCGCGAAGTAGCCCGAGAGCGAGTAGCGGTTGGGCTCGTTCTTGTCGAAGTACTTCTGCATCGCGGCGCGGTACGCCTTGACGCCGGGCAGGTCGGAGGTCAGCGGATCGGGCCAGAGTGACAGCCCCTCCACGCCCTCGGCGGCGTCGCCCGCCAGCCCGAGATACTTCTCGTCCGTGAGCGGGCCCGACGACACCATGACGGTGTCGGTCCAGCCGATCTTCTGGCGCTCCTTCAGCGCCTGGGCGCCCGGACCCGGCGTGAGCACGAGAAAGGTCACCTGCGGCGCGGCCGCGCGCAACTTCGCGATCTGGGCGCTCACGTCGGTGACGCCGCGCTTGACGGGCTCGGCGGCCGCGATCTTGAGGTTATGGCGTCCGAGGTCCTTCTCGTAGGCGGTGAGGAACGCCTTGCCGTAGTCGTCGTCCTGGTAGAGCACGCCGAAGGTCTTGAACTTTCGCTGGCCGACGAGGTAGTCGATCATCATCTTCGACTGCCGGTCGTAGAGCGTCATGCCGCTGAAGACGTATTTCTTGCCTCGGATCACCGGCGAGCCCTGGAACGGAAACAGCAGCGGGACCTTGTTCTCCTCGAGGTACTCGAGCGTCGCCATCACGGGCGGCGTGCCCTGCGGCGCGATCACCGCGAAGATCCGGTCCTGCTCGAGCAGCTTGCGCGTGTTGGCCACCGCCTCCTGCGGCTTGTAGCCGTCGTCGTAATAGACGCTGCGGACCTTGCGCCCGTTGACGCCGCCCGCGTCGTTGACGACCTTGAGGTAGAGGTCGACGCCGTAGCGCGTCGCCTGCTCGCCCGTGTACGCCAGCGGCCCCGAGAACGAGTTCGAGCAGCCGATCACGATCTCGGTGTCGGTCACGCCCTGCTGGGCTCCCGCCGGCGGCACGGCGGCCAGCGTCATCAGGGCGAGGACGAGCGAGACGACGAGACGCATGGACATCCTCCTCGTGGCGGCCGCGATGCCGCCCGGCATGAACCGCATGCACGCAATCAGGATCACACCGAAGATCAGCGGCCGGTAGTTCTGGAAGGCCGCCAGCGAGTCGTGGAGCACGGTCACGATGGCGGCGCCGACGACGGAGCCCGGCACCGAGCCGAGACCGCCGAGGATGATCATCACGACGAAGTCGACCGAGAGGAACACGTCGAAGGCGTCGGGTGAGAGGAAGCCGACCACGAAGGCGAAGAGCCCGCCCGCCACCCCGGTGTAGAAGGCGGAGAGCCCGAAGGCGATCGTCTTGTACGCCGCCACCGGCACGCCGCTCGCCTGGGCGGCGATCTCGCTCTCGCGGATCGCCAGGAACGCGCGGCCCGTGCGCGTTCGTACGAGATTCACGGCGGCGGCGACCATGAGGGTCGCGGTCACCGCGGTCAGGTAGTAGCGCCCGGTGTCGCCGAAGGCTCCGAACGCCCCGAGGCGCACGGCCGGCACGCGCAGCCCGTCGGCGCCGTGGGTGAGCGCGTCGAGGCTCAGGATCGCCTCGACGATGACGAAGCCGAAGGCGAGCGTGGCCATCGTGAGATAGAGGCCGCCGAGGCGCAGGCACGGCACGCCGAAGGCGAGGCCGACGAGCGCCGTCACCACGCCCGCGGCGAGCAGCGTGACCACCACCGGCACGCGCGGCGCGTGGATGGCGACCAGGGCCGCCGTGTACGCGCCGATGGCGAGGAAGCCCGCGTGGCCGAACGAGAGCTGGTTGGTGTACCCGGACAACAGATTCAGGCCCAGCGCCACGACCACGTTGACGAAGATGAGGCTGGCGAGGAAGACGAAGTACCGGGGCGCCACCCACGGCCAGGCCGCCAGCCCCACCGCCAGCGCCGCCAGCAGCCCGCGGCGCGCGCGCGCGGTCACACCTTCCTCTGCTCGACGCGGCCCAGCAGTCCCGCCGGGCGCACGACGAGGATCGCGATGAGGACGAGGAACGGCACCGAATAGCGGATGCCCGATGGCAGGTAGAGCGGTGCCACGTTTTCGATCACGCCGAGCAGCATGCCGCCGGCCACCGCCCCCGGCATCGAGCCGAAGCCGCCGATGACGGCCGCCGTGAAGCCGTTGATGACGACGAGGCCCATCTTGGACGACAGGAAGACGACCGGCGCCACGAGCACGCCGGCCACGGCGCCGACGGCGCCGGCGAGCACCCACGACGTCGCGTACACGCGCTCGACGCTGATCCCCATGAGCCGCGCCGCGCGCTGATTCTGCGCCACCGCGCGCATCGCGCGGCCCAGCCGCGTCCAGCTGAAGAGCGCATACAGGACCGCCATCAGTGACAGCGACCCCCCGATGATGCCGAGCGAGACCGGCGCCAGCCGCACGGGGCCGAGCGCGATCGGTCGGCTGCCGAAGAACGACGGGAAGGGAAACTCGTCGTGCGTCCAGACGAGGCCCGCGACCGAACGCAGGATCAGTGACAGGCCGAGGGTGATGATGAGGACGTCCCAGTGCGTGGCCGCGACGGCACGGCGGATCACCACGCGCTCGATCGCCCACGCCATCGCGCCCCCCGTCACGACGGCGACGACGAGGCTCGCCGCCGGCGGCAAGCCCAGCGCCCGCTGGGCCGCCCACGCCACGAACGTCGACACCATCAGCATCTCGCCCTGCGCGAAGTTGAGCGTGCGCGTGGCGTTGTAGATGATCACGAGGGCGAGGGCCATGAGCGCGTAGATCGAGCCGGTGGCGAGGCCTGAGACGACGACGTGAATCAGCGCCGCCACGCTCACGTCGGCACGCTTTCAAAGCGACAGCGCTCGGCGCCCATCGCCGCGCACGTCGTCTCCACGACACGCGCGGGGCGCTCGAGCACGACCAAGGCCAGCGTCTCCAGCACGCCACGCGTGAGATGGCACACGGGCGCCCCGGCGGCGCCGTACGCGCGCGCGAACGGCGAGCCGGCGACGCTGACCACGAGCGCCGTGGGCGTCAGCCGCTCGAGCGCGAAATCGCCCCAGCCGATCTCGCGCCCCGCCTCCAGAAGCCGCCCGGCGCGGCTGGCCGCGTCGCCCTCCAGCTGCGCCGTCGCCGTGACGCCTCCGGCTCGGCCGCCGGCGGCCAGGCACTCGGCGGCGCGCGCGCCCAGCGCGGCCTCGACCGCTTTCTGCACGCCGACGAGCGTCTCGGGGCGGATCAGGATGTAGCCGGGCGGCGGCATCATGGGCGCATGACCCGCCGCCACAGCGCGGACTGCCACCCCTCGTGGAACAGCTCGCGTACCTCGCGCAGCGTCAGCTCACCGAGGCCCAGGTGATCGAGGTCGCGGCCGCGGCCGGCCAGCGGCCGGCGCAGCAGCGCGGCGAACACACCGAGCAGCCCCGAGGTCACGGGGGAGGCGACGGAGACCGAGCGGGCCGCCGACTCGAAGAAGGGTAGGCCGAGCTCGACGTCCTCGCTCACGTAGCGATGCTCGAACGTCAGCACCTCGTTCCAGAGCCCGCTCGCGACCAGCTTGCCCCTGGCGCCGGCGCCATAGAGACCCTCCGCCGCGCGCGCCTCGTCGTAGTACGTGGCCATCTCGTAGTGCGGCGCCGGAAAGCCCCAGCCCTTGCGGCTCGCCACGCGCTCGGCGTCCACCGCGTCGATGAGCCGGCGCGCGCGGTCCGTCGTGCCGGCGGCGTGAACATCGAAGGTCCCGCGATCGATGGCGCCCGCATTGACGAGGACGAGTGGCGGATGGATCACCGGCCCGACGTTCGTGAGCGCGACGTCGATGGCGTCCACGCACGGCCGGGTGGCGGGATAGAGCTCAGCGACCCGCGCGAGGGCTTCTTTTCCGCGCGAGGCCGGGAAGACGCCCACGGGCAGGTTCGCGGCGCGCACCGGCGCCGCCACCGCCGCCGGACCCGTCTTGCGCGCCAGATACGGCAGGGTGCCCGTCTCGGCCACCGCCAGCGGCAGCGGCTTGCCGGCGCGCGCGATCTCGCGCGCGATCACGAAGGAGCCGAGGGTGGCGGCGCCGAGCAGCACGATCTGCCCCTCGGTGAGGACACCGGCGAGCCGCCGGCCGAGGTCCTCGTGGGTCGACGCGGGCAGCGGCGCGATCACGACGTCGGCGTCGCGCACGGCGTCGCCCAGATCCGCCGTCGTCTTGTCCAGGCGCGCGGGGCCCTGGCGCTGGTCCGCCGTCAGCGTGATGCCCTTCGCGAGCGCGCCGAGATCCTCCGGGCGCCGGCGCCAGAGCCGCACGCGGTGGCCGGCCAGCGCCAGGTCGGCCGCGGTCGCGAAGGCGCCATGACTGCCGCCCAGGACGGCTACATTCATAGACTCGCCTCGATTTTCGCAGCGTCGCCTCGCCTTCGGCTGCGGCTCCTGAAGCGGGCTGCGGCTCGCACGGCGATGATCACGCAATAACCCCTTCGCGGCGGAGCGCCTCGAGGCGCGCGCCCGGATATTTGAGCAGCGTCGCCAGCACTTCGTCGGTGTGCTGGCCGAGCTGCGGCGGCGGCGCCGGCGTGAAGCGCGTCGCGCCGTCCACCTTGATCGGCGTGCCGAGCGTCGGCACGCGCCCGAGGCGCTCGTGCTCGACCTCGACCACCATCCCGCGGTGGTGCACCTGAGGATCGCTCAGCACACGGTCGACCGTCTGGATGGGTGCGGCCGGCACGCCTTCCGCGTGCAGTCGCTCGAGCCATTCGTGGGTCGTCCGCCCGGCGAACGCGTGCTCGATCAGCGCCATGAGCGCCGCGCGGTTGGCGACGCGATCGCCGTTGGCCGCGAAGCGTGGATCGGCCGCCCACTCCGGATGCGCGGCGGCGCGGCAGAACGCCGGCCAGAAGCGCTCGAAGACGGCGACGATCAGGTGACCGTCGCGCGTGGCCAGCGAGCCGTAGGGCACGACCGAGGTGTGCGCGGACCCCATGGGCCGCGGCACGACGCCGTCGGTCCAGAAGTATTGGGCGAGGTACGAGAGCAGCGAGACCTGGCAGTCGAGCAGCGAGAGGTCGACACGCGCGCCCACGCCCGTGCGCGCGCGGCGCAGCAGGGCGCCGGCGACGGAGAACGCGCCGAACATGCCGCCCGAGAGATCGCCCATGGGCAGCCCCATGCGGACCGGATCGCCGCCCGGCGCGCCGGTGACGGACATCGCGCCGCCCATCGCCTGCAGGGCCAGGTCGAAGGCGGGCCAGTCGCGATACGGCCCGTCCTGGCCGTAGGCCGAGAGCGAGCACATCACCAACCGCGGATTGACCCTCGCCAGCGCCTGGTAGTCGAGGCCCAGGCGCGCCATCACGCCCGGCCGAAAGTTCTCCCACACGACGTCGGCCTGCGCGACGAGGTCGAGGAAGACGTCGCGGCCGGCGGGCTTGCCGAGGTCCAGCACGAGCGACTTCTTGTTGCGGTTGATGGCGAGGAAGTATGCGCTCTCGCCGCCGGGCAGGAACGGCGGCCCCATCGCGCGCATCGGATCGCCGCCATCCGGCGCCTCGATCTTGAGGACCTCCGCGCCCATGTCGGCCAGCAGCATCGAGCCATACGGTCCCGCGAGCATCCGCGAGAGATCGAGCACGCGCACGCCCTCGAAGAGGTTCATCGCCCGCGCGGCCCAGTCAGCGCCTCGCGCACGCGGGCGGCCGTGATCGGCAGCTCGGCGAAGCGCACGCCGATCGCGTCGTGCACGGCGTTGGCGACGGCGGCGGAGACCGGGATCACGCCGGACTCGCCGAGGCCTTTGGCGCCGAACGGGCCCTCGGCCTCGTGCGACTCGATGAGGCGCACCATCAGCTCGGGCATGTCGTCCGCTCGCAGGATGGCGTAGTCCATGAACGACGCGGTGAGCACCTGCCCGTTCTCGACGACGAGACGCTCGGCCAGGGCGTAGCCGAGCCCCATGTGGATGCCGCCGTGGATCTGCCCCTCGGCGGCCAGGGGGTTGAGGGCGCGGCCGACGTCGTGGGCGGAGACGACGCGGCGCACCCGGATCGCGCCCGTGGCCTCCTCGACGTCGAGCACGACGGCCTGGGCGGCGAAGGCGTAGCTCGCCGACACGTTGCCGTGCAGGTCCTTGTCCAGCATCGTCGTCGGCGGATCGTAGAAGGCCTCGGCCACCAGCGTGCGCCCGCCGGGCTGGTAGTGGCCACCCCGCGCGACGCGCTCGTACGGCAGGCGCCGCTGCGGCTCGGCCGCCACGAAGATCGCGCCCCCCTCGATGGCCAGCCGCTCGACCGGCTCGTCGAGCTGCTCGGCGGCCATGGCCAGCAGGTCGCCGCGCAGCGTCTCGGCGGCCATGCGTGCCGCGTTGCCCGCGATGAACGTCGTACGGCTGGCGTGCGCGCCGACGTCCCACGGCTTCACGGCCGTGTCGGAGTTCACGACCTCCACGCGATCGAGCGGCACGCCGAGCGTCTCGGCCACGATCATCGCCAGCACCGTCTCGCTGCCCTGCCCGATCTCGGTGGCGCCGGTGATCAGCGCGACCTTGCCGAAGTCGTCCATCTTGACGATGGCGCCGCAGCCGTCCGAGCGATAGATCCGCGCGCCGCCGGCGACGTGGAACATCGCAGCGTAGCCGACGCCGCGGCGCCAGCCGGCCGCGGGCGGCGGAACGGGCGGGCCGACCGGCTCCGCGACGGCCTCCAGGCACTCCCCCATCGCGCACGAGGTGACGACGAAGCCCTGCGGGTTGACGTCGCCGGACTTCGTCGCGTTGCGCCGGCGGATCTCCAGCCGGTCGAGGCCGAGGCGGTCGGCCAGCTCGTCCATCTGCGACTCGACGGCGAAGGTCGACTCGAGGTTGCCATAGCCGCGCATGGAGCCGGAGTAGGGATTGTTCGTGTAGGCGATGGTGGTGTCGAAGCGCACGTTGGGCACGCGGTAGAGGCCGGCGACCGTGGCCAGCATCACGTACGGTGTCGTCGAGCCCCACGACACGTACGCGCCATTGTCGACGGTGACGTGCGCCTCGCGCGCGAGCAGGCGGCCCGAGACGTCGGCCGCCGTCCGCAGCCGGATCTCGCAGGGCTCGCGCGTGGGGCTGGCGACGAATTCCTCCAGCCGCTCGAACTCCACCTTGACCGGGCGCCCCACCCGACGGGCGAGCAGCGCCGCGATCACGTCGATCGGGTAGAGATCGAGGCCACGCCCGAAGTTGCCGCCCACGGGCGGCTGCATCACGCGCACGCGGTCGCCGGTGATGCCGAGTGCCTGCGCCAGCTCGCGCTGGTACAGGAAGGGCACCTGCGTGGTGGACCACATCGTGAGACCGCCCTGCGCGTCCCAGTCCGCGAGGGCGACCATGGTCTCGAGACAGCACGTGGTGACGAAGTTGAGCCGGTAGACGCCCTCCACCACCGCGGCGGCCTCGGCGAACGCGCGGTCGACGTCACCGTGGCTGAACTGATAGCGGAGGTCCGTCAGATTGTCGGCGCGCTCGTCGTGCACGCGCGGCGCACCCGGCCGCACCGACTCCCGGGGATCGAACACCGC
>Ga0137403_10003729_pt1 | contig 18200 bp, 15 predicted proteins | sample CZOMad2_1_16fung_FD_122057 | JGI IMG/M metagenome (GOLD analysis project Ga0137403, IMG submission 122057) | Vadose zone soil fungal communities from Angelo Coast Range Reserve, California, USA - CZOMad2_1_16fungal (Hybrid Assembly) | ecosystem: Environmental > Terrestrial > Soil > Vadose zone...
CGCATTTCGGGCTGACCGGGGCGGCGATCGCGACGTCATCGGCGGTCCTCGTCGAATCCGCGCTGCTGTTCTTCGTCACCAAGCGCCGGCTCGGGCTGCACGTCTTCGTCTGGGGCGGCCCGGGCTGACGAAGCGATGCTCGCGCCCGCGCAAACCAGTTTCATTGTTGGTCCGCTTAACCGGGAAGCGCGCAATGCGGCTCAGAACCGCGAGCTGCTCAAACGCATAGCGACGGAAACGGGCGGCGGGTACTACTCACCGGCTCAGGTGGACAAGCTCATGGACGATATCACTCACAAAGAGGGTGCGGGTTCAATAAAAGTGAGCTATGACCTCTGGGATATGCCGATAAACTTTCTTCTGGTAGTGGGTCTTGCCGTGGGCGAGTGGTTCATCCGCAAACGCAAAGGCCTCGCCTAGAAACGTTCAGCTAATAGCGTAGACTTTGGTCTGCGCCGGGGGACACACAGACTGAAGTCTATGCGACGAACGAAGTCATTCATCGCAGAGTCTCTTAGGACGCCTGGGAGCGCAGGCATCCCTGCCTACATTGCGTGGCGCAAAATGAGGCAGGCAGGGATGCCTGCGCTCCCAGGGCTTCTCGGCGCGCTCTGCGTCTCCGCGATAATAGGGCTGTGCTCGTGCGCGTTGAGCGCTGAGCATGGAACTCAGCCTCAACAAGAGAACGCCTCGCCCGCTCGGCAAAGCGAAGCGAAACCCGCGGCGAGCAAGAAGCCAGCGGCGTCCGTTGATCCGAACAAGTTCGCGCTGATTGTCGCCGGCGTAGGCGGCGAAGAAACTTACACCAGGAGGTTCACTGCTCAGGCCACGCGACTCTACGAAGCGTTGACCACGCAACTTGGCTTTGCCGTGAAGAATGTCACGCTGCTCACCGAGACTGCGTCGGGAGGCGGGCCCGAAGATGGCGCCCGCGAATCTGAAGCTCCAGCTCGCCGTGCGACAGCCGAAGAGGTGCGAAAGGCATTTGCTTCGATCAAGTCGGCGGGGAATGCTGAGAGCCTCGTGTTGGTGGTGTTGATAGGTCACGGCTCGTTCGACAATCAACAGGCCAAGTTTAACCTGATTGGACCCGACCTCACCGCGAAAGACTACGCTCAGTTGATCGGCTCGCTGCCAAACAAGAGAGTCGTGTTTGTCGACTGCTCAAGCGCATCGGGCGAGTTCGTGAAGCCGCTATCGGCGGAAGGCCGCATCGTGATCACGGCGACTCGGAGCGGCAACGAGCAGAACGCTACCGTGTTTGCGGATCATTTCATCGCGGGGCTTGTGGACGAAGCGGCGGACGCCGATAAGAACGGACGCGTATCGGTGCTCGAGGCTTTCAATTACGCAACCAAGCTGACGGCCGACTGGTATAAGCAGAAGAATCGGCTGGCGACAGAGCACGCGTTGATCGACGACAACGCAGACGGCGCCGGCCACGAAGAGGCGGCTGGCGGCGACGGCGCGCTCGCGAAAGTCGTCTACCTTGACTCGAAGAACATCGACGAAGCAGCCGGTGACGCGGAACTGGGGCGGCTGATCAAAGAGCGCCAGCGGCTCGAGGAAGAGGTTGAGAAGCTAAAGGTCCGCAAGAGCGAGATGAAACAAGAGGAGTACGAAGCGGAGCTTGAAAGATTGCTGGTCGATCTTGCGAAGGTCAATCAGCAGATCAAAGCGAAGCAGAAATAGGCATGTAAGGGCGGCCCTCCGTGGCCGCCCCTCGATGGAGTTAGAGCGATGCCTTCGTCATCAGACTTTCCATACCCGCGACGCTACAACAGCCTTCGTCTGCTTGGCTTTGACTATGCTTCCACTTCCGCTCTCTACTTCGTCACGGTCGACACCGATTCTTCTCGCCCGGTCTTCGGAGACATCAAACTCGCTAAAGCGATCCTTGGTGCCCTACTAAACAGGCAAACTCAGGCAAGGATTCGCATGCAGGCATACACGCTACTGCCAGACCATCTGCATCTGCTTGCGGGAATCAGGGAAGGCGGTAGAACTCTCTCTGCGGCGCTCGGTGCGTTTAAGAGCTACACGACCCAACTATATTGGAAGCGGAGTCGCGAAATTGTTGAGGAGCACAGAGTCGCTCTGCCCCCATCTTCGATTGAAAGGAGCGGGCGCGGTGAAGCTGGACCTCTGCTTGCCGCGCTAATGGAATGGCGTGCGGCGCTGAGACCCGAAGCGATGGAAATGAAGAACTGGCCGCGGGTGCTCCCGGAGCAATTCTTAGGCAAGCAGCTTTGGCACTCGAAATTCAACGACCACATAATTAGAAACGATGCTGATTTGAGGGAGACCATAGAGTACATCGCGCAGAACCCAGTCAAACGCGGCTATGTGTCGAAGCCTCAGTTCTACCCATTTACCGGGTTCGGCGTTGACGTGAGTGAAGGAGTGGCTGAATGACTGGCGCATGCAAGGGCGGCCTTCAGAGGTCGTTCCTCTCTCCGCAAGCGGCGGGTGCGCAGGTGACGGTTGTACGGTGCCGGAAGAAGGGGCGGCCACGGAGGGCCGCCCATACAGGTCTGATGAGACGGCTAGGAATTGTCATTATCGTCTTCCTGTTTGGGTGCTCTTTCAACTCGGGCGCCGCGCAGGAGGTCTCGCTTGCGCGAGGCCGCGATCTTCTCAAGCACGGCAGTTACAAAGAGGCGATAGGCGTCTTCACGGCGCTGATCGACAAGAACGCAAGAGATGCCGCGGCGGTCGAGGGGCTGGTCCGTGCGGAGATTGAAACCGGCGATTATCCGACCGCTGAAAAAAGAACGCGGGATTTTCTGAACACGCCGCGCGCCGAAGCATCTCTGCGAGTCGCTCTCGGTGAGATCGAATTCGAAACCGGCCGATACTCGGAAGCGGTTTCTGAGTTTGAACGCGCTGCGCGTGATTCAAAAGGCGCGAACTTGCTGGGCGCGATGCTCGGTCGCTCTCGAGCACTCCGAATTCAAGGTAAAGAAGACGAAGCCAAAGCAGTGGCTCAGGAACTCGTTCGCTACTACAACACCAACTCGCCCCGTTCGGCAGAAGAACTCACGCCCATCGCCGAAGCCCTGGTCATTCTCGAAAAGTTCAAAGACGCAAACGAGGTTTTCATCGACGCACGCGAAGCCGATCCAACTTTTACAGACGCTTTCATCGCCCAGGGGGAACTGCTGAACGAGAAGTACGCCTACGGCGATGCCGCAAGCCTCTTTCAGGACGCGCTGAAGGTCAACCCAAACTCGCCGCGCGCGTTGCTTGGTCTGGCGAAGAGCAAGCAGTTCGAATCGAATGAGGCGCAGTTGGTTTTGATTTACAAAGCGCTGGAAGTGAACAAGAACTCCGTAGGCGCGCTGGTTGGGCGCGCCTCAATCGACGTCGAGACCGACAACTACGAAGCCGCGATCCAGGAAACCGATCGCGCGCTCAAGATCAATCCGAATGCGCTCGACGCAATTGCGGTGCGCGCCGCGATGTTCTATCTGGGCGATAAGAAAGCCGACTTCGACGGCGAGATCAAACGCGCGCTCGCCATCAGTCCACGGGCAGGTGAGGTGTTCGACACACTTGCGCAATTCGCGGTTAACAATCGGCGCTACGCTGCCGCCGTCGAGTTCGGCCGCCGAGCCCTGGAGTTATCACCTAACCTGTGGAGCGCGCGAACTCAACTTGGCATTCAATTGATGCGCGTCGGCCGGGCTGAAGAAGGCCGCGCTGAGCTTGAGCGGGCGTTCAAAGGCGACCCGTTTAATTACTGGGCCAAGAACACCCTCGATCTGCTCGACTCGATGAAGGATTACCCTGACACTGTGCGCGGTCCGTTCCTCATCAAGTCTTCGCCTAAAGAAAGCGCCGCACTTGCGGGCTATGCGGCCGATCTTGTAGAAGAGGCGCACAAGAAGCTCACCGCCAAATATCGTTTCACACCGCGCGCGCCGATTTCAGTCGAGATCTTTACGGACCACAACGATTTTGAGGTCCGCACTCTTGGGGTTCCCGGTCTTGGCGCGCTCGGAGTTTGCTTCGGGCAGGTGATCGCGATGGACAGCCCCTCGGCGCGGTCAACGGGTGAGTTCAACTGGGGGAGTACGCTGTGGCATGAGTTCACTCACGTGATCACGCTCGAGGTGACCGATCATCGAATTCCTCGCTGGTTCTCGGAAGGTCTGTCGGTGTACGAAGAGCGCCGCGCGCGGGCGGGCTGGGGCGACAACTGGTCGCTTGAGAACCTGAAGGCGATAAGCGACGGCCGCTTCGTAAAGATCGACGATCTCGACGCCGCGTTCATTCGGCCGAAAAGACCCGATGGAGTGCCGATCGCTTACTTTCAGGCTTCGCAGGTTTGCGAGTTCGTGGACGAGAAGTTCGGCTTCGACGCGATTCTGAAAATGCTTGCGCTTTATAAAGAGAACGCCAGGACGCCCGATGTGCTGCAGCGTGTGCTGAAGCTTTCGCCCGCCGACTTCGATCGCGCGTTCACTGACTATATCAAAGCGAAGACGAGCGCCTGGGTTGAAGCGATCGGCAGCGGTCAGGTCCATGCACCGGCCGGTCAGCCTCCGTCAAAGGATGTCTTGCTCGCCTTGCTCAAAGGGAAACCGAATGATTACTTCGCTCATCTGCGGCTCGGGACATTACTCAAGAAGGACGACGCCGAGCAGGCGATTGAACATCTGCGGCGCGCTTCGGAGTTATTCCCCTTCTACGCCGGTCAGGGGAATCCGTACGCGCTGCTGGCTGAGATCTACGAGTCGCGCGGACAAAAGACCGAAGCGGCCGCGGCGCTCGAGACGCTCGCTCGATACAACGAGACTGATGCCCGGGCGCTTGCGAAGCTTGCGGCGCTCAGGGTCGGCCTGGGCGATCGCAAAGGCGCAGTTGAAGCACTCAGGCAGAGCTTTTACATTCAGCCGTTCGACGCCAGCTTGCACAAGCTCGCAGGCGGCGTTTATCTTGAGTTGGGCAACCCCACCGAGGCGATTCGCGAGTTCCGAGTGCAGATAGCGCTCGCGCCACCCGATCTGGCCGAAGCTCACTACGATCTTGCGCGCTCGCTTGAAGCGGCGGGCGATCACACAGAAGCTAAGCGTGAAGTGTTACGAGCGTTGGAGATCGCACCGGGGTTTGATAAGGCGCAGGAGCTTTTGCTGAAACTGAGGGCGAGTAAATGAAGAAGGTCGAGAATTGAAAATTGAAAATTGAAAATTCCAAATTTCAAATTATCCTGATCATCATCGCGCTCGCCGCCGCGCTGGTGCCGGGAACTCTCTCAGCGGCGAGCGAGGCGGCGAATAAGCCGTTTCATTACGAAGATGATCGGCTTGGCGAACGTAAGGACGAGTCCGACAAGTTCAAGTTCGTCCGTGTGAAACTACAGCCGATGTTTCCCGGCGCCTTCCTCGGCGATCACGGTGAGATGTGGTCGCACGACTATCCCGAAGCCGGACTCCATTTCTCCAAGATTCTTTCTGAGCTATCGAAGCTGCAGGTTGTGCTCGACGAAGACGAGTACATCTTTTCATTCGCAGATCCCAATTTGATGAAGTACCCGTTCGCCTACATGTGCGAAGTGGGCTATATGCAACTAAACGACGAAGAAATCAAAGGAATGCGCGAGTATCTTTTGCGCGGCGGGTTCTTGCTCGTTGATGACTTCCGCAGCGCTCGACAGATGCAGAACTTCCAATACTACCTGAAGCAGGCATTGCCGGAGTCTGAATATCAGATGAAGCCGCTCGACATCACCCATCCGATCTTCAACTGCTTTTTTTCAATCAAGACGCTCGATGTCAGATCGCCGTATGATCGCGGCCGGCCGGAGTTCCTAGGTATCGAAGATAAACATGGGCGGTTGATGATGATCATCAACTACAACAACGACGTGAGCGATTACTGGCAGTGGTCCGGTGATCCCTATCAGCCCTTGCCGGCGGAAGACACGCAAGGTGCTTACAAATTCGGCGTCAACTACGCGTTCTACGCGTTGACGCATTAAAGACGGTTTCTGGTTTGTGGTTCCTGGTTTCTGGTTCAAGACACACAAACCAGAAACCAGAAACCAGAAACCAGAAACCATACAACCGGAGACCGAATGGCAATAGATACCCAGGAGATCGTAAGAGAAGACGAGTTGCTGGATAAGCTCGTTGCGGCGCGCGAACAGGTTCTCAACGAAGTGCGCAAGGTCATCGTCGGTCAAGACGAAGTGATCGATCAGACGCTGATCTCGCTTTTTGTAGGCGGCCACTCGCTGGTCACCGGAGCTCCCGGGCTGGCGAAGACGTTGTTGATACGAACCCTCGCAAACGTACTGGACTTGTCATTCAAACGCATTCAATTCACCCCCGACCTGATGCCTTCCGATATCACCGGCACCGACATCATCCAGGAAGACCAATCGACCGGACATCGAGGGCTCGAGTTCATCCAGGGTCCGCTGTTTGCCAACATCATCCTCGCGGACGAAATCAATCGCACGCCGCCCAAGACTCAAGCAGCGTTGCTCGAAGCGATGCAGGAAGGCTGCGTGACGGTTCAGGGAACGACTTACACTTTGCCAAAACCGTTCTATGTGCTGGCGACTCAGAACCCCATCGAGATGGAAGGCACATATCCGCTGCCCGAAGCGCAACTCGACCGGTTCATGTTCAACATCCAGATCGGCTACCTGAGCGAAGACGATGAGGTTGACGTGGTGAATCAGACGACTTCTGTTCAGGACATTACGTTCGAGCGCAACGTAACCGGCCCGGACATACTGGCTTTCCAGCGACTGGTCCGCCGAGTGCCCGCTGCTGAATCGATCACCCGCTACGCCGTAAAGCTCGTAGGCGCCAGCCGCCCGGGGTCTGACGGCTCGCCTGATTTTATCCGCCGCTGGGTGAACTGGGGAGCGTCGCTGCGAGCGTCGCAGTTCCTGATTCTCGGCGGCAAAGCTCGCGCGGTGATGAGCGGGCGATACAACGTTTCAGTCGAGGACGTCCGCGCGCTAACGTATCCGATACTGCGGCACCGGATACTTCTGAACTTCCACGCAGAGTCTGAAAGAGTGAAGCCGGACGATGTAGTTCGGCGCCTGATCGAGATTGTGCCCGAACCGAAGTCTGGATTGTAAGAGCCCTCAAATGACACGGTGGTTCACTGCACTCGCATTGACTTTACTGGCCGCTTACGTGAGCGACGCGCAGCAAAGGAATTCTGATACTAAGCGAGATGGGCTTGTCGGACCGGTGCATACAGTTCGAGTTGAAGTGGCAAGGTGGTCACTACAGAAGGGGCACTGGCAAGAAGAGAAGCGCAAGTTTCAGCGGGAAGTGAGTTACGACATCCACGGAGATATCTCGGAAGAAGTAAGTCAGGACTCCAGCACGGCACTGATCAATAGACACCACTATGCATACGATCAAAAGGGAAACAGGGTGCAGAAGACGTATCCGGGAGGACTCAGTAATAAGGCAGTTAGCATCAGATCTGACATAACATTAGGTCATTCAGGACCTTCTTACGACTATGACGATCGTATGGTTTACACTCAGCTTGGTATTACGGATTCAGACGGTACGATAACTGTTACTTGGATCTTTCAGCGGGATGATGCAGGTAATGCGAAGGTGGAGACCATAACCTACGGCGGCGATTTGGAGCCGCATCCGGCTTTTCGTCTGGCCCAGTATAAATACATCTATGATTGGAGATCGCGGGTCAGCGAGATGGTACGCGTAGCATACGACGGCAGTGTGCTCCGGCGGTACGTTTACAATTACGACGACACAGGATTAATCGTTGAACGAACCGTATACAAGGGTAGCAACTCAGTAATAAGCAGCGAAACGTATACATACGAAGTGGATTCTACGGGAAACTGGACAAAGAGGAGTGCGACGCGCTTAGTCTCGAAGAATGGCAAATCACAAGCTGAGCCCGAGGCTGTGACTTATCGAACGATTACATATTACTAGGTGCTTATGATTCAGAGTGTTCCTCAAGCCACTACCCGCTTTCTCGCCCCTGAAGTTCTCGCGCGGATAAGCTCGCTCGAACTCATCGCTCGTTCTGTCGTCGAGGGATTCATCGCCGGGCTGCACCGCTCCCCTTATCTTGGATTCTCTACCGATTTCGCCGAGCATCGGCAATATATGCCCGGCGATGACTTGCGTCACCTCGACTGGAAGCTGCTTGCTCGCACAGACCGGCTCTACATAAAAAAGTATCAAGGCGACACCAACGCGCGGATTCATTTGCTCGTCGACTCGAGCGCGTCGATGGGCTACGCCAGCGGCGAAGTCACCAAGCTCCAGTATGCCCAGTACCTCGCATCCTCGCTGGCGTTTCTTGGGGTTCGCCAACACGACTCCGTTGGGCTCGTCGCGTTTGATGAGGACGTCATCGAGCACGTTCCCCCGAGCTCGCGCGCGGGCCATCTGCGCACGATCCTCGGCGTGATCGAGCGGCTCGCGCCCGGACGCGGGACTACGATTGCCGACCTCTTGAATCGAACGGCGGAACTGCTCACGCGAAGAGGGATCGTGGTGCTGATATCGGACCTCTACGACGACCCCGAACGCGTGATTGAAGGGCTCGAACATCTGCGCTTTCGTGGCAACGAAGTGATCGTGTTTCAGGTGATGGACAAGCAGGAGCTGGATTTCGATTTCATCGAGCCGGTCGTGCTTGAAGACGCCGAAACCGAAGAGCAGCTACACGTCTTGCCCGATGTTTTGCGCGACGAGTATCTGCGTGCGATCAACTCGCACATTGAATTGCTCAGAGACGGCGCCGCCCGCAATCGAATCGATTACGAGATGCACCGGACGTCGGAGCCGCTCGACGCTTCGTTGTTCGCGTATTTGGCTCGGCGATCTCAGTTTGGATAACTTGGAGAACGAGGCTCCTAATGGACAGTCAGTGCACGTATGAAGAGCTAAAGGCTAAGGTCGCATCGCTACCGATTGAGGAGGTTCGCGCGACACCTGTCTGGAAGAAGTTCCAGATGGTCGGCGAATTGACGACTGCCCTCCAAAGGTCCATCAAAGACAAACTGAAGGCTCGGTATCCACACGCAACCGGCAAGGAATTGAGAAAGAGATTTGGTATTGTTTGGCTCGGGTCCGAAATAGCGAAACAAGCCTTCGGTTGGGAAGTAGATGAGGATGACAGCGACCTAATGGTTGCATGACGACATTATGGCCTTCCTAAATCCAATCTTTCTTCTCGGAGCCATCGCGGCGGGCCTGCCCGTGCTCGTTCACCTGGTCCGTCGTACCCGCGCGCCAAGAATTCAATTCCCATCATTGATGTTCCTCCGAAAGATCGAGCAGAAGACCATTCGCCGCCGCAAGCTCCGCAACCTGCTGCTGCTCTTGCTTCGATGCGCGTCGCTGCTGTTGTTAGCGTTCGCGTTCTCGAGGCCCTTCTTCACGGGCTCTAGTCCAGTATCTGCGTCCGGAGATCACACCAGCACCGTGATCCTGGTCGATGGTTCTTACAGCATGCGCTACGGCGAAGTGTTCAATCGGGCGAGGCAGTCCGCGCACAACATGATTAATGATGCGGCGTCCGACGAGCAGCTTGCCGTCGTGCTGTTCTCCAGGAACTATCAAGTGTTGATGCCGCTGAAAGCCGATCGCGCCGAAGCGGCGACAGCGGTGAGCCAGATGCAGCCGGAGCTAGACTCAACTGACTACCTTCAAGCGATTCAGGCCGCCGACGCCATCTTGAAAGACGCCGGTCGCGGACAGCATCGCATCTATCTCATCTCCGATTTTCAAGACGCAGGTTGGAACCGCGCGGCGCCGCCGGTCAAGCTTGCGCCCGATGTGAAGCTATTTCCTGTCGACGTGTCCGACCCAAAGGCTGCGAACGTCGCGGTGTCCGGAGTAGTCGCCGATCCCGTTGTATACGCTCAGAAGTACACGGGAAAGGCCGTCGCGCGCATCAGCAACTTCGGATCGGAAGACTCGGACACCCCGATCGAGTTCAAGCTCAACGATCTGCCGGTGGAGCGAAAACCGTTAAAGCTCGCCGCTGGAGGAACGCAGAACGTCGAGTTCACCGGCTTTAATGTGCCCGAGGGCTCGAATCGCGCGACGGTCGAGATCACCGGCGACAGCTTTACGCTCGACAACCGGTTCTTCTTCGCGATCAGACGCGACAATCAGACTCGCGTGCTGGCGATCGAAACGGCGGCGCGCGGCCGCAGCGAGAGTTTCTTTCTCCAGCAGTCGCTCGCCGCGGGCGAGAACAATCAACACGCGTTGACGGTGAAGACTGCCGGCAGCGTGAACCCAACAGAGCTTGATCCATATAGGGTCGTTATTGTGAACGACGCGTCGGGCGTCAGCGAAGGACTCGCCTCGGGGCTCAAGACATTTGTCGAGCGTGGAGGCGGATTGATTCTCGCGGCGGGCAAACACACCGACGCGGGCGACTTCAATCGATTGCTTGGATCGATCGCGCCGGCACAGCTTGGCGAAGTTGTTCAATCGCGCGGCTACGCTTTGATGAGTCAGGTGAAGACCGATCATCCGATTTTCGGCGCGTTTGCTCGCAGCGGGCGGTTGACCTCGACGCGAGTCTACGGCTATCACCGCGCGACCGCGAAAGAAGGAGCGCTGACTATTGCGGCGTTGGATGACGGCAGCCCGATCGTAGTCGAAGGCTCGGCGGGGCGAGGCAAAGTGTTGCTCGTCACGACTACGCTGGACACCGCCTGGAACGACTTGCCGCTCACACCGATGTTCCTTCCGCTCGTGCGACAGATGCTCGAGTATTTGGGAGGACGGGAGGCCGCTTCCTCTTACACGATCGGGCAGGCATTCACGACGCCCGCCGACAAAGACGGATCGTCGCCGGCAGTCGATAGTCCGGGCGGAAAGCGAGTCGATGACGCGAGAAAGAATTCTTCGGGTGAGCAGTCATTGGACGCAAGCGAGATCGGGTTCTACCGGCTGCGGTATCGCGACCGCGACGAGTTCGTAGCAGTGAATCTCGATACCAGGGAGTCGGATCTGACTAAGCTAAACGTCGACGAGCTCGTCGCGAGTATTTCTCCAACGCCCGGAGACGCGAACGCACAGCCGGCTCAGTCGTCTCGGTTGACGGCGGAAGAAAAAGAGGCAAGGCAGAGACTATGGCGGCCGCTGCTGCTGACGGCGTTGGCGCTGTTTGTAGGCGAAGCGGTCATCGCGCGCCGGATACGAATTCCGAAGTTGATCTAGCCTGGGAGCGCAGGCATCCCTGCCTGCCTGAAGGGCGCGAGAGAACGAGAATGTCAAAGAGCAGGCAGGGATGCCTGCGCTCCCAGGATTATTGGTCGGTCCACAGAATCGGGGTATACTCGATCCATTAGTTTCAAAGGGGGATCGCGGGATGAGTCCTCAATTGCAGAACGTCAGTGATGTCATCAAACAAGTCCGCCGGCGGATCCGCACTCGGCAGGCGCTGCGAGGCGCGGCGATCACGCTCGCAGTCGCGGCTGCTTCGCTGTTGATCGTTGCGCTCGTAGCCGGACTGCTCAAGCAAAGGCACGCCGCACTGATTGTGCTTCGACTAGTGCCCGTCATACTGACGATGGCCGCCGCGTGGCTGTTTGTTGTTCGCCCTCTGCGCGCGAAAATAAACGATGCCAAGATAGCCCGGCTGATCGAGGAGAAGTGCGAACTCGAAGACCGCCTGGTGACCGCTGTCGAGTATTCCGAAGGTCCGCGCGAGGCCTCGCCCGCTATAGTCGATCGGCTGATCTCGGACGCATCCCGCCGGTCCTCGTCTGCTGATCTCGATAATGTAGTCGATCCACGCCGCGCCTACGCGTACGGAGTGGCTGCGGCGCTGATACTGCTCGCGTTGATAGGCACACTGGTGCTCGCGCCGCGATCTGTCTCAAGCGGGCTGGCGGCGCTTTACTCGGAGGATGACGCTTCGGTCGCGGCCAGTTCGATGTTCATCAACGTGAGCCCAGGCACCGCGCGCGTACCGCGCGGGTCGGATCAGAAATTGAAGGCGACGCTTGCCGGCTTCGATTCGACAATCGCTCAGGTGTTCATGCGCAGGAATGGCGCCGACAACTGGCAAGCCCACGTGATGGAGCCGGCGAAAAACAACGACGAGTTTCAGTTTCTGATCTTCAACATACAAGATTCAGTCACCTATTACGTCGAATCGAACGGCATCAGGTCGCCGGAGTTCTCGCTCGAAGTCGTGGACCTCCCGTTCGTAAAGCAGATCGACCTGCTGTTGAACTTTCCCGCCTACAGCAAGCTGGCGAGTAAGAAGATCGAGAACGGCGGAGAAGTAGCCACGATCAAAGGCACGGTTGTCGAGGTTACGGCTCAGTTGAGCGCTAACGCAAAGGCAGCACGGATCGTCGTCAGCGACGGGACGAAAGTCGAGATGACCCGTGCTGATGACAGTCACTTCAGCGGGCAGTTCACGGTCAAGCAGAACGGCACGTATCGCATCGAGCTCACCAGCGAGGGCGGAGAGCGATACAACGGCTCGAACGAATACGACATCACCGTGCTGGACGATCACGCGCCCACCGTCGTCATCGATAAGCCCGGCCGCGATATGAAGGTCAGCAGCATTCAGGAGGTCTTTACCCAGGTGCGCGCGGAGGACGATTTCGGCGTGTCTGCGGTTGAGCTCTATTACTCGGTCAACGGAGGCGAGGAAAAGAAAATACAGTTGCAAGACTTGAAGAGCGACGCCGCGCACACGCTGTCCGGCTCGCACACGTTCTTCCTCGAGGAGTACGGGCTGCAACCGGGCGATTTTATTTCGTACTACGCGAAGGCCCGCGACAACTCGGCCAGTCCACAAGAATCGACCAGTGACATTTATTTCATGGAGGTGCGGCCCTTCGATCGCGAGTTCCGCCAGAGTCAACAACAGGGTCAGGGGCAGGGCGCCGATCAGGAATCCAACGCGCTCACTCGCCGCCAGCGCGAGATTATCGCCGCGACGTTCCGGGTTCAGCGCGAGCTCGCGACCTACACGCCGCCGGAAAAGGATGAGAATTTTGGCGCCGTGACGCTTAGCCAGGAAAAGCTCAAGACGGATGCGGAGAACCTCGCTGAGCGCATTCGGCGGAGACTCGGCGATCAACTCAGCTCGCAGCCTGACTACGCGAAGCTTGTCGAGTACCTGGCACAGGCCTCGAAGGAGATGGCTGCGGCTATTGATGAACTGCGCGCGAAGAAGGCTAAGGAGGCGATGCCACCCGAGCAGCGGGCCTTGCAACAACTGCTGCGCGCCGAAGCGATCTTCCGCGATATTCAAGTCGCGCGCGGCGGTGGTCAGGGGCAGGGCAGCAGTCAGCAGGACCAGCAGGAGCTGGCCGATCTGTTCGAGCTGCAGCTCGACAAGATGAAGAACCAGTACGAGACGGTCCAGCGCGAGCAGCAACAGAATCAAAGCCAGCAGCAGGACGAAATCGCGCGGCGGCTTGCCGAGCTTGCGCGACGCCAGCAGCAACAGCTCGAGCAGAAAATGCGCTCGCAGATGCAGCAGCAAGGCGGCGGCGGAGGCGGCTCGCAGCGACAGCAACAGGAAATGATCGACGAAGCGCAGAAGATGGCTCGCGAACTCGAGAAACTGTCGCGTGACCGCCGCGACCCGAAGCTCGCCGAGGCGGCCCAGCAAATGCAACAGGCTGCCGACGAAATGAAGCGCGCCCAGGCGTCTCAACAGCAGTCGTCCTCATCACAGCAGGGCGGGGGAGAGTCGACGGCGCAACAGCTTCGCGCGCTCGACCGGATGGAACAGGCGCGGCGCGCGCTCGAATCAGCGCAACGCGCGGGCGGCCAGCAGAATGTCCAGAAGCTTCGACAGCAAACTGAAGAAGCATTGAAACGTCAGGAAGAGATCTCACGAAACGTGGATGAGCTTGCGCGTAACGGACAAGCGGGCGGCGCAGGCGAACAAAAGAAGCAGCAAATCGGCGACCGGAAACAGGCGCTTGCGGATCAAGTCACCGGACTGGAACGCGACATCGATCAAGCCGCCCGAGGCATGGGTCAGGACCGCCAACAGGCAAGCGACAAGCTTCGTGAAGCCGCCGGCGCGATTCGTCAGAATAGGATTCCCGATAAGATCCGGCAGAACCAGCAACTGATCGCCAACGGCTGGTACGATCAGGCGCGAGAACGCGAGAGAGTTATCAAGGGCAATCTTGAAGAGGTGCTGAAGGACCTTCAGGCAGCGGAGGGCGGCGCGACCGCGCGCACTCAGAGTGAGGGCCTCGAGGACGCTCTGAATCGCGCGCGTGAGCTTGCTGACAATCTTGAATCACTGCGACGCAAGATGGAATCGGGCGACCAGCAAGGTCAGAATCAGAACGGCCAGCAGCAGGGACAGCAGGGTCAGCAGGGTCAGCAGGGCCAGCAAGGACAGCAGGGACGGCAGGGACAGCAGAGTCAACAAGCTGGCCGACAAGGTCAGCGGGGACAGCAAGGCCAGCAGGGCCAACAGAACCAGTCTGGACAGCAGGCCGGCCGACAGGGGCAGCAGGGTCAACAAGGCCAACAAGGTCAACAAGGTCAACAAGGTCAACAAGGCCAACAGGGTCAACAAGGTCAACAAGGCCAGCAAGGTCAACAAGCCGGCCGCCAGGGCCAGCGGGGACAGCAAGGTCAGCAGGGTCAACAAGGCCAACGGGGCCAGCAGGGGCAGCAAGGACAGCAGGAGCAGCAAGGTCAGCAAGGTCAACAGGGTCAGCAAGGTCAAGGGCAACAGGGTAGCCAACAGGGACAAGGCCAACAACCAGGCAACCAGCCCGGTGGAAACCCGGCCAACGGCGGCCCCTATGATCCAAGATCAATGGGCGGAGGACCACCGACCGGTGGACAACGCCAGCTCGAGAGTGAGCTTCGCCAGCGGCTCGCGGACGCTGAAGAACTGAAACGCGCGTTAGGGCGCAACCCCGACCTTGCAAAAGACCTCAATCGCGCAGTCGAGCAGTTGCGTCGTATCAATCCGAACGCGTTTGCCGATCCGGCGCAGCTTGCGCTGCTCAAGAGCGAAGTGATCGACCCGCTGCGTCAACTGGAGATTGAACTGGCGCGAAGGCTCCAGGCGAAACTCGGCAACAATGGCCCGGGCGCGTTTGGCGATGGCGACGCTCCCGACCGTTATCGAAAGATGATTGAGGACTATTACCGAAGGCTCTCGGCGCGTTCGCCTGAGCAGAAGCCTTAGCTGGGCGTGGACAGGCCAGGCGAGTGTAATAGTTGGGATTGTTGCATGTGGCTGTCCTGACTACGGGAACGGAGTAACACCTTGCAGAAGCGAATGCTCAATCAAATCTTGTTACTTACAATGGTTTTATCTATTCCGGTGGTGAGCTCCGCCCAGCACATCGCGCTCTACCCCGAGGAGCACCAACGAGAGGTTGTTATAAAGAGGGTGATGCCTGAGTATCCTGACGAGGCTCTTAGAAACGGGACGCAGGGCATAGTTGTCGTCGCTGTTGTTTTTGACGCAGAAGGACAGCTTTCAAAAGCTGAGGTATTGGAAGCCCCCCATCCGTCCATAAAGAAAGCCACGCTTGACGCACTGAGGTTTTGGAGAACAGGCCGTTACGGAGACGAGTCCGGCCCACAACCAATGGCAGGATGGCTAAGTTTTAGCTTTGTAATTGAAAATGGCCATGGGTGGATCGACTATGCAAAGAGAACCGATGAGGATCATCTCCCAGATAAGCGGTACATTCATCCATTTGCACCGACGAGCCCAAGGACTCCTTTTCACTATATGTACTGAAGGCAGCTCAAACCTTTTGCAGTTCGATCAGAAGGGAACGAGCAAATCGAATCGGGGGTAGACTCAAGGCTATGAAGAGGATGGCGATCTTTAAGCGCCTAGCAGTTGCGAACCTGCTGGTCGTTTTTCTCATGAGCGCGGCTGCGAGCCGAGTCGCCAATGCATCGCGAGATCACAAGTCTTTCGCAGCGCTTTCGGCTCGCTTGTCTGAGCCCGGCGGCTATTTCGATTCCGACAACCTCATCTCGAATGAGACTTCCTATCTTCACGTGATGGGCAAGCTCCGTGAGATTGGCGTATCTGGCGGCGTCTACATAGGGGTTGGGCCGGATCAGAGCTTTTCTTACATCGCAAAGATTCGACCCAGGGTGGCGATCATGATAGACATTCGCCGCGACAACCTGCTTCAACATTTGTTGTTCAAGTCTCTGTTCGGCCGCGCCAGAAATCGGATCGACTATTTGTGCGAATTCTTCGGCAAGCCATTCCCAAAGACCAAGGGATGGGAGAGTCGCAGCATAAAAGAACTGATTGATTACATCGACAGCACCGCCTCTGACCAGAAGTTGTTCGAGAAGAGTTTGAAAGATGTGCGTCAGGACGTTCAGAAGTACGGCATACCGCTGTCGCAGTCCGATCTCGAATCCATAGGTAAGGTTCAGCGGGCGTTCTTCAGCGCCGGGCTCGACATACGCTACTCGAGTTATCATCGACCCCCGCGTTCGATCTATCCGCCTTATCGAGACCTGCTGCTTGAGACCGACCTCGCCGGCAACCAGCAGAACTACTTCAACTCAGAAGATGACTTTCAGTTCCTCAAGAAACTTGAGGATCAGGATATGGTCATACCTGTCGTGGGCGATTTGTCTGGTCCGCAGGCGATAAAGGCCATCGGACAATACATCGCGGAAATCAAGGAGCATGTGTCGGCATACTATGTTTCAAACGTCGAGTTCTACCTCCAGCGGCAGGGGACCTTCGACAAGTTCGTCGAGAACCTCAAGTCGCTGCCGATCGACAGCCGCAGCGTGATCATTCGGAGCTATTTTAATTACTATGCGCCGGCGCATCCGCAAGCGGAGCCGAATCACTTCAGCACGCAGTTGATGGAGCGCATCGATGATCTGATCAAACAGTGCGCTGCCGGCGGGTGCGATTCCTACACCGACATTGTGACGAAGAATTCGATCCTCCTGAAGTGAGTGAGAGCTGAACACAAGGCACGAAGGAGTCCGTAGTCCGTGGTCAGTAGTCCGTGGTCAGGCCGGCCGAACTGCTACGGACTACGGACCACGGACTTTTGCCGCAGTGGAAGACATTCGAGTTTCAAGTTGGAACGAATTGAACGAACGGCTCTACGAAGGGTCGTGGGAAGAACCGCTCGCACGCTTCCGGTCCAACCTCGCTTTTCGCGGTCTGGGCGATTCATCGTACGATCTGAAGACCGGGCTCATAAGACTGGGGGGCGCGGCCGAAAGACTCGAGGGACATCTGATTCGCAACTATCGCAAGTACGCGCGGCGCGATTCAGTGCCCGACGATTCGATGTGGAACTGGGTAGCGCTCGCGCAGCATCACGGCTTGCCGACAAGGTTGATCGATTGGACATTTTCGCCGTTTGTCGCGATGCACTTTGCGACCGTTCGACTTCAGGACTACAACCTCGACGGCGTGATCTGGTGCGTGGATTTCGTAAAGACGAATGGGCTGCTGCCGGAGAAACTCAAGACGCTGTTGCGGGAGGAGGGGTCGAACGCTTTCACCGTTGACATGCTCAATCGAGTCGCCGGCACGCTGGCGGAGTATAATCGGCTGTCGCCTGATGAGTTCGTCGTTTTCTTCGAGCCGCCGTCGCTCGACGACCGGATCGTGAATCAGTTTGCGTTATTCTCGATGATGTCGAGCCCGACGGCGCGTCTTGATCGATGGCTTGAGGAGCATCCCGAGCTGTGCCGAAGGGTGATCATTCCGGCCGAATTGAAATGGGAGGTGCGCGATAAACTCGACCAGGCGAACATCACCGAGCGAGTGCTTTTTCCGGGTCTGGATGGGTTGAGCAGCTGGCTGAAGCGGTACTACACGCCGAAGCCGAGGTAGGGGGAGAAATATAGGTCCGATAGGTCCTATAAGTCCTATATGGAGAACGATTTCGAAGTCCAGGGCGAAGTGATCAAGATGATTCACGGAGAGCTGCCCGCGGTGCGATGGACGTGCGGCAACTGCGGCGAAGATGCGTGTACGATCTTCTATGAGCCTGGTGTGCAGCGTAAAGTCGTTACGTGCGACTCGTGCCACACGTCCAATCTGGTGCGAATGGATTAGCCTGCGTAGTGGTCGATGTTAAGCATTCGGTGATTTCATATGAACACCAAAGCAATCACGTCATACACCTTCCTGGTCGTTTGTCTTGCCACGGTTGTTATTGCTCAAGAGCAAAACAATCATAAAAGAGAAAC
>Ga0137403_10003730_pt1 | contig 18197 bp, 15 predicted proteins | sample CZOMad2_1_16fung_FD_122057 | JGI IMG/M metagenome (GOLD analysis project Ga0137403, IMG submission 122057) | Vadose zone soil fungal communities from Angelo Coast Range Reserve, California, USA - CZOMad2_1_16fungal (Hybrid Assembly) | ecosystem: Environmental > Terrestrial > Soil > Vadose zone...
TTAGGAGGGGTGGCTGCGCCATCAAGAAAATGCTGCGAAGCCACCGAAGCCGGGCGCAGACGGGGTGGTTGCCTGAGGAACCACCCCGCCGTTCGCTAAAAAACGCGCGAACGGCACCCCTCCTAACTTAGGAGGGGAGTTTCGAAAACTTGACTCATTTACTTCAAGTTTCAGGAGGTGTTGCAATGAGAACGAAGCTCGGCATCCTAATCGCCGGCATCAGCTTTTTCTGCCTGGTGGTTCCGGTCGTCGCCCACCATGGATTCGATACCGAATATGACGCGAACAAGAAGGTCAAGTTGACCGGCGTGGTGACGAAGATCGAATGGCTGAATCCGCATATGCGCGTGTACATCGATGTCACCGATGCCAAGGGTAACGTGGCCAATTGGAACCTGGAGTTGACCAGCCCGAACACGGTCCGCCGACAGGGTTGGGGAACGAAGGATCTCCTCCCGGGCGAGAAAGTGATCTTTGAAGGTTACGCCGGCAAGGTCGTGGAGACGAGGGGCGCGCTGGCGAGAATCGCCAAGGCAGAGTCACCCGACAAGCCGCTGTTTATCGCAGGCGGGCCCGAGTCGCCGGGCTTTCCCAAGCAACAGTAACGCCATGCTGACGATGACCGTGTTCCTGCTGGGCCTTGTGACAGCAGCCGGCCAGGCTGGAGCGGAACAGAACCCGCAGATGTCGGACATGGTCTTCAAGAACGTCCAGGTTCTCAAGGGGATTCCCGTAGACGAGTTCATGGACGCGATGGGGATGTTTTCCTCCTCCCTTGGCTATGACTGCAGTAGCTGCCACTCCCCGGAAATCCGCAACAATCGTGATGCGTTTGCCGTCGAAACCCCGGCGATCCAGCGGGCGCGCGGCATGATTGCGATGGTGAACAACATCAACCGCAGCTACTTCCGCGCAGAGCCGCGCGTGTCCTGTTTCACCTGCCACCGGGGTAACTACAGTCCCGAGATCGTGCCGAATCTTGCCCTGCAGTACGGCGAGTTCAAGGAAGATCCCAACGCGATCACTATTTTTCCCGATCGAAAAGTTTCGGCCGAAGAGGTGTTTGACAAATATTTCCAGGCGCTCGGCGGGAAGGAACGGCTGAACAGGCTGACCACGTTTGTCGCCACGGGAATTTATTCGGGCTTCAATACCGGTGGTGCGGAGGTCCCGGTGGAGATCTTTGCCAGCGCTCCAGACCAGCGCACCCAGATCATCCATATGAGTGCGGGAGACGGCATCAAGACGTACGATGGCCGCAACGCCTGGGTCGCGGAAGAATGGCGGCCCGTGCCGCTGGTGAACCTGACTGGAGGGAACCTGGCCGGCGCCAGGTTAGAGGCAATCATCTCGTTTCCAGCGGCGATCCAGAAGGCTTTCAGCCAGTGGCAGGTCGGCAGCACGGTCATCGACGATCGCCCGGTTCAAATCCTTCAGGGCACCGACAGCGGGCAGACTCCGGTCAACTTGTACTTCGATGAATCCGGTCTGTTGGTGCGGCTGCTGCGCTGGAACAAAACAGCGGTGGGTACCGTCCCGACGCAGATTGATTACGCGGACTACCGCGAGGTCGCCGGCGTCAAGCTGCCGTTTCGCACCATCCTGACCTGGACCGATGGACAGAACACGCTTGCGCTGAACGATGTGCGGCCGAACGTCCCGATTGAAGCGGCGAAGTTCACCAGACCGGCCCCATTCAAGCGCCGTTAGCAACGATCAAGGCAGACTAAAGACGAGCATCGTGTCCGAGACTGCGCCCCCTCCGCATCCTCCGGCACCGCCGGGGAAATAAGCGTAAGGTCCAACAGTGGCAGCACGAAATCCGTGCCTTCCCGTAGGCATCATTGGGGCGAGGCTTTGCCAACGATCGGTCTTGGGATCGTAAGCTTCGTTCTCGACGAACGTCTTTCCGTTATTGCACTCGCCGCCGGCGACGAGAATCAGACCTTTATAAAAGGTCACAGCAGTGCTGCTTCTGGGCGTGGGAAGAGGAGCCGCTGACTTCCATGAATTCGTCGCCGGATCGTAGACGTCGTGCATTCCGGTGTTGTCGACGGTGGCGTTGAAACGGCCTCCGATCGCGTGAATCCGTCCGTCGACCGCAATTACGGCCAGGTGATCACGAGCCTTCGGCAGCGGCGCCAGCTCGCTCCACTTTCCGGTCGCGGGGTCATACACTTCGTTTGTCGCGACGGTGACCGTATCGACTCCGCGACCCCCGACGGCGTAAAGCTTTCCATTGAGTGCAGCGAGACCAACCGATCCGCGCGGACTTTTCATCGGCGCGAGAGTTCTCCATGTGTCCTTTGCCGGATCGTATTCGAATGCGACATCCCGGGCGTCCATGTGGACGTTGCGCGTGAAACCACCGACAACGTAGATCTTGCCGTTCATGCCGACGGCACCCACATGGCTGAGACCGGACGGCATCGGCGCCCGTACGCGCCACCGATCCGTCGCCGGAGTGTACTCCTCGTTCAGTGTCTGCGCATCGTTGCCTGAGGCCGACCCTCCGAGTACATAGATTTTTCCGTCGACGGCCGCTGCCGCTACTTCACCTCTTGGTTCCGGTAGTCGCGCCTTCTCGGACCAGACTCCCTGAGACGACTGCGATCCCACCGAACCGGTGGCCGCCAACGTGACGAAAGTCAGAACAATTGCTAATGCGGCTAAACTTTTCATGGGAGGAAAGTAGACCCGCAAGCAATTTCAGTCAAGAAATCGAATGTATTAAGAACCCAGATCGACCGACGTCACCTGCTGAGCCCCGTCTGGCCAGGCGCCGTCGAGGAATGTCTTGATTGAACCGAAGACTTTTTCGGGGGACTCGATCCACGGCAAGTGTGCCGCGTTTTCGACGGTGACGAGGCGGGCGTCAGGCAGCGTCAGGGCCCATTCCCTGCCGCCGCCGTAGGGGGCCTGGCGGTCTCGGGTGCCGTGGATGGTGAGGACCGGCGACTGCACCTTCGCAATATCTTCCGCAGTTAGGTTAAGGCTCTGCATCGAGGGGAGAAGGTTTTCGCTGTAGTGTTTCATCACATTGAGAAACGATTCATTCGGAAGATCGGCGACGGCCCAGGTGATCTTGTCAGCGTCGGCCGGATCGGTGACATAAAGCAACCGCATCAGCGACCAAATCTTCCTGCCGAATTCCTTTGGGTCTCCGGCGGGACCTTCTTTCTGCAGTTGTGCCAGCTTCCCGGAGACTTCGGCCATCGTTGGATCGGCTCCCGTCAGATGCGTTGGGTATTGCTTTCCCAAAAAAGGTTGCACGGGGCCGATCTGAACCACGCGGTTCACGTGAGCGGGATACTTCATCGCGTACAAGGCCACGACCATTCCCAAATAAGAATGTCCGATTACATCAACCGGATGAATGCCGAAGTGCCTGCGGATCGTTTCCAGATCCTCGACATCGAGAAGAACTCCGCCTTTCAGCTTTGACGCGTCGGTGACCGATTCCGAACGGCCGCGATTGCGCAAGTCGTAGAAGATCACGGTGCGATCGTCGGCGAGATACTTGAAGTCCTCAAACATGTAAGCCGCGTTGGGAATCACAACCGTCCTGGGACCACTACCCATCTTCTGAAAAAACAGGCGGACCCCATCTTCCGTCGTCACGTAGCCTTCGCTCGTTGCCATTTTTTTTTGCTCCTGGTTAAGAAATGTCTTCCCAGGACTGTAGTGAATTTAGTAAATAAGCGGAATCTACCAAATTCAAAGGAATGTTCGTCGTGGTCGGGAGCCTGTCCGCGCAAGCGCCAGCTGCGAATGAGGGAACTTCCGGAGCGCTGAAACCCGCACCTCTATTCAGCCGCGGAGCGGCGACAGAATGTAGCCCCGGGCGCAAGCCCGGGGTAGGTGTCGTTTCGGAACGCAGCCCCTATAAGGGGCGAAAGATTCCGAAAGACTCTTTCGCCCCTCCGGGGCTGAGATCGTGTCGAAAGAAAACCCCGGGCTTGCGCCCGGGGCTACACTCTGTCGCCGCTCCGCGGCTGTTCATGGCGGCCTATTTCGAGTTGCACTAGAAAATTTCAGGAAAGTAGAACGTCATGATGACATTGCCATTTCCTGTCGGGGTCATGACTTCCTGATGTGCGGGATCGATCCCCACTCCGTTCACATTCAGTCCGGTCAGCTTGGTCACCGGAATTTTCCAGCGTGGAGCGACGTCTCCGTTGTCGTTGATGTTCCAGATACCGATGGAACCTCCCTGGGCTCCACATAAGATCCAGCCTTGCGGAGTAATCGCCATCTGCTGGCTGCCTGCGAGTTGAGTCTTGGGCCCCCGGATCACGCGCATCGGCGGGGTATTTCCGCTGGCGTTCCGGTCAAAGATCAGCAATGCCGGCGAACCGCGGCCTCCTCTGAAGCCGCCGGTGGGCACGACGAGGAGATTGTGGACGGGATCGACCCGAATCGGAGGAACGTTGCCGCTTCCGTCGGTTTGCTCGGCGAATTGAATCTGAGTGTCCGGGCCGCCGAGAACGCGCTTGGGAGCCACGTCGCCATTGGCTCCATACGGAAAAACCACGATGTTATGTTTGGCCGTGGGCAGGTAGATCTCACCAGTCTCCGGATCCACCGTCACCTTGTCCATCGCGCCTACGCCCAGGATTTGCGTATGTGGTCCCTGGATCACCCGGATGGGAGCTTCCTCTCCGTTCGCTCCTCCGCGGAAGACGAGGATCGCCTGAGTCAAGGGACTGGTCACGACGATTTCATCGTGAGTGGGATCGTACGCGAGGTCGTGCATGGTCCTGCTGATCAGCGTCTTTTGTCCCTCGAGCGTTCGAGTTGGCGGCGTATTCTCTTTCGCCAACCTCGAGAACGCTGCGATCTGCGGATGATTCACGCAATTGGGTACGAGCAGTTCCTGCCGTTTGCTGTCATATGCGACTGCTTCGGTCTTCCCGAATTTCAACCCGACCTTGTCCGCAGGCGCGCTGCGGATAATACGCAGCGGAGCCACGTTTCCATTCGCGTTCAGCGGATAAGCCACTGCTGAAGAGTTCCCGAGATTGGACACCCACACTTCCTTGTTCTTTAAGTCCAGGGACACGCCCGTCGGATTTCTCAAACCCGTCTTGGTTCCTTTGATCATGCGCGATGGCGCCGCGTCGCCCTTGTCGGTTTCCTTGAAGACGAGTATCGATTGGCCCATGTCGTTGGCGACATACAGATCTCCATTGTCCGGGTCGATGGCCATGCCGGCGGCCCAATTCAACTGGGTTTTGGGGCCTTGAATGACGCGTAACGGAGCAGTGTCGCCCGTGGCATTGGAGGCATAGATCGCAATGGACGGCGGGTTGAACTTGCCGGAGCCCTGGATCTTGAAATTACTGGCATTGCCCCAGTTGTTGACGAACATCAATTTTGCCTTCGAATCGACGGCAATGCCGTGCGCGGCTTCCAGCCCGGTGTGTTCGCCTTCCAGTCGCCGAATCGCCTCCTCGTTGTCGGAAGCATTCTTGCGGTAGACCACGACCTTGGGAGGATATTCGACCGAAAGAAATATCTCTTCCTGCTCTTCGTCCACAGCAAGCGCGTAGCCTCGATGCGGAGTCTTCAAATGACGCAACGGTTTAACGTTACCGTTGGCCTCGTGGGAAAACACGGTCATCTTGTTCCCGGTGTCCGCTTCCACCGAATAAATGTCCCCGCTCTTCGGATCGACATACAGCCCTCCGCTGAACTGGATCTCCGTGTTCACACCCTGGATGACCCGCTTCGGTTCGGTGCGTGGAGCATCGGGCGGCGTGTTATCCAACCGGTTGAAGATGCGGGTTGCCCAGAGGTTGTTGTCCTGCAGGATGACTTCGTCGTGTACGGGATCCACAGCCACGGAGCTATAAATTGGATCCAGATCGCGGATCATACGCACGGGTGGACGGGTTACATCGCTTGTCTGCCCGTCCTGCAACGACGAGGAGGCATATGCGGACCTGTCTCTCCAGCCGGCGAACAACCCATAGTCTTCCCGCGGTTCGGGAATCATCATCATCGATGAAGTGACGCCGACCGGTTCCCAGGTGCACCCTTCTCCCATATTGGGCAACTCCCGAATGGAAACCAATTGAGGAGATCCTGTGGCTTGCCGTAAGTTCGAGTCAGAAATCGCCGCCAATCCCGATGGAATTACTTTCGCCGGTTCCACTCTCGGCAGTTCTACTCTGGAAAAGAAGAACGTTGGCAGAGCGACTGCCAGCAGTCCACCAAGGACCAGCTTTGCGCTATTTGTCATGAGAGAGACCTCCTCGTACAGCGGATGTAACCACAGCCCTCACTTCCTGTCAAACAACCAGGGAGCCACGCGTTTGATTCCAATCACCAGGCCGATGCTGCTGCAAAAAATGCAACCGACGCTGAGCGTAATGATGCCGAATTGCCAAAGCGGGCGATTGTAGTACCAGAAGGAAAAATCGAGGCTATGGAAACCGTGATAAATCCAGCGATCAATCCGGCCCAGCCGCGTGTACCGGACGGCAACCCGGCTCATCGTCGGATCAATGTAGAACCATGTTCGGTCCGGATCACCAAACTTGACGCGCAAAACGGGCAATGGCCGCGAGCCGTCATTCGAGTAGTAGTAAGAATCGTATTGGGAGAGGAGTGTGGATTCAAGAATCGGCGTTTTCGGAGTGGCCTGCTGCACGCGGCTCATCAGCGATTCCACCGAAAACGGTTCCCGTCTGACCTCGAGAGGTGTTTGCTCGTCCAGATGAAAGAGATTCTCTGAGGCCTGCGCTTGATTCGCGCTCACCAGCAAAGGCTTGTCTTCTACACCGTAGACCAGATAGTAGGGGTCGCCCTGGATTCGCACAAAGGCGATTTCCTTCGGAGCGCGTTGCTCCAGCACCCGCTTCCATCCGTCGGCATCCATAGCGCGAAAGGCGGAAAGGTTCAGCGGGCCTCCGCTCAACGCCTGGGGGATTCCATCTCCTGTTTTGCCGCCGGAAGCCCAATCCAGCATTGAAAGCATTCCGCTGAATACCCAGGTGAAGGTGAAAATGCCGAACAGAATACCGCTTCTATAGTGCCATCGCATCCAGCCGGAGTAGGGCACGCTGGAACGAATATACTGAATGATGCCCAGGAGGATACCTGCCAGCGCCACTATCGTACTCAGTCCTGAGATCCAGAGCACGATACCTGTCCATAACGGCTCGTTCAAACGCAATGGAGTGAAATACAGCCAGTGAGGAATGGCGCCAACCCATGCCAGCGCGCGGCTGCGGCGCGTTGTGAGCGCCACAATCTCTCCAATCTTCGCGGAGACGTAGAGCTGTGTGCGGGCCTCGTCATCCACCGTGATCTTGTGCAGAGGAGTCTGTTCGCGCTGGCCGATCGTCCACAGGTCGGGTTCGTTCAGCAAACCCACATACTGAAAAGCCTCCTCGGGGAGATTCATGAACTTGCCGGCAATCCTCAGAGCCCCCGCGGGCCCCAGTTCAACCAATCGATCGCCGGTGTCGGCAAAGATCGTTGCCGGTTCACGTCCGGTGAATCGATATGCCGGCCGGTCCATAACCGTCAACAGCACAACCCGATTAAAATCTATGTCGAAGCCCCCTCTTGCCACGGCTTCCGCCGGCGTCATCCCAACACGAGCCAGGTCCAGCGGAGGTAAGTGCTGCAGCCGTGCCTCTGGAGTGAGGCCCGGCATGCCGCGCGCATACATCATGGCGATTCCTGAGGCGAACCAGACGACAAACATCGGGCCCAGCGCGATGCCGAGATAGCGATGGATCCAGCGGATCATGGTACGTACTGTAGCGGCGGTCTATGACCGCCGGCAATACGGCAATTCGTGAGATCGTCGGCATCATAAATCTTGACGAAAAAGCCGATGTGCAACAAACTCCGTGACCAATTCATTTCTCGGAAGGAGCCACATGCGCCTGGGCAACAACATACGCGGCAAAGAGATCCTTGCGGTCCTGACACTTCTTGGGGCAATTGTCTTCTGCTCGTCGGAAGTGCAACGATGGCGCCCCGCACCGGTTTCATGGCCTTCGACAGGCTCGGCTCGATTGGTTTCGATCGAGCGATTGCCTGACGTCGGGGATACGTGTACTGCGATGCCCGTCAGCGCCATTGCGACTCTGAGCGCCGAATTCGAGGATTCGAAAGTCTATGCGGCCACCACTGTAGACATTACTCGTCCGCCGGTTCGCACAATTCGCGATACGTATCCCATTTACAGCTCGGTCGCGGTCGATACCATTCGTGACGAAGTCATCCTTCAGGACACGAATCTGTTCGCCATACGGGTATTCAACCGACTGGATAATACGCCGCCGAGCGCTGAATCCACCACGCCGAAGCGCGTTGTGCAGGGATCGGACACCAAGAACGAATACAACAACGGGCTCTATGTCGATCCAAAGAGCGGCGAAATTTACAACGTCGCAATGGACACTGCCGACTCCATCTTCGTGTTTCCTGCAAATGCCAAGGACAATGCCGAGCCCTCGCGCATCCTGCGGATTCCTCATCGAGGGTTCCAGCTGGCCGTCGATGAAGAAAAGCAGGAGCTTTACTCGACCAACCAGTATCCCCCGCGCGTGCTGGTATTTCGTAAGAACGCTGCCGGAAGTGAAAAGCCGTTACGCATCATCGAAGGACCCCACAGCGGGCTGGCTGATGTCCACGGCGTCGCGGTCGATACACAAAGGAAACTGGTGTTCGTCGGTAATTGGGGCAACGCCAGCGATTACAAGGTTGCCGGCTCAGGCAAGCACTATCCACCTTCCATTACGGTCTACTCGCTCGACGCCAATGGCGACGCGGCTCCCTTGCGCACCATTCAGGGTCCCAAAACGCAGTTGAACTGGATGGGTGCAATGTCTCTCGATCTGGCGACCGGAAATCTATGGGTCGCCAACGACGTCGGCGGCTCAGTCCTCATGTTCCGCGGCACGGATAACGGCGATGTGGCTCCGACGCAAATCATCAAAGGAAACAAGACGGCTCTCAATCATCCTGCCGGTATCACCGTCGATACGAAGAACAAAGAGCTTTGGGTGTCGAACATGGGCAATTCCTCCGCCACTGTCTATCCGTTGACGGCAAATGGAGACGCAGAGCCCATCCGTATCATCCGAAGCGCACCCCTTGGAAGAACTTCCGTGAAGTTCGGCAAACCCCAGGCAGCGGCCTACGACAGCAAGCGCGATGAGCTGCTGGTGCCCAACTGTGTCAATACTCCGCAGATCGCGGTGTTCTCGAGGTTGGCAAAGGAGAATACGACGCCGGTACGAGTCCTCGAAGGCCAAAAGACCCTGATCAGCCGGACAATGCACGCGCTCGAATATGATGCGATACACGACGAAGTCGTCGTGGGCAGCCCTCTGACACAAACGATTCTTACTTTCCGTGGCGGTGCCGGCGGCGAAGAACCTCCCATTCGATTTATCCAGGGTCCGAGTACTCAGATCCAGAGCACCGACTATGACGGCAACGATAAAATCGGTTTGGATTCCGTCAATGGTGAAATTTACCTTCCTTCCGCCACCAGCGGTGGTCCGGGTAAAGGTGTCATCCTGGTGTTCGACAGGCTGGCGAATGGAAACGCTGCTCCCAAGAGAATTCTTGGCGGACCCAACACCGGATTCACTTTTCCCACTGCCAAAGGACAGGGATTCCCCAATGTCGCCATCGATCCCGTCCGCAATCTTCTGATCGTTGCAAGCGGCGGCTCGATGTTGATTTTTGACCGCACGGCCAGCGGAGACGCCAAGCCACTGAGGAAAATCACCGGCGGTGGCGGTCAAGTCAAGGTCTACCCGCCGAAAGGCTTGCTGATAGGCAGCTGTTCGGGCGGATCGATCTGCGCCTGGAATCTGGACGAAACCGAGGACATGACTCCTCGCTACAGGATCCCAGCTCAACAACTCACGACAGTCTCCTTCTCGGGACTCGCTATCGATCCGATTCATAAGGAGATCATTCTCCCCAGCGGGGGACGAAACGTCATCATGACGTTCTCCTGGCCGGAAGTATTCGACTGAGCGGCGGTTTTCCTGGACTCAACGAAATACCGGCGGTCATAGACCGCCGCTACAGTTTATTGTCGGCCCGTCAAATGCCGAGCTAAGATAGGCGCGGAGATTGCTTATGGCGATGGATCCGAGGCGGGCCGGGATAGTATCTATCATTGCAGCCCTCCTCACGCCCAGTTGATGAGTGATCACTCCGGTCCTGGCAGGACTGGGCATATTTTCATTTCTTAGTGCGTGTCTGATTTGGCTCCAGCGCTTGCAACCAGTGTTTTTTGCACTGGCGGTAGGAGGGCTGGCATACCAGATTTGGATAGTGCGCCGTCGTCCGCCCGCTCTGCGCACTCTCGGAGTCAAGACGATTTTAGGCATCAGCCTGGCGATAAACGGCTTGATGATCCTCGGCTGGATCGTGATAACGATTCGTTATCAGTAGCCGGCACCGCGACAAGAGCATCATGAAGGAGGTTTCCGATGAAAATCCTGGTGGGTAGTTTGATCGCTATCGTGCTTGTGACCGGTGTTTCCGTCCACTATGCACAGAGTCCTGGCAATGGACGCCAGACGATTGCAACGGAGGAGGATTTCCGCCGGGCCATGAAGGAACTTTCGAACTGGGGCCGATGGGGAAAAGACGACGAACTCGGCGCCGCCAACCTTATCACGCCTGCCAAACGGAAGCAGGCGGTGGCGCTGGCTAAAGAGGGCGTGAGCGTATCGCTGGCCCACGATGTCATGCAGGAAAAGGCTGCGGATGCGCCCAACATCCTCGAGCGCGTTCTCGGCAACGTCAATCCGACTGGCACCACGGACCGATACCAATACACGGGCACGTACCATGGGGTGAGTCACAGCCATCTTGACTCCGTGGACTGTCACATCATGGTCGAAGGCAAGGGATATAACGGCGTGTCAATGGAAGAGATCAAGGCCGCGGGTGGCTGCCCTAAAGGGAGTATCAATGCCCTGAAGGATGGCGTCGTCACGCGAGCCATTCTGTTCGATGCGACGCGCCTGCCGGGGAAGGCTACTCCACAAGGCTGGCTGGAGCCCGGAACGGCCATCCATAAGGAAGACCTCGAGACGATGGAAAAGATGGAGCGCGTCAAGGTTTCCGCCGGCGACGTCATCCTTCTATATACGGGTCGCTGGAAGCGCCGCGCGGCGCTGGGCCCCTGGCCGAATGCGACCGGGTTTGCGGGCTATCACGCTGACGTTGCTTATTTCATAAAGGAGCGCGGTGTTTCGTTCATCGGAGATGACGGACCAAATGACGTTTCGCCATCGGGCCTTCCACCGTCCATTGGAATCCCGCTTCATCAACTGGCGCTTGCGGCCATGGGCGTGAGCATTTTCGACAACCTCGATTTGGAGCGAGTTGTCGAGCAGGCAAGGCGGCTGAATCGCTACGAGTTCTTATTCATGGCTTCACCGCTGCGGATCGACAAGGGAACGGGATCGCCGCTCAATCCGCTGGCGATCTTCTGAACTGGCAAAAACATCCGAATGTGTCGTAGGCTCCTGTAACGGCGGTCTATGACCGCCGACACTCCCACAAATGCTGTACAACCGGCGGTCATAGACCGCCGCTACAGTCAATCAAAGGAGGCCGCTATGCCGCGACTCTTATTTCTCGGATTGCTGCTTATTCCATCCGTGATGCTCAATGCGCAATCCCGAAACCTGGAAATTTATTGGATCGACGTCGAGGGTGGGGCAGCCACATTGATTGTGTCCCCATCGGGAGAGTCGATGCTGGTGGACACCGGCTTCGAAGTCGGCGATCGCGACGCGAAACGGATCTATGCCGCCACCCAGCAAGCCGGTCTGAAAAAGATCGACTATCTAGTCATCAGCCATTACCACGGCGACCACGTGGGAGGGCTTCCGGCGCTTTCGAAGATGATCCCGATCGGCAAGTTTTACGGCCGTGGAGATGAGATCGAAGCCGTTAACCAGAAGTGGTACGACAACTTAAAGAATGCTTCCGCGGGCAAACGGACGATCGTAAAGCCCGGAGACGAGATTCCGCTCAAGGGCGTTCAGACGCTGGTCGTTTCTTCTGATGCGAAGCTGCTGGCAAAACCAATCGACGGAGGCGGGCCGAATCCACTGTGCGCCAATGCTGAACAAAAAGCTTCGGCCGGGCCTGAAAACGCAAACGTGGTAGGGCTGCTGCTGACCTATGGCAAATTCAAGTTCCTCAACCTGATCGATCTCGATTGGCAAAAGGAGATGGAGTTCGCCTGCCCGGTGAACAAGCTGGGCACAGTGACCCTCTATCAGAGCAGCCGTCACGGGTCATTCGATGGAGCGGGGGCGCCCGCATTTCTCGGCGCCATCAAGCCGCAGGTGGTGGTCTTCAACAACGGACCGCGGAAGGGTCTGGGGGGTGTGGACAATAATGCCAAAATCATCACATCCGCCGGTACGAAGGTAGGCCCGTATGAAAGAAATGGTTATGCCAGAGTCGCAAAGCTTCCCGGAATCGAAGGCATCTGGCAGGGCCATCTTTCGTTGTTGGACAAGGATCCGAACCACAACACCTCGGAAAACATGATCGCGAACCTCGAGGACACAGCGGATTGTAAGGGAAATTGGATCAAAGCGTCCGTCGCCAGCGATGGCAAGTTCACCATTACGAACAGCCGAAACGGGTTCAGCAAGACCTATACAGCGCGGTAATGGCGTTCGAAATGTATAGAAGAGCGTTCCTATCACTTTTGTTGATCTGTCTGGTTGCGGGCCTCGCCGATGCGCAAAGCAACGGTGTCATTCGAGGGCAGATCCTCGTGCCTTCGGTTCGGATCTCCGAACGTATCCAGGTGATCCTGCAAAGATCAGACGGCCCGATCGTCTCGAGGGGGTTTTCCGATAGCCTCGGCAATTACGAATTCCGCGGTCTTCCACCCGGCACTTACGATGTCGTCGTCAACCTCGAAGGTTACGGCGAGGCCAGGCAGAACGTCGGTATCGGCACCGGCCTGGCCGGCACGCAGATCGTCAATATCGTTCTCACCGAGAAGGAGAGGGAGAGGAACGCGAATGATGCTTCAAGTTCCGAGTCGGATGTAGTCGACATTACGGAATTGGGCCGGAAGTATCCCAGGAAAGTATTGGATGAATATGGGAAGGCTCGCGAGGACAACCGCAAAGGAAACACCGCCAGGGCAGGCGAGCGTCTTGAAGCCATCGTGAAGGCTGCTCCGGATTTCTTCGCGGCCCACAATACCCTGGGCACGATTTATCAAAAGATGGACCGCTACCGTGATGCCGAACGAGAATACAACGCGGCGAGGCAGTTGAATCCGCGGTCTTCTCAGCCGCTGGAAAATCTCGGCAGCCTTTACATCCAGGAGGCGGACGCCAGCAGGAAAACCGATTCATCCAAGGTCGGTAAAATCCTCGACAACGCCCTCGACATTCTCGATGAAGCCAAAAAGCTGAATCCGCGCTCTGTATCCGCTCATTTCCTGCTGGGATTGGCCAATTACAGATCCGAGTTCTACGAAGAGGCCGAACAGAGCTTCAAGCGCGCGCTGGAGCTCGATGGACGAATGCCCGGCGCCCGCCTGATGCTTGCCAACCTTTACATCAAGCTGCAAAAGTGGGACAACGCTTTACAGCACCTCGATGCCTGGCTCTCCGATAACCCCAGGGCGCCCGAACGCGTCCAGATTTTGGAAACCCGCGCTAAAGTAGCGGACAGACTGCGGGGAGCTGGGAAGTAGATTTACCGTGAATGACGCAAAAGGCATTAACCACAAAATGGGAAGGGCGCGGGCTAAAGCCCGCGACTACATTGGAAACGGGGTTGACCCCAAATGTAGTCGCGGGCTTTAGCCCGCGCCCTTCCCATTTTGTGGTTAATGCCTTTTCATAAAAGGAGGTTCGTGATGAACAGTGGCCTCACACGGCGTGAATTGTTAAAGCAGTTGGGAACGATGATTGGAGCGGCGGTCGTCATGCCCGCTGCAGTGCCTTTCCGGGCTCAGGCGCAGACCGCCGCAGGAGAGGCGTTCATCTCACTGACTCCCGCAGAATCCCAAACGCTGCGGGCAATCGTCGCGCGGCTCATACCGGCGGACGAGAACGGGCCCGGAGCGCTCGAGGCGCGCGCGGACCGGTTCATCGACCGGGCGCTGGCTGGAGCTTTGAAATCGCAACGCCCTGCCTACGCAGCGGGACTGGCCGCGCTGAACTCGTATGCGCAGTCTTCAAAAGGCAGCGATTTCGCGAAACTCTCGGCGGCGGATCAGGACACGGTATTGACGGACATGCAGCAGAATCGCGCAACCGGCTTCACGGGAGGTTCCGGGCAGTTCTTCAACCTCGTTCGCACACACACCATCCAGGGAACTTTCTCCGACCCTTTCTACGGAGGAAACGCGAACTTCATCGGCTGGGATCTGATCGGATACCCCGGCACGCGGATCGTGGTTTCAGCGGATCTCCAGCGAATGGATTCGAAACCGGCTCCAAGCCGCAAAGGGGCGTACGACTACGGAATGTTTTCGAAAGGGGAGCTCTAAACGATGGTAGCGACCTTGAAGAAAACCCTCGCAAGAAACTGGAAAACCATCGCGACCTGACGTGGGATCGCCGATCATTATCGACACGGATGCAGGTACCGACGATATCCTGGCGCTTTCCTACCTTCTGTCTTTGCCGGACCTCCAGATCGAAGCGATAACCATAGTCCACGGCCTGGCGCATGTTCGAGACGGCTCTCGGAATATCCGGAGATTGCTTCATCTGGCCGGGCGAGCAGACATTCCGGTCCTGGAGGGCGCGGAGAGTCCTCTCGAGGGATCGCGACCGTTTCCGGCGGAATGGCGCTTTGTTGCGAACAACCTTCCGGGAGTGACGCTGCCTGATATCGTGGGTCCTCCATCCACGCAGGGCGCCGTCGATTTTCTGAAACGCCGGATGCAAGACAAGGAGCGTCCCGTTCGCATCCTGGGTTTGGGGCCGCTCACGAACCTCGCGCTGGCATTACGCGAAGTGCCGGATGCATCCGCAACAGTCGAAGAACTGGTGATCATGGGTGGCGCATTGCAAGTGCCTGGCAATCTTTCCGCCGGCAATCCGGAGAAGGCGGCGAATGAGGTTGCGGAATGGAATATCTATGTGGATCCTCACGCGGCGGTTGAAGTCTTCAAATCCGACATTCAAATGTTGCTGGTACCGCTGGACGCGACGATGCACGTGCCGATCACTCGCAGCTTCGCCGAAAATTTTGGGCGGCGAAGCCTGACGCCTCTCGGCTGTGTCGTTGCGCAGGTGCTCGAGGCCGCTTTGCCGTACATCGATGCGCATGCTTATTTCGCGTGGGATCCGCTTGCCGCCGTAGCCCTGGTGGATCGCTCGGTTCTGCAAGCGAAAAAGGCCGCGATTCAGGTGACTACCAGCGGCCAAAACATTGGACAAACGAAATTGATTCGGTGGGACGCGGACTCACCTCTGGCAGTAGGCATGGACGCCAACGCCGCCGCCTTCACCGCGGAATTCGAGCAGACCCTCGGTGGTTTCAACACAAAGACACAAAGGCACAAAGACACGAAGAAAGGCCGCACAAAATGGTTTTAATTGCGGCCTTTCTTCGTGTCTTTGTGCCTTTGTGTCTTTGTGTTGAAACCACCGGCTAAAACGTCCAGCGGGTCGCGGTTTTGACGTAGGTCCTTTCGATCTGGCCATACACGACACGAGGACGTATGGAATAGACGGGCTCGTTCATCGTGGTGATATCGAATTTGTACTTCTTCAGGTAAGCGGCGGCGAATTTTTTCAAGATGGATTTGTCGGTCACTTTCGCGGCGGTACCTTCCAGGATCACAGCCTTGTCTGCCCCGCCCGGACACAAAACACAATTCGCATTCACCGCGAGGTTTCGCGCCTTGACGGACTTCCTGCCTGTGCCGAAGTAGAAGCGATCACCCATCCAGACGCCCCAGACGGGCATCACGTGCGGCCGCCCGTCGCTTCGCACAGTCGTAAAAAAATAATTCCTTGTCTTCGACAGCAGATCGACGGCCCAGCTCCAGTGCAATAACCCTTTCCTGTCTTCGTCGATGCCATAACCCGGCATGTGCGGCCGGCTCGCCTGCGGCTTTTTTGCGCGTTGTTTTTCTTTTGGCATGTCCGTGTATGATGCATCTTCGAGGTCGGACATGGGAGAGATTTTAGGCCTGGGCATCACGCACTATCCCCCGCTGGCGGGACGCGACGAAAATATGTCCGGAATTCTGCGGGGAACGCTGCGGGATCCAGCGATTCCCGCGGAGCTCAAGAACCCAGCGAACTGGCCGCCGCTAATGCAGCAGGAATGGGGCTCGGATCAGGGAAAAACAATGGCCGCCGAGCATCGAAAAACCCTGCTCGCCGGACTCGACAGGATCCGGGCTGCGATTGATGACTTCCAGCCCGATTTCGTTCTGATCTGGGGAGACGATCAGTACGAGAACTTCACGGAAGATATCATTCCTCCCTTTTGCATTCTTGCATACGACACCATTCAAGCGCAGCCATGGAAGCTGAAAGCTCCCGGCATGCCGGGCGGCGCCAACGTGTGGTCTGAAAGCGAAGAGTTCGTGTCGACGATTCGCGGCAACCGGGAGGGAGCGAAGTTCCTGGCGTCGGGGCTGATCACCGAAGGCTTCGATGTGTGCTACGCCTATCGTCCGCTCCACCTTCAGGGCGTGGGCCACGCGTTTTTGAATTCGGTGGCGTACCTGGATTATTACCGGAAGGGTTTCAATCATCCCGTGGTCTGCTTTTCGATCAACTGCTACGGACGCAGAGTGATCACATTCAGAGGAGGAGCCGCCAGGTTCGGTGACACGCCGCCCGCGGAGAAACTGGACCCGCCCTCACCTTCCCCGCAACGATGTTTCGATCTGGGCGCGGCGACTGCGCGTGTTCTCAAGGACGGCCCGTATCGGGTTGCAGTGGTCGCATCGTCCAGCTGGTCCCACGCATTTCTTCACGACAAGGCCTGGCGCCTGCATCCCGACATTGAAAGCGATCGAGCCTTCTACGAAGCGCTCCTGTCCGGAAACTACTCGAAATGGCGGGACACTCCCCTCAAGGATGTCGAAGATTCCGGGCAGCAGGAAATGCTGAACTGGTTCTGCCTTGCCGGAGCGATGTCCGAGCTGAAGCGAACCCCGTCCTGGTCTACCTTCATCGAAAGCTACGTCTTCAACTCCAACAAATGTTTTGCGATCTTCACGCCGTGACGGGTAATCCCAATTCCCTCGCCGCTCCAGCCTGTGACTCATCCATGGTCACAAAGCGGTCGATTTTTTGACTTGTATGAAACCAGAGTGCGGTGCGCAGGTGAACGAGATCAAGTGAGCGCGGTGTCGAGATTACAGGCATCACGCCGGACCGGCAGAGATCGAGCGTGAGGTCCCGGAGAACAAAGCTATCCACATCTTGATCCAATCGATCGAGGCAGGCTGTGCACTGGCCCGCCGTCAGAACGCCGCCGCGCGCGAGCCGGACGAGATTCCGCCGAGTCTCGAGCACGAGCAGCACGCTCGACAGCAATTCAGCCCCGGCAAACTCTTTCGTGAGAGCTTCCGATCCTGTCTCGCCCAGTAATAGGCAGAGATATGCCGAAGTATCCAGATACAGGCGGCGCGGCGGTGCTTTCTGCCCGGACTCAGCCTTCATCCGTCCCGCGCCGATCTTCGAGAAGAACGTTCAGGTACCGGCCCCGAGTTGCCTGCTTCAACACCGGCTTGAGCATGCTTCGTTGGCGGCCCTTCCCAACGTGCGTATGCTGAAGCACGGCCGAAGTCAAACGTGCGACAGGCCGGTTGTGCCGCGTAATCAGAATTGTTTGACCGGATTCGGCCTCGGCAATGGCGACGGATAGTCGCGCTTTGAGGTCCTGAATTGAGATCTCTTTCATGGCCTGATTTTAGCAAATTCTGGCCAGCGAAGGAGCTTTTTCCATGTAATTTACTGTAGCGGCGGTCTGTGACCGCCGACAATGTCGCGGGCTGAAGGTACTGCAGCGGCGCTCAGTAGAGCGCCGCTACAGGGATCCCGGGCGCTTTGAAAAGAATTACATGGGACACCACACCAACGCGGACCACGGCGGGAGGTCAACAACCCTGATCGTGCGGCACAGCACGTCAGCTCACAGCGGGTCGCAATGGAGGGGGTCGCCAACCTGCTGGAGAAACT
>Ga0137403_10003731_pt1 | contig 18194 bp, 15 predicted proteins | sample CZOMad2_1_16fung_FD_122057 | JGI IMG/M metagenome (GOLD analysis project Ga0137403, IMG submission 122057) | Vadose zone soil fungal communities from Angelo Coast Range Reserve, California, USA - CZOMad2_1_16fungal (Hybrid Assembly) | ecosystem: Environmental > Terrestrial > Soil > Vadose zone...
TGGTTGGCAAGTTCGATCTCCTCCGGCGCTGGCCGGCTGCCTTCGGCGACCCGCGGTTCAAAGGCCTGGAACTTCTCTACTAAAGAACCGATCGTATCTTCTCGACCAGCTTCGACGATCTGGCTGCGCTCGAATTTATTTGGATAGACGTTGCCTACGAGTTGCCGCAGTGCCTCGAGGTGTTCGTGGCGCGCCCGCGTCTGATCGTTCTCTTCAATGAAGGGTATCGACAATTAAAGAACTCCAAAGGTAGGCGCGAATTATAGAGACGGCTGCGATCCAGCGCAAACCACGAACACATACGAAATTTGGTGTGATTTCGTGGACCATCATTTTTGGGTATTTCACAGCCGACCCCTGAATCGACCACTCTCCCTGGACTCAATGAAAAATGATCGATAGCAAACCATCGATGAAAAAATGAGATGTTGCCCGCCATTTAGGCATCGCGTCGGGGCATGGTAGATTCTTAAGAACCGATGAAGGGCAAGATTCTGAGTCTTCCGGAACTGCTCGCGGAGCGTGATCGACTGCGCTCGGCCCGGCAGCGCCTGGTTTTCACGAATGGCGTTTTCGACCTGTTGCACGTTGGCCATGTACGATACCTGACGGCGGCGAGAGAACTCGGCGACGCCCTTATAGTAGCGATAAACAGCGATCGCAGTGTCTGGAAGCTGAAGGGAGAGGCCCGGCCGCTAATCGGCGAGAACGAGCGCGCGGAAATACTTGGAGCGTTGCGGCAAGTGGATTACGTAACGGTATTTGATGATGTTTCACCGCGCTCGCTGATAGCCGCGCTCTTGCCGGATGTGCTGGTAAAGGGCGGCGACTATGGTCTTGATGAGATTCATGGTCGCGCAGAGGTTGAAGCGTCCGGCGGCCAGGTCGTTTCGTTGCCTTTTGTTCCAGGTGCTTCGACCAGTCGAATTATCAAAAAGATGAAAGAGCTTGCCGGGAATTGATCTGATTATTCAGCCACAGATGAGCAGCACGATTCAAACAACGTCCGCGTTACAAGCAACACTTCAGCGTGTCACCGAGCTCCCGTCTTACCAACAGGTCTTGGCGGAACTCCGGCGCGGCGCCAGGGTCATTTCCATCAGCGGACTGATAACGGGTTCGGCGCGGGCTCTCGCACTCGCGGCTTTGCAAAAGGAAACAGGGCAGCGCTTTGCCATCGTTGCTCCGGCGACCCTCGATCTCGAAGCGTGGGAACGCGACTTGCGCTTTTGGTACTGCGCGCTGGCCGGTAAAGAGAGTTGTGACAATGAGGTGCTGGTGCTGCCGGCATCGGAGACAGATCCCTATGCGGGATTTTCGCCGCACGCTGAAACCCTGGAAAGACGGGCGCTGACTCTCTGGCGGCTCACGCAGGAGTCGCAGGATTTCGTCCTGTTAACGGCGCGTGCCATCGCGCGAAAGATGGTCGCGCCCGAGGAAGTCAAGCGCCTCGGAACTTTTGTCGGGCGGGATCACAATCTTCCCCCTGACGAGCTGGTGGATAAGCTGTTTGCCACCGGCTACAAACGGGAAGACCCAGTCGCCGCGATTGGCGAGTTTTCCATGCGCGGCGGCATCGTGGATGTTTGGCCGCCGGGACGAGAAGCGCCCGTGCGTATCGAATTCTTTGGCGACACGATTGACTCTATCCGTGAGTTCGATCCGGAAACCCAACTCTCTACTGGCCCGATAAGTGCCACGGAACTGCCGCCTATGCGCGAGCTCAGGGTTAGCAGTGAGGATTTTCGCGAGTGGGGGAGACGGGCACGGGAGCGTTGGAGCGAAGATCGTTATGCCCGGGCATTGCGCGACCGCACAGCTTTCGCTGACGAGGGGGAACCTTTTGTCGGCTGGGAATGGTTAATAGCTCTTGTTCGGGACACCAACTCCACTGTCTTTGATTATCTCAAAGAAATGGTACTGGTTATCGATGAACCTTCCGCAATCGAATCCTATCTTGGTGAAGTCTATCAGGGGTTGGAGACGCGGCACGCCGAGATCGAAGCGGCTGACGAAATTGCCCCCGCGCCGAACGAGCTCTATCTAACAACCGAGGAACTCCGCGCCAAAATAGACCAACAGCAGCGACTTGAACTTCGCACTTTGGGCCGTGCGGCGGCCGAGATTGACCAGGCTTTGGCACTTGATGCCGAGGCGCCTCAGATTCAGGTCGGACGCGGACGTGGCACGCGTTACCCGATGTTTCTCTTTCCCATCGCTGGTCCAGCCACCGAAATCGAATGGCCTGCCCAATCGGTGATGCGTTACCACGGGCGACTTTCCGATCTTGCAAATCAAATCAAGGTGTCGCGCGACGAAGGCGTCGCCACCTTGTTTGTTGTGCCCGGCCTGGGAACCGCCGAGCGACTGGTTGAAATCCTCGCTGAATATCAGATTGATGCGCACGTGACTCTTCCCGGAGAAAACTCTGACACCGGGGCCTATCCGGTGATCGCGACTGTCGGCCGTCTGAGCGGCGGCTTTGAACTGCCCTCCGCGCGCTTGATCGTCCATGTTGAAGCGGACGTGTTCGATGAAGCCGGCGAGTCACTGGATCGTCGCGGCGCAGTGGCTGAAGGCAGACGGCAGAAACACGGCAAAAAGCGGAAGTCAAAAACCGCCGCGTTCCTTTCCGACTTCCGCGATCTACGGCCCGGCGACTTCGTGGTCCATATCGATCACGGGATCGCGCGCTTCGGCGGTCTACAGAGTTTGGATCTGGGACCGCGCAGCGGCGAATTCATGCTGCTTTACTATGCCGAGGACGCCAAACTTTATGTTCCGGTTGAACGGCTCGATCTGGTCCAACGGTATTCCAGCGCTGAAGGCCACCAACCGCAGTTGGATCGATTGGGTGGATTGGGTTGGCAGAAAACGAAGGCCAAGGCCAAGCGCGCCATGCGCGACATGGCGGACGAGCTGTTGAGACTCTACGCCGAGCGAAAACTGGTGGGTGGTTATTCGTTTGCCGCCGACACGCCATGGCAACAAGAGTTTGAAGACGGATTTGAGTATGTGCTCACGCCCGATCAGGAGACTGCCATCGACGACATCAAGAAAGACATGGAAGAAGTTGTGCCGATGGATCGACTGCTTTGCGGCGATGTTGGATATGGCAAAACTGAAGTGGCAATGCGCGCCGCCTTCAAGGCGGTGATGGAAGGAAAACAGGCAGCGGTCCTCACTCCTACTACTGTGCTTGCCTATCAGCACTACGATACCTTCCGAAACCGTTTTGCTCCTTTCCCAGTCAAGGTTGAGTTACTGTCGCGCTTCCGTTCGACAAAAGAGCAGAAGGAGGTTGTTAAAAAGGTCGAGGGGGGAGAAATCGACGTGATCATCGGCACCCACCGGATGCTCTCGAAAGATGTGCGCTTCAAAGATCTGGGCCTGGTTGTCGTCGATGAAGAACAACGATTTGGAGTGGCGCACAAAGAGCGTCTAAAGCAATTGAAGAAACGAGTCGACGTCCTGACTCTGTCCGCGACTCCGATTCCGCGTACCTTAAACATGTCTTTGAGTGGCTTGCGAGACATGTCCCTGATTGAAACCCCGCCGCGCGATCGGCTGGCGATTCAAACCCAGGTGGTCCAATTTTCGGAAAACGTAATCAAGTCAGCTATTGAGCTCGAGCTGGCCCGTGGCGGTCAGGTGTTCTTCATCCATAACCGGGTTGAGACGATCGAGACGGTTGCGGCGCTCGTCAAACGTCTGGTGCCGCAAGCCAGGCTCGCCGTCGGCCACGGCCAAATGAACGAGAAGGACATGGAGCGCGTGATGCTCGATTTCATCGATTACAAATATGATGTTTTGGTGGCGACCACCATCATCGAGAATGGCATAGACATCCCACGTGCCAACACCATCATCATAAACCGCGCTGATGCATATGGTCTTTCTCAGCTTTATCAGCTCCGCGGGCGCGTAGGCCGGTCAAACCGGCGGGCTTACGCTTATCTCTTGATTCCCGGTGAACAGGAGCTCTCGCCCATCGCCAGGCGCCGGTTGGCGGCTATTCGGGAATTCTCGGATTTGGGGGCAGGCTTTCGCATTGCGGCTCTGGACCTCGAATTACGCGGAGCAGGCAATCTGCTGGGGGGCGAACAGTCGGGCCATATGGATGCGCTCGGATTTGATCTATATACTCAGATGCTCGAGCGAACAGTCGCGGAATTGAGGGGCGAGGCCGTTGAGGATGAAACCAATGTATCGCTGAATCTCGGAGTCGATGTCGCAATCCCCGATGACTATATCAGCGACATGGGCCAGCGGCTGCGCACATACAAACGCGTGTCATCCGCCAGGGATGAGCAAACGCTTTCCGGCATCAGAACTGAAACCCAGGACCGTTATGGACGGTTGCCGCAATCGGTTGAACGGTTATTTGACTATGCCCGCTTACGGCGGACGGCTGAGGATGTCGGGGCGGTCTCGATCGACAAAACTGCTGACGCCATTGCGATCAAATTTAATGAAAAGGCGCGGATTTCCCCTGAAAAGCTGCGAGGGTTTCTGCTGAATCGCGCCGGATCAACCTTCACACCCAGTGGGGTTTTGCGTTTGACACTTAGCGACGACGAGTGGGACGAGGTGCTGGCCTTTTCGCGTCATAAGTTGCTGCAACTTTGGGCGAGCGATTAGAATAAGCCACTGCTTTTAGGCTCGAGCGGCTGGTACCTCGGAGCATTGACGAATGCCCATTCAGCCCGCAAGTTGACTTAACTAAATTTAGGAGCATTTTGTGAATTTCAAACTTTCATCTGTCGCGGTCGGAAGTCTTCTACTGCTTACAATCCTGGCCGTCACTCCGTCCCGAGCTGTCGCTCAGGAGGGTGAACTACAGGTCGTTGACGAAGTGATTGCCCAGGTCAATGACGATGTGATTACGCTCTCAATGCTGAAGCGAGAATCGAAGGAACGCATTGACACCCTGAAACAGAACGGGATGCCCGAAGAAAAGGCTGTCGCTGAAGTCACGAAGCGGCAAGCCGAATTGATTGCCACGTTAATAAACGAGCAATTACTTTTGCAACGGGGCAAGGAACTTGACCTGGCGAAAGATGTTGAAGACGAGGTCAACCGGCGGATGTTTGAAGTGGCCAAGGAGCAGGGCATCCAGACAATCGAGAAGTTGGACGAGGCGTTACGATTGAATGGCCAGGATCCGACGGTGATTCGGCAGACGCTGCGGACTGAGATCATGAAGCAGATGGTGATCCAGCAGGAAGTCGACAGAAAGATATTTTTCAGGCTCACGATGGACGAATTGAAGAAATACTTCGACGCCCATCGCGATAAGTTTCGCAAGCCTGAGAGTGTAAAGATTTCCGAAATCTTCCTGAACATTACAGGCAAGAACGAAGCTGACGTAAAAGCGAGGGCGCTGGAATTGGCGGCTCAGCTGCGGGCCGGAGCGGACTTTAAAGCAGTTGCCTCCGCTAATTCAGAACGCGAGCAGAATGGGGTTCGCACTGCGCCACAGGATAAAGGAGAGGTCGGGACCTTTGAAATGCCGTCGTTGCGGGAAGATGTAGCCGCGGCCATTAAGAATGTCAAGGTTGGTGGCGTCAGTGATCCGTTATCGGCGCCCGATGGGTATCACATTTTTCGCGTCGACGAACGCTCAGCCGCCAGCGATGTAATTACTTTCAATGAGAACCGCGTACGCGAGGCGATGACGATCGAGCAGTCACCAAAAGAACGCGAAACTTATTTGCAGAATCTGCGCAACGAGGGTTACGTCAAGGTGGCGGAAAGCTATCGCGCTGCTGTCGAGCCCTTGCTTAAACTCAGCACTCCAACGGCAGCCAAGACGGCGGAGTCCCAGAAAAACAAAAAGGACAAGAGTAAGAAGCCTTAAGAGTCGGGAGTCTGGAGTCTAGAGTCTAGAGTCTGGAGTCTAGAGTCTGGAGTCGAGAGTCTGGAGTCGAGAGTCGGGAGTCTGGAAATCGCGCAAATTTCGGATTTAGTTATAGTGGGTTTTGGACCCAGACTCCCGACTCCCGACTCCAGACTCCAGACTCCAGACTCCAGACTCCAGACTCCAGACTCCAGACTCCAGACTCCAGACTCCAGACTCCAGACTCCCGACTCCAGACTCCCGACTCTAGACTCCCGACTTTCCAGCGGGGACGATGAAAGAGATTAGGCCATTCAAAATTCGAGACGTGGAGATCAACCCGCCGCTGATTCTTTCACCAATGGCGGGCGTAACCGACGTGTCTTTTCGCCGCTTACTAAAGCGACGAGGTGGCGTCGGCCTGACGGTTTCTGAATTTATTTCCGTGGAAGGATTGACTCGCAGCAATCCAAAATCGAAGCGGCAAATGCGGTTTTATAGCGACGAGAGGCCTTTTGCGGTCCAAATATTTGGCGGCCAACCCGAACGAATGCGCATGGCAGCTGAAATGGCTGAAGAGGTGGGCGCGGATATTTTGGATATCAATTGCGGTTGCCCCGCGCCGAAGGTCGTTAAGCACGGAGGCGGCTCGGGTCTGCTGAAGGATCATCAGCGACTGGAAACGATTCTGAAAGAGATCAAGAAAGCGATCACGATTCCGCTGACCATCAAGATACGGGCGGGCTTTTATGATCACACAATCAATGCGCTCGACACCGCGAGGCTGGCCGAAGCATGCGGAGTCGAGCACATCGCCCTGCACGGGCGGACAAAAGAGCAAGGCTATCGCGGCCTGGCAAATTGGGATCTGGTCCGTCAAATTAAGGAGGTCGTTTCCGTTCCAGTTTCCGGCAGCGGCGATGTAACGACCATTGAAAGTACGTTAGCGCGGTTCCACGAGACAAACTGTGACGGTGTGTTAATTGGTCGCGGAGCGATGGCCAACCCTTGGCTCTTTCGGCAGATTGAGGACACGATCGCGGGGCGGGAAGTCTTTCAACCAACCCTTCATGACAAGCGGGCAATCCTGCTGGAATATTTTGACATGTTGCGCGAGGACATGCCTGAAACTCCGGCTATCAATCGGATGAAGCAGCTAGCCGGGCAATTCACACGCGGCTTGCAGGGTGGGGCTCTCTTTCGTACTTCGATCTATCACTCACATTCGGTGGAAGAGATCCTCACGCGCATTGAAGAGTACTTCGGGGCAATTGAAGCGGGCCGTCCATACTTTGGCGAAGCTGGGGCGCCAATTGAAGAAGTACCGGTGCTTGATTCATGCGAAGCCGCAGCGATCGTTTAGTTGGAAACGTTTTTAGGTGATTTCGTGGATCGGCTTTCCGGCTTTGGTTTCCCGGTTCCGGTATCAAGGTCAACCGGTCCAGGATAGCCCTTACCGTTCAACCCCGCAATTTCGATTACTACTTCCCTCTGGTTTTTTACCGGCCGCTTTTCCATTAACGCCTTCTTTTTGTCGACAGACTTTGCCGTCTGGTTGGAATTCGACGAACCTTTAATATTCCCCGTTCTTGCAGTGGTCTGTTTCCTGGGGTGAGCTGACATCGCATTTAGTGCGTCAAGCACCTGGGCGCGTTCTTCTTCGCTCAGTTCCTCCAGCTTCAGACCGTTTGCCTCAAGCACAGCTCGCAGCTTCTCTTCGGTGTTCGTGTCCTGGTCATAAACGTCCTTATAAATGTGCAGCTTGCCATCTTCAACGACGATCGTTTCGTAACGCAATTCGACCGGCACAACCTTCGGGAGCTTGACCGCTTTTGTTTTCGTCTTATCGCGAAGATAAGCTTCGATTGTTTTGTCTGAAATGTCGCTGCCGGCGGTTTGGGCCAGGAGTTTGGCAAAGTCTTTTACCTGCGCGTTTGTCAGCCCAACACACCCATGTGAAGCGAAATTGCCGATCTTAGCTGGAGGTTTGCCACCGTGTATTAGGGAAGGCAGCCCGATAGGAATCTTGATAGGCCCCAGCGGATTCAGACTGCTCCCGGCTTCGATCTTCTCGCCCGCTGTTATGTTTTTCATCGAGGCGACCCAGGGCTCGTCCGGCGGCGTCCAGGTCGGATTGAAGATAATCTGCTGAGCTTTTCGCAAACCAGTAGGAAGCGGAAACTCCGGATAGCCGATGCCGATCTTGTATGACTTCACCATTGAGCCATCCCGAAACAGATCCATACGAAACGCTGGGATGTTTACTACGATTCGCGAATCGCTGGGGACGGCGTTGGGCCCTGGCAATAGCGAAAGTTCGCCGGCTTTCGCGCCGGGCTCGCTTTCTTCAGTGCCTCGCACCCAGCGTTCATTCGCGAGGTTCATAAGTGCCTGGGCTTTTTGCTCGCCCACTGTGTCGCGGATGGTTTCAGCGGCTCGCTCGCGAGCTTCGGCGGCATTACCGGTTTGCTCCTCCGCATTGGTTTGTCGCAACCGGGCGAGCTCGTCGCTAGCGCTCTTCTGTAACCGCTCAATTTGATCATCCGATAGGTCCAGCTTGGATTTGAGTTCGGTCTTGAAAGCTTCGTCTCCAAATAACGCGTTCAATACAGGCAGAGTAACCGCTGCAGATGCTTGCGCTGTTGCCGGGGCCGTAGGTGACGGTGAAGCAACAGCCGCTGTTGGAGCCGAGTTGGAATTGCTTACATTTTGGGTTGTACAGGCCGGCGCGACCACCGCCGCCGCGATCACCAGCGCCCAGAACGCAATTTGCCTATGTGTTTTCATGTTTGCTTCCATCCTCCTGCACTGAACCCATCCATATTGCGCCCGCAATCGATTTACCAGCAATGATGATGCCATTCTACCTGTGCAACAGCGGATAAGGATTAATATTTGTACCTTCCCAGTAGCGTTTTGGATCCGATGTTATCGCGATCGAAAAATGCAAATGGTAATTGCCCGCGCCGGCATTTCCAGTGTCGCCGACATATGCGATCACGTCGCCCTGATGCACAAACTTTCCCGCGACCAAACCATCGGCGTAACGCTGGAGATGAGCATAATAAAAGACAAGTTTCCGGTCCGCACTGAGTTGGTAAATCGTAGTTCCGCCGCGCACACTCTCGAATAGTTTTATGATTTCTCCATCGGCGGTTGCGATTACCGGGGTTCCCTGGGGCGCAGGAATGTCAATAGCATCGTGAACACGTCCTTCAGAGCGCGCCTCGGTAAAAGTATCCCGGAGTTGATCAGGCTTCACTCCCGGAACTGGAATGATGAGTTTGAGCTTGCCGATGTAAGTGGGATCAATTTCAGCGGAAGGTTTGCTCACCGGCTCATCTGCCGGCGTCGACGTAGTCACCAGGCTCGTTGCCGAGACTTGGGGTCCCGGTGGGAAGGTCGGATCCGGTGATGGCGATGCGAGTGGCGGTTCTGAGGGCTCGACAGCAGGGCTGGGAAGACTAGCTTGTATTTGCCACTCAGTTTTCGCTGCTTGATCTGCGCGGCGCTTCTGCAACGACCATACGAAGGCGCCAACTGAAAAGACTAGAAGAAGCCAAACGAAGAGAAATGGTCCACGCGCGGATTTTGCCATTCAATGTTGCCTTAACGGTTCCGCTCGATTCCAAGTGGCAATAGCGGCCGCGGCTGAGTTCCTCCAAAAAACCAGCTTGCTCCGACCCGCAAGCGGTGATGCCAGGTCGGCAACCGACCCGTGTACATGGCAAAGCGAGCTTGCCTCGCCAAAGGACCGCCGAATGCTTTACCGGCCGTGAGTACCGCAGCGCGCTCGGTGCCGAGACTCATTGCCTCGCCCAGCTCGTCAAAGTACTTTGTTCGCATCTCCTCGCCTTTTAACCAGGAGCGTACGTTGTCGGCGGCCAGACCGGCCTCCTGGTACGCAAGCTGGGCCGTACCAGCCAAAGTCGGCGTAGTGGCTTCATAGAACGCAATATCACCCAGAGCAAACACGTTTTGGTATGACGGCACCTGAAGCGTTTGACCGACTCGAATCAAATTGTTCCTTGTCTTTTCTACCTCGAGCTTTTCGATCAAGGGACTGACCTTCACTCCGCCAACCCAAACTACAGCGGCGGTTTCAATCTGCGTTTGAACGTTATTATGTTCGACTGTTATGGAATCCTCGTTGACACCGACAACGCGAGTCAGGGTGTGTACCTCGACGTGGGACTCCAGCAGAGCTTCTTCTACAACCGTTCTAATCTGCTCGCCCATTCCGGGCAGTATCTTGTCGCTCATCTCGATTACAAGGACGCGGGGCTCGCCCGGGAGCGCCCGGCGCTTAAATGCGTCTCTAAGCAGGTCGGCCATCTTGGTCGCTAGTTCAATGCCGCTGGCGCCTCCGCCTACAACTGCGAAAGTAAGCGCTCGACGAGCATCCTGAGGCGGAAGATCAGGAGGCACACGATCAAGCGCCGCCACCATTCGCTGGCGCAAGGCGTCGGCGTCATGGAGTTTGCGGAACGGAAGGCAATACTGTTCGGCGCCTTTTACGCCACGGAAATTTGTGGTGCCGCCCACGGCGAGAACAAGTACGTCATATTCGAGAGGTTCGTTATGACCTTCTACCATTATCTTTTGGTTCGAGAGGTCTATCTGTTGTGTCCGACCTTGTACCACGCGGACGCTCTCATTGATGAGTTCGGCATACTTGGGAGCGATCTGCCATTCTTCGACTTCTCCGCTAAGATATTCGTAGAGCATAGGCGAAAAAAGGAAGTGGTCCCCGTCACTCACCAGGGTTATTTGACCGGCTCCTTCCAGGTTCAACGCTGTAAACAAGCCTCCAAATCCCCCACCAACAATAACGATTCTGGCTTCGGCCATCAGTTTTCCTCCCCTGCCTGAGCGATTCGATTTGATTCGGGAAATAGTAACAAACTAGCGAACATGTTCACATTCGCAAGGATTGATTGCCGGTGCGAGCCGCCAGCCGGCTCGGTTTTACGGGGAAAGGCGCGCTGGACACCTTCCTGAAGCGCGTGTTAAATTGAACTGTACTTTGATTTTAGCGGTTCCCGTCCATGACGGACTTACTGCTGTCTGGGAGGATCATCTAAGCAGTGGCGTTAGCAAAACAAACAAAAGAAACGATCGTGACGGAATTCCGCGTGCATGACGCAGACACGGGATCTCCGCAGGTGCAGATCGCTTTGCTCAGTAAGAGAATTAATGAGCTCACCGAACATTTCAAACTTCACAAGAAGGACAATCATTCGCGGCGCGGCTTGCTTAAGATGGTCTCTCAACGTCGAAGTTTGCTGGATTATCTCAAGCGCACAGACATTGAGCGCTACCACGAGGTAGTGAATCGCCTGGGCCTGCGTCGGTAGGATTTGAGCTCTGAAATCAGGCCTCAAATCTCAAATTCCGAATGGAAATTCAACTTAAGGTTGCAGATCTTAGCGCGGACCTCCGCATTGCGAGGTCCTAATCGCACACCGGGATAACTTCGAACCCCGGATATTCTATAGCCCGCGTCTATCGAAGAGCTTGCGGCAGTGCCGAACGTGACGGCGATTTGACTGGAAACAAGCAGACGCGTTAGCCCTTGGTATCACAGCAAAGGCGGCATGAGCTTCACGGTAATGTGGCTCGTGTCGCCTTTTGTCATAAGTGAAGATTTCGCGTTCCCCACCGCTTCACGTAGCGTGGTCAGCCGAAGTAAAGAGCAATTTAACAAATGCGAGGCGGATGAGACGCCCGCCGCGCTTGAAACTCAAGCGTAGTTGTCTGAAGGAGACAAAGACATGGCAGTTAAGAAATACCTTAAAGAATCGATCAAGCTGGGCGAGAAAGAATTGACCGTTGAAAGCGGACGCGTAGCCAAACAAGCGAGCGGATCGGTCGTCATCAGTTACGGCGACACGATGCTGCTGGTGGCAGCAGTTGGCGCGAATGTTCCCCGCGAAGGCATCGATTTCTTTCCCCTCACGGTCGAGTATCGTGAATCAAACTATGCGGCCGGGCGCATTCCCGGCAACTATTTTCGTCGTGAAGGCCGGCCTAACGAGAAAGAAGTTCTAACCAGCCGTCTGATTGACCGGCCTTGCCGGCCACTGTTTGCAGAGGGCTACCGGAACGAGACGCAAGTTGTTGCCAGCGTGATTTCGGCAGATCCGGACAACAACCCGGATGTAATAGCAATCACCGGCGCGTCATGCGCGCTTTACCTTTCGGATATTCCGTTCCTCGAGCCGATAGCCGGAGTTCGAATTGGGTTGATCGAAGGGCGTTATATAGTTAACCCCACGTACGATGAAGTGCGCGATTCCCGTTTGAATTTGATTGTGGCCGGCACTGAAGAAGCGATTGTTATGGTTGAAGCGGGAGCCAGGGAGGTTTCTGAAGAGATTATGTTGGAAGCCCTGATGCTGGCCCACAAAGAAATAAACAGGCTTTGCCGCTGGCAAAAACAGCTCTATAAAGCTTTGGATATTCAGAAGCGGGACGTGGTTCCGGCGCCCGTGAATGAGGAAATGCTCGAGGAGATTTCCCGAAACTACGGCGACCGTTTGCGCGAGGCTCTCGACAGCACCAACAAGGACAAGCTGGAAAGTTATGCCGCCGTCGACGCTCTCAAAAAAGAGGTGGTGGAGGGCTATCCGGCCGATGAGCTCGAGCAGCGGCAAATGGCCAAAATTGTTTTTGACAATTTGAAGGAGAGCATTTTTCGAGACGACATTCTCAACAAGCGTCGTCGTCCGGACGGACGTCGCTTCTCAGAGATACGCCCCATCACTTGTGAGGTCGGTTGGTTACCGCGCGTTCACGGCTCGGCTTTGTTTACGCGCGGCGAAACACAAGCGATGGTTAGCACAACCCTGGGCACAAAAGAAGACGAACAGTTCATGGATGATTTGGAGAAAGGTGAAGTGAAACGACGCTTCCTGCTCCATTACAACTTTCCACAGTATTCAGTTGGTGAGGTTGGCCGTTTTGGTTCGTCCAGTCGACGAGAAATCGGGCATGGAGCGCTTGCGCGACGCGCAATCGAATCTGTGCTGCCTGATGAGACCATTTTTCCGTACACCATACGGATCGTTTCGGACATCACGGAGTCAAACGGTTCCTCCTCCATGGCTTCAATCTGCGGCGGAACTCTCTCGCTGATGGACGCAGGCGTGCCACTAAAGGCCCCGGTTGCGGGCGTGGCGATGGGGCTGGTTATGGAAGGAAACAAATACGCGATCCTTACCGATATTGCGGGTGCTGAGGATCATTATGGTGACATGGACTTCAAGGTCGCCGGGACGAAGGACGGCATCACCGCCCTGCAAATGGATATCAAGATTGGCGGTATCAACGCTCAGATCATGGCTGAGGCCCTGGAGCAGGCGAAGAAGGGCAGACTTCATATTCTGGGCGTGATGGAGAAGAGTCTTCCGGAGCCCCGCGCGGCGATATCTGCGTACGCCCCACGGATCATCCAGATCAAGATCAACCCGGACAAGATCCGCGACGTGATTGGACCAGGAGGCAAAGTAATTCGCGCCCTGGTAGAGGAAACCGGTGCGAAGATCGATGTCGCAGATGATGGCACTATCTCGATCGCGACGGCGAGCGGCGATGCTGCGGATGCCGCCGTTAACCGGATTCGCGGCTTAACCGCTGAGGCGGAGATAGGCCAAACGTATCTTGGGACCGTCTCGCGGATTGTGGACTTTGGCGCATTCGTTGAGATCTTCCCGGGAACCGACGGGTTGTTGCACATTTCTGAGATCGCTGACCGGCGCGTCAAGGATGTGCGCGATGAACTCAAAGAGGGCCAGCAGATCCTGGTTAAGTGCATCGGTCGTGAAGGTAACAAGATCAAGCTTTCGCGGAAAGCTGTTTTGCGCGACGAGAGCCGCAAGGCTGAAGCGGCCAGCGCAAGCGATTCGGACTAAGTTTCGTCCATCAACAATCATTCAAAACGAGGCTCGGTTCTCGCCCCGAGCTTTGTTTGTATCGTTTGAACACCAACCAGGCTTCATATCACTGCGGGAATTCTTCCAGCATTAAAAGTATCTTCTAGTAACTACAGAAGGTCTTAAGTTCTTAAGGCACAACATGTGCGTTGGACCATGACGCTGCTGTTCTTTTGGGCGATTACACCGACACTCTCTGTATTCACATTCCAGTCAGAGAGGCCCGAGGAGGAACTTTCCACAAATGAGGAGTCGAGCTATTCGCAGTGCAGCTGCGATCCTCTGCGTCATGCAACTATCGGGTTTGCCGGTATATGCAGGACCAGTGGTGATGAGCGAGATCCGGCAGTTGCTCACACCAGGCGAGAGCCAGGTTACTCTTCAACTGCGAAATCTTTATGACAGTTCAGAAGCGGGGGCTGCTGGTGTCAAGGGTTCGACGAATCGTACGCATTCAGTAAAAGGCCGCACTGTAGAAAATCCAGACACAACAAACTTGTTTGCTGGCGTTGTCCCAACTTCATCAGGTCTAAAAGCGGATCTCAACATTGTTGATCAGGATGACATAGAGGGCACTGTTTGTGATTGTGGCGAGATTTATCTCGCTGGTGGTTTCCCGAAATGGCCTTTGCTGTTCCTCGCGGCCATCCCCTTGTTCTTCATCGGCGGATCTGAGGATACACCGCCGACAACTCCACTTCCCACACCTACACCCGTTCCTTCAGTGTCGCCCACGCCGCCGCCCGCCGCGGTGCCCGAACCGACTACGTTGTTGTTGTTCGGAACCAGTCTGGCTGCGGTAGGCGGGTTGCTTAGACGCAGACGCGCAAGGGACAAAGCTCAGGTCGAGAAATCGGAGGCGGCGTCATGTTGAGTCGTAACCTGAAAATCCATCCTCCTCGCTTAGGCAAATACTTTATTGCCTTGATAGTCGCATTAACGTTTTGCGCACTGGACGCGTCCACGACTGTATACGCCAAGAAAAAAGCTAAATACGGCACGATCAAAATTCTCTCTACCCCAGCTGGCTTGCCACTCGAAGTCGACGGGAAAGCTTTCGGGAGCACAACTACAGAGTTCCGCGCGATCGATCTGGATCCAGGTGTTCACAAGATAGTCGTTACCCTCCCGAGCGGGCAGTTGTGGATTCGAGAAATTGATCTGCCTGCGGGTCGGATCAAGTGTGTGACCCTCACCTACCGAGCGGCAATGGTAGCGCCGGCGAAATATCCATGCCCATTCCCCGTTAGTATCACGGCCCCTTCGCAAGTGAGCGAGGGAGAGGTAATAACCTATGCGGCTGACGTGGCATACAGCGGCAGTTCACCTTTAACTTATTCCTGGATCATAACTCCGGGGAACGCCCGCATTCTGAGTGGGGCCGGAACGCGAACGATCACTGTTGACTCGACCGGCCTGGCGGGTCAAAGAATTAGCGCCGAACTGGTTGTGGATGATGGCTCAGGCGAGTCTGCCTGTCGTCAAACAGCACGGATGGCGACCTTCGTGCCGCCGATCCCGCCGCGCGAAAACCCTGCGAGGCAATTTGATGTTTGTTGCACTTGCTCGTACGACGATCAAAAGGCGCGGCTTGACAATCTGGCTATTGAGCTGCAAAACGATCCTACAACGACCGCTTACATTATTGCTTACGGTGGACGCGCCAGGCGCGCAGGTGAAGCCGATCGTCTCGGAGCGCGCGCGCGGGATTACATCGTCTCGCAACGTGGCATTGGCCAGTCACGTATCGTGGTGATAAACGGCGGTCTCAGAGAACAAGATTGTGTGGAACTATGGATAGTTCCCAATGGCGCTCAACCTCCTAAGCCGACGCCAACGCTTCAACCCAGGTGAGGCTCTTTCCCCAGCTCGCCAGTCTGAATTTGATGGCGGGAAATCCTGCCTTGAAGCTTTAATGAATCTCCGGAGACAAGGACCCACGTTCTTGTCTCCTTTTTGTGTCTTCCGTTTGACCCCAACCCGGGCTTGTGCTAACAATCAGCACCGCTTCCCCAATAAACAACCTGCCCCCAAGTAAACGGTAAAGCTTCAGGAGGGAACTGCTGAAATGGCTGAAAACGGCGGTGGGGGCAGCGCGGGAGTTGTCGCGGTGCTCGCGATCTTTGTGATCGTTATTCTGGTACTGCTCTTTGTCTACAGAGGGCGGCTGTTTGGTGGACGGGGGACGCAAAAGATTGACGTAAATGTGCAAACGCCAAGCAAGTGAACACGCCGATAAAAGGAGCTAGGGAAGAGGGGCGCCGGAACCCTGCGCTCCTCTTTTGTTGGCAGCTGCGATTTACCATTCACGATTGACGATTTACCATTTACCCTTACCCGGCTATGTCAGCACCCAATATTGACACAATAGTATCCCTTGCCAAGCGGCGTGGCTTTGTCTTTCCATCTTCGGAGATTTACGGTGGCCTGGGCAGCGCCTGGGACTACGGTCCACTCGGAGTAGAGCTTTGCAATAACGTGAAGCAGGAGTGGTGGCGCTGGATGGTCCATGAGCGTGATGATATCGAGGGTGTTGACTCGTCCATCATTTTGAGCCGGCTGGTCTGGCAGTATTCGGGTCATGAAGCCACCTTTCATGATCCGCTGGTGGATTGCCGAGACTGTAAGGGTCGCCTCAGAGGCGATAAGTTGGACTTTGGTGACGAAGCGCCGGCGGACAGCAACCGCATCGCTGAACTGATCACACAGAAACGTGTTAAGTGTCCTAATTGCGGCTCCCGGGATCTGACCGAACCTCGTCCGTTCAACATGATGTTTCGGACAATGCTTGGTGCCGCGGCGGACGAAAACGATCCCTCGGCGCTTGCCTATCTGCGACCCGAGACGGCCCAGGGTATTTTCATTAACTTTCTAAATGTACAGACCACCATGCGGCGTAAGCTTCCGTTTGGGATCGCCCAAATCGGCAAGTCGTTTCGGAATGAGATCACGCCCGGCAATTTCATCCTTCGCACCCGCGAGTTTGAACAGATGGAGATGGAGTATTTCGTCAGACCAGATGCCGAACATCTAAAACTTGTTGACGAGTGGGTCGAGCAATACGTCGAGTGGTTTGCTACATTGGGGCTTGATCGAGGAAATCTACGGCTACACGAAGTACCACCAGAAGAATTGGCGCACTACTCAAAGCGCACAGTAGATATTATGTACCGTTATTTTCCTGAACGCCCTGAGGAAGAGCGGCAGTGGGAAGAACTTATGGGCATAGCTTACCGGACGGATTTCGATTTGCGAGCCCATTCAAACAAACCTGTGGACTCTGAAGGAAAGCGTCTCAACGCGGATTCGACCGATGACCTTTCGTTCTTCGACGACGCGCTCAAGGAACGTTTCTATCCACACGTGATTGAGCCGGCGGCCGGGGTGAATCGCACTGTACTGGCAATTTTGATGGAGGCTTACTCGGAGAAGACAAACGATAAAGGTGAAACGCGGGTCATTCTAAAACTGCGGCCGCAATTGGCTCCAATCAAGGCGGCGATTTTGCCCTTGGCGAAAAACAAACCCGAGATCGTAGGTATGGCAAAGGCTATCAAACGTTCGTTGCAGCCGGTGCTGCGGGCCGTCTACGATGACACCGGAGGAATTGGAAAGTTGTATGCGCGACAAGATGAGATCGGCACGCCGTTTTGCGTGACTGTCGATCATCAGTCGCTGGAGGACGAAGCAGTGACGGTGCGGGACCGGGACACCTGGCAGCAGGACCGGGTTAAGGTTGCCGATCTGGCCGAGCACCTGCAAACAAGACTTAAAGAATAGTCGCGAGAATAGTCTGGAGTCGCGAGTCGCCAGTCTGGAGTCGCGAGTCCGGACTCCAGACTCCCGACTCCAGACTCCAAGACTCCGAGACTCCAAGACTAATCATATGCTTAAGGAATAGTCTGGAGTCGAGAGTCCAGAGTCGCGAGTCCGGACTCCAGACTCCCGACTCCAGACTCCAAGACTTCTTCTGATGCCTGTAGTTAAGAAACGAAATCAGCAGACTGAAACACGCCTGCTGCTGGAATCAGCCGAACCGGTAGATTTGCCACCGGCGGAGATTTCCGACAGTGCTGTGTTGGTTCAATTCGAGAAGATCAAACCTTACGTGGTCGAGCTGCTGGAAGAGTTGCGGGCCGGTACGATCGCGGGGCCGGTACCGGTGATGAACGATGGGGCGACGTTCGAAATTCATGGAAATACGAGAACGTTTTGGGTAAAACTCTGGCACACTGCGGGAACTGAGCTGACCCGGATTGAGCGTGTCCAGATCCTCAGCTGCTTCCCATCCACACGAGGTGTGCAGATCGTAATAGACTCCCCGGATGAAATTTAGAATTTAGGGAGCCTCTTGCAAAACTCCATGGGTGGTCAGGTTTTTTGGAAAAGAAAAGACATGGCGATGAACCTGACTGTTAGAA
>Ga0137403_10003733_pt1 | contig 18194 bp, 26 predicted proteins | sample CZOMad2_1_16fung_FD_122057 | JGI IMG/M metagenome (GOLD analysis project Ga0137403, IMG submission 122057) | Vadose zone soil fungal communities from Angelo Coast Range Reserve, California, USA - CZOMad2_1_16fungal (Hybrid Assembly) | ecosystem: Environmental > Terrestrial > Soil > Vadose zone...
ATCGTTCAACCTCTTGGCGCTCTGGACGCAGGGAATCGGGGGCCTTGTTCGGTTCGTTCGCAACGCCGAAGCCGCGCTCCACGACCATGAGCAGTTCGTCCGCGCGGGGCCGGCGGTTGTCGCGGGCGACTTCAACAGCAACTCGGTCTGGGACGGCGATACGAAGGGTGGTCACACGCGGCTCGTGCAACGCCTTCGCGAACTCGGTCTAGAGAGCGCCTACCACGCGCACTTCGAGGAGCCGCACGGCGCAGAGTCGCGACCCACTTACTTCCACCGCCGGGCGGCCGACGAGCGCTTCCACTTGGACTACGTGTTCGTCCCGAAGGAGTGGGCGGCAGGATGCCGAGTCGAAGTCGGCGAACCCGAACCGTGGCTACGGTTCAGCGACCACATGCCGGTGGTGGTGTCGGCACCAGCTTGAAGTCTTCCCGTCTCCCAAGAACCGAGGCCCATGTTGCGACGCTCGTCCAAGACCACCATCACGCACGCGCTCATCATCCGTGAGGAACCGCTCTCGAAGATCCTGGCGGGGACCAAGACCTGGGAGATCAGGGGAAGCGCGACAAAGCGAAGGGGGCGCATCGCGTTGGTCCAAAGCAAATCCGGGCTGGTGGTCGGAACCTGCGACCTCGTGGACGTGGTCGGCCCGCTCAGCCTTGGCGAACTTCGACGGGCATCTCGCCGATCCGGGTTCATGCCGGACCGCCTTCCGTATGCCTCGACTCACGCCTGGGCGGTGCGGAATGCGCGTCGGCTGCGCACGCCCGTCGCTTACGAGCACCCGGCCGGCGCGGTCATCTGGGTGAAGTTGCCGTCCAGTGTGATGCGGCGAATGCCCAGTTAGTTGGACCCCCGACCGGGCGGGGGTACTAGCCGGCCCCTCGCTACGGTCAAAGGGTCCCATCCAAAGGTAACGGGTGCTTTTTGCACGCGAGCGCGGAAGCAGATGTTTTTGCACGCGGGGAAGCGAATCAGGATGGTGTAGTCACCATATCGGCGCGCGATGCTGAACCAGTTGTACACCTTCGGCGAGAACACCGCGCTCTTGGAGAGCCTCACGCGGCACGGCGTGCGCTTCCTGCTGGTGGGCGGGCTCGCAGTGCACCATCACGCACCGGAGCGGCAGGTCGACGATCTCGACCTTCTCGTTGAGCAGACGGTCGAGGTTGCCAGGAACGTGGCGGCTGCGCTGATCTCGATCAACGTGCGGCCCGAGTTCACCGAGGAGCAGTTCGTCAACGCCCGCAAGGTGCAGATCAAGCTCAAGTTCCAGGCCCCTGTACGGCGACATCATCATCGCCGGCCCGGACTTCGACTTCGACGAACACTGGCGACGTGCGGAAGATGCGCTGCTCGGACACACTACCGTGAAGGTCGCCTCGATCTCGACCCTGCTCCTGTTGCTCGCCGGGAGCACCGAGGCAAAACACGAGGCTGACATCGCGCTTCTGCAACGGCTCCAGGCAGTCCCCCGCCGGTAGGCGGCGCTCTGCCGCGCCGGCGCTCACCTCGGCAGCTTGCTGACCCAGGGGAAGTAGCGGGCGCGCTTCTCCTCCAGCATCCGTGCGAACTCCGCGCGGCGCCCGGACGGCTTCCAGGCAAGATGCTTCCGCTGCCGTGCCAGCACTTGCCGGCGAGGTTCGAGAAGGTCGCGCTGCCCGTAGGTGATCCCTGCGGGGCGGAGCCCCTTCTCGGCCTCGTGCAGGCGCTTCTCGAAGACCGCGATGCGATCTGCGTCGTCTTCAAGCTCCGCTGCCGACATGTTGGTCAACTCCAGGAGACGCGGGTGAAGGCGCCCAACCCACCGTTTCCAGTTCTTCCAGTCCCCGAGGTGACGCCCGACCCGCTGGTAGACGTGCCACAGCGTGACCCGAGCAGGATGCGTCGGCACCGGCTCGTCGTTGTAGATGCTGTAGCGGAGGTCGTAGGCATCTACACGTTCGACCATTCCGTCGAGGTACGCCTCCAGCGCGCGGGCGGCGTACTGGTAGCGACCCGAGAAGAAGGCCGCCGGCACCTCCGAGAACTTCACGAAGTGGTCCATGTACTGGACGCGCCGCTCCACAGGCCAATGCCATCGCCGTGGCCAGAACGTCCTGAGTTGCCGCCGGACGAGTCTCCATGCCTCTACGGTACGGCCCAGTTGCAGAAGCGCGTCGAACTCGAAGCTGTACGTCCAGCCTGCGTGGTGCGGTGCGACGTTCGCGTCCCGGGCGTGTCTGCGGACGTTGCGCAGCAGGCGCAGCGCCTCGGCCGGGTAGCCGTTCCAGAGTACGCGCGGGACCGCCGTCGCGTAGAGCCGGCCGGCGATGTCGCGCGACTCCATCCGGTAGATGTTCGGCAGGGTGAACTTCGGCGCGGGCTTGTCGTTCATCGCCCGTCCACACCCCGCAGCATCTCCGCGAGGTCGGCGCGGAGTTGCCGCTCCTCCTCCTCGGACATCTCGGTCATGGTGGACACCTCGACGTTCCCGATGACCTTGCGCTTGGCGTCTGCGGGGACCTCGGGACGCAGGAACTTCACGGGTGCCTTGCCCAGCCGCTTCAGGCCCTGCGGCGTGCGCACGAAGTCCTCGCGCGAGAACATCCCGAGCGCGTCGGTGCTCGTGCTCGCGCGGTAGACGCTCATGTGCAACCTCCCCGCCTCCCGGATCAGGACGACCTCGGCGGCCTTCATCTCGTAGGCCGGGTCGAGCGTGATCGCCTTCACGAGGTTCGGACTCGCGGTCGTCGCGTTCGTCTGGATCGGGACGATCTGCGGCGGCGGGTAGGGGAACTTCGGCATGGACGGATCTGTAGCACGGGCGACGAGGGCAAGGTCCCCTGCGGTGAACACAGAGGCGTGCTACACGAAGATGTCGTGCGCGCCCGCCAAGGCTACGTTGCACTGACCGTTCTTGCGGTAGCGTTCGCAGCGCGCGCAGACGTTGTGTGGCCGGCCCTGTTCATGGAGACGCGGCTGCTCTCCGTATGGGTCGTCGTACTTGGCCTCGCAATCGAATGGCCCGTCATCCGCTACCTGACGCAGCGACCATCGTGGACGAGCCTCGGCATCACGGTGGTGGTCAACGCCGTCTCCACGCTCGTAGGTGTGTTGCTGATACCGCTCACCGGAATCGTATGGGAGGTCGGCCCGGGGTTGTTGATGTATCGCGCTCTCGGAGTCGGAACGTTCAATCCCGTCACCTGGACCGCTACGGTCGTCCTTGCGGCTTTGATCAGCGCGTCGGTGGAGGCGCTGGCCCTGCGCTGGCCCTTCAGGCACCGCATCGGGCGGCGCGGCTTCGGAGTGCTCATGCTGGCGAACTTGGCGAGTACCGTCGTGGCGGCTGCAAGCCTCGCGATATGGCCGGCGGAACATTGACGGGGCACCCGGACTCGGGGGGAGGCTGACATGTGGACACCCCAGAGGCGTCGGCGTGCGAGATGGATCGGCGCAGTGGCCGTGGTCGCTGGCGTTGCTCTCAACCTGTACGCGAGCGCGTTGGCCGCGTTCCAGTTGGGCGGTTCGTGCAAGGAGTTCGGGTTCACTGTGCCGGACTGGAACTGCCGGCAGGCCAGCTTCTACGGCCTCTTCAGCGTCTTGATGTTCGTCGCTGGCATCGCGGCCATCGTTGTCAGCTTTCTGCGCCGGGGAAGATAACCTCCATGCCCGGCTACTGCTGCGCGGCGCGACGCGAGATCTCCGGGATGAGCGCGGCGGGGAACATCGACTGCACCGCGTCCGGCTTTGCCCGGATCTCGTCGGCCGAGAGGAACTGAAGGACCTCAAATCGGTCGCGCTCCACGGCCGCAACCCTGACAGCGCCGCCCACGACCGCAGCGGACGCGGGCTGCACCTCGACCCAGGCGTAGTACTTCGGGTACGCGATGCCGCTCTGGGTCGCGCCTCGGCGCAGCAACTCGAACCGCACCGTGGCAGGGCTCCCTTGCCTCTGTGTAAACCACGCTCGCAGGTCCCGGGCGAGGTCCGCGTCGAAGTTCGAGGGCGGCGGAACATTCGCCTCGATGTGCGAGCGACTCACCATCGAGATCACGATCTCGTATCGGTACGCGAAGGCGAGCGCGACGCCGAGCAGGACGAGGCCGCCCAGGCCAAACATCAGGAGGCGTAACTTCGAGAAGTGCATCGGCGCATCCTAACCCGACCCCACGGGCCGCTCTGCGGACGTTGGACCGGTTTGAACAGGTGCCAGTGGGTGAGGCGAGATCAGCGTAGCCGCCTGACAACGTTTCGAGCAGAGTCGATGCAGACCATTTGCATCCAGCCTTCACGTTCCTTCGTGATGGGGCAAACCGTCAGGTCCGCGAACAAATCATGGTCCTCGTCGATCTGCATCGACAGCGCATCGGGCATCGCGGAGTGCCCGCACGGATGTTCATCGCAGGCCACTCCGACGACGCCGAGGATCCGCCCCGTTCCCACGCGCCAGATCCTAACGTTCGGATTCCCGTTCGATAGCGACACCCGACCACGGAGATCGAAACACGGCCGCTTGAGGTCCGTCCGGGTCGAGCACGGTGGATCGGAGCGTGTTGGCTTACTTCCCTGAGCGGTAAGTGCTAGGGCGAGCGCGGCGATGGGTCCCGAAGACAGTGCCCAGATCATGGGAAAGATCCTAGCAGGTGGCGTGCCCTGGCGCGTGCTACGCGGGAACCACCTTCAGTAGCGGCGGACCGGACTCTGGCTGGAACTTCCGCGTCAGCAGTTCCACGTCCCGCAGCCGACGCCCGCGCTCCACCTCGTTCGGTGGCGGTACGGCGGTCACGCGCGGCATGGCATCGTACGTCCGACCACTCAACTCGCGCCCGGCCTTTTTTTTCTGGAATCCGCCCCACTGCTTGAAGAAGAAGGCCACGCCCTGGTGCTTGCACTGGTCGCGAATCGACTCGACCCAGGTCTGATCAAGGGGGCGCGCCCCGGCGCCGCTCTCGCCGCCGACGATGACCCAGTGGATGCCGGTCAGATCGAGCGGCCCGATCTCCTCCAGCAGCGGCTCGATGGAGAGGAACCGCACTCGCGCGGGTGCTCCCCGTAGGTGCTGAACGCGAGGCAGTCCGAACCGCTGGTCCTCGACGCTCACGCCCCACCAGATGTGCGGTAGCGCGGTGGCGAACTTCAGCTTCGTGGAGAGCAGCCTGCGCAGGCGCTCCGCGCGCTTCGTCAGGACTTGGAACGTGTGCCAGTCCGCGTACTGCATCACCTTCGCCACTGCGACGACGTAGTCGTCGGGCACGTCCTCGTGGAAGAGGTCGCTCATGCTGTTCACGAAGACCATGCGCGAGGCCTTCCACCGGAGGGGCTCGGCCAGCTTCTCGGGAACGAGGCGCAGGTCGAAGCCGTACTCGTACGGGTGCCCGGGCACGCCCCGGAACCGTTCCGCGAACGTCTCCGCGTAGCAGTGCTTGCACCCTGGTGACACCTTCGTGCAGCCCCTGAGCGGGTTCCAGGTCGCGTCGGTCCATTCGATGGCGCTATGGTCGCTCACGTCATCACCCTGAACAGACGTATAGTCATCCCATCTGACATCCACTATCACGGCCGTCAACTTGCTGGCCCCGGGGGGAAAGTTTCGCTTGCGGTCCCTCTCGGGCGCTACCCTCGAACCGTCGAGGGGGCCGCCATGGCAGCGCCGAAGACGGTCATCTGGGATCTCGAACCGCACACGAGGGCGAAGCACGCCATCCTGCGGCGATACCTCGATGCGTGGCTTCCGATCTTGAGCCAGGGTCGCTTCCCCAAGATCCTTTACATCGACGGGTTCGCCGGTCCCGGCGTGTACTCCCAAGGCGAAGACGGCTCCCCGATAATCGCACTCAAGGCTGCCCTTGCCGGCAGGATTCCGCCAGAGACGCAGTTGCGGTTCTTCTTCGTCGAGAAGGACCGGGCACGGGCCGAATCCCTCCAGCAATTGGTGGAGGCCCTCAAGCTGCCGAAGAACTATCGCGTCAAGCTGGAGCCGGGCATCACTTTCGAGGAGGGCTTTGGTCGCCTATTGCAGTTGCTCGACGGTAAGCTGCCACCGACCTTCGCTTTCATCGACCCCTTCGGCTGGGCGGCGCCGTTCGAGATCGTGAAGACAATCTTGGCCGCGCCGAACTGCGAAGTCCTGGTCAACTTCATGTACGAGGAGATCAACCGGTTCCTCGCCCACCCCTACGAAGGACAGCAGGCGAACTTCGATGGATTCTTCGGCACCCCTGACTGGCGGGAATGCAATGCCATCAAAGAGCCACGAGCACGAGCGCGCTTTCTCCACGACCTCTACATGCGCCAACTCAAGAACGTCGCTGGCGCGAGGTATGTGCGCTCGTTCCAGATGCGCAACGACCGGGACGTGATCGACTACTACCTGTTCTACGCGACCAACAGCCTGCGCGGCCTGTCGAAGATGAAGGACGCCATGTGGAAGGTGGACGAGTCCGGCGAGTTCAGGTTCTCGGACGCGACTGATCCGAACCAGTTGGTCATGTTCGAGAAGGAACCCCCGACCGAGCGGATACGGGTCGTCGTCGCGGAGCACTTCGCCGGCAAGAACGTCACGGTGGCCCAGGTCAAAGAATGGGTAGTGGGCGAGACTGCATTCCGCGAAGCCCATGTGAAGGGGGCGCTGAAGGCGCTTGAGATGGGCGACCCCCCTGGGTTGCAGGTGTTCGGCGCACCGCCCAGCCGGAGGCGGGGCACCTACGCTGACGAGGAGTTAGTTCTGGACCTCATGGTGCTGCCGACCCGGAGCCGATGAGCGGGGCAACCCAGGCGTCGTTGAGCGCGCGACTACTTCGCGACGACGAGATGCTTCGGCCCGGCTACCACCCCAGCGGACCCTCGCGCGCGGGGCGCTGGCGAAGCCGGAGGGGCCTTCCTGGGGCTCTGCGGGATGGGGTCGAGCGCCTCCGCGTAACCCCCGACCTCGGCCGCCAGTTTACGAATCCGTTGCTCCACCAGAGTCCGTTCTGCCGGCACGCCGTGGCCACATCGCCCATACGAAGACCGGCAGCGACCACAGAGCCTCGACCGCGATGACACGCAGGCCCCGGTCACTCAGCATGCGTGCCCCGATGGGTGCAACGGGGATGGGTCGCCACGGCGCGAAGAAACGCACGTTCGAGAAGGGCCACAGGAGTGCCACACCAAGCCCGCCGTCCGTCATGGCGTCTAGCAGGGGATGGCTGACGGCAACGAGGCAGATCACGATAGCCACACGCCAGAAGTCCCTTCGGCGACCATTCGCCACCGCGAGCGCAGTCCCAGTTCCGGCGACCAGGGCAAACACCAGGGAGTGCGTGGCCCCCCGGTGACCGAATGGAGCGGAGTAGGAGATGCCGAACCGAAACGCGAGGACATCGAGGTCGGGCAGCAACGACACTGCAATGAGCGCCATCGCCGCTCGCCACGGGAACCGTCGTGACTGCTCCAGTGGACGGGCACCGGCAATTCCGACCACAACGTGAGCTAGGCTGGCCACGGACAACATCGTCTTCGTGGGGACCGAGCCGCGCAAGTACAATCGCCCCGCACTGCGTCTCGATGCCCGCTTCCCGCACGCGCGGGGCTCAATTTCCGGCTGTTGCGTCCAGGCCGACGGCAGGCCGACACTCCGGTTGGCGAGAAAGGAGGTCGGCCATGGACGAGTACCGGATCCTTGCTCTCGATGGTGGCGGCGTCCGAGGTGCCTACACCAGCAAGCTGATCGAACGCCTGAATGACGCAACGGGCTTTCTCGAACACGTAGACCTTGTGGCGGGCACCTCGACGGGCGGCATCATCGCCTTGGCCTTGGCCGCAGGGAAAACGCCGAACGAGATCACCACTCTCTATCGCGACAACGCCCACGCGATCTTCTCCACGCCGCTCTGGCGAGAGGTTCAGTCGGGGATCATCGTTTCCAAGTACCCGGCTGATGGTCTTCGCAAGGCTCTGACCGCGACCTTCGGGCCGCTGAAGTTGCAGGATCTGAAGGAACACACCGTCTTGGTGCCCGCGTTCGACCTCGACAGCGAGGCAACGGATGAACCACGGTCATGGAAGATGAAGTTCTTCCACAACCTGCCGAATGAAGACTCGGACGGTCAAGAGGTCGCAGTCGAGGTCGGCCTCCGAACTGCGGCTGCTCCGATCTACTTCCCCACATCGGGCAACTACATCGACGGCGGGGTGGCAGCGAACAATCCAGCGATGGCCGCGCTGGCGCTCGCGATCAACCCCGACACGACGAAGGGTGCGGGGAAGAGCCTGTTCCAGGTACGCATGCTGTCCATCGGCACAGGGCGAAACTGCAAGTGGGTTGTAGGTGACCACGACTGGGGCGTCGTGGAGTGGGGCAAGAAGCTGATCGACATCCTCATCGAGGGGACGATGGGCGTGGCCAGCTACCAGTGCAAGGCGATCCTCGGCCCGCACTTCGAGCGCCTCGATCCCGTGCTGCCGGAGGAGGTCAACCTCGACGATGCTGGTTGCGTCGAGAAGCTGGTGGAATGGGCGACTAAGGAGAAACTCGACGAGACGATCCGGTGGATTCGGAGCGACTTCTTGGGACCGGAGGTGGCGGCGAGCAGTATTCCCGGAAAGGCAGCACCCGCGTAACTGGCGAGGCTATAGAGATGCGCGCGATGGTGGAAAGGCCGATGCGAGGCGGTCAGGAACCAGCCGTTGCGCGGTCGTACGAGTTCGAGCTGCTCCTGCGCGAGAGCGACATCCCCATCGAACGGTTCGTGTGCTGAACCCACGAGGCCGCCCTGCTCAGCCGGCCTGGACAACGCGCGACCACGCAGCTCGGTATCGGGCGAGACGTTCCCGTTCTCGCTCGCCCACGGCCGGGATGCGGCGCACGTCCATGTTGTCTTCGAGATCGGCGCGCTTCACCATCCGCGCGATGGGGTTCGGCAAGAGCCGTTCGATGAATTGCTCGTACGTGTCGCTGGGCCGACGAGAGAGCAGTTCCACAGCATCGATGGCTTCTTGGGCGTAGCCAAGGCGCCCGAGGTCCGCGACCGTCACCTTGCCGTCGCTGTCCTCCACGACATCGTGCAGGACGGCCGCGACCTTCGCTGCCTCGGAGGCATCCCAGTCGAGGCGAAACATGACGCGCAGTGGGTGCAGGATGTACGGCTCGCCGGCCTTGTCCTTCTGACCGCGATGCGTATCCACGGCGAGCGCGATGGCGTCTTCGAGAGTGCCCATACCGAGGAGCGTCGTGCCGTGTGCGCCTCGCGTCAAGCGACTACGCGAATCGCCTGGGGCAGGCCGCCCGGTGGCAGGGGGGTACTAACCGGTGGGGGTCGCCCCTCCCGGAGGGCTTCGACGATGAGGCCGGAGTTCAATTCCGAGAGAGCGCATGCGCGGCCTCGTTTTTAATTTTTATGTGTTTCGAGCCTGGGCGCCTGCCGGCGCGTTGCAAGCGCGCATGCGTGTACCGCTGCCTCGGCTGCATCGAATCCCAGCAATGGTCGTCCACCATGCGGGCGCCGACTACTCGGCGGTGGCGATGGTCGAGGCGGGCGCGCTAGGGCGAGTAGGGCGTCGGCGCCGCCCGGCCGCCCTTCGTGACGGACTACCTGAATCCCGCCGCCGTGACGGACCTGAAGCTGCGGGCGCTCAATTCCGTCTTGCGGGTCGGCTTCCAGGCGCAGGGGTTCTTTGCACCGCGCTGAGCGGCCGAAAGAGGCTCGACGCTGCCACCGCCGCTACAGCTTTCGCAGAGGCCTTCTGGCGCGCGGAGGACGCTCCGGCTACCACCTCAGCGACCACGTCGCGCGCGATGCTGTGGCGAAGCCGGAGGGGCCTTGCCGCGCCGGTAACGCTCGCCCCAGGCCCCGCGATGGTGCACACTCTGCCGATCTGATGACCAACGGGACACCTCTGGGCAGCCACGCCATCTTGGTATTCGGCGCGGCCGTGGACCACGATGGAACACCCCACCGCCCTCTGACGCTACGCCTGCATCGCGCCCTGGCGGAGGCCGCTGCTGACCCGCGAGCGCTCGTTATCGTCTCTGGCGGTCGGGTCCGTGGCCGCCCCGCCGAGGCGCCGGTGATGCGGGAGTGGCTGGTGGCCCAAGGGCTCGACGCTGCTCGCATCGTCGTCGAGCCCGAGGCGCGCTCGACCTACGAGAACGCCCGGCACTGCGCCGACCTCATTGCGGATCAAGGCGTCCGGCGCGTGACCCTGGTCACCGAGCGCTATCACATCCTGCGATCCCGGCTGCTGTTGACCCGGGCGCTTGCGGTGCGCCGCCTGCGGGTCGAAGTGCGAATCAGTGCAGCACCGGATGATCTGGGATTCTTCAAGCGGATCACACGGTGCTTCAAAGAACTTAGGAAGCTTGCCGGGGACCTCCGGCGGCCGTGGTCGTCGTGTCTGCTAGGATGACCTGCCAAGAGGGCTGAATGGATGGGACTCCAACGAGTGCGGATGTCGTCATCCGATCCGCAACGGACGCTGACGCCTTCTCGATCTCTTTTCTTCTGGGGGATCTCGGTTATCCAATCGAACCGTCACTCATCGTAGAGAAGCTCGCGACGATCCGCGACTCCCCAGTGAATCGCGTCTGGGTCGTGGAATTGCACGCGAATGCGCTTGTCGGCGAGAGAGAGACTCTTGCCGGCCTTCTCAGCTTCCACGCGATCCCGCTCCTACACAAGGTAGGCGGGTTGGGTCGCATCACGGCGCTGGTGGTCCATCCCAAGTTGCGCGGGCAGGGAATCGGGAGACGGCTTGTCGGTGTCGCTGAGCACTTCGCACGAGACATCCACTGCGAGCGGTTGGAGGTCACGAGCGGCGAGCAGCGGCACGATGCGCACCGCTTCTACACTGGGCTTGGGTTCTCTCCACGGTCGGCTCGGTTCGTGAAGTCTCTGGGCTGATCAGAGCTGTTCGGCAGGGCTCCAGGAGATCGGTCGAGGCACGTCACTCCACCTCGCGCGGCACCACCTCCAGCACCGGGTGCGTTCCGCACCGTTCAGCGCTCCGCCGATCTTCCAGGATCTGGAGCGCTGAAGGAGGCCGAGGAAGGTCTCCGAGACATGGTGCCCGAGGCAGTGGCGGACGACGGATGAGCCAGGGCGACCACGCGCCGGAGCAACATCTTGAGGCGAGACTTCGGATAAACGCTTACCCAAACCGAATGGTCACCAGAGAGGAGTTCTTCATCGTGCGGCTGGAGTCCTTCACCATCGACGAGTTGAACGCATTCGTGCTGGCCCTTCGGCACATGGCCCAGCGATTCACCAGGAGACGCAAGCGCGATACGCGAACGATCTACGACGCGCTCGCCGACCGGCTGCTACCGGTACTTCGGAACGCCGAGCAGACGACATTCACGCCAGTGCAGATCGCTGGAACAGTCGGACCAGTGGATTCGACGTTGCCACCGGTGCCGCAGGTGCCGCTCCTCGCGTTCAATGTCGAAGAACTATACTCCTTGTGGAGTGCCCTTGTGGAGGATGCTGCGGCCCTCGGACAGCCCCGAGGACCCAAGGAGTCGCTGGAGTCGCTGCGGTATCGGAAGCGGCGAGCGGTGGTCGTGAAGCGTGCAGCGGCGCATGTGAATCGAATCTCCGCTCGCGCACGCAGCAAGCCGGCTGCTCATCTTGGTGTTCCGTGAGGATCCTCGACCAGGGAGTGGCTCTCTGAGCACCGGAGCGGCATCACCACCCAAGAGACGTTATCGGCCCGCGGAATCGACTCGTGCCTGGGCAGTGGCGGCGGATCTAGAGGCCCGGACCCGGAAGCTGGAGGAGTTCACCGCCGGCCAGAAGGTCCGCGTCGCGGTGGCCGCCTGCATCGCGAGCGCGGTGGTGAGCGGCGAGGTGGGCCTGATCCTGCACTTCGGCAAGCGTTAACCGGGACAGCCCGGAAACCTGTCAAGCCCTTTCGCGGTGACCACGCCGTGTCATGGGCTGCTGCTCCCTGCTGCTCGCTGCTGCCTCACTGCTTCGCTCCGCTTCTTCCCGGTGGATTCAAAATCCACTGCGTCAAGCACGACCAAGAAAGTGCGTGCTATTGCGGGCGGCACCATGAAGACGGTGCTGTCAACTCTGCCCGCAACCTCCCCACTTTTTGGAAGTGTCGGATCGGGGCGGTAGATCGACGCGAAGGAGGTCCGAAAACTCATGAGCGTTGAGCATGTCATCGTCGTGGCGGGCGGTGCCCTCGGAGTGATCGGCGCTGCCTGGAGGCTCTTCGTTGAGTTCGATCACTGGCGCAGGAACCGGCAGCAGCCGAAGCTGCCGCCTCGGTCGAAGTAGTGGTGGGAGGCCCTCTATGCCATCGGTTGTCGAGGCGTCCACGCTTCCCCGTCCCCGAGAGGGGTGCTTCCTGCACTGCGTCCGCTGCGGCGCGGCGCTCTTCTACGTCCGCCCGGAGCGTGGCGTGGAGCACCACTTCGCGTGCCGCCGCTGCGGACAGAAGCACGCGGCGTGGGAGACGTGGGAGCCGTACGAGCGCCAAGAGCGGTGAGGGACGGCGCGATGCCCACGAGCGCCTCCAACGCAACCGGCGGGCGGGTATAGAACTCGACTCTCCGGTAACAAGGGCTACTGCAACGCCTTCAACTGGGCGAGGAGTTGTGCGCGTCGGAGTTCCCGACGAAGCATGGAAAGCTCGTCGGAGGCCCAGAGCATGTAAACGCCCATGATGGTCACGAGCGATGGAATGGCGGTGAGCAACACCCCTGCTTCCGAGTCCCCGTCCCTCACCGAGAACTTGAGCACGACCAGCAGAACGATGGCGTTGATCCCGACTGTAACGAGGCTCGCCCGGCGGCTCACCGGGGGCCTTCCCGCCACCTGTTTTACGGGCGTCGCGACCGCCGCGAGCCGCTTGCGAAGCTCGGCCATCTGCACGGTCAAGGCCAGCCGTTCCTCTTCGCGAGGCTTCAACCAGTACAGGCCAGCTAGGTTCGTGATCGCGGCGACGAGCAGCGTAACCACGACCGGAAGGAGATCGCTGTCCGGGAAACCGTACAGAGCGAAGCTGTACCCAAGGAACGCGAGCAGCGCTGCATTGACGAGTCCGATCACCCACGACCAAGCTGCGCGCCGCATAGGCCATCATTGTGAGGTGCCCTGCCGACCCCAGTCAAACCGGGCTCAATCCGTGGAACCTTCCGGGAAGGTCTAGTCGGCCCAGATTCGAGCCAGCGTGGCCGGTCCTCGGGGCGCGCTCGTTCGCTCTACTTCGAGAGTGGGATAAGAAGTATACACCCTAAAAGATTTGCGCGATTCGGAGGATGGGCCTTGGAACCGGGTATCGGCGATCCCCGGCAATCGGCTGGCGAGGACAAGCGCACGAGCGTTGGCTGTCTCGTTCGCGTCGCGTCGTTCGTAGCATTGTGCGCGGTTGCCCCGTTTGCGAAGGACTGTGGAAGAGGCATCGCGCGTTGGGCGTTCCGGTCATCTGAACGGCAGCAGCCTCCCGCGACGTGGACGCCGGAGACGCAGGCGGACTTCTCCTCTGGGATCGGTCCGAAGGAACTGGAGCAGAAGCTGGGCGTGCCAGTGACGACCGAAGACGTGCTGGCGATGCGGCGGTGCATGGAGGACGGGTTCATGAAGGCGTATCCGTTCGGCCCGCGTCAGGCGTTGGCAGTGGGGGAGGCCGCCGTCCGAGAGGCGGGGTCGAAGATCGGGATGGCGTGTGGCTTGGAGTTCCAGGACCGATTTATGGAAACGTGGTCGGAACGAAGCACCTCTTGGTGGGCGGATCAGTGCGCGAAGATGATGGGCACGAAGCCGGCGCCCGAGGAGAAGCGGCGCTTCTGTATTTGCCTCTCGAAGGTGGCGCCTCGGCATTACGCGAGCCCGGCGAAATTTACCGAGGTCGTCTTGGCCGAGAAGGAGCATCGCTCACGGGGGGACCAGCGGAAGATCGACGCCATCTTCCGAACCTGCATTCGGTAGCTCGGACACCCCCCGGCGTCCACTCCTCCTCTTAGAATCTGTAACCGCCGGCCGCAGCGCCGGCAGTGGAAGTGCCCGCGCTCGCCCACGTCCTTGGGCCGCACGTACCACACCGCAGCCCGCATCGGCCGGTCTGGGGCATGGGGTCCATACCCGGAAGATGGCGCGCGGGGCTGACGTTGGGCGTCCTAGAACGGAATGTCATCGATTGCGTCGCGCGGGAACTTCTTCTCGACCACCTTCGCCTTCGCTTCAATCGACCGGATGAACCGGATCAAACTCGCGACGTGGTTGAAGATGAGGAGGCTCTCGTCGTAGCTGAGGGTCCGGTTGTCGTGCGCGAGGCTCTGGTTGTTGCGCACGTCGTTGAACGCTTCGAGTACCGAGATGCTCGACTTCAAGATTCGCTCGGTCATCTCGGACTCGATCTGCCCCCGCTGCCGGAGTCGCTTCACGTACTCACCGAAGATGCTGTGGAGCGGCTTGTCCTGCGGACACGAGATGCCCCGCTCCTCGCAGCATGCGCGCACGAACTTCACGACGAAGGTGTGTAGCCGGTCGAGCCCGGCCTCCGGCTCATTCTTCTCGACTGCATCGCGCACCTGCTTCGCGATGACCTCGAAGTCAGGTTCATCGACCCCAGGCGTCAGGGCGTCGAGTTCGGGGACTGGCGTACCTTGAGCAAGGCGGATCACAATTCTTCGGCACTCTTCCCGCAACATGCCGCCGTCGTCGTCGGTGAACCCGTGACTCGGGTCGTACTCGACCATGGCCTGCGTCAGCTTGGCGACTACGTGGTTGGGCTCGATTAGCCAGAAGTTCCGTAGTCGCTTGGCCTTCGATAGCCCTCCGTACTTTAAGTCGTCGATGTCTCGGCCCGTCGTCTCCAAGACGAACCCGAAGAATGTACGATCTGAGAAGTTGAGCACATAGCCCGACTCCATTCTGAAGAGACGTTCCAGCTTCAGCTTCTCGAAGGCGGTCAGATCCGACATGGCGTGACAGTGTAACCCGAGGGGTGTGACGCCCGAACGTATTCTATACCGCGCAAAGCAGCCGGCCGCGTTACACCCGGTTCTGAAATGAGCCCGCGCCGGACACCGTTCCCGTTCCCGCCGTTACCCAAGGGCGATTTCCACCCGCGCCGCGAGTTGGCCGACCCCTTCGCGCTCATCAAACGCGACGCCCGGATCGTCCGCTGGTTCGTCGAAGACGAGATGGAACTGGACTTCGGAGCGTCGCCACTGCGCCAGTTCCTCGACGCTTACGAGCAGGCAGATCCGAAGATGGTGCTCCCGCCCTTCGAGTCCATCCCTGTCGAACAAAGGCGATACCAGATGCACGGCGATGCGCAGTTCGAGCGGCTGGCCTGGGCGATCTGGGTGCTCTACGGAAGCGACGCCGTGGAGCAAATGGACGGGAGCTTCGTGAAGCATGAGGTCCTGGGCGCCGACAACCCCCAGGCGGAGCGGAAGTTGCCCGGTGGCATCGGGACACTCGACATCGCCGCGCGCCTCGTTCAGGCCGGTGGCGGTCGAGTCAGCATCTACGGCAACAAAAAGGCCGGGCACGACATCCGGTGGGTTACGGCCGACGGCGACGTGGTTCTCGTGGAGCGGAAGGATCGCTCGTACGAGGCCGGGCTAACCGACACAGCCGAGAAGCGAGTCCGCCGGATCGTCGAGGAAATAAACGACTCGCACATCCCGAACGAAGAGGGGGCATTCCGCGTTCTGGTGGTCGGGTTCCAGCACCTGGTTCTGACCAAGGACACGGAGGAGACGGACAAGTACTACCAGCGCGCGCTGCAAGAAGAGTTCAAGGAGACGCCGAAGGCTGACCTGCCGCACCTCGTCCTGATCGAGCACCTGGGACTGGAACCCGAACGGCGGGGTGGTGAGAGGAACAACTTCTTCTCGCCCCAGCCGCTCAACCTGAATCTCGACGAGATGGACTCCAACATGGAGCGCGTTGCGCGGTTGCTGGCTCGGGCTCTCGGAGCCCGACTTGATGACTGACGTTCTGCTCGCGCGCCTGCTACGCCGCCCGGCCGATCCTCACCACTGTGGAGAACAAGGTCGGAGAAACGCCCGGTGCGCCAGTCAACCGCAACTCCCCGCCCGCCGCTTCACTCCCAACACCGGATGGATCTCGGCGCCGTTCCGCGCGACGCCCTCTTGGTTGTGGATCTTGTCCAGGAACAGCGGCCCAACGACCGTCACCGGAATCGGGTCCTGGAGTTGCCGGAAGCTGGACGTGGGCGTCGAGGGGACCAGCCCCAAGAACGCCTCGCGCGCCTGCTGCATCAGCCAGGCGCGTAGGAGCGCGGGGCGCAGTTCGTCGGGTCCGGGAACTCCACGATCATCGTCTCGCCGCTCGTGCCCTGAAGCACGACGTGGAAGTCCGAGTCGTTTTCCAGCTTGAAGCCGACCACGCAGGCGTCCACGGAGTAGACGCGCTGCTCGGCGGGTCGTCGCGGAGCCCGCCAGGGGATGATGGGTGGGGGCTCCGAACCGGCGGTACCGGATCGCGAGGTCGGGGTACTTCCGAATATCGCGAGTGCGAGAAAAATCAGATCGGGAGCGGCCCGTCGGGCGTCGGCGGTTCGGTGAGCGCCTCGCGCTCGACGACCGTGAAGAAGTCCTCCGCGAACAGAGGATGGATCGTGAGTTGGTAGAACTTGAGGGTCTTGTCCATGCCGTAGTTGGTCAACCCGCGCGGGCTGTACCTGCCAACCCGCTTCGAGATCGCGTGGCGCAACATGCCGTCCAGCCGCACCACTGGCGGTGCGCGCAGGTCCGGTCCCAACACGATGTGCAGGTGCAGACCCTCGGAGACGTTCTCCCTGATGGCTTCGATCAGTCGCCGCTTGGCGTAGGCGTCTGTCTGCGGGAACCCGTACCCGACGAAGACGATCTGAGTCGCTCGTCGCAGGTCCGTCATCGCGTGTTCCCACAAGAGATCGAGTTCCTTCGTCATCGTCAGCTTGAGCGGACCCGGACTCGCGATGGCCAAGTCCTTGTCGTCGCAGGTCAGCGCGAAGTGGTCGTCGCCTGGGTGCTCGATCCGCCCGTCCTTTCGATTCCAGCGCCAGTCCACGCTGCCGTGAAGCTTGTAGACGGGGACACGATCACCAAGTCCCCGACACCCTGCGAGGTCGTCCTTGTTCACCGGAACCATGAACTTCGGCCCGCCCCGATTCGCGACACGCTCGATCACAAGGTCGTAGTTGAACGTGATGACCGAGTCGCCCGGCTTCACCAACGTGTTCGCCCAACGCACGTAGGGCATGCAGCGCTCGGACTCGGTGTCGATCCCTTCGAGGAATGCCGAGCACTCGGCAGCGACGAGGCGGCGAGCGGCGACGGAGACCTCCTCAACTGGTACGGGCTGGAGCGCCTTTCCCCAGAACTGCCTCAGCGCGTCGCGGACGATACGCGCGGCGCGAGACAAGTCGTTCTGAGTAGCCACTTCTAGGTAGTCGAGGTAGTCCTCAGGGTTCTCCCAGAACTGCGCACCCTCCATATCGACGCCCTTGAAATCCATGTCCCGATGACCCCGCGCGTATCGTGTCCCGTACTGGTACAGCCAGTGCGCGGAGGTCGTCGGCAGACCTCGGAGCTTCGGGTACTGCTTCTCGTCGTAGGTGTAGTGAATGTTGCGAAGGGCCTCGGGCCAGAGCAGGTCCTTGAGGAGCGGCGCACCAAGCGGCTTGCTGAATCCCGCGCCGAGAATCCAGACGATGGACATGATTGCCCACGGTACTGGAACGGTGCGACACCTGCCAACGAGAATTAGAGGCTAACCTCGGCGCGGTCGCGGACGCTCCGGCGCGTAGAACTTCTCGCGCCGATAGTAATCTTTGCGGTGCAGGACGAGATCGCGAAGGCGGTGGTCGAGGCGCTCAGGGTCAAGCTGGCGTTGGGAAGGGCTTGCCGGCGAACGAAGGAAGAACCCAGTGCCCGGAGGCGTACAAGCACTTCCTCCTCGGGCGTCATTTCCAGAATCGCGTGTCGATGGACGGAACGAGGCTCGCCGAAGCGGAGTTCCGCAAAGCCATCGTGCTAGATCCCGGCTACGCCCTCGCTCTCCACACCGCTCAGCGATCAGGATCATTTCAACTTCGGTCTTACCCCAGCGGCATCACCCGCGTTGAATCGTGACGCGACCCTACGCGATCAAGCCCATCGTGCCATCCGTTGGTTGTGGCCGCGCCGTCCACGTTGGCGGGTGGTCCGAACAGTCCATGTGCCGCTCATGTGCCGGAAAACGACGGCACTTGGCGGAACGGGA
>Ga0137403_10003734_pt1 | contig 18192 bp, 15 predicted proteins | sample CZOMad2_1_16fung_FD_122057 | JGI IMG/M metagenome (GOLD analysis project Ga0137403, IMG submission 122057) | Vadose zone soil fungal communities from Angelo Coast Range Reserve, California, USA - CZOMad2_1_16fungal (Hybrid Assembly) | ecosystem: Environmental > Terrestrial > Soil > Vadose zone...
GAGTGCCGGCGCGTGTGCGAGGAGACGCTCGACTACGTGCTGCGCGAGATGACCGATCCCGCCGGCGGCTTCTACTCCGCGCAGGACGCCGACTCCGAGGGCCACGAGGGCAAGTTCTTCGTGTGGACGCCCGACGAGATCCGCGCCGTGCTCGGCGCCGACGCCGACGCGGCCATGGCCCACTGGGGAGTGGATCGCGGTCCCAACTTCGAGGGCAAGAGCATCCTCTGGCTGCCGGGCGAGCCGGATCCCGCACGCGCGGCCGAGTGGCGTCGCCGCCTCTTCGAGGCCCGCGAGCGCCGCGTGAAGCCCGGGCGCGACGACAAGGTGCTGGCCGCGTGGAACGGCCTCATGGCGCGCGCGTTCGCCGAGGCGGGACGCGCGCTCGGCCGCGTCGACTACCTCGCGGCGGCGCGGCGCAACGCCGAGTTCGTGCTCGGTTCCATGCGGGTGGACGGCCGCCTGCTCCGGACGTGGAAGGCGGGCCAGGCCAAGCTCAAGGGCTACCTCGAGGATCACGCGATGGTGGCCGCGGCGCTGCTCGAGCTGTACGCGGCGACCTTCGACCGGCTGTGGCTCGACGAGGCGCGCGGCCTCGCGGACGAGATGCTGCGGCTCTTCTGGGACGAGAGCGTCGGCGGGTTCTTCGACACCGGCTCCGATCACGAGCGGCTGATCGTCCGGCCGCGCAACCTCTACGACAACGCGGTGCCCTGCGGCTCGTCGGTCGCCGTCGAGGTGCTGTTGCGTCTGGCCGCGCTCACCGGCGACGAGCGCTACGAGCGTCACGCGCTCCCCGCGCTGCGCCCGATGGCTGATCTGATGGGACGCCACCCGACGGCCTTCGGCCGCTTCCTCTGCGCGCTCGATTTCCACCTCGGACCGCGCGTCGAGGTCGCGCTGGTGGCACCCACGAAGCTCGAGGAGACCGCGCCGCTCGCGGAGGAGGTCTTCGGACGCTTCATGCCGAATCTCGTCGCGGCGGGGATGGTGAGCGGCCATCGCGAGGCGGCAGCCGGCGTGCCGCTGCTCGAGGGCCGCGCGGCCGTCGACGGCAAGCCGACCGCCTACGTCTGCCGGAAGTACGCGTGCGAGCTGCCGGTCACCGAGCGCGCGGCGCTCGCCCAGCAGCTCGACGCGCTGCCCAGCCGCTGAGAGCGATGAGACATCCTGTGTCAAGCCCGAGGCGCGCCACGGCTGTGCCGGGGCGCGTCCGAGCGATGGGGGGTGTGGGGGGCCATATCGGGGCCCCCCACGACTTTCGATGAACCCGACGCGCCGAGCGCTCCTGGGCGTGCTCGCCGTCGCGCTCGTCCCGGTGCGCGCCGCGGCCCAGCTCGACGAGCTGCTCAAGCAGCTGCCCCAGCTGCCCGGCGGCACTCAGCTGCCGATCCCTCAAGGCAGCGCGCTCGGCGAGGTGAAGATCGGCCAGGCCCTCAAGCAGGCGCTGCAGATCGGCACCGAGAACGCCGTCAAGCTGACGGGACGCACCGACGGCTACTTCCAGAACCAGGCGATCAAGATCCTCATGCCGGAGAAGCTCAACACGTTCGAGCGCGGGCTGCGCGCCGTCGGCTACGACCGCGAGGTGGACGACTTGATCCTCAAGATGAACCGCGCCGCCGAGCGCGCGGCGCCGACGGCCAAGAAGATCTTCTGGGACGCGATCGGCGAGATGACGATCGACGACGGTCGGAAGATCTTGAACGGGCCGCAGACGGCGGCCACCGACTACTTCAGGGGCAAGACGACGAGCCAGCTGACCGCCGCCTTCTCACCCGTCGTGCACCGCACGATGGGCGAGGTCGGCGTCACCAAGCAGTACCAGGACCTCTTCGGCCGCGCCCAGGGCATTCCCTTCCTGAACCTCGAGGCCTTCGACCTCGATCACTACGTCGTCGGCCGGGCCCTCGACGGCCTCTTCCACATGGTCGGCGACGAGGAAACGAAGATCCGCACCAACCCCTCGGCGCGCGTCACCGACCTGCTGCGCGAGGTGTTCGGCCACCGCTGACACGCTGGGCGAGATCCCTCGGTGCCGCGGCCCGGCGGGCGTAGAAGCCACCGAGCGTGAAGAGGTACGCGGCGAGCACCCAGTGGAACGCGATCGGGATCCCGTGCGTGCGCGTCACGAGCCAGCGGACCAGCATCGCGAGGGCGTAGACGTAGCTGAAGCCGCGGAGCGTGCGCCCGACCCGCGGCCGGGGCCGCGCGAAGAATTTCGTGTCGCGCCACACCTGCCAGTCGATCGTCAGCTGTGCGCCGAGGATCAGGATCTGGACCGGCAACAGAACCTGATAGGGCAGGAGCCCCGAATACCACGCGCTCATGGGCGGCAGCCACGTGACGCCCGCGAGCGCGACGAGCGCCTGCCCGGCGGCCCGCGCGAAGAACAGCGCGGTGAAGAGAGCTGGAGCAGTGCGTGCGCAACGTGATGATCCGCGGCGAGTACCGGCCTCCGCGCGCAGGCAACCCCTCGGCGCGACGGCGCGTCGCGGACGAAGTGATGGCAGGCGCGCTGACCGCCGAGGAGGTGCTACGGCGCTACTGCACGCTGGTCTACGCCGACACCGGCAGCTACCAGGAGACTGGGCGTCGGCTCGGTCTCGATCGCCGCACGGTACGAGAGAAGATTGACGCTCGCCTTCTCGAAGACTTGCGGCGCGATGGCTGAGTCTAAACTCTAACTCGGCGCGACTTCCTCGGCGCGTTCGGTTGCGCGTGAGCCGGGCGATTCCGTTCGTCGGCGACTGACGATTCCCGTCAGCGGTGGACAGATTGGACGACGAAGCTGGCAAACGCAAGACGCGCCAGGGTCCTAACTCATTGTTCTGGCAGTCCATCGTGGCTGTGGCATCCGGTCTGCACTTTCAATCGCCGCTGTGTGCCACGTGCCTTAAACGGTCGCTGCCGACGCGGGCGCCCTCCGCGTGCTGGAACGGCTAGGTGACGCCGTCACTCGCGTGCGCCTCGATGCGCCGCGGAGGCTGCAATGAACCCTTACACCCGACTTTTTGTCGTGGTCGCGCTGCTCATCTCCGCGCTGATCCCGTCGGCCGCGCCGCTGCGTGCCGCCTCCGCCGACAGCAACAAACAAGGCAGCAACAAGCAAAACGACGACAAGAAGCAAAACGACGACAAGCAAAACGACTCGTCGACCGTCACCGTGCACCACAAGGTCCGGAAGGACATCGCGAGCGAGGGGCGCGCGCGCGTGATCGTCCAGATACGGCTCCCCGGCCGCGGGCACGTTCCCGAAGGCCGCCTTCTGCACGCGGCGGCTTCCCTCCAGCGCTCCGACATCGCGAAGATCCGCGGCAATGTGCTGGGGAGGCTGAAAAAGTACAACTATCGAGTAGTGCACGTTTACAACTACGTGCCGTTCATCGCGCTGGAGATCGACGCGAGCGCGCTCGCCGAGCTCGAAGGGACGCCGATGTGGGTAGACCGTGTCTTCGACGACTCGATCAAGACGCCTGTCCTCTCGGAGAGCGTTCCCCTCATCGGTGGCGACGTCGCGTGGGGACGCGGGTTCGATGGCAGCGGCACGGTCGTGGCCGTGCTGGACACCGGCGTGGACTCCACGCATCCGTTCCTCACCGGCAAGGTGGTCGAGGAAGCCTGCTACTCGAGCACGCTGGCCAGGCACAGCAAGACGTTCTGCCCCAACGGAGCCGAGGAACAGCTCGGGCCTGGGGCCGGGGCGCCGTGCCCGCTCGACGCGCAAGGCTGCTTCCATGGCACGCACGTGGCGGGAATCGCGACGGGCAGCGGGGCCAGCGCCGGCCTGACGTTCTCGGGTGTGGCCCCGGGCGCGCAGATCATGGCCGTGCAGGTGTTCTCCAAATTCACGTCCGCGGCCGACTGCGGCCTGTTCAACACGCCATGCGTGGGCGCGTATACCTCCGACCTCATCGCGGGCCTCGAGCGTGTGTACAGCGTGCGCGCGACGCGCAACATCGCGTCCGTCAACCTGAGCCTCGGCGGCGGCTCGTTCAGCGCCTTCTGTGACGGCGAGCCGGAAAAGCCGATCATCGACACCCTGCGCTCCGTGGGTATCGCCACCGTCGTCGCGGCCGGTAACGACGGCGCGCCGAACGCGCTGGCATCCCCGGCTTGCATCTCGTCCGCCGTCAGTGTCGGCTCCACCACGAAGACGGACGCGGTCTCGTCGTTCTCCAACTTCACGCCGTTCATGTCGCTCTTCGCTCCGGGCGAAGATATCCTGTCGTCGGTCACGGGCGGAGGATTCGCCGTGCTGAGCGGGACGTCCATGGCGACGCCGCACGTGGCTGGCTCCTGGGCGGTGCTGAAGCAGGCGGCGCCGACCGCTACCGTCGATCAGATGCTCGGCGCGCTGCAGTCGACCGGCGTGCCCATCACCGACACGCGGAGCGGTACGCCGGTCACCCGACCGCGCATCCGGGTAGACCTGGCGCTGACCCAGCTGGTTCCGCCAGCGGTGACGGTGACGGCGGTGACGCCTAACACCGGCAAGGTGGGCACGGCGGTGCCGGTGACGATCGCCGGCACCGGGTTCGTGGCCGGCGCGACCGTGAACGCGGGCGCGGGCATTACCGTGAGCAGCGTCGCGTTCGTGTCGCCAACGCAATTGACGGCGACGTTCACGATCGCCGGTGCCGCGACGCTCGGGACGCGCAACCTGAGGGTCACGCTTCCGACGGGCGAGATCGGAACGCTGAGCAACGGCTTCACCGTCAACCCGGCGGTGACGTTGACGCTGGCCTTTAACGGCAAGCTGCGGGACAGGGTCGGCGGAAGCGACACCGCCCGGACGGGCGACGGCGCGGCCGACGGCACGCTGACGATGACGCTGAGCGCGACCGGGGGACGGACGGTGACGGCGCTGCGGCTGCAGAACTCGCTCGGCGGGGTGTGGGACACCGTCTCGCCGAACGCGGCCTGGCTGCTCGGTGTCGCGACCTCGCTGGACGGTCCGCTGCTGAACGACATCACGACCATGGCCGTGGCCACCACCGTGGCCGATGGCGGGAGCCTGCGCCTGTTCGCCTCCGATTACGGCGGCGGGCTGGGTTTCACCACGGGCGCGACGCTCACGATCATCGCGACGCTCGCCGACGGGACGTCGGTGCAGGCATCGACCACGGTCACCAGCACCACCCCGACCGTGAGCGCGGTGTCGCCCAACCAGGGGGTGTCGGGCACGGCGGTGCCGGTGACGATCGATGGCAGCACGTTCGTGAACGGCGCGACGGTGAGCGCAGGGACCGGGATCACGGTGAGCAACGTCGCGTTCGTGTCGCCGGCACGGCTGACGGCGACGTTCACGATCGCCGCCGACGCGACGGGCGGAACGCGGGCCGTGACGGTCATCAACCCGGGCGGCGCCGGTGGGACGCTGGCCAGCGCGTTCACGGTGACGACACCGCAAACCGCCACGCTGTCGCTCGTCTACAACGGCAAGCTCCGGGACAGGGTGGGCGGCGGTGATACCTTCCGGACGGCCGATGGTGCGGCCGACGCGACGCTGACCCTGACCCTCACCGCGATCGGTGGGCGGACGGTGACGGCGCTGCAGCTTTCGAACGGAATCGGCGGCACGTGGGACACCACCTCGCCGAATGCCGCCTGGCTCCTTGGCGCGGCGCTTTCGCTGGACGGGGCGCTGCTGAACGACGCGACGACGATGGCAGTGAACCAGATGGTGCCCGATGGCGGCAGCCTGCGGCTGTTCGCGTCGGACTACAACGGAGGTCAGGGATTCGCCTCCGGCACCACGCTGACGGTCACCGCGACGTTTTCGGACGGGACATTCGTGCAGGCGGTGACGACGGCGAGCGCCGCCGTCGCGGTGAGCGCGGTGACGCCCAACCAGGGGACGACGGGCTCGACGGTGCCGGTGACGATCGACGGCAGCGGGTTCGTCAGCGGGGCGACCGTGAGCGCCGGCGCGGGTATGACGGTGAGCAACGTCGCGTTCGTCTCGTCGGGCCGAGTGACGGCGTCGTTCGCGATCGATAGTGCAGCGGCAGCGGGACCGCGCGAGGTCACGGTGACCAATCCGAACGGCAGCGGAGGAACGCTGACCAACGCATTCACCGTGAACGTGCCGGCCACGGTGGCGCTGACGCTGGCCTATAACGGCAAGCTGCGCGACAAGGTCGGTGGGGGTGACACCTTCCTCGGTGGGGATGGCGCCGCCGATGCGACGATGACGCTGACGCTGAGCGCGGCCGGGGGCCGCACCATCACGGCGCTCAGTCTGAACAACGGGATCGGCGGGGTCTGGGACACGACCGCGCCGAACGCCTCGTGGCTGCTGGGCGTGGCGCCCTCGTTGGACGGGACGCTGCTGAACAACGCGATGACGATGGCGGTGAACACCATGGTCACCGATGGCGGCAGCCTGCGGCTGTTCGCGTCGGACTACAACGGAGGCCAGGGCTTCGCGACGGGCAGGACGCTGACGGTGACCGTGACGTTCGCGGATGGGTCGTCGGCCCAGGCCGTGACGACGGTGACGAGCACCGCCACCACGGTGAGCGCCGTGACCCCCAACCAGGGGACGACGGGCACGACGATGACGGTGACGGTCGACGGCGGTGGCTTCGTGAACGGAGCGACGGTGAACGCGGGCGCGGGCATCACCGTGAGCAACGTGGCGTTCGTCTCCTCGGCCCGACTGACGGCCTCGTTCGCGATCGCCAGCGGCGCGACGAGCGGGCCGCGGGACGTGACGGTGACGAACCCGGACAACGGCGGCGGAACTCTGATCAACGGGTTTACCGTCAACGTGCCGGTGCCGGCGACGTTGACGCTGGTCTACAACGGCAAGGTACGCGACAAGGTCGGCGGGGGTGACACCTTCCTCGGTGGCGATGGCGCATTCGATGGCACGATCACGCTGATGCTGACCGCGGCCGGGGGCCGCACCATCACGACGCTCAGTCTGAACAACGGGATCGGCGGAGTCTGGGACACGATCGCGCCCAACAGCTTCTGGGCGCTGGGGGTGGCGCGCTCGCTCGACGAGCCGCTGCTGAACGACGCGACGACGATGGCGGTGAACGTCCTGGTGGCCGACGGCGGCCTCCTGACGGTGTTCGCGTCCGACTACCTCGGAGGAATGGGATTCGCGTCGGGCAGGAACCTGACGGTCACCGCCACGTTCTCCGACGGGACCTCAGCCGCCGCCACCGTCACGACGCCATAGGCGGCTCAGCGATACGCGCATGGCGGCACCGGCGTCCTGAAGGGCGCCTGCGTGAGATGGCCGCCCGGCGCGAAGAGCCGCAGCTGCTCGGCGGGGGGCGCCGGCGTCAGCCGGCGCCCGCGCAGCGTCAGGTAATAGCCCGCGCGCGCCACGTCCACTCCCGCGGCGCGTAGATCCTCCCGGCCGCGCAGTATCGTCGTGCGCCGTGACTCGACCAGCGCGCGCGCCGTGGCCGGGCCCACGCCCGGCACGCGCAGCAGCGCCTCGTACGACGCGCGTGTCACCTCCAGCGGAAAGAACGCGGGCTGGGCGCGCGCCCACGCCGTCTTCGGATCGCGCTCGAGATCGAGGTTGCCGTCGTCGCCGAACGCCAGCTCGTGGAGCGCGAAGCCGTACTGCCGCAGCAGGTGCTCGGCCTGATAGAGGCGCAGCTCGCGCGCGGCGGGTGTGGCCGGCAGGCTCTCGAGCGGGGTGCCCGCCACCGGCTGGAAGGCGCTGAAGTGCGCGTGATGGAGCAGGCGCCGGCGCTCGAGCCGGTCGACGACGCTGAGGATCTCGCGATCGCGCTCGCCGGCGGCGCCGACGACGAACTGGGTCGTGGTACCGGAGGAGGGCAGCGCGCCGGGAACGCCGCGCCGCGCGGCCAGCAGCCGCCCGGCGTGCTCGAGCTTCGGCAGAAGGTCGCCGGAGAAGCTCTTGTCGTGCGTGAGGCGATGGACGTGGGCGTCGCTCGGCCCTTCTAGATTCACCGAGATGCGGTTGGCGAGCCGCGCGGCTTCCTCCACCTGCGCCGGCTCCGCGCCGGGCAGCAGCTTGACGTGGACGTAGCCGCCGAAGCCCTCACGCCGGCGCAGCAGGTCGAGCGTCGCCAGCATGCGATCGGTCGCGCGCGCGGGCCGGCCCGGAACTCCCGAAGTCAGGAACAGGCCCGAGGCGAGGCCCTTGCGATGGACGTCCATGAAGGTGCGCGCGGTCTCGTCCGGTGAGATCGAGACGCGTGGGATGTTGCCGCCGCAGAACGTCGGACAGTAGCCGCACGACAGCGAGCACGCGTTCGTCTGCATCACGCGCATGAGGTTGGTGGACCCGCCGCCTGGCAGCCGCACCGCCGCGATTCCGACGGACGCCAGCGGGTGCCTGCCGACGGGCGCCGGCCCCGCCAGGCCAAAGGGGCGGCGTCGCTGCGGAACGCCCTCGCGGTCGGCGAGGGCGGAGTCGGCCAGGAGCTCCATCCGGCGGCGCAAATCCACGCCGGATATATACCAAACAAAAGACGAGTAGTCTAGTCTCGCTCCAGGAAGCCCTCGGTCATCGCGTTGACCTCTGGCATGGCGGTCTTCGCGATTGCGTTGATGCGCGCCTTCATTTCGGAGAGCGGCAGAAATGGCTTGGCCAGGAGTATTTGCGCGTACTCCCTCGTGTGTTTCATGAGGTCGTTTCCGGGCACGACGCGGTGGACGAGGCCCATCGCGCGGGCTTCCTCGGCGCCGTAGCGCCGGCACTCGAGGATGATCTCCTTGGCGCGCGCGGGGCCGACGAGGCGCACGAAGCGCGTGGTGGACGCGACGCCGAGCGGCACTCCGAGGTCGACCTCCGGGATCCAGAACTGCGCCTCGGCGGCGGCGATCCGGAAGTCGCAGGCGAGCGTCAGCCCCCAGCCGCCGCCGACCGCGTGGCCATTGACGGCGCAGACGGTGATCTGCTCGAGGCCCTCGAGCGTCGTGTTGACGCGCTCGAAGAGCCGGCGGAACTGCGACTTGCGCGTGGCCATCGCCTGGCGCCGCTCCTCGGCCGACATCGAGCTCTTCAGCTTGGCGTCGGCGCCGGCCGAGAAAACCGGCGGCGCGCCCGTGACGATCACCAGGCGCACGGCGGCGTCGTCGCGCAGCTCGCTGAAGGCGCGGCCGAGGTCGGTCAGCATGGGATCGCTCAGTGAGTTGCGGCGGTCGGGACGATTCAGGGTCACGGTGGCCACGGCGCCGTCGCGCTCGAGGCGGACGTTGTCGCTCATGCGCGAAGGGATATCATAGGAGCCCCCATGAGCGAACAGATCGTTTGGCGGCCCACCGCGGAGTACGTCGAGCGCGCGAAGATCACCCGGCTCATGCGGCGCCTGGGCGTGGGCACGCTGGACGAGCTCCAGCGCCGCTCGGTGCATGACCCGGAGTGGTACTGGCGCGGGGTGATCGAGGATCTCGGCATCCGTTTCAGTAAGCCGTTCAGCCGCGTGCTGGACGCCACGCGCGGCCCGGCGTGGCCGCGCTGGTTCCCCGGCGGCCGGCTGAATCTCGCCGACAACTGTGTCGATCGCCACCTCGACGCCGGCCGCGGCGGCAAACCCGCGATCGTCTGGGAAGGCGACGACGGTTCGAGCCGCACCCTGACGTACGCGGAGCTGGCGGCGGAGGTCAACCGGCTCGCCAACGCGTTGAAAGCGCTCGGCGTGGGCCTGGGTGATCGCGTCGGCATCTTCCTGCCGATGTCGCCCGAGGCCGCCATCGCCACCCTCGCCGTCGTGCGCGTGGGGGCGATCTACACGCCGTGCTTCTCGGGCTTCGGCGGTCAGGCGGTCGCCTCGCGGCTGCAGGACGCCGAGGCGAAGGTGCTGATCACCGCCGACGGCTTCTATCGCCGCGGCCAGGTCGTGAAGATGAAGGAGACCGCCGACGAGGCGGTGGCGTCGTCGCCCAGCGTCGAGCGGGTGATCGTCTACCGGCGGCTCGGCCGCGAGGTGCCCTGGAGCGCCGACCGCGACGTGTGGTGGCACGAGGCTGTCGCCGGCAAGTCCGACGGGTGCGCGGCGCTGGAGGTGGAGGCCGACCATCCGTGCCTCATCATCTACACGTCGGGCACCACCGGGAAGCCCAAGGGCGCAGTGCTCACGCACGGCGGATTTCTCCTGAAGGCCGCCCACGACTTCGCGTACTGCCACGACGTCGGCGAGAGCGACCGGCTCTTCTGGCTCACCGACCTCGGCTGGCTGATGGGACCGATGCTGATCACGGCCGCGCTCTCGCAGGGCGCGACGGCCGTGGTGTTCGAAGGCGTGCCGGACCATCCGAAGCCCGACCGTCTCTGGGCGCTCGTCGAGCGGCATGGCGTGACGATCATGGGGCTGTCACCCACGGCCGTGCGCGCGCTGATGCCGCACGGCCCCGAGCACGTTCACGCGCACGACCTCTCGTCGCTGCGCATGCTGGGCTCCACCGGCGAGCCGTGGAATCCGGAGCCGTACCGCTGGCTCTTCGAGAACGCCGGTAAAACGCGGATCCCGATCAGCAACTACACCGGTGGAACGGAAATCTCCGGCGGAATCTTGGGCTGCTTTCCCATTGCTCCGATCAAACCCTGTTCCTTCACGGGCCCGATCCCCGGCATGGCCGCCGAGGTCTTCGACGACGCCGGCCATCCGGTGCGCGGCGCCGTCGGCGAGCTGGTCGTGACGAAGCCGTGGCCGGGAATGACGGCCGGCTTCTGGCACGATCCTGCGCGCTACGAGGAGACGTACTGGTCGCGCTGGAAGGACGTGTGGGTGCACGGCGACTGGGCCACGATCGACGAGGACGGCTTCTGGTACATCCAGGGACGCTCCGACGACACACTCAAGATCGCGGGCAAGCGCCTCGGGCCGGCGGAGGTGGAATCGGTGTTGGTCGGCCATCCCGCCGTCGCGGAGTCGGGCGTCATCGGCGTGCCGCACGAGGTGAAGGGCGAGGCGATCGTCTGCTTCGTCGTGCTGCGCCCCGGCCACGAGCCCGGCGAGCCGCTGCGCAAGGAATTGGCCGAGCGCGTCGCCGCGTCGATGGGGAAGGCGCTCAAGCCGGAGAAGGTGCTGTTCACGCGCGATCTGCCCAAGACGCGCAGCGCGAAGATCATGCGCCGCGTGATCCGCGCGACCTACCTCGGCAAGGAGCCCGGAGATCTCTCGTCGCTCGAGAACCCGACGGCGGTGAAGGCGGTCGCCGAGGCGCTCTGATCTGGCTCAGAACGAGCTGGATGCGTCTCGCAAGTCGGGCGCGGGCTGCGTCTCCTCGGTCATCATCGTGGTCGCCCGCAACGAAAAGAGTGCGAGGAGCGCGGCGCCCAGCGCGAGCCGGAGCCAGCGGGAGCGAAAGCTCCTGACCATCACGAAGCCGACGAGCGCAAAGGCGAGGGCGATCTGGATGAACGTCATTGCGCTGGCCCACTGACGCTGCAGCGCGCCGAGATTGGCGCCGGCCCCATAGCCGATCAGCACATAGGCGGTAGCCCACATCGCTGCGCCGAGCGCGTCGCACAGCAGGAACCGGCCGTAGGGGAGCCGCCGCGCGCCGGCCATCGGCGGCACCACCAGGCGCGCGCCGATGACGAACCGGCCGAAAACGAGCGTCGTCAAACCTGGCGTCCAGGTGCGGCCGACTCGCGCGAAGACCCGGTGACCTCCCAGCCGTCCCATCCAGTAGCTGACGGAATCGGCGATGATCACGCCCGCTGCCGCCACCGTGATGGCCCACGCCGGATCGAGATGGCCCTTGACCGCCAGCCCGCCGATCGTCAGCAGCAACAGCTCGCCGGGAATCGGCAGCGCGGCGCAGTCGAGCGCGACGGCGAGGAACACGACGAGGTATCCGTGCGCCAGGACCAGGCCGGCCAGGAACTCGAAGCTCATGGCACCTGGTAAGAGCAAGCCCAGTACCAGGCCTGTAGAGCTGTTAATCAGATACTTATGAGTAGATCCGGTCAGAACTCAAACTGACCAGTGGTCAGAAACTGATCGCCCCCGACCGCCTACCCCTTCACGGCGCCGGTGGTGAGGCCGGAGACGTAGTAGTCGAGGAACCACACGTAGATGACGACGATCGGCACGCTCGCCAGGACCGCGCCCGCCATCAGCGAGCCCCAATAATAGATGTCGCCGCGGATCAGGTCCGCGGTGACGCCCACCACCGCCGTCTTGTTGCCGCTCTGCGAGACGAACGTCAGCGCGTAGATGAACTCGTTCCAGCACAGCGTGAAGCCGAAGAGCGCGGCGCAGACGAGCCCCGGCACCGCCATCGGCAGCACGATGCGCACGAGCGTCTGCATGCGGCTGGCGCCGTCGACCAGCGCGCACTCCTCCACCTCGCGCGGCACCGTGCGGAAGTAGCCCATCAGCAGCCACGTCGAGAAGGGCACGAGGAAGGTCGGGTAGGTGACCACCAGCGCCCAGATGGAGTCCGAGAGGCCGAGCCAGTGCACGACCTGCGAGAGCGGCAGGAAGAGGAGCGTGGGTGGCACCAGGTACGTGATGAACACGGCGGTGCCGAAGGAGCCGACGCCGCGGTAGCGCAGCCGCGCCAGGCTGTAGCCGGCCAGGATCGCGATCACGAGCGAGACGCTCATCGCGATCACGCTGACCATGAGGCTGTTCTTCATCCAGGTCAGGAACTCGGTGCGCCGGAAGAGGAAGTCGTAGTGGTCGGTGATCGCTCCCGTCTGGATCCAGAAGGGCACCGCCTTGAGGTTATAGAGCTCGGCGTTGCGCTTGAACGACGTGACGAACATGAAATAGAAAGGAAACAGCGCGAAGAAGACGAATGGCGTCAGGTTCGCGTACGTCATCGCCGCGCGCAGCCGCCGGGCCCGGGCGCTCGCCGTGCTCGCCACCTCAGTCCCTCCGGATGTAGCGCAGCTGCAGGAACACGACCATGGCCAGCATCGGGAAGAGGAAGAGCGAGATCGCCGCCCCCTGGCCGAGGTTGCCGCCCTGCAGTCCGATCTGGTAGGCGAGCGTCGCGAACAGGTGCGTGGTGTTCATGGGACCGCCGCGCGTGAGGATCTGGACGATGTTGAAGTCGCTGAAGGTGAAGATGGTGGAGAAGAGGATCACCACCGCCAGCACGGGCTTGAGCAACGGCAGCGTGACGTGCCAGAAGCGCTGCCGGCTGCTGGCGCCGTCCACCTCGGCCGCCTCGTAGAACTCGCGCGGGATCGACATGAGGCCGGCCAGCACCGTGATCGCGAAGAACGGCAGGCCCCGCCACGTGTTGACCACGATCACCGCGGCCATCGCGTAATTGGCCTGGCCGAGCCAGTTCGGGCCCGGCGCGCTCATGATCCCGAGTCCGATGGCCGTCCAGTTCACCACGCCGTAGAGCGAGTCGAACATCCACCACCAGCCGAGGGTCGAGAGCGCGGTGGGGATCACCCACGGCAGCAGCACGGCGCCGCGCAGCAGCCGCTTGAAGCGCACGTCGCGCGCGAGCAACACGGCCAGCCAGACGCCGAGCACGGTCTTGAGCGTGAGCGCGCAGCCGGTGAAGACGAACGAGTTCTGGACGGTCTGGCGGAATACGTCGTTGCCGAGGATCTCACGGTAGTTGTTGAGCCCGACGAACTGGCCCGGCGAGCCGACCCAGTAATCGGAGAGGCTGAAGTAGATCGCCATCCCGAACGGGTAGGCGACGAGACAGGTGAGCAGCACGAGCGCGGGCAGGATGAGGCCGTAGCCGAAGACGTGCTCCTGCTCCCACCACTGCTGGAGCCGCTCGAGGCGGCCGGGCCCGCCGCGCAGCCCGGTTGCCTCCAGCGCGCGCTGCGAGACGGCCACGCTAACCGACCTTGAGCTGACCCTTGATCGCGCGCGCGACCTGGTCCTGCGCCCACTCCATCGCGCGCTTGGTCGGCATGCCGTTCACGGCCTTGGCCGTCATGTCGGGCAGCACGAACGCTTCATCGATGCGCTGGGCCGCATCGCTCGGCTTGGCGGGCCAGCCGCGCGGATGGGCGTACTCCGCTTCCTTTGGAAGCATCGCGAACTTCGGATTGCGGGCCCAGATCGGATGGTCGGCGAGGTGCCGGAGCGGCGGGTGGTTGAAGGCGTTGGAGGCGACGATCCAGGCGTCGTAGTTCTCCTTGCGGAACAGGAACTGAATGAACTCCTTGGCGACGTCGATGTTCTTGCTGAACTTCCAGACACCGAGCCCGAGCATCGGCACCGCGGAGTGGATCCCCGCCGGCCCCGCGGGGCTCGTATGGTGGTTGATGTCGTCGGCGATCGGCATCTTTTCCTTCAGGGCGGCGTTGTACGGGCTGATCGGGTTGTGGATCCACGAGCCCTTGCCGGAGAGGATGAAGCGGTTGTTGGAGGCGTCGTCCCAGGACAGGATCTCCGGCTCCATCGCGTCACGAAAGAGCTCCTTCCACCACTCGATGGCTTGCGCCGTCTTGTCGGAGTTGATGCCGGGCGCCTTGCCGTCGGCCTCGATGACCTTCGCCCCATACGACCACAGCACCGACCACGCCGTCGTGTTGGCGTCCCCGCAGTGGCTGATGGCGATCCCGACCGGGTTGCCCTGCTTCTTGAGCGTCTTGCCGTGGCTCAGCAGCTCTGCCCACGTCTTGGGTGTCTCGAGCCCCGCCTTCTTGAAGTGAGCCATGTTGTAGGTGGCGGGGAAGGAGATCCAGAACCACGGCACGGCGCGCCAGCCCGACCTGGTCTGACATGCCTCCGCCGCGAAGGGATACCAGCCGCCGTGCTGCTTGCCGAGCTTGTCCACGACGTCGCCCACGTCGGCGAGCTGGCTCTCGAAGAGGAAGGGGATGGCGTCGTGCGTGCGGATCATGTCGTGCCCCGACTGCGACTGCGCCTCGGCGGCGAACTTCGCCATGAGCTGCAGGTGCGCGATGGTGTCCACGCGCACGCTGACCCCCGCCTGCTTGCTGAACGCCTCCGCCTGCTTGCGGAGCTCGTCGTCGGACGCCGGCACGAAGTGGTTCCACGACAGGAAGGTCAGCTCGCGCTTCTGCGCGTAGGCGGGAGGCTTGCCGAGCGCCAGCCACGACCCCATGCCGACCGAGGCGATGGCGGAGGTCTCGAGGAATTGACGGCGGGTTGCTCTCTTCATGGGCCACACTCCTGCGAAACCGGGATGGGACGGGTGTCGCGACCGTGGCGGACTAAGTAGCATCGGCCCCCCGCCAAGTCAAACGGCGCCGAGGCTGGTATACTCGCCTCTGGCGCCGTGGGGGGAGGATTCCTGAGAACCGGGTGCGGCCCGGGACCCCTCGAACCTGCTCCGGGTAATGCCGGCGAAGGGAACACGGCGCGAACAGACGCGGCCGCACCCTCGACAGGGGGAGCGGCCGTTTTCGTCTCGATGAAGATCACGGTCAACGGGCGCGAGATGGAGGTCGCCGACGGGCTCAGCGTCGAGGCCCTCCTCGCGCACCTCGCGGTCAAGCGCGAGTTCACCGCGGTGGCGGTGAACCGCGAGATCACGCCGAAGGCGTCGTACGCCACGGTGGCGCTGCGCGACGGTGACCGCGTGGAAATCGTTCGACCCATGGGAGGCGGTTGAGATGCACGACACGAACCTCGTGCTCGGCGGCAAGGACTTCACGTCACGGCTCATCGTCGGGACCGGCAAGTATTCGACGAACGAGATCATGCGTCAGGCCCACGACGAATCCGGCGCCGAGATCGTCACCGTCGCCGTGCGGCGCGTGAGCCTGCCCGGCAAGGGCGAATCGATCCTCGACTTCATCGACACCAAGCGCTTCACGCTGCTGCCGAATACGGCCGGCTGCTACACGGCCGACGAGGCCATCCGCACCGCCTATCTCGCGCGGGAGGCTGGGCTCGGCGAGATGGTGAAGCTGGAGGTCATCGGCGACGCGCGCACGCTCTTCCCCGACGTGCAGGGGCTGCTGGAGGCCACCAAGACGCTCGCGCGCGAGGGCTTCGTGGTCATGCCCTACACGAACGACGATCCGATCATCGCCAAGCGCCTCGAGGACGCCGGCGCCGCGTGCGTGATGCCGCTCGGCGCGCCCATCGGCTCCGGCCTCGGCATCCGCAACCCGTACAACATCAAGATCATTCTCGAGACGGTCTCGGTGCCCGTCATCGTGGACGCCGGCGTCGGCACCGCCTCGGACGCCGCCATCGCGATGGAGCTCGGCTGCGACGGCGTGCTCATGAACACCGCGATCGCCGGCGCGCGCGACGCCGTGGCCATGGCGCGCGCGATGCGGCTGGCCGTCGAGGCCGGACGGCTTGCCTACAAGGCGGGACGGATCGGCAAGAAGCTCTACGCGACAGCGTCCTCGCCGCTCGAGGGCCTGCCCGATTGGACCAGCTGAGGCTCTGCCTCGTCACCGATCGTGGCCAGACCCGCGGCCGTGACCTCGTCACCGTCGTGGGCGAATGCCTCGCCGCCGGCCTTCCCGCCGTCCAGGTGCGCGAGAAGGACCTCGCGGCCGCCGAGCTCGCCGTGCTGTGTCGCCGCCTGCGCGCGCCCACGCGCGAGCGCGGTGCGCTGCTGATCGTCAACGACCGCGTCGACGTCGCGCTCGCCACGGGCGCCGACGCCGTGCAGCGCACCGGCGCCTCGCTGCCGCTCGAGGACGTCCGCGCGCTGGCGGGGGGCCGGCTGCGCGTCGGCGCCTCCGTTCATTCCGTCGAGGACGCGGTCGAAGCGGAGGCCAAGGGCGCCGACTGGGTCGTGTTCGGCCCCGTCTACGACACGCCGTCCAAGCGCCCCTACGGCGCGCCGCAGGGGCTCGACGCCCTCGCCAAGGTGGCCGGGCGTGTGCGGCTGCCGCTGATCGCCATCGGCGGCGTCACGCCCGCACGCGTGGCGGAGGTGAGAGGCAGCGGCGCCTTCGGCGTCGCCGCCATTGCCGCCATCCTCGGCGCGCCGTCGCCCGCCGACGCCGTGCGCCGCTTCCTCGATGCGCTGGCCGCCGCGTGAAGATCACCGTCGTCGGTGGCGGCATCATCGGCTGCGCGACGGCCTACGAGCTGGCCAAGGCCGGCTGCGCGGTGACGTTGTTCGAGCGCGCCACGCCCGGCGCGGAGGCCTCCGGCGCCGCCGCCGGGCTCCTGGTGCCGCTCGGCGCGGCCACCGGTTCGGCGTTCGAGCGTCTGGCGCTGGCGAGCTGGCGACTCTACCCGGAGGTGGTCGACGAGCTGCGCGAGCGCACCGGCATCGACGTCGACTACGTCACGCGCGGCACGATCTATCCGCTCCTCGACGCCGAGGACGTGCGGCAGGCGGAGGCGCGCGTGGCCGGGCACCTGTCGAGCGAGTTCGGTATCGAGGCCTGGGACACGGCGGAGGTGCGCGCGCACGAGCCCGCGCTGGCCACGCACGTGCGCGGCGCGATGTTCGTCGGCGCGGATCACTGGGTCAACAACCAGCGGCTGGTCGTCGCCTACGCGCAGGCGGCGGTGGCGGCCGGCGTCGTGCTCCGCTCCGGCACTTCGGTGAGCCGGATCATCGTCGAGGACGGGCGGACCCACGGCGTCGTCGCCGACGGCGACCGCTGGGAGGCCGACGCCGTGCTACTCGCCGCCGGCGCGTGGACGGCCGCGCTGGCGGCGTCGTTCGGCGCGCGTCTGCGCGTGGAGCCCGCGCGTGGCCAGATGGTGGCGCTCCTGCACGTGCCGCCCCTGCTCAACCACGTCGTTCACTCCGACGACGTCTACCTGGTCCCGCGACCGTCGGGCGAGCTGCTGATCGGTGCCACCGTGGAGCGCGTCGGCTTCCAGCGCTCGGTGACGGCGGAGGGAATCGCCAGCCTGCTTGCCGCCGCCATCGGGCTCGTGCCCTCGCTCGGCGCGCTGCCGATCGCGCGCACGTGGTACGGCTTTCGGCCGTGGGCGCCCGATAGCCTGCCGATCCTCGGCCCGTGGCCCGACGTGGAGGGCCTCTGGGTCGCCACCGCGCACTTCCGCAACGGCATCTTGCTGGCCCCCATCACCGCCCGCCTCATGACCGACTGGATGACGACCGGCCATCCTGGCCTAGAAGTCGACGAGTTCGCCCCAGAGCGCTTCCTCACAAGAGGTCACACGACCTTTTGAGGTCTCGCTGTCCGAGCGCCGGCTTTGCCGGCGCAATCCAATCCTGGGGGAGGCTTCGGAGGGGGCCATCTGGGCCCCCTCCGAGTTATTCACTCGACTTTTTGAGGTCGAGAATCGGGGGCAGGGCCCCGATCTGCGGCGCCTCCTCCACCTGCGTGATGCGGTTCAT
>Ga0137403_10003735_pt1 | contig 18191 bp, 16 predicted proteins | sample CZOMad2_1_16fung_FD_122057 | JGI IMG/M metagenome (GOLD analysis project Ga0137403, IMG submission 122057) | Vadose zone soil fungal communities from Angelo Coast Range Reserve, California, USA - CZOMad2_1_16fungal (Hybrid Assembly) | ecosystem: Environmental > Terrestrial > Soil > Vadose zone...
GCGGGCTGAAGCCCGCGACTATATTCAGGCCGGACGTTTGATCCCAAATGTAGTCGCGGGCTTCAGCCCGCGTTCGCGTAACTGGCGTAATTCGCGGCTAAGACCCTCCACAGTTAGACGTGAATCGTTTCGTGCCGGGCCGGTCCTGTGGACACCATGCTGATGGGCACACCCAGATAATCCGAAGCAAACTTCAGGTAGTCCTGCGCTGCAGCAGGAAGCGCGGACCACTCCTGGATTCCAACCGATGAAGTTTGCCAGCCGCGAAGATTTTTGTAGACGGGTTCGACGTTGCCGAGGATCGCGGCATCGGCGGGGAAGTCTTTAAGCACCGATCCCTTGTATTTGTAATCGATGCAGAAAGGGATCTCGGCGAATGTGTCGAGCACGTCGACTTTCATGATCGCCATCGAATCGAGCGCATTGACCAGGGTCGCGTAGCGGGCTGCGGGCCCGTCGAACCAGCCGCACCGCCTGGGCCGGCCGGTGGTTGAGCCGAATTCGTTTCCTCGATCGCGAATTTGGTCGCCCTCGCGTCCGAGGCTTTCTGTTGGAAACGGTCCGCTGCCAACGCGAGTCGTATAGGCTTTCGTTACGCCCATCACGCGGTGAACGTGCTTCGGAGAAATACCGAGCCCACTGGCAACGCCGCCTGCCGCGGCGCTGGAGGAGGTGACGAAAGGGAACGTCCCAAGGTCTACATCGAGAAGAGTTCCCTGCGCCCCCTCGAACAGAACCTTCTTGCCGTCGCGGATGATCTCGTTGAGGTACGCCGACGTATCGACGACAAAGCGGCGTATGCCCTCGCCGTACCGGGCATAGGAATCCACGATGGATTCGGGGTCGATCGTCTGCGGATACTTCAGGGCCTCCAGCGTCCGATTCTTTTCGATAACCAGCGCGCGGATCTTTTCTCCGAGAGTTTCCGGATCCAGCAGATCGCAAACGCGCAGGCCGCGGCGCCCCATTTTGTCTTCATAAGCGGGCCCGATGCCGCGCGACGTTGTGCCGATGCGGCGCTCGCCGAGCTGCTTCTCAATCGCCGCTTCGAGTACTCGATGGTAAGGAAGGATCAGGTGGCAGCGGTTGGAAACCCACAAGCGGCCTTCGACCGACACGCCCATCATCTTTTCGATCGCTTGCGACTCTTCGATCAGCGCCAGCGGATCCAGCACCACGCCGCTGCCGATCACGCATTGCACGCGCGGTTGAAAGATTCCGGAAGGGATCAAGTGGAGAACATGCCGGCGGTTTCCCACGTTGACGGTGTGGCCGGCGTTATGGCCGCCCTGATACCGGGCGACGCAGTCGAAGTGTTCAGAAAGGATATCGACGATCTTTCCCTTTCCTTCGTCACCCCATTGAACGCCAACGACCGCGAGATTCTGGGACATGACTTACAGATGCTTGTCGAGAGCTTTGACGATGACGCTCTTGTCGACCGCGCCGACAATCTGCTCCTTCACCTGTCCGTCTTTGAAGACGAGCAGCGTTGGGATGCCTCGGACGTTGAACCGTGCCGGCGTCGATCCATTCGCGTCCACATCCATCTTTCCCACTTTGACCCGGCCTTTGTATTCCTCGGCAATCGCATCAACGGTCGGAGCTATGGCCCGGCATGGTGCGCACCATGCCGCCCAGAAGTCGATCAAGACCGGTGTGTTCGACTTCTCTACTTCGCTTTCGAAGTTGGAATCCGTAATCTCGACCGTATTCGTGCCCATGTAACCTCCCGACAGAATTTACAGTATCTGTTGGGAAGCACAGAAGTCAATCCGACAAAGAAATAGCCGCGGATTACGCGAATTACGCGAATGGGGCGCATCAAAGGTTCTTTCCTTGCGCCCCATTCGCGTAATTCGCGTAATCCGCGGCTAATTTCTTTGTCTTCTCTTCTACGCTACCACATCAATCCTGGAACCGCCGTTCTCCTCCACGTGACCATCGGGCGTATATACAGCACCCGGCTTGACCTTCTCCCTCTTTTGTGGAGGCTGCCGTCGTTGCGGCAGTTGCTGATCCTTCTGGCGCGCAGGGTCCACAATCATCGCTGGACTTATTGGGGAAATCTCCATAACGGCCTCTCGTTCCAGTTATCGGCAGGAACTACTTCGGACTTTAGGGTTGAGGTGTATTATTTTTGCGTGGCATTCATACGTAGCAGAAATACTCGCTCGGATCGAATTGTAATCAGTGGTTTCGGCTGCCTTACTCCGCTGGGCAACACGCGGGAAGAACTTTGGGACGGATTCCGTACCGCCCGAAGCGGCATACGCCGTATCTCCGCTTTCGATCCTTCCCAATTTCGCGTTCAAATTGCCGGAGAAGTACGTGGCACCGATCCGTTTCTGGTCCTTCACTCCAAAGAGCGCCCCCACGTTTCGCGCACGGCGGCTCTTGCTGTTGTGGCTGCGAGACAGGCCCTCGAGGATGCGCGGCTGAATCCGGAGGTCCTCAACCTGGATGAGCGCCGGCGAATCGGCGTGATCTTCGGCAGCGGAGGCGGAGGGCTTGAATTTACGGAAAGGCAGTACGCGCATTGGTTCCGTGGTGAGCCGAAGAAAGCCAGCGTCTACACGATTCCGTCATCGACAACAGGCACCCTGAGCAGCGAGATCTCGATGGCGTTCAAGCTGCACGGTCCCAGTCACGTCGTTTCGACCGGATGCACCAGCTCGACGGACGCGTTGTTCTATGCCTGCGATGCCATTGTCAGTGGCCGTGCCGACGTCATGGTCAGCGGCGGAGCGGATGCGCCGCTGGCGCCGGGAATTCTTGCGGGCTTCTGTCTGATGCGAGTCCTGACCGAATCGTGGAATGACGATCCGGAAAGGGGATCAAGACCATTTTCCTCCGATCGCGACGGCTTTGTGCTCGGCGAGGGCGCGTGGGTTTATGTTGTCGAGACCGAGAAATCGGCGAAGGCACGCGGCGCGCGAATCTATGCCGAGATTCTGGGATACGGTTCGACATGCGATGCGTTTCATCGCGTGCGTTTGGACGAATCCGGCATCGAGCCTGCCCGCGCCATGGAGATCGCCCTGGAAGATGCAGGTCTGCGGCGCGGCGATATCGACTACGTGAATCTCCACGGCACTTCCACGGAACTCAACGATCGCATCGAAACGCGAGCCATCAAGCGCTGCTTTGGCGAAGTGGCTTCGCGCATTCCGATGAGCGCGACGAAGTCCATGCTCGGACATCCCCAGGGCGCAAGCGGCGCCGCCGGCCTGAGCGCAGTTCTCTTTGCCATGGCCGAAGGCTTGATCCCACCGACGCTGAATCTCGAACACGTGGACCCGCAATGCGATCTCGATTACGTTCCCCTGACTCCTCGCAAGACCAGAGTGCGCTATGCGCTGGCGAATTGCATCGGCTTCGGATCCAAGAATTCGGCCCTGGTCCTCGGTAGTGGTTAAGTTCGACAAGCGGGCACAGGAAGACGAGATCATGGACGATCTCAGCCGGCCCACACATGAATTCGCGCAGGCGTACCGGGAGTTGACGATCATCAATCGATGGCTGGGCGGGATTCGTGCCATCGAACGCTTTTTGCCGTCGATCCCTGATCCGCTGATGCTCGATGTCGCCGCGGGCGCATGCGACGTCAGTGAGGCGCTCACGGGCCGGATCTCCTCCCGGATTGTGGTCCTCGACCGAAATGCCGCAGGCCTCAAGCTGGGCAAAAGGTCGCTGCCGGTCGTGGCGGATGCGCTGGAGATGCCGTTTCGAGACCAGACGTTCGACGTCGTCATGGCTTCACTCTTCTTTCATCACCTTTCCAATGAAGATTGTGTGCGCGTTCTGGCACACATGTGGCGGATCGCGAAACGGCTTGTCCTGGTTAATGATCTGCACCGGCATCCGGTGGCGTACTTCTCCATCCGCGGACTTACGTCAATATTCAGCAAGAGCGAAATGGTGCGCCACGACGGACCGGTCTCCGTGCGGCGAGCTTTTCGGCCGGCGGAGCTTCTGGATATTGCGAAGAAGGCCGGTGTGCCGGGACGGGTGTATCGCAGCTTTCCATATCGGCTGGTATTGGTGGCCGAGAAATGACGAAACACGATGTCGTGATCATCGGCGGAAGCCTGGCGGGTGCAGCGTGTGCCCGCGAGCTCGCGCGGCTGGGCATTGACGCGGCTGCGTTCGAGCGGGACCGGTTTCCGCGGGCCAAGGTGTGCGGCGGGTTTGTTTCGCCGGGTGGTGTGGATTGCCTGGAAAGGCTCGGGGTGCTCGATGATGTTCGCGCGGCCGGAGCGGTCGAGGTGAGTTCGGCGAAGGTGCGGATGGGATCGGCCGAGGTGGACGTCCCGTTCCAGCGTCCCGGACTGGGGATTTCTCGAAGTGCTCTCGACAAGATTGTAGCGGGGGCGTCGGTTCATCAGGGATTTGCCGTGAGCCGCGTGGTGCAGATGGACGCCGGATTTGTGGTTAGCGGGTTGGGTTTTGAGGTGGCTTGTTCGGCGGTGGTGGATGCCGCAGGGAAGCTGAGCCGGTTCACCCGGAGGCGGGGAGAGGAAGAATTCGGGATCCAATACACCGAGGAAGCCGCGCGGGGCAACGTGTTGGATTTCTGGTTCTTCGAGGATGGGTACGGCGGGGCCGTATCGGTGGAGGGCCGCAGGTCGAACTTTTGCTTCCTTATTAATAAGGATAGCCTGCAAAAGTATGTGGGACGGCCGGAGTGCCTGGTGACGGGCCCGCTTGCGTACGATCGCCTGCCGGGGGATTACATCGCTGTGGGGGATGCCGCGGGCATGGTGGATCCGTTTTGTGGTGAGGGGATGCGGCATGCGCTGGATAGCGGGATGCTGGCGGCGAGGATTGTGGCGCGAGGGATTCGGGCCGGCCGGGGATATTCTGAGATGCGACGGGAGTATGAGGTGGAATGGAATTCGCGTTGGGGGTGGAAAAGGGCGCTGGGGGCGGGGCTGCGACAGCTCCTTCAGCACAGAGACTTTTCCCGGGCCGCGTTTCGCTTCATTCCGCCGCGGTTGTGGAACCGATTGTGGAATTGAGGATTGAGGATTGAGAAATGAAATTGAGCATTCAAAGATCCCTTCAATCCTCAATCCTCAATTTCATTAGTCATTGGGCATTGGCCATCAGTGATTAGTGATTGAGGGAACGGGAACAGCCGTTTCCTATGACATTGCTCTACGCTTTAGCCGCGATCGCGATTCTCCAGGGGATCATCTCGTTCCTCGACGGCATCCGCGCGTCGCGATACATGCGGACGTATCGTCCCACACGCAGAACCAACGAACGCGTCCTGGTCTTCTGCCCCTGCAAAGGCATCGATCCGGAGTTCGAGAAAAACATCCGCTCGATTCTCGACCAGGATTATCCGAATTTCTCCGTACAGTTCGTCGTCGAGTCCGAGAACGATCCGGCGTATGCGGCGCTGCGCGAGATCGGAATTCAGGACGTTGTCGTCGCCGGGCGCGCATCCAACTGCGGGCAGAAGGTTCACAACCTGACCTACGCGGTTCGGCAGACGAGAACGAATGCCGACATTCTTGTCTTCTGCGATTCCGATGCCCGCTTCGACCGCCAATGGCTCTCGAAGCTCATCGCGCCGCTCGACCAGCACACCATCACCACCGGGTACCGCTGGTACGTCTCCTCCCGCTTCCATCTCCCCACGCTCCTCCGCTCCGCCTGGAACGCCAGCGTCGTGAGCATGCTCGGTGCGCACGAGCGGAATTTCGCCTGGGGCGGCTCGATGGCCATTCGCCGCTCGACCTTCGATGACATCCGCGTCCTCGATGCCTGGCGCGGTTCCGTCAGCGACGACTACTCCCTCAGCCGCGCCGCCGAACGCTCGGGGACCAGGATCATCTTCGTCCCGGAATGCCTCGTCCCTTCGCACGGAGAATGCACCTTTCGCGAGCTTCTGGAATTCACCACCCGCCAAATCACGATCACCCGCGTTTATCATCCTCGAATCTGGCGGATCGGCTTCATCGCGCAAGCCATATCCAGCGCCGCGTTCCTCGCGCTTCCGTTTACCTCACCGCTGCTATGGCTCACGATCTGCGGCCTTTCCGCCGCGAAGGCTGCCCTGCGTCTGAATGCGGTCCGATCGGTTCTCGACCAGCCGGGCTTGTCCAAGTACGGCTGGTTCTATATTCTGGTCTCGCCGGCCGTTGCGCTGCTGTACCTCTACAACATGATTTGCTCGGCGCTCGGCACAGACATCGTATGGCGACAGATACATTACAGACTGGTGTCCCCCAACGAGACACACGTGTTTGGCGACTCCGGCGCAAGCGGAAGCTGAACACGCTTATCTTCTTCGTCACCTCGCACTGCAACGCCACATGCGAGACGTGTTTCTACTGGGACGAGTTGAACCAGAAGGGCGATCTCTCATGGGAAGAGATCGTAAAGCTGTCGGAAAACACCCCGCCGTTCACCGACCTGTGGTTCAGCGGAGGTGAGCCGACACTGAGGAAAGAGCTGGCCGGCATCATCGATCTCTTCGTGCAAAACAACGGTGTCCACTACATCAACCTGCCGACGAATGGACTGAAGCCTTACCGCATTTATGAAGTCGCCGAGCATTGCCTGAAAGAGAATCCCGGGCTCGAGCTCCACATCAACATCGCGCTCGACGGCCTTCAGGAATCCCACGACCTGATGCGAGGTGTTCCCGGCAACTTCGAGAGGGCGCTGGAAAGCGCGCGGCTGTTACGCAGGCTCAAGCCACAGTTCGGACTCCGGCTTATCGTCAACATCAACACGGTAATCACGCGGGACAACCTCGATGAGATCGTGCCGCTGGCCGAGCTGATTCGATCCGAGCGGCTTGTGGATGGGCATTATTTCAACCTGATCCGCGGCAATGCGAAGGATCAGGCCTTGAAGAAACTCCAGCGGGAAAAGCTGCGGCGCATTTATCCCCGCCTCGCAGATATCCAGTGGAGCTATGCGGAGGGAATGTTCGACGACAGGAACCGCCTTGCGAAGTGGATCAAGAAAGCGGCTTACGTCGGAACGCTTACCTTCCATCACCGGACTCAGTTCGAAAACCTCGAAACGTCGACACGCTGGGCCATGCCGTGCACGGCGGGCGAGACATCGGCTGTGATCGACTTCGACGGCCGGATCCGTTCGTGCGAGCTGAGGAACCCGATCGGCAACCTTCGGGATCACGACATGAATTTGAAAGTCTTCTGGGAAACACGCGCGCGGCGGAACGAACCGCATCAGATCGAGTGTGACCAGTGCTGGTGCACGCACGTCTGTTTCATTCATGACAGCCTGAGGTATTCGCTCCGGACGATGTTCACAGAAGTCCCAAAGAATTTTTTCCTTCGAAAGGTCTGGTAGTTTTATGAAACCCGTACGTGTTCCCGATCTGCGATCGATGAAAGAAAAGGGCGAAAAAATCGCGATGCTGACCGCCTACGACTTCACGATGGCGCGGCTCCTGGATCGAGCGGGCATCGATGTGATTCTTGTCGGCGATTCGCTCGGGATGGTGGTGCTGGGTTACGAGACAACCTTGCCGGTCACGCTCGACATGATGATTCATCACACGCGCGCGGTGAGCCGCGGCGCCAAGCGGGCGTTGATCGTGGCCGACATGCCGTTCCTCACCTTTCAGCTCAGCATCGAGGAAGCCATGAGAAATGCGGGTCGGCTGATCCAGGAGGGCGGGGCGGCGGCGGTGAAGATCGAGGGCGGGCGGCAGATTGTGGACACGGCGAAACGGCTCGTCGATATTGGAGTGCCGGTGATGGGACACCTCGGGTTGACTCCCCAATCGGTGCACCAGCTTGGTGGTTTCAGGCCGCAGGGCCGCGATTCGGAAGCGGCTGAAAAGCTGATAAAAGACGCGCAGGCACTGGAGAAGGCGGGCGTTTTTGGGATCGTTCTCGAGTCGATACCTTCCGATCTGGCAGGACGACTGTCTGCGAGTTTGAAAATCCCCACCATCGGAATCGGGGCAGGGCCACAGTGCGATGGCCAGGTGCTGGTGAGCTATGACGCGCTGGGATTGTCCGATGGTCCGGTCCCTCCGTTCGCAAAGCAGTACGCGCAGCTCGCAGAGACCATCCTTTCGACGGCGCGCGCATACATCGAGGACGTACGTGCGGGCGGTCCAAACCGTTAAGGAAATCCGCGAAGCGCTGAAACCGGTTCGGAGCTCGGGTCAGGTTATTGGCCTGGTTCCGACGATGGGGGCGCTCCATGCCGGACACGAGAAGCTGATTCAGACGGCCAGGAAGGAATGCGGGGTTGTTGTCGTCAGCATTTTCGTCAATCCGCTCCAGTTTGGCCCGAAAGAAGACTATGCACGGTATCCCCGGCCGCTCGAGGCCGATCTGGAAGTGTGCCGGCGAAATGGAGTGGACCTGGTCTTCGCGCCTTCTGCCGATGAGATGTATCCACTGCCGCAACTGGCATTCACCGAGGTCACGCGGGTGAGTGAGGGTTTGTGTGGCGCGTTTCGTCCCGGGCATTTCCGGGGTGTGGCGACGGTGGTGTTGAAGCTGTTCAATATCGTGCAGCCGGACCGGGCGTACTTCGGTGAGAAGGATATGCAGCAGCTCGCCGTGATCCGGCGCATGGTGGCGGATTTGAATGTGCCTGTCGAAATTGTTCCTGTGGCGACGGTGCGGGAAGCGGATGGGTTGGCGGTGAGCTCGAGGAATCAGTACCTGGATGCCGAGCAGCGGCGAATCGCGCCTGTGGTTTTTCGCGCCTTGCGAGAAGCGGAGAGACTGATACGCGCGGGTGAGAAGGATGTTGCCAAGGTTCGCCAATCGGCAATGCAGATTTTGAACGAGGCGCCGGTCCGCGCTGAATACTTCGAAGTCGTCAATCCCGAAGACATGCAACCTGTCGCTGCCGTGACCGGCTCGGTCCGCATTGCCGCTGCCGTCTGGGTCGGGACCACCCGCCTGATCGATAATGTTCTGGTGTAGGACGAACGCGGGCTAAAGCCCGCGACTACATTCAGGCAAATGTTGATCCCAAATGTAGTCGCGGGCTTTAGCCCGCGTTCGTTTGCTTACTCTGTTATTCTTAATGCCCATGAAGAAGGACATTCACGTTGCGCACAGTCCCGACTCCGACGACGCATTCATGTTCTACGCGCTGGCCACGCGCAAGATCGATACCGGCGATCTCAATTACGTTCACGTGCTTAGTGATATCGAAACCCTGAACCGGAAAGCCCTCGAAGGCGAATACGAGGTCTCGGCGGTTTCCTTCCATGCCTATGCGTACATGGCGGAAAAGTACGCGCTTCTTTCCTGCGGCGCCAGCATGGGGCGAAACTATGGTCCGATTGTCGTCTCCGGCAAACCCATCCGGCCGGACAGCCTCGCCAGCAAGAGTGTCGCAATCCCGGGCACTCTCACGACGGCCTTCCTCACCCTGCGTCTCTTCGAACCGGAGATTCAATACCATGTCGTACCGTTCGACAAGATCCTCGACCAGGTTCGGGAAGGGAAATACGACGCCGGTCTTCTCATCCACGAAGGCCAGCTCACGTACCGTGAACTGGGTCTCCATAAAGTTCTTGACCTCGGCGAGTGGTGGCTCGGCACCACGGGTCTGCCGCTGCCCCTGGGCGGGAATGTCATCAAGCGCGATCTCGGCCCGGCTTTGATGAAGCAGGTGGCGGAAGACATTCGCAGGAGCATCCAGTATGGTCTCGATCATCGCGAAGAAGCGATGGCGTACGCGATCCAGTTTTCCCGCGGCCTGGATCTGCAGCGCGCGGATCGATTCGTCGGCATGTACGTGAACGACCTGACGCTCGACTACGGAGAGGAAGGGCGGGAGGCTGTCCGTCGCCTCTTGCAGGAAGCCTACAAGAACAAGATCATTCCACAACGTATCGCATTAGAATTTGTGTAGCGGTACATTCATGGACGACGCAATCCGGAAGAAGAAGGAACTCGCAGTACACCTTCTCAAGGAAGCCTACAAGCACCAGATGAATGGCGATCTGGAGAAGGCCGTCGAGATCTACAAAAAGTCGATTGAAGCCTGTCCCACAGCCGAGGCCTATACGTTTCTCGGCTGGACGTACAGTTTCATGGGACGCGTCGACGATGCTATTGCGGAGTGCTACAAGGCGATTGAAGTCGATCCCACGTTCGGAAATCCCTACAACGACATTGGCGCCTACCTCATGCAGAAGGGCAAAATCGATGAAGCCATTCCGTGGTTCGAGCGCGCTCTTCAGGCGCCCCGCTATGAAAGCTACTGTTTCCCTCACATGAATCTCGGGCGCGCCTTCGAATCGAAACGCGACTGGCTCCGCGCCAAAGAAGAATATCGAAAAGCACTTGCTGAGAAGGCGGATTACAAGGACGCCGCCCGCGCCCTCGCGAGGATTCGGGGGTATTTGAATTAAACAGAATTAGCCGCGAATTACGCCGATTACGCGAATGGGGGCGCATCAAAGATTCTTTTTTGCGCCCCATTCGCGTAATCGGCGTAATTCGCGGCTAATTCAGTCATAATAGGCGCCTCCCCGGGAGGTACCCAATGCGTAGCAAGAGCAAGCGGCGGAGCGCACCTCAGCCAGCAGCCGTGAAGCCGTCTCATTCAAAAAAAGAATCTGCAAAAGCGGTGTCGCAGCCGTCGCCGCGGCCCCAGAACCGGCCGACTTCGATTGTGGGTGTGGGAGCGTCGGCCGGCGGACTGGAGGCATTCGAGCAATTACTCGCCGCGCTGCCGGCGGATTCCGGCATGGCGTTCGTCCTGGTTCAGCATCTCGCCCCAAAACATGAGAGCATCCTTTCGGAGCTGCTTGGCAGGGCAACGAAAATGCCCGTGGTCGAAGTGACGCAGGGGATGAGAGTGGAAGCCAATCACGTTTACGTCATTCCACCGAACGCCGACATGTCTATAAGCGATGATGTCCTGCACCTCTCTCCTCTGAGTCCGGATCGCGCGCGCCGCATGCCGATTGACCTCTTTCTCCGCTCGCTGGCCGAAGACCAGCACGGCCGAGCGATCGGCGTCATACTTTCAGGTACTGCCTCGGACGGCACTTTAGGCCTGCAGACCATCAAGGCGATGGGTGGCGTCACATTCGCCCAGAATGAAGAATCCGCGAAATACAGCGCCATGCCGCGCAACGCAGTCGCCGCCGGTATTGTCGATTTCGTGTTACCGCCCGAATTGATCGCGCGTGAATTGAAGCGCATCTCCCGGCACGTCCATGTTTTTGCTTCGGAAGACCAGGCTGAAGCTTCCACGCCCGCTGTTGCAGACGAGACGCTCCAGAAGATCTTCGTATTACTTCGCAACATCAGCCGCGTCGATTTCAGCTTTTACAAGCTCGGCACCATCAAGCGCCGGATCGCACGACGGATGTTTCTGCGAAAGATCGAAAACCTGCAGGGTTACTGGCAGTATCTCCGCAAGAATCCCGAAGAAGTCGATGCGTTGTTCAATGATCTGCTTATCAATGTGACCGGGTTTTTTCGTGACCCTGATGCGTTCGAGGTACTTCGGAAGCAGGCTTTTCCTCAAATAATGAAGAACAGGGGATCCAACAATTCAATTCGCATCTGGGTGCCGGGCTGTTCCACGGGAGAAGAAGCCTATTCGCTCGCGATCGTGTTTCTCGAATATCTGGGAGACAGCGCTTCGAGCGTTCAGATCCAGATTTTCGCGACGGACGTCAGCGACTCGATCATCCAGAAAGCGCGGGCCGGGATTTATGCGGAAAGCATCGCAATGGACATCAGCTCGGAACGGCTCCGCCGTTACTTTGTGAAGGCGGACGGTGGTTACCAGATCAGCAAGTCGATTCGCGACATGTGTGTATTCGCCAAACAGGACATTGCCAAAGACCCGCCATTTTCGAAGCTGGACATGATCAGTTGTCGCAATGTGATGATCTACATGGGACAGGTCCTGCAGAAGAGGATCATTCCGTTGTTTCACTATGCCCTGAACTCCAATGGAATTCTGTTCCTCGGAACTTCAGAGACCGTTGGAGGCTTCGGAGATCTCTTTATTCCGATCGACAAGAAACAGAGGATCTATACAAAGAAAATAGTGACCATTCCGGCCAGCTTCGATTTTGTCCCCCGGTTCGACGAGGCAGAGGAAGCGAAGGCCTTGCCCGACGGCGCGAACCAGCACGTAGACCTGCAAAAAGTCGCCGACCAGATCCTTCTGAGTCGATACGCCCCGGCCAGTGTTATGGTCAATGAGAAGCTCGACATCGTTCAATTCATCGGTCAAACCGGACGTTTTCTTGAGCCCGCGCCCGGTCATTCCAGCCTGAACTTGCTGAAGATGGTCAAACCGGGATTACATGCCGATCTGAGGGTGGCCTTTCAAAAGGCGAAACGCGATGGCAGTGTGCGCAAGGACGGCATACTTGTTGAACATGATGGAGGCTTGACGAAGGTCAACTTTGAAATTATTTCCGTCAACAACAACCTTCACGCGAAGGAACGGTATTCGCTGGTTGTCTTTGAAGAGGACGCCGCTGACGGGACAGCGTCAAAAGGCAAGAGGAAGGAGAAACTGGAGAAAGAATCCGGCAAATCAAAAATGTCCCGCGCCGACTCGGAAAAGGAGCGCCTTCAGGAAGAGCTCGAGGCCACGCGCGGGTATCTGCAATCGATCATCGAAGAGCAGAGGACTACGAACGAAGAGCTTCGCTCGGCGAACGAAGAAATCCAGTCCAGCAATGAGGAGTTACAAAGCATCAACGAGGAACTGGAAACCGCAAAGGAGGAGCTGCAGTCCACCAACGAGGAACTGACGACGGTAAATGAAGAGCTCCAGAACCGGAATGACGAACTGTCCGGCCTGAACAATGATCTCAGCAACCTCCTCAGCAGCGTCAACCTTCCGATCATCATGCTCGACAATGACCTTCGGCTCCGGCGGTTCACGCCGATGGCTGAAAAAATGATGAATCTCATCCCTTCGGACATTGGAAGGCCGATCACGGACATCAAGCCGAATTTGAGGATTCCCGACCTGAAACAGGCGATTTCCCGCGTCGTCGAAACGCTGGAAATCCACGAAAAGGAGGTTGAAGATAACAAAGGAAGATGGTATTCGATGAAGATACGCCCTTATCGCACTCTCGATAACAAGATCGAAGGAGCGGTCATTGTTTTCCTGGATCTGGATTCCCGGCTTCGTCCGAAACAGTCATGAAAGAACCCATTGAAGTACAGGCTCCCACCAAGGCGTCCTCATCTCGTGTGGGGAGCATGGTACGGGACATCGAGAATTATCAGGCTGAGATCAGGGCGCATCGGAAGAAGCTGGAGGAAGTGCGCGGGCAGTTACGTGATTCTTACACGCGCTACACGGAACTCTACGAGCTCGCACCGGTAGGTTTCCTGACACTCGATAGAAAAGGACGAATTCGCGAGTTGAACGGGACAGCTGCCAGGTTGCTGGGTTTTGCCGTTACGTGGCTGATCGACAGGCCCTTCGTCGTGTTCGTCGCGAAAGAAGACGTGCAGCGGTTCCTCACCTTTGCCCTCCGCTCGATTCAAAATCTGAAACAGCAGCAGACCATCGAACTGGACATCGTCGTCGAAGGCCGCCATCTGGCGGTTCAGCTTTTGATGAGGACCTCCACGCAGGACGGTGTCATTCTTCACCGGCTGACCATCATCGATCTCACGGATCTGAAGCGGACCGAGAGTCAACTCCAGGATTCCCTCGATAACTGGCATTCCCTTGTACAGAACGCGCCGGACGTCATTATGACTATAGACCGGAGCGGCAAGATTCTTTTTGTGAATCGGCCGGTTTGGGGATATTCGGTCCGAGCGCTGATGGGAACGCGTATTGACGACTATGTTGCGGAGCATCAACGGTCCAGGTTGCGAGAGTGCATCGAGACGGTCTTTACGTCGGATGAACGCAGCGCTTGCGACATGGCCGGCGTCAATGGAGACTCTGACGCATGGTTCGGCTTCAGTTTTGGCCCGGTTCAGAACGGCTCGGGTCGCCCAAAGGCTGACCGGAAGACCACCGTGACCATCCGTGAGATTTCCGAGCACAAACGGGCAGAGGAAACACTCCGTTCGTCCGGGGAACAGCTCCGTGATTTTGCCGCCCGCCTGGAATCGGTTCGCGAAGAAGAACGAACCCGCGTCGCCCGCGAGATACACGACGAACTGGGACAGGCCTTGACGATACTCAAGCTCGACCTTTCCTGGCTCCAGACGCAGACCCCGCGGACACAAAGGCAGTCGCGAAAAAAGATCAAATCCATGATGGATCATGTCGACGGAACGATTGAGCTTGTACGGAAGATTGCTTCCGAGTTGCGGCCTTCCATTCTCGACGACCTTGGCCTGATTCCCGCGATCGAGTGGCAACTTTCGGAACTTCAAAAGCGCACCGGAATCCGGTGCAGCCTTCGCAGCAAGGTTGAAAAGCCGGATTTTGGTTCTGAAAAATCGGCCGCGGTCTTTCGAGTCGTTCAGGAGGCCTTGACCAATGTCGTCCGGCACGCGAAGGCGTCCGCTGTTCTGATTGGCTTGAGGGAAGAGCGCGAGCGCGTGTGCATATCAATAGTCGATAATGGCAAAGGTATCACCGAGGCAGAGCTGAGCGATCCGAAGTCGCTCGGCATTGTCGGTATGAAGGAGCGGATTGCCAGGCTCGGTGGTGAATTGACAATCACGTCGAGACGAGGAAATGGAACCCGGCTCGACATCAATCTCCCTATCGAAACATGATTAGAGTTGTTGTAGTCGATGATCACGCAGTCGTGCGCGAGGGATTGAAGAGAATCATCTCGGAGAATCCCGGAATGGCCGTCACCGGCGAGGCCGGCGACGGTCACGAAGCCCTTAAGCTCATTCGGGGAGGAGCCTGTGACGTGGTGCTGCTCGACATCACCATGCCGAACAAGAGCGGCCTCGATGTTCTCAAGGAACTGCGCACCGAAGTTCCCCGTTTGCCCGTCCTGGTTTTGAGCATGCATTCCGAGGATCAGTATGCCGTCCGCGTCCTGCGCGCGGGCGCTGCAGGATACCTTACAAAGGAAAGCGCTCCGGCAAAGCTTGTCCAGGCGATTCGAAAAGTCGTCCGCGGCGGCAAGTATGTCAGCCCGTCACTGGCAGAGAAGCTTGTGTCGGATCTGGGGACGGATACCGAGAGGCCGCCTCACGAGGTTCTGTCCGATCGTGAATACCAGGTCCTCTGCCTGATCGCGTCGGGAAAGACCGTAAGCGAAATCGGCGCCGAACTCGCTCTCAGCGTCAAGACCATCAGCACGTACCGCGTCCGCATCCTGGAAAAGCTCAGGATGAAAAACAATGCGGAAATCACGCGGTACGCCATCAAAGAAAGACTTGTGGATTAGAGGATTGCTGACCCGAAAATGTAGTCGCGGGCTTTAGCCCGCGTTTGTGTGCGCTTACGGAACGCGGGCTAAAGCCCGCGACTACATTAAGGCCACAGATCGAGCCGTCAGGCGGGGCGCTTCGGTTTCAGTTCGGCGGCGTGGGGTATGCGTTCGGTGTCAGCAATGAACTTCCATTCAGTGGTGAGCTTGAAGTGTCTCGGACAGTCGGGAAAAGTTACACCTTCAGGGATGATGATCTCGGATCCACAGCACAGGTTCCTGTAAACGCCGAACTCTTTGTTAATCTCGCCATTACGCGGCATACTGCCCTCCCTCTTACCGCTGGATTGCCGCGTCCAGGTTGCTTTTAGCCAGCGTAGGAAGCGTACATAGGATTTGTACCGCCAGACAATAGGAAAGTATGGGGCAGGCGGCGTTCTGGGCGAAGTATGCGTGATAGTTTATCCTACACAACTCCAAGACTGGGGCGGATTGCCGGTTTCCAGGCGTCGTATATATTGTCGGCAGTATGTCGAAGAGTGCAGAGGCGCTTATCTACGGCATTCGCAGCCTGCAGCGATTTGTCGATGCGCTTTCTGCTGTCGAGTCGCCCGAGCAGGTCTATGCCTTCGGCCTGACCGCCATTCAGGAGATCTTCAAGCCCAACGGGGCCTTTGTGCTTCTTCCGGATTCCGGCGCGCAAGCACCGCGGCCGACTGCGGCACATAAAGCCGGTTCGGTGACGGACCTCACGATTCCCGTAACTCTGGACGGCGAATGCCTGGGCCAGTTCCTGCTCCATTTCAATAGACCTGCCAGTTTTACCGATACGGACTTCGCTCTCGCCGGCCTTGCTGCAGCTCAAACGGCACAGGCGCTGGTTCAACTTCGCGAACGAGACCGCCTGAAACAAGCCGCGCGCCGCAAAGATGAAAGCATCGCGATGGCTGTTCACGAGCTGCGTTCGCCGTTGACCGCAATCATTGGGGCCACTTTCCTTCTTCGAGCCGAAAAAGAGAAGGAGAAGGCCATCGAGATCATCAACCGCAATGGCAGGGCGCAGGCACGGCTGATCGATGATCTTTTGAAATTGTCCCAGGTGGATGCGGGCCGGTTGAAGCTTCAGTTCAAGGTTCTGGACCTCGTTCCAATCGTCAGGCAGGTTTTTGACGATATCGAGCCCACGGCTTCGGCGCACGGCGTATTCGTCGATACGCAGATGGCGGAGGCTATCATGATTCGCGGGGATGCGCGCCGGCTGTCCCAGATCTTCTGGAACCTGGCGTCGAACTCCCTGCGCTTTTCCTCGACGGGCGGCAGGATCCACGTGACCGCCGCTAAAGAGGACGGATTCGCCAGGATTTGTGTTAGCGATAATGGCTGCGGCATCAGCAAGGATCGGCTGCCTTTCGTATTCGATCGCTTCGAGCAGGCGCACGAACCGGGCACCCAGCGCTATGACGGATTGGGCCTCGGTCTCGCCATCGTGAAGGAATTCATCACCATGCACGGCGGAAACGTCTCCGCCGAAAGCGCCGGGTCGGGCCAGGGCGCAGCATTTATCCTCCAATTTCCACTCGCCGATTAAAAAAGGACCTGACCTGTCCAGTACCCGGGCTTAAGCTCGAAAGTGCTTTCCCTTGGGGCGCTGGGGCCTTTTAGGGGAAAATCCACACAACATATAGTAGACTTGGAAGGAGCGACGCGCCCATGAAAGAGGAAGTCCTGGAAAGAACGGCCGGTGGAAACGGTAATCTGACCCAAACCAAAAAGGGACTCGAATTCCGGCGATACTTCACCCGCGAGGGGATCTCGCCCTACGACACCGTTGAATGGGAATATCGGACGGCAGCCATCACGAGCGAAGCCGGCGATGTGATCTTCGAACAGAAGAACGTGGAAGTTCCGAAAACCTGGTCGATGACCGCGACCAACATCGTGGCTTCCAAATACTTTCATGGGACCCTGGGCACGCCCGACCGCGAAACCAGTGTCCGGCAGTTGATCGGCCGCGTCGCCACTACCATCACGAGATGGGGACGCGAGGGTGGCTATTTCGCGGGCGACCAGGATGCGGCGATCTTCCACGACGAGCTGGCTCACCTTTTGATCCACCAGATGGTGGCTTTCAACTCTCCCGTGTGGTTCAACTGCGGCGTGGAAGAGAAGCCGCAGTGCTCGGCCTGCTTCATCAACTCGGTCGAGGACACGATGGGCTCGATTCTCGACCTGGCAAAGACCGAAGGCATGCTCTTCAAGTGGGGCTCGGGAACAGGAAGCAACCTTTCTCCGATCCGGTCTTCGAAGGAACAACTCTCCGGCGGCGGTATCGCTTCAGGGCCGGTATCGTTCATGAAAGGATTTGATGCGTTCGCGGGCGTGATCAAGTCCGGCGGCAAGACCCGCCGGGCAGCGAAGATGGTGATCCTCAATGCCGGCCATCCGGACATTCTGGAATTCATCAACAGCAAAGCCAACGAGGAAAAGAAGGCGTGGGTCCTGCTCGACAACGGCTATGCCGGAGGAGTGGACGGCGAAGCCTACTCGTCGATCTTCTTTCAGAACGCCAACCACAGCGTCCGCGTGACGGATGATTTCATGCACGCCGTTATGAACGACGAGGACTGGTCAACGCACGCGATCACGACGGGCGACGTGGTGAACACGTACAAAGCGAAGGACATGATGCGGATGATTGCCGAATCGGCATACATCTGCGGCGATCCCGGCATCCAGTACGACACGACGATCAATCGGTGGCACACCTCCAGGAACACCGCTCCGATCAACGCTTCGAACCCGTGCTCCGAATACATGTTCCTGGATGATTCGGCATGCAACCTGGCGTCGCTGAACCTGATGAAGTTCGCGGACA
>Ga0137403_10003736_pt1 | contig 18187 bp, 14 predicted proteins | sample CZOMad2_1_16fung_FD_122057 | JGI IMG/M metagenome (GOLD analysis project Ga0137403, IMG submission 122057) | Vadose zone soil fungal communities from Angelo Coast Range Reserve, California, USA - CZOMad2_1_16fungal (Hybrid Assembly) | ecosystem: Environmental > Terrestrial > Soil > Vadose zone...
ACGAGATTGGTAAACAATACGCTAAAATCCGCCGGACCTTCTAGAAATCGGTAAAATCCGACGGGACTGGCCAGGCCGCCGCCGTCAGGCAATGCGCCGGCGCTCAGCGGTTCCATCGCCTCCGGCGAGACTGGAGCGCTGTTCAGCGAAGAGGCGCCGGATCCAATCGATGACCGCACGCACGCAGGCGGCACGGCGCAGGTCGCGGTGCACGATCACCCAATAATCGGCGGCCAGCTCCGGGATCGGCGGCGACAGCCGTTCGAGCAGCGGATCGCCGTCGCCCGCGTAACACGGGAGCAGCGCAACCCCGACGCCGGCGCGCACCGCTTCGATGCGCATCGTCAGGTTGGAGCAGCGCAGCGCCACCTTGCCGCCGGTCGACCGGTCGTAACAATGCGAACGGGGTTTAGCAACTTCTATCCGGTCGGGCGCGGATTGTTCGAATATTCTACCTACGACGACGCACTCGCCGGCATCGATGCGATCACTTCCGACTACGCTACCCACAGTCGAGCGGCGCGGGAGCTCGCGCGCGAATATTTCGCAGCTGATCGCGTTCTTAGCGCGTTATTAACCGCGGCCGGGTTGTAAGCTGGCGAAGGTGGTGCAGCTTGACAGATGTGGTCAAATAGAGTTCAGATCCTGCGATCTTGAGGGAGCTCCGAGCCTCCCGGATCCAATAAATGGACCCTTTCGCAACCTCGCTTGTCACCAAACCCTTCACAACCGGCGTCGCCTGTGCCGCGCCACGCAGCCAGGAATTAGACACAGAGACTTTTTGGGACCGACTGTCCCTCGGGATCATCGTGCTCGGCGCCGCCCTCGCGTTGCTGACGTTCCGCGATTACGGGGTTACCTGGGATGAAGACGCACATAATTGGTACGGGAATTTTGTTTTAGATTATTACGTATCATTTTTTGCGGACCGGAATGCTCTCCATTGGCGTGATCTCTACAATTACGGGGCAATCTTTGATACCGCCGCCGCAGCGCTGAATCGCGTCTCCCCTATGGGAATTTACGAGACGCGGCATCTTCTGAATGCCCTCGTGGGGGTCCTCGGATTGACGGGCTGCTTTAAACTCGGTCATGCCGTGGGCGGCGCCAGAGTCGGTTTTTTCGCTACCCTCTTTCTACTTCTTACACCGAACTATTATGGGCAGATGTTCAATAACCCAAAAGACATTCCCTTCGCCGTCGGTGTCGTCTGGGCAACTTACTACATGGTTCGAATGGTACCGACTTTGCCTGAGCCGCCGTTTGGACTGCTGGCGAAGCTCGGCGTGGCGATAGGCATGACAATGGGTGTGCGGATCGGAGGTCTGCTGCTCTTGTGTTATTCGGGTCTGCTCCTTGCGTTCGACGGAGGATGGCGGACTATCGTCGCCCGTCGGCCGGTTTTGCTACTCGAAGCTGCTTGCACAGCGCTTTTGCGGGTCCTTTTGCCGGTCCTGCTTTTTGCCTATCCAGTCATGTTGGTATTTTGGCCGTGGGGGCAGACCGATCCGATTGAGAACCCCCTGCGAGCGCTCGCCTTCTTCTCGCATCAAGACTTTCCATTCAGCACCCTGTTTGCCGGACGCTTCGTCCCCGCTTCCAACTTACCGTGGACATACCTCCCCACCCACGTTGCCCTTGCGTTGCCCGAGCTGATCCTCGTTCTCCTATTGTGCGCCCCAATCCTCGGCGGGGTTGCACTCGCACGAGGCCGGACACGGATCTCCCGGAAACAGGTGCTCGTGTACCTCATCCTTAGTGTCGGAATCGTCTTCCCGGTCGCATTTGCGATCGCAATCAAGGCTGTGCTGTTCGACGGCATGCGACATTTCATCTTCGTACTGCCGCTCGCTGCGGTTGCCTCAGCGCTGGTTGCCAGCCAGGGATTGACTCGGCTAGGGCGCTTTCGATACCGAAAACCCATTTACGCCGTCATTGCTCTATATTGCATCGCCCATATCTCGGTCATGGCCATGCTGCACCCGGACCAATATGTCTACTATAACTCCTTTGTTGGCGGCGTTGCCGGCGCGGAGCAGAAGTTCAAGCTCGACTATTGGGCTAATTCCTACGCCGAGGCTGTTCAAGGGCTTGAGGACTACCTACGCGCGGCTTACGGCCCGGATTTCGAGGAGCGTGAGTTTACGGTGGCGGTATGCGGTCCGCCCATCTCGGCCGATTACTACTTTCCGGGGAACTTTCGCTTCACGCGCCAGTTCTCTCGGGCAGACTTTTTTATCGCGTTTACCAAGGATACTTGTGACCGTTCGCTGCCTGGCCGACCGGTCTACCGAGTCGAGCGTATGGGCGCGTTGCTGTCGGTTGTGCTCGATCGGCGCGACCGCTTTACCCAGAAGCGGACCGCACGGCGGCCTTTGGCCGCCGTGCCGTCAAGACCCCCACCGGGACCAGACCTGCCATGACCCTCGAGCCTTTACTCTTCACATGCACACAGGAATAGGGTCAGCTAAACAGGCGTTCTGCGTTTGCGACCTCGGGGGAACAGAGAGCCCATCCCTCATGGAACGTTCTGAATATGACAAGCTCGACCGCGTCGAGGATCAGATGTGGTGGTTCGCCGCCGGTCACCGAAACCTGTTGATGCTTTCCCAACATCGAGTATCGCTCGAAGCCAACGACCGGCCGATCCTGGACGCTGGCTGCGGGACGGGCGGATTTCTCGCCCGATTAGCAACCTGGTACCCCGATCGCACTTTGCTCGGTCTCGACTCTGACCAGCAAGCTTGCAGACGGGCAACAGCCAAGAGCGCCCGCCCAATCTGTGCCGGATCGGTCAATGCCCTGCCCTTTCCCGACGGCGTCTTTGCTGTAATCTTCAGCGCTGACGTTTTGTGTCATCGCAACGTAGATGAACAGGGCGCCCTGAGGCAATTCCGTCGCTGCCTCGCCGAAAGCGGCTGGCTCATTTTAAATCTTCCAGCCTATCGTTGGATGTTATCTGGATACGACACCGCTGTACATAATACTCGGCGTTATACTTCAACGACGCTGGCACGTTTGTTGAAGGCGACCGGGTTCCGCCTTATCTACTCGACTTATTGGAACTCCCTGCTATTTCCTTTTATGGTGATGTCGCGCAAGCTCTTTTCTCCCGGGGGTGTGAGGGTCACCGGCGGGGTCGCCTTGCACCCTCTCCCAGTCGACGCGGTTGGTCGTGCCGCGACAGCCCTCGAAACTATCCTCTTGCGAGCGGGATTGAGGTTCCCGTTCGGCGGGTCGGTTCTCGCAATCGCTGCCAAGGAAGACGCCACCGATGGTTGAGACCGACCAGACGAGCGCCGAGACTGCACCTCGTCTCGCCCTCTCGATCGTGATCCCGGTCTTTAACGGCGCGGAAAGTGTCGCGGAACTTATTGGCGTGCTTGAGAAGCTTCGGATCCCTGGTGGGCACGAAATCGTGCTTGTCAATGACGGAAGCGTCGATAATAGCCTTCAAGTTCTCCACGCCCTTTTCGACAACGCGCGGGTCCCAATGACCCTTATCGACCTTGCGCGCAACTACGGCGAGCACAACGCGGTAATGGCGGGGCTGCGCCACTCAGGCGGCGCTCACGTGATTACGATGGACGACGACTTGCAGAATCCTCCGGAGGAGGTGCAGCGCCTTCTGGCTTTTAGCCAGCGGAGCGGCAGGCAAGTGGTCTATACCTACTACGATCACAAGCGACATCCTATGTGGCGCAACTTCGCTAGCCGCTTTGCGAGCCGGGTCGCAAATTTCGTCCTTGACAAGCCTAGCGGCCTGTATCTTTCCAGCTTCCGTTGCATGAGCGCGTTCGTGGTACGAGAAATCAGTCGTTATGAGGGCCCCTTTCCGTATGTCGATGGATTAATTCTTCAGGTAACACAAGACATCGATCGGCTTCTCGTGAATCATCTTCCGAGGTCATCGGGAAGAAGCAATTATACAGTGCGTCGGCTTATACGATTATGGATGAGCATGTTTGTCAATTTTTCGGTCATGCCTTTGCGGATCAGTACGTTTACCGGCATTATTCTGAGCGCGTTTGGGGCTCTTGGGGGAGCGATCGTGGTCGGAGAGGCGCTGTTTCGGTCGCCGCCACCGGGCTGGGCGTCGCTAATGGCGGCGGTTCTTCTGCTTTCCGGCGTGCAGCTTTTGATCCTCGGAATCGTTGGCGAATATTTGGGCCGACTATACCTGACCGTCAATCAGAAACCCCAATCCGTAGTGAAAGAAGTGCGCCGCAGGCAACCCAGCGGTGTGGCGGAGAGAGCGTCGCCAGCGTGGCTGAGCCAGAGCGCGTGAAACGTCATGGTCATCTCCTAGGTCTTCCTCGCAGCGGCCATCCTTCTTGGCATCGGCGGGCAGATTGCATTGAAGTTGGCGGCCGGTGGTGCGGTTACCATCATCGCGCACATCATCAACCCACTAACTATTGTCGGTTTTGTAATCTATATTCTCGCGGTCCTCTGTTACATTGTGGCCCTGAAGAAGATTCCCGTCTCCATCGCGTTCCCTTTGGTCCCGGCGAGCTATGCATTGGTCGCCGTCCTTGTGCATCTCCTATGGAAACGAGCCTCCCGGCCTCCCACAGATTACGGGTCTCGCACTGATCGGCAGCGGGGTAGTGCTTATTGATCAGCATTGAGCAGGCGGGCTATTCCGCCACTCTAATTGGCGAAAAACTCGCTGATTTCGCTAATGACTTGGTCTACCTCCGCATCGGAGAGCTGGGGGTACATCGGTAGGCTTAAGATCTGTCGGGCGGCGCGCTCGGTTAAGCCGAGACCTGACGGACCGGCCACGCAGCGGTCGCGATACGCGGGTTGCAAATGGACTGGGACAGGGTAGTGGACCCCCGTTCCGATTCCGGCCGCCCGGAGCCGCTCCCGCAACGCATCGCGCTCGGCCAGGCAGATCACATATTGGTGAAAGACATGGATCGCACCCGCACGACGCGTCGGGGCGACTAACGGCAATCCCGCCAGTCCCGCATCATATCGCGAAGCAATCGCTTGCCGCCGCGCATTGTTCCCCGGAAGGCTCCTGAGCTTGACATCGAGAATCGCGGCCTGGATAGGATCGAGGCGCGAATTTATGCCGATGCGGGTGCTGACAAAGCGTTCCTTCCAACCATATTCGCGAATTTCGCGCAAGGCCGTGGCGATAGCGGCGTCGTTGGTGATGGCCATGCCCCCATCGCCGGCTGCACCGAGGTTCTTGGTCGGATAGAAGCTGAAACACCCAACGTCGCCGACGGAGCCCGTTGCTCGCCCGCGATAGGACGCTCCATGGCTCTGCGCGCAATCCTCGATCAGACGCAAGCCGTGCGCGCGGGCGATGTCACCAAGTGCGCAGAGTTCAGCGGGCTGGCCATAGAGGTGCACGGGCAACACCGCTGTCGGCCGCCCCGAAAGCGGCATCCGCAAGGCCCGCGAGAGTTCATACGGAGCCATCGTATATGTACCAGGCTCTATATCGATTAACACTGCGGTCGCACCTGCGCGTTCGATAGCCGCAACGGTGGCTACTGCAGTGTGCGACACAGTAAACACGAGATCGCCAGTGCCGATGCCGCAAGCGCGCAAGGCAAGCTCGATCGCATCCGTGCCGCTTGCACAGGCAACGGCGTGAGCGACACCGATGAAATCTGCAAACGCCGACTCAAAGATCTCGACCTCTCGGCCGAGGATATAGCCGCCGCCCGCTAAGACGCGGCTTACCGCAGCGTCTATCTCGGGCTGCTGCGCGAGATAACCAGCGCGAGGATTGGTTTGGGGAATGTGGAGAAAGGAGCGGCCCAAGTTTTTAAACAGCACTACAAATAGTTTGTTAGACAGCGGCGGTAATAATCGAGAGACCTTCGCAGCCCTTCGGCAAGCGAAATGCGGGGATGCCAACCTGCGAGCATTCGGAAGCGGCGGTCATCAGTTAAAAAATCTCCGATATCAATTCGCTTGCGTTCCGGCGGAAACGCACGGATTTCGTATGTGCCGCCGCCGTTAGCTTCAACGATAGTCTCGGCCAATTCCATCAAGCTACAGGGTTCGTCCCCCCCCACATTAAGGGCTAGCCCCACTACCTCCTCTGTGACGGCAGCCAAGAGGAAGGCCTCAGCCGCGTCTTCGACATAGAGCAGGTCCCGACGCTGCTCACCCCCCCAGACCTCGAATGGCTCGCCCTCGATCACCCGGCGCAACCAGATGCCAAGGAAAGTCTGGCGGGCATCCTTGATGCGCATCCCCGGTCCGTAGACGTTAGTCAGCCGCAGGGAGCGGGTCTTGATCCCATAGACGTCCCGAAACAGCAGATGATAGGCCTCACCAGCCATCTTATTGACGCCGTTCACATCCACTGGCCTCAGGGGATGGCGTTCATCGACCGGCAGATAGTGCGGTCGCCCGTAGATCTGGCGTGTTCCGGCATGGACGATGACGATATCGCGATTGACCGCGCGGCATGCTTCTAAGAGTTGCAGTTGCGCTGTGCAATTGATCGCAAGATCGTCTGCAGGGGCCGACATCGAGTCCAAATGGCTAGTCTGGGCAGCGAGGTTGAACAGGAAATCCCGACCTTTGAGGAGGTGCCCCATAATGTAGCCACCGCGGATATCGGCTATATTGATCTCCACCCGATCGCAGATATCCATAATATTCGCCGGATTGCCACCATATTCGGGGATCATGCTGTCGATTATAAGAACTCTCGCACCCAGGCCGAGAAGGCGGCGTGCCAACGCGGAACCGATAAAACCCATACCACCGGTAATAACCACCCCCGCACCAGAAAAGACCTCAAGGCGAGGATCGGAACACGAACTCATCATTTTTGGCGCCCAAGAGCTGGAGAGGGATGTCCTGCCAACAGTTTCGGTGTGTCCCCCTAACCGCTGAGCGACCTGCTCTCTTCAGCTTCGGGAACGGCCGCGGGAGGGTGTTGTGCCACGGCGCAAGGGTTAGACTAAGAACGCTATGAACTCACGGACTATTCCGGATTGTCGGTGCCTTCGTGGGGTGATCTGCGAGTAATGGCGTCCACGCCGGAGAGAGCTTCGATACGCGCACGGGCGTAGCCGCGTCAACATACAACGATTGCGCTTCAGCGGATGGACCGCGGCGCTCACCAAGCGCCTTCACCAGGACGGTCCGCGCCAGAACCCCCTGGGGAACGACAACTATATCACCAACACGAATTGCGTAGTGGGCCTTCTTGGCGGCTAGCCCATTGACCGTCACCACCCCAGCCGTGCAAAGGCGGGCGGCCCTCGAGCGGCTCTTCGCGAATCGCGCGTACCAAAGCCATTGATCCAGGCGCAGGCTCGACGGTTTGGGTGAGAGGACGCCCATCAAGCGAGAGTCAGCTCTCGTAGTTTGGCGAATGGGTGACCTTCGTCCATCCGTAATCGCGGACGGCCATTGCCGCCTTTTCGCCGACTGCGAGGTCGAGCAACAAAGCTCTCCCCGCCAGCTTCAGCGACGGCACGATATCCTAGCGCAACCAGCAGGTGGCGCAACTGTTGCCGGTTGATGCCAAAGATCGCCGCCAGCCCACCCATCGCAAAGGGGCCTCGTCGGGCGAGGCGGCGCGCTGCGCCAGCGAGTTTCTCGAGTCGATCCGGACGCATCGCAAGGCTGCCAAGTTGGCGCAACCCAATAGTGGCGTAGAACGAAGGCGGCAATGCTGGATCGACTTCTATCACCTTGGCCAGGCGGTCGCTTGGAGGTAGCCGCGGCACCGGGCGATTGTGTTGCACGGCCCAGAGCAAGGCACGAAAGCGCATGGTATCGGCGCGAAGAAGCGGCTCGAAATAGACGCTCTCAATGCCGAAGCGGATGCCCTGCCGACCCAGCGCGTTTCGATCCAGGGGATCGAGCGCCTTGATCTGCGGACCGACCTCGGCTACCGGCAAGAAACCGAGCGCACCCACCAGCTGGAAGACGAGCCCGCGCGCGTTACCGCCGACCGATAAGGCTTGCGCCGTAAAAAGCGGCGTTAAGCGCCGTTCAATCTCCGCGCGCAGAAAGCCTTGGAGCCGCTGGCGTATCCTTTCGCGTAGCTCGCCCTCAACAAAGTCCGCGGCAAGCGGCTCTGCGCGCGGGGCGAGCGTCCGCTTCCCAGCAACCAGGCGACCGACGAAACCTCCGCGCCACATCAGGCTTCCCGTCGAATCGATGGCGAAGGCATTGTCGGGGTCTGCGAGGAGGCGATGGGCGCGGGCAGCTACTTCGTGGCGCACTATGCGGCCTGCCGCGGCGACCAGCATCCGTGCCTCAGCGCCGTCGCGCGCATCCGGTACAAAGCGCAACCCATTGAGGCGACCGACGTAGGTCCCCGCCACGTGGACCTCGCCGGCTTCCGAAACCTCGAATAGCAACTCACCGTCACAGGCGAGCTGACGCACAAGGAAGGTCGAACGCTGATCGACGAATCGCTGGGTGATGCGATCGTGAAGCGCATCCGAAAGCCGATCTTCGATGCTGCGAGCGCGATCCTGCCATGCGCCTGCATCCGCCACCCAGTCGCTCCGATGAGTTATATATGTCCAGGTGCGGATGTGCGCGATGCGCGCCATCAGTGCGTCGATATCGCCGCCGACGCTATCGAGATTCGCGATTTGGCCAGCGATCCATGACGACGGGAGCTGTTGCTCGGGGCCGGCGAGATGGATTAAGCATTGGGCTAGCAGGCGCGTGTGGCCGTCGCTCAGAATCTTACGGAAATCGGGTATCTGACACACTTCCCACAGCAGGCGGACCGCGCCGGGATGAACTGTCAGCGCTGCGATTTCCGGTTTGCGGGCGAGTACCTGCAAAGCGCGGTGATCATCTGCCTCACGCGCCCGGACCAAACCGGAAACCGGAGGCCTCTCCTCCAGGCTTTTCAGCAAGGCAGCAACCGATTCGAAGCGGAGCCGCGAGTTGCGCCAATTCAGCCGCGTCAGCGGATCAAAGCGATGAGACTCGACCGCCTCGACGATTTGCGGATCAAGCGAACTCTGCTCCGCGGTGGTGCCAAAGGTTCCGTTGCTCATGTGTCGCCCCGCGCGCCCGGCAATTTGCGCGATCTCGGCCGCATTCAGTCGGCGAGGACCTCGGCCGTCAAATTTGTCGATCCTAGCAAAGGCGACATGGTCCAGATCCATGTTGAGCCCCATGCCGATCGCGTCCGTCGCAACGAGGTAATCTACCTCGCCGGCCTGAAACATGCCGACCTGCGCATTGCGTGCGCGGGGGCTTAGCGCCCCGAGAACAACCGCAGTGCCGCCGCGCTGGCGGCGGATGACCTCAGCAAGGGAAAATACATCCGCCACGGTGAACGCTACGACGGCGCTGCGCGGCGGCAGCCGTATCACCTTCTTGTGGCCAGTGTAAGAGAGCGTCGAAAAACGCGGCCGGCTCACGTGCTCGACTTCGCGGACGAGCCGCCTCATGAGTGGTTTTATCGTATCTGCGCCAAGGAACATCGTCTCCTGGAGACCCCGGGCATGCAAAAGGCGTGCGGTGAACACGTGGCCTCGTTCAGGATCGGCACAGAGCTGGATCTCATCGACCGCCAGGAAGTCGACTGGCCTATCAAGCGGCATCGATTCGACGGTGCATACGAAATAGGACGCGCTGGGCGGGGAAATCTTCTCCTCGCCGGTGATCAGAGCAACCGAGCGCGCGCCCCTTAACTTGACGATCCTATCATAAATCTCTCTCGCCAGCAGGCGTAGCGGAAAGCCGATTACTCCGCTGCGGTAGCCGAGCATGCGCTCGATGGCGAGGTGAGTCTTGCCGGTGTTGGTCGGCCCGAGGACCGCGACGAGTCGCGGAGCGGAACTCAGCATGGCCATAGACATTAAGGTATCGGGCCGGAGCGGGGGGAGAGCAAGAGCAAACTGACGATGCGATCGTCGAGACGAAAAGCAGCTCGGGTTAGGTCAGCCCCCCAGTTAACCGATTCTTCGCCGCTTTGGGCAAATATACCATGTCATGAGGCGATACACGCGATGATTGTAGCTCGACGGGAAAGATCCGAATCCCTCCTTGAGAACTACTGCTCTCGGCTCGGAACCCTACTCGAACGGCAGTATACCGGACTGGCGCTGCTCGCCGCAAAGCAGGAGGCTGACGCTGCTGCCAAGCGTGCCGAGGAAGCGATGCTGGCGGCACAGGCAGCCGATCTCGCAAAAACCAAGTTCCTTGCCAACATGGCCCACGAGCTGCGCACGCCGCTTAACGCGATCATCGGATTTTCGGAGATCATAAAGCTCGACAACATTCAGGCAAGGGAGCGGTATCCGCAATATGCCGAATACATTCATGATGCCGGTATCCTTTTACTAAACATTATAAATGGGCTGCTTGATCTTGCGAGAATCGAAGCGGGCAAAGTCCATCTTGAGGAGCAGCTCGTTGGTGTTGGAGAGTTAATTCAGTCGGCAATCCGCACCATCGATCCGATTGCCCATAAGAAATCGATTCAAGTCAAGTGCGAACCCGCGGACGCGACAGCGCTCATCCATGTCGATCGGACAAAGTTTAGACAGATTATGCTCAACCTCTTATCTAATGGTGTAAAATTCACCGAACCTCGGGGGCAAATTTCGATTAATTCTCGTATCAACGCCGACGGCGACTTGATAATTTCTGTCAAAGACACGGGAATCGGAATCGCGCCTGAGCATCTGCATAGAGTGTTAAGGCCCTTCGAACAGGTCGCAGATCACTTGACCAAAGAAAACGAAGGAGCAGGATTGGGGCTGCCGATCGCCCGAGCGCTAATTGAGTTGCACGGTGGCGAATTGGCCATAACCAGTGATCTCGGCGCTGGAACAACTGTGGCGCTCAGACTCCCCCGTGACAGGGTCCATCGTGTTGCCCCTATCCATCCCGATAATGCGTTGGCCTCTCTTCAGCCGCGAGTAGGCGGCTCACCCTGACCCGTCGTTATCGTCCTTTGCAGGCAAGGAACCGATGAAGAAGAGCGACCGTGAATGTAGCGACGCGCATGTTGGGCGCGTCATCGCGATTACACCCTCCCAAGCTATCGTATTGCTCGAAAACCAGAAAGTCACAGCAGCGGGAAACGTAGTTGTACCGCTCGAAGTCGGGACGCTCGTCAAGCTACACAGCCGCATCTCGGTGGTTTACGGCATGATCACTGGGCTTAGGGTTCCGTTGCCGAGCCCAGAGCCTTCCGACAAGGATTTGAAGCTCGTCGAGCTAGACTTGGTCGGTGAGATCCTGGACGCCTGCGGCAGCGACGGCTTCTTCCGGCGCGGCGTCTCTGCGTATCCGGCGCTGGACGAACTCGTATACCGTGCCTCAGCCGCTGATCTCGCGAAAGTTTATGCGCGGCCCAGCTCGGCGACTGCTCAGGTCGGCACGATCCATCAGGATAGTGCCGTGCCAGCGTACGTGTTGACCGATGAGTTGTTCGGCAAGCATTTTAGCATCGTCGGCACTACGGGATCTGGTAAATCTTGTGTTGTCGCCACTATCTTGAATGCCGTCATCGAACGCAATCCCAACGCTCACCTGATGTTGCTTGACCCACATAGTGAATATTCGAGTGCGTTCAAGGAGCGTGCAGCAGTGCTCAGCCCGGGCGATGGCTTGTATCTTCCCTATTGGCTATTCAATTTTGATGAATTAGTCGAGATCGTGATTAGATCCAATCCGAACCTCGAGCAGGCTAAAATACTGGGCGACGCTGTGATGGCCGCCAAGCAATCGTATTTTGCCAAAGCGGGGTTAGATGGGCTCGGGACCGTCGATACCCCCGCCCCGTATCGCATGTCGGATGTGATTCGCTTTCTCGACACGGCAATGGGAAGTCTCAATCGTCCTGATGGTGTCGCAGCCTATCAGGCCGTGAAAAACCGAATACTTTCTCTCCAGAACGATGCCCGTTATGGCTTCGTATTCGGCAGCCGTCTGACCCTGCGCGACGAATTTGCCGATATTCTCGCCCAATTGTTTCGCATTCCGGTAAATGGTAAGCCAATTACCATTCTTGACGTCTCAGGAGTTCCTTCGGAAGTTCTGAATGTCGTGGTCTCGGTCCTTTGTCGGCTTGCTTTCGATTTCGCCCTGTGGAGCGAGACACCGATCCCGATAACAATAATTTGTGAAGAAGCGCACCGCTACGCGCCGCGCGACACAGAGCGGGGATTTGAGGCGGCCAAACAGGCGCTGTTTCGCATTGCCAAAGAGGGCCGCAAGTATGGGGTGTCGCTTTGCGTCGTCAGTCAGCGCCCGTCGGATCTAGCCCCGGGCCTTCTCTCGCAGTGCAATACAATGTTCGCGTTCCGAATGACCAGTCACGAGGACCAAGACATCGTGCGCAGTGCCGTCCCGGAGGCGTCTCACGGGTTGATGAATTTCTTGCCGGCGCTACGCAACGGCGAAGCGATCGCGGTTGGCGAAGGTGTGGCGATGCCAATGCGGATATGTTTCAGTCTGTTACCCGACGACCGCCGTCCCAAGAGTGCGACGACATCATTCACCAGCGCGTGGTCGATGGGCAGTGACGGCACGCAGATCGAGCGGACGGTCGAGCGTTGGCGACGAGGCATGCGACACGCTTCTGGGTAGTTCGTTCGACATAGCGCGGCAGCGAAGGCCTTGCCCGTCTCCGCGCAGACTCTGGCGAACGGACGACAACTTGGGGATGGGGACGGCACCGAGCGACATGCATCTTGCACCCGCAAGGCTTCCGTCACATATCCTCGGCGCGTTCCCGCCAACCCGCGACGGCAGACCATGACCCAGGAAACCAGAGCCTTCCAGGCGGAAGTCAGCCGCCTACTCGAGATCGTTGCGCACTCGCTCTACAGTGAAAAAGAGATCTTTCTCCGCGAACTGATTTCGAATGCCTCGGACGCTTGCGACCGGTTGCGCTACGCCGCGCTGATCGAGCCGGAACTGACCGAGGCCGAAGCCAATTTTTCGGTGATCCTCGTTCCCGACAAGTCTGCCCGGACCTTGACAGTCATCGATAACGGCATCGGCATGAATCGAGAGGAGCTCATCGAAAATCTCGGCACGATCGCGCGGTCCGGGACGGCCGCTTTTGTCAATCAGTTGTCAGGCGACGCCCGTAGAGATATGAGCCTGATCGGCCAATTCGGCGTTGGCTTCTATTCGGCATTCATGGTCGCCGAGACGGTGAGGGTGAAGAGCCGCAAGGCTGGCGAGAGCCAAGGCTGGCGCTGGATCTCGGATGGCAAGGGTGAGTTCGCGATCGAGCCTTGCCCTGAGGCAACACGGGGGACGGCAATCGACGTCCATTTGCGCGAAGGGGAGGAAGAGTATCTCGATCCGGCGCGACTGCGTAGGATCGTCAGCACTTATTCGGATCATATTGGGCTGCCCATTATTCTCCGAGATGCGGGGAGGGAAGAGACCATCAATACCGCCTCAGCTCTGTGGACTCGCGCGAAATCGGAAATTACTCAGGAACAGTACAACGAGTTTTATCATCACGTAGGCCACAGCTTCGATGACCCTTGGTTGACTTTGCATACCAAGGCAGAGGGGGTGCTGGAATACACAAGCCTCCTCTTCGTACCCTCGGCGAAACCGTTCGACTTGTTTGATCCGGAGCGAAAGAGTCGGGTGAAGCTCTATGTCCGTCGAGTGTTCATCACTGACGAGGGGACCAATCTGCTGCCACCATATTTGCGCTTCCTGCGAGGCGTCGTCGACAGCGAGGATCTCCCGCTCAACATCAGCCGCGAGATGCTGCAATCGAACCCGATGGCATCGCGCATCCGGCAGCAGCTGACCACGCGGGTATTGGCTGAATTGGGCAAGAAAGCGGGCGAGGCACAAGAGGAATATTCCAAATTCTGGGACAATTTTGGAGCGGTCTTAAAGGAGGGTCTCTACGAGGATCGCGAGCACCACGACGAGTTGCTAGGGTTGGTGCGCTTCCGCTCAACGGAGCGCGACGGTTTGGTCTCGCTGGACGACTACGTCGCGGCAATGAGGCCGGGGCAGGAGGCGATCTACACGATCATGGGCGACAATTTCGACGTCACCACGCGGAGCCCACAGCTCGAAGGCTTTCGCGCGCGCGGCGTGGAGGTGTTGCTGATGACGGACCCGATCGACGAGTTCTGGGTGCCGGCAATCGGCACTTATAAAGACAAACCGTTCAAATCGGCGACGCGCGGTGGAGCTGATCTCGATAAAATCACACCGCCCGATGACAGCAGAGACGAAAGGCCCGAGCCGCCAGCCAAACTCGCCAGTTTGATTGCGATATTCAAGCTAGCGCTGGGCGACGCGGTGAAGGACGTCCGCAGCTCCGATCGGCTAACCGACAGCGCCGTCTGCCTTGTCGCCGCCGAGGGCGACATGGACATGCATCTCGAGCGACTGTTGAAACAGCACCGCCAGCTCGACACCATGTCCAAACGGATCCTCGAGCTGAATCCGCGCCACAAGCTGATCAAGCGACTCGCTGCGATTGTCGGCGAAGTTGGTGCCGCGGATCAGCTTTCTGAATTTGCTTGGCTTTTTCTCGACCAAGCGCGGATCGTAGAAGGTGAGCAGCTGCCCGACCCTCCCGCTTTCGCGCGCCGTCTTGCGACTTTGCTAGAGCGTGGCTTGCCCGCAGCGGCATGAGACCGAGGGGGCCGAACAACGCGCCTCATCTATCCCGGAAAGACAAAGTAACGAGGGCCGCTCTACCGCGATCGAGATGGCGCTTCGCTTCTACCCGAAAGTGCGGCCGAGTAATTGGATGATTATTTAGTAATGGCCCGTGACCTGAGCCGATTTTCTTATCCATCGACGAGTAGAGTTGGTTGCCCCTTTGAGCCAGTCTGCCTCGGTGGCGCAACGGACGGGGCACAAACCCCCCATTGAGCGCCGCATCGCGACGTCAAGCCGCCATCTTGTCTTTTTCTCATCTGTCAGCCTCTCCTTGCTATCTCGGGAGCAGACTTCACCTTAACCCCTGGTCCTATTTTCAGCGTCCGCTTCAGCGCCTCTGAACCCGGCACGACGCCAAGCACCTACGAGGTCGTAGCCTTGTCTCTCGGCCGGCGTCGTCCCACAGGCGGTGATCTCGCCATATCGAGCCCATCGAGTACTGCCCTCCCAGAACGCTCGAACCCGCCGTAGCCTTGGGATATAGACGCGGCAAAGGCCGCAAAGCGGCCTGAATGCGGTTACGCACGGGCTGAGCGTGATCGCTTCGCTGGCAGCCTATAAGGCTGCTTCCCGCGCCAAAGTTACGCCGAATTAATTCGTGTGTAAGCCGTCTGTTAGCTCGTTGCATCAATTGTACCGCGATCCGCTCTAGCTCGGCAGCGCTTCGGCGGCACAAGCTTCGTTTTGGAGGAGAAGAAATGAGAGAATTTGGGAATGAGCGCGCCGGCTCCCCCTGGCTGAACCGAAAGCGCTCAGCGGCGATCGGTTTCGGCCTTGGGGCGACCCTTGCCCTATCGCCCTTCGTCTGGGCCGAAAATCCGCCCGCTGCGGGGAGTCCGCCGCAAGCGACGCAAACGACACCACAGACGATGACGTCGCCGATTGCACTAATCCAGCACCAGAGCCTCGCGCCCCTGGTCAAGAAGGTCTCGCCCGCGGTCGTAAATATCTCGGTATCGCGCCGGGCCGACGCCGCCGTCATGTCCGAAGAGCCCGAATTGGCCCCCTCGCCGGGATTTCCCGATTCGCCGTTCGATCAATTTCTGCGCCGCTTTTTCGAGCAGCAGGGCCCGGGGAGCCAGCGACATCTCTTTCCGCAAGGACCGGGAAACGCGGCCCAGCGTATTGCGCTCGGATCTGGTTTCATCATTGATCCGTCGGGTTACGTTGTAACCAATAGTCATGTAATCGGCGACGCCGGAAAAGTGGAGGTCACCCTTCAGGACAATAGCAAATACACGGCAAAAATTGTCGGTCGTGACCCTAAGACTGACATCGCACTTTTGAAGATTGAGTCAAACAAGCCGTTGCCCTACGTAACGTTCGGCGACAGCAGCGCGTCTCAAGTCGGCGATTGGGTAATGGCGGTCGGAAACCCGTTTGGCCTCGGCGGGACGGTGACTACCGGGATCATTTCAGCCCGTGGGCGCGATATTCACTCAGGCCCCTTCGACGATTTTCTGCAGATCGACGCGCCGATCAATCGCGGCAATTCCGGCGGGCCTTCATTCAATCTCGAAGGCGAGGTGATCGGCATTAATACGGCGATCTATTCCCCGAACGGCGGAAGCGTCGGCATCGGCTTTGCGGTGCCGTCCAACGTTGCGAAGGCAGTCGCGACCCAACTCAAGGAGCACGGCAAGGTCAGCCGCGGCTGGCTTGGAGTACAGATCCAAGAGGTGACACCGGCGATCGCGGCGAGCCTCGGCTTGCACGGCGAGCAGGGCGCTCTCGTGGCCGTCGTTACGCCGGACAGCCCTGGTGCGAGAGCCGGCCTTAAGCAAGGCGACGTCATTCTGTCGTTCAATGGGGAGAACGTCGCTCACCTGCGCGACCTGCCGCGTCTGGTTGCAGCCGCCGCCCCCGACAGCCACGCGGCAATGACCGTATGGCGAAACGGCCAGACGCTCCAGTTGCAGACCACTGTTGGAGAGCTCGCGGATAACGATCGGGTCGCCGCAGCGGAGGAGGAGCAACGTCGCGGGCGGAAGCACTGGGCATGCACTTCTCTCCAATGACGAGTGAGCTTCGGCGCGACCTGCGCCTGGGCAAAGATGCGCATGGTGTGGTCGTCGAGCGGGTCGACAGCGGCAGCCCGGCCGATGATGTGGGGCTACGCGACGGGGATGTTTTGGTCTCGGTGAACCAGCAGCCCGTCAATACACCGCAGGAGGCGGCAGGGAAACTGAAGGAGATTGCGGCTTCGTCGAAGAAGAGCGCACTCTTGCTGCTGAACCGTCACGGAGTTACCCAATATGTCGGTGTGAGCCTGGGCGAGAATCGCGGATAGCCCGCTGGGCAGACGGCTCCCTGGCCCTGACACGTCGGGGAGCTGATTCCCGATGAACCCGTAAAACAAATGGCTTAGCGCGGCCGCCCCGTCGGCTCGTACTGCTTGCCACCGTTTCGCGGTGACAACGGCACGCGCGCCTCAAGCCGTTCGAGCTCGATCCGCGTCCGTGCACCAGCTCGCAATAGGCGGTCTGTCGCCTCGCGTAATCCGGCTCGGCTCTCGGGTGTGTCACGAGCAAGAGCCGCATCGAAGGCCGTTAGAAACGCTTCGATGTCAGCCTCTACCCGCTCACGCAACGCTCTATCGATGAATACCCCCCCGTCCCCAGAGATTTGCGGTTCAGAGATCATTTGGAGAGGCGCTCCGTTTGCCCCTTGCCGAGCAGACGGCCCAAAACTCTGTAGACCCGGTGCGGAAGGCGGAGCAGCCCGCTCAGTCGAAGTGCCGAGCACATCTCTGCCAGGGGATTGTGCACCAGGTTCGGAATGCGCGTCATGGCCGTGAGGCGGCGGCAGATGCAGCGTACGGCTGGCTTCGCCATATCTGGACGACATCAAAGCGGGATTGGGTGGGCGTGGTAGGTTGCCGTGTGCCCTCTCTTCTCGGTCGTTGGGAACTGAAGGGCCAGGCTCGGCCCATTCCGGCCCATCGGGCCCTCCTTCTGTTTCGAGCCGCGGCGGGTTCAGCAGGGAATCGCTCGCGAGCGGCCCAATTGTTGGTGCCTCTCCCCGCTGCGGCTGACGAGGAGAGGGTTCGGTTGGGTAGCTTTTGACCAATTGCGGTTCCGGCGGTGGCGGAGCGTTCGGGGTGGGAGCCGCGCCCCGCGCACGGCTGCGGCTAACAATGTAGCTAATCGCCGGAGGAGAACAGTCGTATGTCCCAGCAATGTTTGCCAGAGTTTCGCCAGCCTCATATCGGGCCATAATCGATGGCCAATCCTGTTGGGGTATTTTCCCTCTTTTACTTGATCGTTCCATTCCACGGCCCTTCGGCTGCAACCCGGCTGTGCTGGTCTTCGCCTTCCCGGCTCACAGAATTTCGCGAGCCGAGAGGACTCCCGCCAAAACACACGATATAAAGCTTGACGGCTAGAGCGACGATTCAGCCAAGCGATCCAGCGAGGCCAACGCGAGTACCGCAACCCGAGCCCAATCTTCGTGTTGATAATAGCGGTCGACGAGTTACCAGTGAAGGGGATTTATTCGTTTTTAAGAAGTCGTAAGCAACCCAGCTACCGGTGCGAGCGGGTCAGATGTGCACGAT
>Ga0137403_10003737_pt1 | contig 18177 bp, 9 predicted proteins | sample CZOMad2_1_16fung_FD_122057 | JGI IMG/M metagenome (GOLD analysis project Ga0137403, IMG submission 122057) | Vadose zone soil fungal communities from Angelo Coast Range Reserve, California, USA - CZOMad2_1_16fungal (Hybrid Assembly) | ecosystem: Environmental > Terrestrial > Soil > Vadose zone...
AGCGCGACTACATGTACGACGCCTTCGCGAACGACAAGGCCATGCGCATTAACCTCGGGATCCGGCGGCGGCTGGCTCCGATGATGGAGAACGACCGGCGGCGCATTGAGCTGCTAAATGGCTTGCTGCTTTCGATGCCGGGAACGCCTATTATCTACTACGGAGATGAAATCGGGATGGGCGACAACGTCTATCTTGGCGACCGCAATGGCGTTCGAACTCCGATGCAGTGGAACGGAGGCTGGAACGCGGGATTTTCTTCCTCCGATCCGGAACGTTTGTATTCACCGCTGATTTCGAATCCAGTTTACGGCTACCAGTCGATCAACGTGGATTCGCAGCGGCGGTCAGAGCACTCGCTGCTGTCGTGGACCAAATCGGTGATCCAGACGCGCAATTCGTTTCGGGTGTTCAGCCGGGGGACCATTGAGTTCCTGAGCCCATCGAATCATCGGGTATTGGCGTATGTGCGCCAGCTAGGCGAGGAGAAAGTGCTGGTGGTGAATAACCTGTCCAGTTCGGCGCAGGCCGTGGAACTCAATCTCCAAAGCTACAAGGGCCACATCCCGATCGAAATGTTTGGTCGCAACTTGTTCCCCAGGATCGGCGATTTGCCGTACCTACTGACGCTGGCGCCCTATCAATTCTTTTGGTTTCGACTTCGCCGGATTTGAACTTTTTTCTCCATTGAGCAAAGATTCCTGAACCTGTTTGATTGGCAGCTAAGAACGTAGTAGGAGCGGAATTTCCCTTGGCGGAAGAGATCTTTCTCGGAGACGACTTTCTTCGCCAGTTGATGAGCGTGGGCGAAGTCGATCTGCTGGTGGCCCTTCCCACATACAACAATGCGGGAACGGTGGTGCAAGCCATCCAGGCGATCGAAGACAGCTATCAGCAGAATTTCGTCCGCGATCGAGTGGTCATACTGAATGTGGATGGCGGCTCGACCGATCACACCACCGAAGCAATTCTCAATATGAATGGACGCAAGGCCGGGGCGCACCGGGGAATCACTTCGCTGCGAACCGTACATCGAGTGACCACGCAATACGGCAGAACGCCTTCGCAGGGATTGGCGTTACAAACGGTTTTAGCGGCGGCGGATTTGTTGCGCGCGCGATCTTGCGCGATGGTGTCTCCGGCCACGACCAATCTCGATCCATCGTGGATCGCGAACTTGCTGAAGCCGGCCTACCGGCAGGATTTTGCTTTCGTCGCACCGTTATACGCACGCAGCAAGTTCCAGGGGTTGCTGGCACGCAACCTTCTCTATCCGATGAGCCGCGCGGTATTTGGCTTGCGCATCCGGGAGATGTATTCGGACGAGTGGGGATTTTCCGGGCGCCTGGCGACCAACTGTCTCGGCCAGAAACTCGACGAAGCGGTCCGAGCGCGGCCCGAGGCGTGGATGGCGGTTACCGCGATCTGTACGGGAATGAAGTGCTGCCAGTCGTTTCTGGGGCCGAAGGCGCCGCCGACGTCGGGCCCCGACATCGTTGAAGCCATCCGGCAAACGGTTGGGAATTTGTTCTGGTGCTTCCACAACTTCCAGGATCATTGGCTCGACAGAACCGGCACCGAAGGAGTACCGACATTCGGATCGGATCACGAACTGATGCCGGAGGACCCTCCTGCAAGTCAGGATAAGAGCTTCGAACTGTTTCGAAGCGGCGTGAAAGGTATGGATACTGTGTTGCCATCGATTCTTACAGCGGATACGCATGCGCAAATTCGGCAGATAGCAGCGCTCGAACCGGAGAAGTTCCGATTCAGCTCTGAGCTTTGGGTGCGAACGCTGTATGAATTCGCGGCGTCGTATCACCGCGCGACGATTGCGCGAGATCATATCCTGCAGTCACTGGTTCCTCTCTACCGCGGACAGCTCTACTCGTTCTTGCTGGAGCACGGCCAGTCGTCTCCTGAGGAGATAGAAGCTGACTCCGAAGGCTTGTGCCTGGAATTCGAACGCCAGAAGCCATATTTGATCGAACGATGGAAGGCGAAAAGCTGAGGTGAAACGATGAAAGACACGATCGTTCAAGGATTGCAACAGGCGTACCTAAACCTGTTTCACATGATCGCGGAGTTTCTACCCCGGCTGGTCGTGATGCTGGTGATTATCCTGTCCGGCCTGCTGGTGGCCTATGCACTCAAGTATGCCGTGAGGGCGGTCTTGCGCCTGTCCAGACTGGACCGGTTGTCGGAAGAAGCGGGCGCGTCGCGGGTGCTGAGAATGGCGGCACTCCCTTCGATGACGGAAGTTCTGAGCCGATCCGTTTTCTGGATCACTTTATTGGGGTTCATCCTGATCGGGATCAGCATCCTGAATATCGCGGGGCTGCAGGAGCAGATTTCGCGCCTGCTGCGGTTGTTGCCGGAAATTGTTGTTGCGATGCTCATTCTGTTTCTGGGATTGGTGATCGCGAACTTTTTGTCGCGGGCGGCGCTGCTTGCGGCGGTGAATGCGGGTGCGGCATCACCGAAGATGCTCAGCTGGTCGATTCGTTTTGGAATCTGGATTTTGGCGATCGCCATGGCGCTGGACGAGCTTGGAGTTGCCAGGCAAACGGTGATCGCCGCATTCTCCATCGTCTTTGGAGCATTCATGCTGGGACTGGCGATCGCTTTCGGCCTGGGTGGTCAGGATCTCGCGCGATCGTTCCTGGAGCGATCGTTGGGCGAGAAGAAGGACGATAAGGCGGACGAACTGCAGCCGTTGTGAAAATGAGCGTGAAGGGGAGCTGCGAGCCAAGCGATTCGCTGCGATTCCCGGAAAGAGTAAGTTATGTCTGACGTCGGTGTTGGCAAGGCCACGTATCCCGAATTACGAAGGTCGCTCGCTTCGCAACTGCCTGGCTTTTTGATAAAGCAAAGATGGTTTGGAGGGAAGGCGCGCAAGATCAGCTCTGCTGAACTCATCGATGTTATTCCAATTCGCCTGCAGGCGTCGGAAGCACTACTGCTGTTCGTTACAGTGAAATATGCCGACAACACCCAGGAATCCTATGCCATGCCGGTTCTGCGGGCCGTGAATCCAGCATCGCCGCCGGAGTCTGAGTCCAGTTCCTTAGTCGTTCAGGCGGGAGAGGCGGACGAGCCGGTGGTTCTGATCGACGCATTGAAAAATGAGGAGTTTCTCAGCGGGCTTCTTGCCTTAGTTCAGCAGAAAGCAATCGTCCACGGTGAAAAAGGTGAACTTCGCGCACTGCAGACTGCCGCTTATTCGCGCCTCTATCCGGCGTCAACGGGACCTCTGGCGCCAAAACCCGTGCGGGCAGAGCAGAGCAACACTTCCATCATTTACGGGAATCACCTGATTATGAAGTTTTTTCGCCGGATTCAGGAGGGCATCAATCCGGACCTCGAGATCGGCAAGTTCCTTACGGAGAAGACGTCTTTTTCGAGTGTGCCGCCGCTCGCGGGGTGGTTCGAATACCATACGCGGGATGGTCGGGAGATGGCACAGGGGATTCTTCAGCAATTTGTGCCGAACGAAGGAGACGCGTGGAGTTATACGGCGCGGTCATTGGAGGAATTTTATAAGGCCGCGGAGCGGCAGCCGGGCGACGGCGTGTCCAGCCATATGGGAGCAATTGTGCCTGAGTTTGCGCGCGTGTCGGTTGACCCGTATCTGTCTGCGGCAGAATTACTGGGGCGAAGGACTGCCGAAATGCATTTAGCATTGGCCTCCGAGCGGCACGACCCTGCCTTCGTTCCCGAGGCGTTTACGATGGAGTTTCAGCGAAGCCTGGAGCAATCCGTTGTGGGCCTGATGGCGCGAGTCTTTGCACTCCTGCGGGACAAGGTTTCTACGCTTCCCGAGGAATTGCGCGCGAAAGCTGCGGAACTGGCGGGGCGGGAGCAAGAAATCGCGGGCCGATTCCACGCGGCTCTGAACATGCCGATCCAAGCTATGCGCACGCGGATTCACGGAGATTATCACCTGGGCCAGGTGCTGCGCACGAGCTCGGATTTCGTGATTATCGATTTCGAAGGCGAGCCAGCGCGCTCGATTGCAGAGCGGCGAATCAAGCGGTCGCCCCTGCAGGACGTCGCTGGAATGCTTCGCTCGTTCCATTATGCGGCATTTGCGCCGTTGTTGGGCGAGAACAAGATGCAACCCGCGGACGCACGGAGAATGAGCGTTTGGGCGGAATCTTGGAACTCGTTGGTTACGGACCGGTATCTCCGAAAATATTTTGAGACTGCGGGTGCGGCTGTTTATCTGCCACAGAGTCAGGAAGAAATCCAGGTCGTGCTGGATCTCCATTTGCTGGAGAAGGCGATCTACGAACTCGGCTACGAACTCAACAACCGGCCGGCGTGGGTGGGAATTCCGCTACAAGGGATTTCAAAGATTCTGTCGGAGTGAACCTATTGGTTTTTGTGGATAGACGAACGTTCGTTCGTTAGCGATTGTTCCTTGTTCGAGTGGCAGTTGTTCCACTCAACATAGCAACCGGAAAAGCTCCGAGCAGCTTGTCCGTGCGAAGGATTCGCCGGCCTCCTGCGGTTCGTGCTTCGACGATTTCACCAGTAAGAACGTTGCTCCACGAGGCCGGCGCTGCCGCTGGCAGTCGAACTTCCGTGTTTCCCCAGAAGCCACCTACTTTGCCGGGTTTTGCAGGATATCGGCCGCGCGCCAGCCACCGTGGCACAACGATAAGAACCCAGTCCTTTTTGTAGCGACGAGAGAAGAGGGCGACGTGCTTTTGGCGTTTGCCGTATATGTCGACAATCAAAAACTGCCCATTCGCAAAAAGCGCTGCGTTTCTCGCGCGGAAACGCAACGCCTTCCAAATCAGATACAACTTGATCCGACCATCCCTCCAGTTGCGAACCAGTTCGGCTAGCCGAGTAGCTGCAGCTTCGTCCGTTTCCCGCAAAATCGAGAGCATGGCGTTGCGGGTGATGAAATCGACTGGTTGTCGATTGTCGGGGTCCACCAGGCGTAGATCCCACAGCTCGGAACCTTGATAGAAATCCGGAATCCCGGGAGATATAACTTTAAGGAGTGTCTGGGTGAGGCCATTCAACATTCCGTAGTACGCGATTTGTTCCTGGAAAGGGGTGAACGCACGCAGGAATCCGTTCGTGCTGCCAGGCTTCAGGATGGACGCGACAAACCGCTGCAACGCCTGCTCGTGGCGGAGGTTTGGGCGGCTCCAGCGAGTGTGGACCATGGCCTCGCGAGTGGCCTTGACGGTATAGGCCTGCAGCCGCTCGGTCAAAGAAGAGGAGTCAGTTCCCGCCAGCGGCCATGCGCCCAGCAGCGTCTGATATAGGAAAATCTCCTCGTTGCGATCGGGCACCGGTTGTCCGTCAATCGATTTTCGGTGAGTTGCATTTAGTTTGGACCAGCGATCCAAATGAGTCCGCCACTCCGCCGGCATCTCCGAAAGGACACTGATGCGAGCGCGAATGTCTTCCGAGCGCTTTGTATCGTGCGTCGTGGTGGCGTTCAACGCATTCGGCCAGTCGCGTAGCCGCTTGATGACAAAACTAGGAAAGTTCGCTGAAGGCGCTGTCAATGGCCGCGGATCCCCGCCAACTTCATTCAGGGAAATCAGGGGATTGTAGACGTACAGGAGGGTGTCTTCGAAGGCTTTGGCCATGATTGGGCCCGTGAATTGTTGCCAACGCATAAGGAACGCGAGCCGGGCTTCGCGTTGGCCAGGGAGCAGGTGTGGCTGATTTCGAAGCAACAATACATCGCGCAGAAACTCGAAGCTTCGAGGACTTACCGGGAGCGATTTCGCTTGCGCGTCGTTTAACGCTTGCTTGATGCGCTCCTCGTCCTGGCGGGCCACTTCAAGATTCCGCACATACGTTCGATAAATGGACAAGTGCGCCGTCGTTTCAACGAGCGCCTGGTTCAATTCGATTCGAGGAATCTCGCGTGCATAGCGATCATCCCTAGCCAGCACCTGAATCTGATGCCCTAGCGCGCGCATTTCGATACCGAGGAGCGTGGACATCACCAGTTTTTTCTTTTGGTACAAAATATCGTCATAAATCAGGTCGCGGCCAAGAAACTGCGAATAGGTTTGTTCGACTTGCTTTGTTCCTTGCGGATCGACGAAGAAAGAATTGAGGGCGTTGGCGAAATCATAGCCGGTCGTGCCGGCCACCGGCCAACTACTTGGCAAGGGCTCATTGCGCGCGAGAATTTTCTCGACGAATACCGGAACGGACGCGGGCTCGGTCGAGCGGGTATCCGAGCCAACGCGCTCGCTCAACTGCTGCAAATAGCCGAGCGGATCGCGGAGGCCATCGATGTGGTCGATTCGCAACCCGGCGAGGGCTTTTTGTTCGATCATACGAAGCACGAGAGCGTGCGTGGCTTCGAACACCAGGGGGTCCTGCATGCGCATACCCACGAGGTCGTTGATGGTAAAAAACCTTCGATAGTTAATTTCTTCGTTGACGTTTTGCCAATACGCGAGGACATAGTGCTGTTGTGCGAGGAGACTTTCGAGTGACGTGAACGTGGAAGGCTCCTTGGGATTCCCGTCCATGCCACGGAGATTCTGCTGAACGAAATCGTTGATCCTCGCGTCGCTGGAAAGCAGCTGCCGCAACCTTTGCCGAAGTGACTCGAATTGAAGTCGTTTCTCGCCGGCGGCGTTCCTGCTTTGGCCGGCCGCCTCAGCGAGTGTGGCGGCAGCGGCAACAATACCGGAATATTCCTGGTACGCCGGTGCATCTTCCCCCAAGGCTGTTCTGAGCTCGTTGAGCCGGCGTTTCAGGACGAGATGGTAGGTCGAGGGAGCAAGAGGGAACAGCGATTCGAAATATTGAACGAAGAATTTTCCTTCCATTAGAATGAGCATAAGCTCCTGATGTTCGAGAGCTTCACCGAATGGGCGACCAAGAACTGGAAGGAGCACTTTGCCTTCGAGCATGCGGGAAGGCGGGTGCCAGTCGATGTCAAAGTAAGACGCATAGGCGGAATCCGGGCCGTTCTCGAGCACATCCATCCACCAGGAGTTTTCGCTGCTGGCCGACATGTGATTCGGCACAATATCCAGAAGCAATCCCAAACTACGTTCGCGCAGCTTTTCCAGGAAAGCAGTAAAGTCCGCCTCCGTCCCCAGTTCAGGATTGAGGCGCGTCGGATCCGTCACATCATAACCATGGGTACTTCCGCGTCTGCTGCCGAAGATAGGCGAGGCGTAAATGTGGGTGATACCGAGGTCCGCGAGGTAGTCGACGATTTTGGAGGCGTCTTGAAATGTGAAATCTTTATTGAATTGTAGTCGGTAGGTAGCGGAGATGAGGGGTTTGGGCGGTGTGGGCATCGATCATTCCATTCGCGGACTTGAACGTTCCAACAAGACGAAGGAGCGCGGTTGCATATCGATTTGAAAAGGACCGCTTATCAGCCGTTTCGGAAGAGACGCTCCCGGGCCCAACCACTCGGGGGCAGCAGAATCAATTCGGGTATCCCAAGCACCATCCGGGAGTTCGACGGTAAGCGAAGCCGCGGTGTCACCAAAATGGAAAAGTCCTGCGAGAAGATTCGGACCTGCCGAGCGTAAACTCAGCAGCGCCTGATGCGATGAGTATTCCGTTACGGCAATCTGTTGCGCCTCGGCCAGCCGGCGATCGCGCCGAATGCCCAGCAACGTTTTGTAGAAGCGTTGCAACGTGCGATTGGGTTCTTGGCCACTCAGGGAATGATCCAATTTTGAGTTGACGAAAGTAGACTCGGCTTGTGGATCGGGGATTTGTCCCTGCCATCGAAAGTGAGCGAATTCTGCCTGTCGGCCACGTCGAACCGCCTCGGCGAGTTGTGGATCCCCGTGACTGGTAAAATAAAGGAAGGGAGAGGTTTCGCCATATTCTTCACCCATAAATAAGAGCGGTACGAAAGAAGAAAGTATGGTGATGCCCGCCGCCAGCTTCAAGCGTTCGAGGCTCACCAGGCTGCTGAGCCGTTCGCCCATGGCCCGGTTGCCAACCTGATCGTGGTTCTGGCTGCAGATGACAAACCGTTGAGCTTCGCCGGGCGGTGGAGCGTTGCCATGTCTGCGCTGGCGATGACGCGAGTATTGCCCCGCGTAGTACCAACCGTTTTTCAGCGTCGTTGCCAGATGATGGATGTCACCGAAATCGGCATAGTAGCCTAAGTTTTCTCGCGTCAGCAATGTGTGCACGGAGTGATGAAAATCGTCGCTCCACTGGGCGTCCATCCCAAGTCCCCCTCGTTCGATAGGGGATATGACCCGTGCGTCATTCAAGTCGCTTTCCGCCACCAGATGGATTTTTCGTCCAAGACGCGCGGATAGCGCGCCAACGGCCATGGACAGTTCCGCCAGAAAGGGAAAGGCGCTCGCATCGTAAATGCTGTGAATTGCGTCGAGTCTTAGAGCATCGATATGGAAGTGCTCGAGCCAGTACAAAGCGCTTTGGACGAAAAAAAACCGGACCTCGTCACTATGGGCGCCATCAAAATTTAGCGCTGCTCCCCACGGCGTTCGATAGTGATCGGTGAAATAAGGGCCATACTCCGATAGATAGTTGCCCTCCGGACCAAGATGGTTGTAGACGACATCGAGCGCCACGGCAAGGTTCTTCGCGTGCGCCGCGTCTACGAACTTCTGCAGATCGTATGGTGCGCCGTAACTATTCTGGGTTGCAAACGGGAAGGTGCCGTCGTACCCCCAGTTGCGGGCTCCGGGAAATTGCGCGATGGGCATCAACTCAATCGTGGTTACACCGAGGTCGGCGATACGGTCGAGGTGCGGAATGATTGCGACAAGAGTGCCTTCCGCTGTGAACGTGCCGACGTGAAGCTCGTAGAAGACGCTGTCTTCGAGCGAAGGTGCTTTCCAACTAGAGTCCGTCCAGTCAAACGCGGACGGATCGATAACCTCCGAAGGGCCGTGAACGCCCTCTGGTTGAAAGCGGGACGCAGGATCTGGCCACTCGGAATCGCCATCGAGTCGATAAAAATATTTTAGTCCCGGATGCGCGTGTTCTACGATGGCGCGATGATACCCGAGATCATCACGCTGCATGGGCAAGTATGGGGGCTCCGGCGAGGTCAAGCGGAGTTCCACCTTACTCCGCTGTGGAGCCCACACGACGAACTCCCAGATTCCACTGCGATCACGAGTCGCCCCTAAGGCAGGCGGGCGAATAGGCTGGTAGTCGTTCATCCGCAGAGGGCCATTGTAATCGATTTAATTGTAATATTAGTTTCGGGCCGACGGTGGTTGAGTCGAGGTGCTCGTCTCGGGATATCGCTTCTTCACCATCAGAGTCAGCTTTTGATCTTTGAAAGCGGCACTGGCGGTCGTCGGATCAATCTCGGTATCGAGATCCTCGATCAGAAAAATCTCCCGTTGCGAGAACGTCTCTGGCTCCGCATTTTGCGTGCTTTCACTTTTCTTCAGGCGAACAATTACGTGATTCGAATCAAGATAAATCTCAATATCGTCACCATCGACACCGGGTAGCGCAGCATTGATGGATAGCCAGCTTCCGGGCTCCCGAACTTCCAGTCCACGTTGTAATACTTCATCCTGCGCTTGTAACCAGTGGGCACGCGCGTTTCCGTGTTCGCCCCCGGAGGCCTCATACAAATGATATGCCCGCTCAGACACTCGGGCGTGAATGGCATGATCAAACATCTGTCCATCGGCTTCGGAAAATATTCGCGGGGCTTTGGGAGGTAAGTTACCGGTCGGAGCGAGTTTAGAAGTAGCCATGATGCACCTTAATCCTGGGTAGAGTGACTGCGGAGTCTTTCCAGAGTCAGAAACGTTTGGGGGCGCAAATGGTTTTGCAACCCAAGGGACGCTTCCTTAAGCAGTTAAGGCGCGTACACCGATTTCAGCAATACAGTGGATTGTGTAGAGCGGCTACTTCCGGAGGCGCAATCGTCTCAGGCCGCGGTATTCAGCTTAGGCGCAGCGCCCCAATTTTCCTGCCCCGCTTTCGCCAATTCCTTCGCGTCGCCGGCTTCCGTCTCGATATCTTCGGCCGCGCCCGAAGTCTCAAACTGTGAAGTGCGCGGCGTCTTTTCATGGAGAAGCCGTTCGGTTGCGGCAACCATGGGCTCCGCGTGAAAACGCCTTTGCGAAGATCCGTCGCACAATAGATTGGCCACGGACATCAGGCTCATAGCCTGGTGATGCGCCAACCAGCAACGCTCGATTTCAAATTTATTCCCGTCGCCCAACCTGGACGGCGTGAAATCTGCCGATTCATAAAATCCGTAAGCTCCCAGCAACCCGAGTTCCTTCAACTCACGAATATTTTCCAATGCGCCCTTGAAATCCACCAGCAAGCTTAGGAAAGAGGAATAAGGAGACACCACCAAGTCGCGCGAAAGATCGCGGCTGACGGCCAGCCCCGGGACCCCGAACGCTTCGTAATGGTAGTGGCCAGCGCTGTTGATCTTGGAGCAGGATGCCTCGGAAATGCCCCAGGGAATGGATTTGAGCGCCGCGTATTTCTTTTGGCTGCGCACCGCCGCTCGAGTCGTACGCTCCAAAATCGTATTCGAATACGTTTTCATCCAAAGCAGAGGCATCAGGTATTCAAACATCGTTCCGGTCCACGACAGCAATACGTGCTCGTTTTTATAGCTGGTCATGCGGCGCTCAAGCGCCATCCAGCTTTCCTGAGGAATTTCTCCCTTAGCGATGGCGGCAAAAACGCCAGCCCGCACTTCGGACGCGAGCAGGTCATAGTGACTCGGAGTAAATTTTCCTTCTTCCACGTTAAAGCCGGTGAACAAAAGCTTCTTCTTGGGATCGAGGAAGAACTTGAAATCCATGCTCTTTGCCAATCCGTCTGCTCGTTCCGCCAATCGATCGAGGCGCGTCACGATGCTCTTGGCGATGCTGTTGGTCCTCGCGACCGCCGACCGCAAAAGCTGCAAGGCGGAGCGCGAATCAATATTGGAGCCGCCTTCTTCCAGCACTCGCCAAATCTTCTGATCGAGCGTATGGCAGATCTTCGGCAACGCCTCCAGGGTCAATTTCTCCGGCTGGGTAATTTCGGAAATGGCCGGGTCCGCACAGCACTTCGCGAATTGCGGCTGCAACCACGGCGCAAAGTCATACACCAAGCTTTCAAGGTGCGAGATGCGCAAGCGCAGTTCGTAGACCCACCATCGTGCTTCGCTTTCGATGGCGTCGGAAGACAGCTTCTTGGCCAGCGCGACGATCACTCGTTCGCATCCGGTCAAGCCCTCCAGCCATGTCGCCGGTGAAGTACCCAGCGACCCGATGCGCTGTTTCATTTCTCGCGCTGCAGCCAACAGAGAATCGTCCTGGCCTTCGGCAATGAACAATTCCTCGATCGTGTCGAGATGATCACGAACGCCCTGCAAGATCTCGGCCCGGAAGATCGGCTCGCGGACTGCGCCCAGGCATCCCTGTTTCACGGTCCACAGCGCGCAGACCAAGTTGCCGTTGTCGACCGCAGAAATGAATCGCGGCTTGACGGCTTCGAGAGTGAAATTGTCGTACCAGTTGTACATTTGCCCGTTCAGCTTGGGCATGCGGTCGATGGAGTCGAACGTCCTCTCCGTGTCGGTTACGAATTCCGGCACCGTAAGGAAGCCAAGATCAACGGCAGCTAACCGTGAGTTGAGCAGCAAACCGAGATTGGTGGTGGAAATTCGGTGAACGACGAGCGTTTCCGGTTTTTGAATCGTGTCCGGAATTAGCCAGTTTTCTTCCGCGGTGCTGAATTCACGGAACAAGCGCCAGGTGCGCAACGCCGAGTGTCGCAGCAAAGCCTTGTTTTCGGCGTCGATCTTCGTGTCCCCAGTCTTGGCCGGCAGGTCGAACCATTGCTCGATCGGCTTCGACAATCCCCACAGAACCAGCAGGGGCAGCGCTACCAGAAACGCTTCTTTGCGCTCGAGCGCAATGAAAACTCCGATGAGAAAGGTCAGCCAAGGGATCGCTTGCAAATAGATTTCGACGGGACTCTTCCTACCGTAGCTGCTCTCCGCTTCCGCAGCAGTCTCCCATTCCAGAAGTCTTTCGTGAGTCACGGTCATGCGCACCACCGACCGCACAATGGCGTCCAGCGTGATCAGGCTCTGGTGGCAGAGGGAAGCAATGCGCATAAACAGATTAGCCTGAGAGATGCCGAAATCCGCCGCCCAGTTTTTCCAAAATATGCCGGTAAACAGCCCCTTGCCGCCTCGCAAGATCGACATGGCAAACTGCCAGTAGGTCGGGAGAGCAATCACCGCCAGCGTTGCCAACGTCCAGTACAGCGCCCTCTCCGGGAATAGCAGCCAGCCGCTCAGCAGCATCACGAAGGTGGCAATCTCGGTCAGGCTGCGCCGCAGGTTGTCCAGGATCTTCCAGCGCGAAATAACCGATAGCGGGTTGCGCACCGACTTGCCGAAGAAGTCCGGTACACGCGGCAGCAACCAAAAAATGATCTGCCAGTCGCCACGGACCCAACGGTGCTTACGCCGACTGAACGCGCTCATGTGCGACGGGTAGTCGTCCACGACTTCAATGTCCGACACCAGGCCGGCGCGCGCGTAGGCACCCTCGATCATGTCGTGGCTCAAAATCGTGTTGCACGGAAACCGATGCTCCAGCACCTGCTGAAACGTCTCGACCTCGTATATCCCCTTACCCGTGAAACTACCTTCATCGAACAAATCCTGGTACACATCCGACGCCGCGCGCGCGTAAATATCGAATCCCGCATCGGCCGAAAAGATAGACGCCAATCGCGACCGGCTCGCCGACTGAATGCTGATGTCCACCCGCGGCTGCAGAATTCCGTAGCCGTCTACCACTGTATTTGTTTCTGGTTCGATCACGGCACGGTTCAACGGGTGAGCAATAGCTCCGGCTAATCGGTGCGCGGCGTCGCGCGGCAATTGCGTATCGGAATCGAGCGTGATGACATACTTCACCGAAGGGAGCAGCGAAAGATTTCCAGCTTTTACCGGAAAATTATCGCTCGAACCCACAAGCAATTTGTTGAAATCCAGCAATTTTCCGCGCTTCCGTTCCCACGCCATCCAGATGCCTTCCGACGGGTTGTACGCGCGATGCCGGTGGAACAGGAAGAACGATCCCTTTCCTTCGCCGGCATATTTTGCATTCATAGCGTCGATCAAATGCGAGCACACGTCGGCCAGCTTATCTTTGTCGTCGAACTGTTGCCCCGCATCCGGTGGATCGGTTAGCAGCGCAAAGTGAATATTCGCATCCCGATTGGCCAGGAAGCGGATCTCCAGATCTCGCACCGCGCGGCTCATCTGTTCTTCGCTGGTCAGCAACGTCGGCACTGCGACCATGGTTGTGAATTCAGCCGGAACACCCTTGCTAAAATCGAGCTTTGGCAACGCCTTCGGCTGAAACAAAGTTGTAGCCACTTGGTTCATCAAGGCCACCGCGCACTCCGCGGCCGGCAAAAGGAACAACGCCACCACGATCCAACCGGAGACCTTTGGTTTACCGCCGAGCACCACTGTCGCCATCAAAGCCAAGGTCAGTAGCTCGATCCCCAATATGTATGAAAAATCCGGCCAGCGTTTCAGAAGCCGCTGGGTTCGCTCCGCCAGTGTCGGCCGGTATCCAATCGCTTGCTCGAGCTCTTTTCGGCCATCTCCAACCAGATAGTAGCCAACATGCGACTGACGTTCCCTTACCCGCACATTCGGGGAAGCATGGATTGGGCGCGCCAACTCTACGGCCTTGCGCGCCACTTCTTGCTCGCTTGATTTTGCACGCTTGGCAAGTTGAGCGATCGTTTGGCGGTAGTTGTCGCGGCTTTCGAAATCCATGCACGCATAGGCGTCGCGCGGATCTCGTCGCAAAATCTGCTCAACCGCATTGACGCGCTCGAAGATTTCGTTCCAGTTCGCGCCATCAATGCGTCGGATGCTCGCTACCAAGGTCGACAGGCTCGGTGAGCTGGAGCATTCGGCCGGCACGGGGGCCGTCGACTCTGTGGAATCCTCGGGCCGCAAATACGCCGCGGGGTCCATCCGCTCGGCCAATGCCGCGACCGACTCCAGTAGCACTATCTTGGCGAACGCTCGCAGTTGCCACAGTTCGCGCATCTCAAATGCGACGCTTTCCTGAATCGCGGTGAAATACTGCTCGAATGTTTGCTCTTCGAATTCGTAACCGACTGCCTGCAGGTAGCTTGCGACGGCCGCATACGCCCGCGGGAGAATCGTCGATTCGTCAAGGTGGACTTGTGGTAGTTCCCCGGCTTTACGAATGGGCAATTTCGTCTGTTGCAGAGCTTGCCGAAGTCCAGTGGAATTGCCCAGCAGGATTTCCGCGTCACCCTGCAACTGGTTTCCCGCCGCGGTGAAGTTGCGCAACACCTGCGCTTTGGCCTCAATCGATTCCTTTGTTTTGTCCCACTTGGCTTCAAATACCGGCATGCGGCCTGTTTCGACGCGCGCCTTCCACGATTGCGCCTCCAGAATTGCGCCAAGCCATAGCTGGTCGGAATGAATGTTTTCGTGCTTCACCGTCGAGCCGCAATAGTCCCTCTTCCACCCGGAATTGCGCAGCGCGCCATTGGGAGGCAACGGGTGACTTGGATCAAAAGCAGGATGTTGTTGCGTAGCCATCTGATCGTCCTCGTTATCGGTAGCTTGCCGCCTGCAATTCAAACATTTCCGCGTAACGTCCTTTGTTGAGCAAAAGCTGGTCGTGGGCGCCTTGCTCCGCAATGCGTCCGCTTTCCAGAACCAAAATTCGGTCCGCCATCTTCACCGTTGAGAAGCGGTGCGAAATCAGCAGCGCCATCTTGCCTTTGGTCAATTCCGCGAAGCGTTCAAACACTTCGTGCTCCGACCGCGCGTCAAGCGCTGCGGTCGGCTCGTCCAGAATCAGAACTTGCGCATCACGCAGATACGCGCGGGCGAGCGCGATCTTCTGCCATTCGCCGCCGGACAAATCCACCCCACCCTCAAATCGCCGGCCCAGGATCTGTTCGTAACCCTTAGGAAGCTTGCGGATAACCTGTTCGGCCAAGCTCTTGTGTGCCGCGGAACGCACGCGAAACACGTTGTCCTGATCCTCGATCCTGCCAATGGCGATATTTTCAGCGGCCGTCAGGTCGTACCGCATGAAATCCTGAAAGATGACCCCGATTTCTTTCCACAAATCTTCCAGTTGGTAGTCGCGGAGGTCCACGCCATCCAACAAAATCCTGCCGCCAGTCGGATCGTACAAGCGTGTCAACAACTTGACGATCGTGGTCTTGCCTTGACCGTTTTCTCCGACCAACGCAATGCGCTCGGTCGGTTCCAGTTTGAAGCTGACGTTGCTGAGCACCATGCGCGTCTGACCTGGGTAAGCGAACGAAACATCCTGAAACTCGAATCCCAGACGAATCGGCCGAGGAGCGGGCAGCGCGTTCGGCTTCGAGTACACGCGCGGCTGCAGGTTGAAGAAGTCCAAAAGGTCGGTGATGAACATCGCCTGATCTGCGATGGTCGAAAACGTCGTGAACACCGCTTGTATATTCGAGCTGGCCAGCGCGATCGCCCCGGTCATGAACGTAAACGTTCCGATGTCCAGCTTTCCGGTGACCGTCTTGTAGATCACGAAGGCATAGCTTCCGTAATACCCGAGTGCCCCCAGCAGCGTGAATGCCGCTCCGACCCACATCCGGCGCTTTGCCAAGCCGACGTTCTGCGCGTGCAGCTCGTTGGAAAGCTTGGTATAGCGATTGACCAAATACGAAGCCAAGCCAAAAAGCTTCAATTCCTTCGCGCTTTCCTTACTGCCTCCTACGATTCGCAGATAGTCCATTTCGCGCTTCGCGGGAGTCTGCTTGAAGTTCAGCGAGTAGCCCATGAAGGCGAAGTGCGTTTCGCCCAAAAATGCAGGAATCACGCAAACCACCAGAACCGCCAGAATCCATGGCGACAAGAAAATAATGCCGCCCGCAAGACTCATCGTGGTCACCACTTGCTGGATCAACTGGCCTGTCGATTGAATCATGACAATGCGGTCGGTGCCCTGCACCCGCGCCCGCTCCATCTTGTCGTAAAAAAGCGGATCTTCGAATGAAGTGAGATCGAGCCGCGAAGCATGCTCCATGATTTTGGTGCTGATGTGCTTGCTGTACCGGTCGGCTAACACGATTTCAGAGAAATTGACCAGCCGAACCAGGATGCCCGCCGCCACTCCGGCCAATGCGAATTCCAGGCCTACCAGCCACCAGAAATTGTGTGGAAGGGAACCGCCTTGCGCCCGGAAGTCAACGATGTCGTTCACGATCACGCGCGTCACCGCCAAAGCCGCTAGCGGTATCAGCGCAACTAAAACTCGGCAAACTATGCTGCTGGTAATGACTCCGGGAGCCGCCTCCCAGACCATGCGAAGTACAGGCGGGATATTCTTGAGGGCGGCAACGCGTTCGCCCCACTTCGGTGTGGCATGCGTCTGTAGGGGACCAGCCGGCGTTCCCTGCGGTACTGGCTCGGTCGGGCTGGCTGTTACGCTCGTCTCCATGACCTACCGCATAACGCACGCCGATGGCCAACGACGCTCGACTCCTAAGTGTCCAATTGTTAATGGATTACAGCCTGTCCTTTAGGGCAGGTTTATGTTTTTTTTTCGCCCGAGCAGCAACTTTTGCACACTCCGAAACTCACGCATCGCATACAGTCGTAAGGACTTTGTCACTTTTCAAGGGGGACGCTATTTATCAACCGTCCACCTAGTACTGATTTGCGACTTTCGCCCAGTTCCTCCTACACGAATACCCTCAGAAATCCGTTTGGGCACCTCCGTACATCCAATTAGAATGACTCGCCCAGGCGTTTATCAGACCGATGTGAGTTTTCGCGTCTGCGGGTTCTGGGTGGTCGTCGCGCTTTTGTTCTCGTCGCCGGTTCTGCAGGCCTACGAACTCCCTCTAAGTCCGGCCGCCTTGCATGACGCGTGGACCCTTGGTCAAAGGAACGATCAAGCCACTGCCGAATTTCTCGCTCCCTACTCCAAGGAAATGACTGGAGGCACACAGGAAAGCCCACATATAGCCCAAATTGATGTGCTCACTCCCTTCGCGCAAGTTCTCGATCAATCCAGGCAGAACCCAAGTCACTTCTCGGAGCAGGAGGCCACCCAAGCGTATCGACAGCGAGGCGACACCGTGATCGTGCGTATTCGAATTATGCTTCCGGCTTCCTATCCCCAGAGTGAGCGCGGTCCGCAGTCCCCGCCCGCCTCCCAGGGCGAAAGCGCTGTGCTCCGTCCGGAAAACTTTTGGCAGAGCTTTAAGTTCGCTATTAAGCAGCATGGAAAAGTGCTTGATGCGCGTTCGGTTCACAACAAGCCGGTGTATTCCTCTGCCACCAAGACTTCTGCCTCCATGCTGGACGGCCAGACAGTCTGGCTTGAATATGACGCCAAGGCTGTCGCCTCGGATGAAATCGCAGTGGAAGTCACGACCCCTGAAGGGAAAACGATCACCACCAATTTCGATCTAAGGAAGCTTCGCTAGCAAGTAATGGTACCCTCTCGCTCACTGATATGGCTTGTGAGACTCCCGCGCAGGTGCATAGACTGCTGGACGCGTTTATCCGCGCCTTGAAGCGCTCCGGCTGCCCAGCGCTAGCGGTCTCGAGCCTCGCTCCCTTACAAAGGCAATCGCAATCGAGCCTCGCAACCCTTCGCGTGTCGCCGGTTCTCCAGCGTCAGCGTCCCCCCATGCGCCTCTGCGATCTGCCGACTCAGCGCAAGCCCGATCCCGGTCCCCCCGGGTTTGGTTGTAAAAAACGGAACAAACAAGTTCGCCGTATTCGAAATGCCTGGCCCTTCGTCCGCAACCCACACATTCAAAAAGGAATCCTGCCGCGACCACCCAATCCTCGCCCCGCCGCCATTCTCCTGTACCGCGTCCGCCGCGTTGTGTACCAGGTTAATCAGCAATTGCTCCAGTTGGTCGGCATCCCCTGCGATCACCACGTCCGGGCCTTCTTCTACGTGCAACTTCACCCGCGTTTCCAGCTTTGCCACCCGCGAAATCCATCCACGCACATCCACTGGCGCAAGCTTCGGCGAGGGCAACCGAGCGAGCCGTGAATAAGCCGCCATAAACCGACCCAGCGACTCCGTACGCGAGCGAATGATGCCAAACCCTTGCCGCATGTCATCCAGGAGCGCCGCGCCGGGCCCCGTCTGTGATTCTGGAGCGCTGCTGATC
>Ga0137403_10003739_pt1 | contig 18174 bp, 16 predicted proteins | sample CZOMad2_1_16fung_FD_122057 | JGI IMG/M metagenome (GOLD analysis project Ga0137403, IMG submission 122057) | Vadose zone soil fungal communities from Angelo Coast Range Reserve, California, USA - CZOMad2_1_16fungal (Hybrid Assembly) | ecosystem: Environmental > Terrestrial > Soil > Vadose zone...
CTTCTTGAGGGGTTACCCCGAAGAAGTTTTGTGGGGCGCCGCTCTTTGACAATCCAGCATCCATGAAGATGCGAGTCCTGCCTGCCCTGAGCTTGCCGAATGGGAGGACCATCGGGACGAAGGATCTCAATGTTTAGTTAACCCCGGTCCCTGCTCACAGCTCCAGAACTCTGAACTGCCCTCCGCCGCTAACTCCCTTTAGAATGAACACTGAGCATCCGACGAAGGATGCGAATCCTGAGCGACCATCGGGAGTCGAAGGATCTCAAACTAGCCCTAACCCCTGTGTAATGAACACTTACAAAAATGCGCCCGTAAGTACCTTTAGAATGAACACTTGTGGCGCAAAGGACTTAAAGTCCCTTTAGAATCAACACTTACAAAAAAAGGGGGAGGGGGGTGGGGGGGTATGCCGCAGACGAAGCTAGCCTCGACACGCTCCTGCCTGCAAGCGTTTCGGCCCTGCCCGCCGTAGCTTTGGCGAACGCGGCCAGGCGGTGAAAGGTAGACGGCGAACGGCGGACGGTAAACGCCAAACGCCGCGAACTCAACTCGGCAAATCCGGGCAGCCCGGCCATTCGCTCCGCGCCACGTTCCCGATGTACTGCAAATCTTCTATCCCGATTTTGCTCGTGTAATACCCGTCGCAAGTGAAATCGCGCAGGAACGCAAAAAACGCCACGCCCTGCCGCAACGAAGCGTCGGCCTTCGCATTCTTCCGGTACGCGATCAGGTCCAGAATCTCTTTCCGCTGCTCCGCCGTGCACTCCAGATAAACTTTTCCGTGCTCGTCCACGCACCGCGAATCGAGCCACAGCAGCCCGCCGCCGAGCTTCACCTGAAATTCTTCGTTCTCGCTCGTCAGCAAATCGATAAACTCCGGCGCGCCCGCTTCAATCGCTCCGCCCGATTTTTCATCTTTCGGAAGGATCGTGTCGCACAGCGAATTCAGCGTCTGATACTGATGCGCATCGAAGAATTTCGGCGCGTACTTTCCCGCCGTCGCCGCCGCCCTTTCGTTGTGCACCATCTGATGCGCGTACTCCGCCGCCTTCGCCGGAATCACCTGCAACACCGTACCGCTCACGGCCCCCGCCGCCAGCGTCCGCAGCACATCCCGTCTCGATACCCCCTGGCCGCTCATCACAGGCTCCCTTTCTTCGCTTCTTCCAGCAAAAATTCTGAAGCGCGCCATGAAAGCGCCATGATCGTCAGCGTCGGATTTTTGTCGGGATTTGTCACCAGCGGCGCGCCGTCCGTTACAAAAAGATTCTTCACGTCGTGCGCCTGGCAGTATCCGTTCAACACGCTTGACTTCGCGTCCGCGCCCATCCGTGCCGTGCCAACTTCGTGAATAATTTTTCCGCCCGCTTCAATTCCAAACGCGCGCGGCCCGTCGATCGGCGTCCGCGTTTTGTACGTTCCGCCCATCGTTTCCACAATGGACTTGAACGTCTCCTGCATATCTTTTGCTTGCCGGATTTCGTGCTCGGACCATTTGAAGTGGAATCGCAACACCGGAATTCCCCACTGGTCCACTTGAACTGGATCGATTTCGCAGTACGTATCCGGATTCGGAATCATTTCTCCGCGCCCTGCAAATCCGACTGTCGTTCCGTAGACTTCTCGCGCACGCTTCTTCAGGCCCGCGCCGTATCCTTCTTCTTCCTTGCACAAATGATGGAACATGCCGGCACCCGGCAACTCCCGTCCGCCACCGATTTCAATGTGATAGCCACGCGGAAAATCGTTTTTGCGATCGTATTTCCACCACGGCATGTACAAATGCATTCCACCCGTGCCGTCGTGATTGTGCGGCGGCATTTTCGCGAGCGCCGGAATTTCGCCCCAGCCGTCGCTGCCAACCGAATCCATCAAATATTTTCCGACGGTGCCGGAAGAATTGGCGATTCCGTCCGGAAACAAAGTGGATTTGGAATTCAGCAACAATCGCGCGGACTCGCACGCGCTCGCTGCGACCACGACTGCTTTCGCGTAAACTCGTTTTTCGCTCTTCGTCGCTTTGTCCACGTACGAAACGGCTTCGGCTTTTCCCGTTTTTCCGACAACAATTTCGCGCGCCATCGCGCCGGTAATCAGCGCAAGCTTTCCGGTTTTCATCGCCGGCGGCAACAACACCTGGCTCGAACTGAAGTTCGATGCGGTCGTGCAGCCGCGCCCGCACTGTCCGCAATAATGGCAAGGCGGACGGCCGTTGTGCGCCTTCGTCAAAATCGCGAGTCGCGACGGAATGCACGCAATGTTCAACTTGTCGCAAGCTTGTTTGACCAGCCGCTCGTGGCAACGAGGTTTCGGCGGCGGCAGAAAAACTCCGTTCGGCGCGCTGTCAACGTTTTCGTGCGAACCGAACACGCCAATGTATGATTCGACTTTGTCGTAGTACGGCGCGATGTCGTCATACGAAATCGGCCAGTCGTCGCCCAGTCCATCGCGAGTCTTCGAGCGAAAATCGACCGGAGCGAATCGCAGCGCGATGCGACCCCAGTGATTCGTGCGTCCGCCAACGATGCGCGAACGGAACCACTGAAAATCATTTCCGGGCGCGGAGACATAGGGTTCGCCTTCAATCTGCCATGCGCCATTCGGCGCGAGAAACTCGCCAAAATTCTCGGCCTGTTTTCCGCCGACGCCGACGCCACGATGCGGCAAATCGTATGGCCACATCAGCATCTTGTAGTCTTTTTCCGGATGTAGCTGTGGGCCAGCCTCCAGCAGCACAACGTCCATGCCGCCTTCGGTGAGAATTTTGGCGGCCATGCCGCCGCCTGCGCCCGAACCGATAATGCAAACATCGTACGTTTTCGGCGAGCGGTTCACTTGAGCCATGAATGGTCCCCTGGACAGAAATTCTACTTAGAGTTCGTTCTTCTTCATCTGCGAGACGGCATAATCGCACGCCCGCGCCGTAATCGCCATATACGTCAACGAAGGATTCACGCACGCAGCGGAAGTCATGCATGCGCCGTCGGTCATAAACACGTTCGGCACGTCATGTACCTGGTTGTGCGCATTCAGCACGGAAGTTTTCGGATCGCGTCCCATGCGCGCCGTGCCCATTTCGTGAATTCCGAGGCCCGGTGACGTCATATCCGAAAAAACTCCTATCTCCTTTGCGCCGGAAGCTGCAAGGATTTCAGCCGCCTGCACCGCGATGTCGCGGGACATTTTCTTTTCGTTCTCTTCCCACTTGCAATTAATCGTGAGCGTCGGAATTCCCCACGCGTCAACCTTGTCTTTGTTCACTTCGACATAATTCGAGTGATACGGCAAGCACTCGCCGAATCCTGCGAGCGTCATGCGCCACGGCCCGGGCATCTTCAGCGTGTTCTTGAATTCGACGCCGAAGCCGCTCATGAACGAGCCGCGGCCCCATCCTTCTCTGCTGCCGCCGCCCTGATAGCCATAACCACGCGCGAATTCTTTCTGTTTCGTTTTGTCATTGGTGTTGCGGAAACGCGGAACATAAATTCCGTTCGGGCGGTTGCCGAAAGGCATTTTGTCTTCATGGCCGGGCATCACGCCGCCGGCGCCGCTGCCCATATGATGATCCATCAGGTTGTGGCCAAGCTCGCCGCTGCCGTTTCCAAGGCCGTTCGGAAATTCAGGCGTGGCGGAATTCAACATCAAGCGCGTGGATTCGAGCGTCGACGCGCACAGAAAAATAATGCGCCCCTTGTACTCCGTCGTCTCTTTCGTCTGCGCATCAATCACGCGCACACCGGACGCTCGCTTCTTCGCCGAATCATAAATAACGCTGTGCACGACGCTGTACGGCCGTATCGTCAACTTGCCCGTCTTTGCCGCGGCGGGAAGCGTCGAATTCAAGCTGCTGAAATACGATTGCGTGATGCAACCGCGATGGCAGATGCCGCAGTAGTGGCAAGCCGCTCGTCCCTTGTGCACGCGCGTCAAGACGGCGGATCGGCCAATCGTGAGGATGCGATCGTCAAAATGTTTTGCCAGCGAGGCACGGACGTCCTGCTCCACGCAGGTCAATTCCATCGGCGGCAGAAATTTTCCGTCCGGTAATTGCGGCAAGCCTTCAGGCTGCCCGCTGATTCCGGCGAACTCTTCCACATAGTCGTACCACGGCGCGATGTCCGCGTAGCGAATCGGCCAGTCGATCGCGACACCTTCTTTCAGGTTCGCTTCAAAATCGAGGTCACTCCAGCGGTAGCTCTGGCGTCCCCAGGTGATCGATTTGCCGCCAACTTGACGCCCACGAATCCAGCTGAATTTCGTGCCAGCGGCATTGGTATACGGATTTTCCTTGTCGTTCACGAAAAATTTGTGCGAGTACTCATCACAGGCATAGTGGACTTCGCGTTGCACTGGCTGCGTTTCCTGGCGCTCGGAGCGTTCGTCCCAGCCGCGGTATTTCAGTTCCCACGAGGGAACGTGCTCGACGTAGTCTTTTTCGGGAACGATCGTACGGCCCGCTTCCAGGACCAGAACGTTCAATCCTTTTTCCGTGAGTTCTTTCGCCGCCCAACCGCCCGTAATTCCCGACCCGACAATCAGCGCATCATAAGTATTCGTCGCCATCATTTTCTCCGTGGATTACGAACCGCCCATGCCGGAACCGAGCGGAGCGCAGCCGTGTTGAGCACCGGGCATAATCGTCAGCTTCAACTCTTTTTCAAACGCGACTTGCGAAGTGTAGTAGCCATGAAGCGTGATGTTCTTGAATACGACCCAGAACGGGCCTTTCATTTGAGCATCCGCTTCGGGCACGGTGTTGCCGTGGCGCACGGGCCGACGCCGGTTCGCCATGGCCACGTCATCGATCGACCGGAGCAGCGTTTCCTGCTGTGCTGCACTGGCGTCGACAAACTTCTTTCCGTAGAGATCGTTGCTCTGCTTATCGATATCCGCGAGTCCATCCAGAAAGTGGTTCTTTTCTTCGGGTGTCGCCCACTCGGTCAAAATCAAATCGATAAATTCATTGACGCGTGCGCCTTTGGCGCCCGGCGTTTCCGTTTCCGGGATCAAGAGGTCAATCATCGCGACTGTCGTCGCGTTCTGATGCGCATCCAACGACCGCAGCGCATACCCTTCGCCAGGCTGAGCGCTTCGCAGCATGGCAAACAAATCCGGCGGTATCGCGGGCAACACCGCGCCCGCTCCAAGCAGCCGGAACAGCTCTCTTCGATGCATGGATCCTCCCAGGGGTCGATTTGTTTTATTCGCCGATCAGTTCCTTGCGGATGTTTTTCAAGACGTAGGCGGCACGCTCGACGCCCACTTCACCGGACAAAATCGGATCTTCGTTTTCGATGCTCAGGATCCCTTCGTACCCGATGTCCATGTATGCCTGCAACACGGACTTCCAGAGGGACGCGCCGTGCCCGTAGCCGACCGCTCGGAAAGTGGCGGAAGCGTTCACCAGATCGTCTTTATCGAAAGCGAAATTCAGCACGCCGTATTTCGCCAGATTTTCCGGAAACAGGACGGTATCCTTCATGTGCGCGTGGAAAATTGCGCCTTGTTTTCCGAGGAAGTGAATCACTTCCACCGGATCGCAGCCCTGCCAGAAAAGGTGGCTCAAATCGTTGTTCGCGCCGATCTCTTCGCCGACCGCTTCGCGCAATTTCAGAAGCGTGCGCGGATTGTAGACGACGAAATTGGGATGCATCTCGAACGCCAGGCGCTTCACTCCATGCGAACGCGCGAACTTTGCCGCTTCTTTCCAGTAAGGAACTACCTTTTCTTTCCACTGCCATTGCAGCATTTCATTGAATTCCGGCGGCCAGCGGTAAGTGATCCAGTTCGGCTGGGTGTCTTGCGGCGTTCCGCCCGGACATCCGGAAAACCCGACGATTACTTTCACTTCCAGCATTTCCGCGAGCTGCACGGTTTTGCGGAAGGTGTCAGCATCTTTCGCGGCGTGCGTAGCGTTTGGATGGACCGGGTTGCCATGGCAGCTCAGGGTGGCCACGCGAATATTTCTGTCTTCAAATTTCTTGAGCCAGGCCTTCGCTTTTGCCTTATCCGCGATCAAGTCGTCGAGCGGGCAATGTTTGTTGTTCGGATAGCCGCCCGTTCCGATTTCCATCGCTTCAAGGCCCAGCGCGGTCACCTTGTCCAACATAGCGTCGATCGACAGATCGTCGTATACCGGATTGAAAACGCCGATGGGAATTTTCTTTTTTGCCGCGGGGCTCGGTGTGCGCGATGGCGGTGGCGGAAGCGCAGCCGTGTCGGCAAGTGCATCCGATTTCGGCGCGGCCATGGCTGCATCCGCCGGGAGTGCAGCCGCTGCGAGCAAGCCGCTGCCCGTCTTCGTCAAAAATTCCCTGCGCTTCATCGAATCGGCATTCGAACCAATGGCCATCGACAACTCCCATCGCGCTGCAAATTCGGAATAAAAACTAACCCGCGGCATTATACGACGTGGAATAGGCCGCACAAGTGGTGAAATGCGAGTAGAAAACCGATGTACTAAGGCTGGCGCGTGAGATTCGGTCGGCTGATCGCTCGGAAGTGAGGAACAAAAATTAACACAGAGAGCACAGAGGACGCGCCGACGGAGGAGAATCATTTGGTACTACAATAACTTTTCGAGAATCGAAGCAAACTAAGACCAACGAGGTGAGTTCTTGCAACCATCACGACGTCGCATGGAAGAACTCCTGTGGATTCTCGGCCTGAATAAGGCTGCTGCTCCTCTATGGGAGCTGCTTCGCGGGCGACGGGCCGCGCAGCAATTCAGCTTGATGCGAGAGTTCTACTCTTCTCTTCTTCCACAGGGTGGTCTCGTTTTTGACATAGGGGCGAATGTCGGAACCATGACGCGAGTTTTCGCCTCTCTCGGAGCCAAGGTTATCGCGGTTGAACCGAATCCGGATTGCATTCGACACATTGAATTGACCACAGATCGAAAAACGGTAGAAACCCTGCAGGCAGCGGTGGGCGAGCTAAATGGGCTCGCTGTCCTAAAAGTTTCCGACCGCAAGGACAAAATGAGTTCCCTTTCGGCCGACTGGCGCGAAACGGTTTCGAAAGAGAATCAAAGCTATGTTGGCATGTGGAAGAGGGACCTCACCGTTCCGATGACTACGCTCGACACCCTGATCCAAAGATACGGATTGCCGGCTTATATAAAAATAGATGTGGAAGGGTACGAGGAACACGTGCTAAGAGGCCTGTCAGAGCTTCCATCGCTCATCTCCTTCGAATTCAACGGGCTGTTCCTCGACTCGGTGTTACGAGTACTCGATGGCGCCATTTTCGACGGGGCCAGTTTTAACTACACGTTGGTCGATCCCACCAAATTCGAGTTATTGGAATGGATTGACCAGGAAGGCATCAAGGAGCGAATGCGAAGCCGACGGGACGGGCCCGGACTGGGCGACATTTTCGCTCGCGTGGAGCGCTAAGGCCGGGAATGCCCTCTGGCGACTTTGAGGAAGTTCTCCAAATTTAGCACACCCCAAGAGAATACTCTTGAGAGCGTCGAAGGAGCAGCGGAGGGATTGTCGAGCCAATAAGTCCGTTGCTTCGCTCGGAGAAAACTGTTCACTGTTTGGGGTGCCTCAAGTCGGCTAGAGCGGGAATCGAAGACGGCGCGACCAATGCGCGCTCCGGCAGATCTTTTCCTTGCTGGATATGCTGCACGAGCATTTCAATCGCGAGGCCGGTATTCGGGGGCGAATAAACCGTAGCGGCAAGCAAACCGCTGCGAACCCACGCTTGTCCCGTCTTCGGCAAACCGTCGCAACCGGTGAACGGCAGCTTGAGCCAGCGCTCCCGGTCGGATTCATTTGCAACTTCCTGAAAAGCTTTGCGCGCGCCGATGGCCATGGAGTCGTCCTGCGCACCGATCGCGTCAATCACGGCTTTTTGCGAAGTCGTCAATTTCAGCCAGGAGCGAACAGTCTTTTGCGCGCTCTCTTCGGTCCACTGGCCCTTCAGCGTTGCTACCTGAATATTCGCGGGCTTAACTTCAAGCATGCCGGTGGTTCTATCTTTTGCCGCGGAATTGTCCGACGGGCCCTGAATATAAAGGATTGATCCGCCTTTTGGCAGAAGCGCAGCAAACTGGCGGCCCTGGATCCTGCCAATTTCGACGTGGTCCGCACTGATCGTAAAGATGGGCGCCTTCTTGAGGGCTCGCAACTCGGAGACGTAAGTGGCCTCACGGTTCAAAATGGCCCAGCCGATTCCAGCGTTGATCGCAGCGCGCGCAACTTGAGGCAAGGCGGTGGAGCCTACCGGTTCAAACAAAATCGCGTCGGGACGATCCTGGGGAGCCGCTTGAATTACCTGGAGGAGCTGAGTGCTCTGCGTGATCGCGTCGTTTCCAGCGTAAATGACTTGCGCGGAGACGCCGAGGCGGCCGGCCGCTTCGTTCGTCGCGCTGGCCTGCTCAATTTGATAGTCGTTGTCGTTGTTGGTCAACGAAACGAGAAATTTCAATTTCTTCATGGCGCCGATTCCGGTCCTCCGCTCCTTTCCCTACAATACGCCGCCGAATGGGCGCTATCTAGATTTTCTTGAAGGCCGTTTCGTCCTCAGTCATATCCAGAACTAGAAGGCTGCTATTCCCAATCACTACAAGGTTCCGCGGGGATAGGTTCGCGCGCGAAATTGGCGTAACCTATTTGTTTCCGGAGACGCAGCCGAAACGGCCGATATGTCCACAGAGCACCAAAACGAGAAGGACTGCCGCAGGGGGTTGCGCGCAGCGCGACGTATTGTGATTAAGCTTGGGACGAGCACGGTTACCGAGCCAACGGGCGAGTTGTGCGAAGAGCGCGTTGTGCCGATTGTACGCGGCATCGCGGAATTGCTCGGCGAGAAGCGGCAGGTTGTTCTGGTGACTTCCGGGGCCGTCGGCCTTGGCCGGTGGGTGCTGGGATTACATTCGGCGCGGCTGAAGGACATGGCTGTGAAACAGGCGTGCGCGGCGGCGGGCCAGGGTTTGTTGATGGCAGCATATAAGAAGCTGTTCGAAGAACATTCTGTCAAGGTCGCGCAAGTTTTGCTGACGGAGGAAGATTTCAGCAACTGGCGGCGTTATTCGAATCTACGGCGCACGATGGAGAAGTTGATCGGCTTTGGCGTGCTGCCGATCATAAATGAGAATGACACGGTGTCCACGGCCGAGCTGGAAGAAAAGGGAGAAGGCCGCCGGGCGGCGTTCAGCGACAACGACCGGCTTGCTGCGCTGGCCATGAGCGGGTTGGAAGTGGACGCACTGGCGCTGCTGACAAATGTGCCGGGGCTGTTGCGTTCGAAGAGCGGCGGCGCGGAGCCATTGGGCTACGTTTCGCAAATCACAAACGAAATTCGTTCACTGGCGGCGGGACCTTCGCTCGGCGGACGCGGTGGAATGACGACGAAAATTGAGGCGGCGGAGATTGCGATGAACTGCGGCGGCACAGCGGTGATTGCCGACGGAAACGATCCCGCTACTCTGCAAAAAATATTTGCGGGAGAACAACAAGGGACGGTGTTTGCGCCCGGCGCGCGAATGAAAGGCAAGCGGCGATGGATCGCCTTCGCGGCGGGAGTTTCGGGGCGTGTGGTGGTGGATGGCGGCGCGCATCGCGCGATCACCGCGAAGAAAGCGAGTTTGCTGAGTGGCGGGGTGGTGCGCGTGGAAAAACAGTTTGGCGCGATGGACGTCGTGAGCATTGTTGATCTGGAAGGACGAGAATTTGCGCGCGGGATTGCGAATTGCGCGAGCGCGGACGCGTTTGCGGCGAATGATTCGGCGCGTGAAAGCGGGACGCAAAGTAAAAATACGGTCGTGTTCACGCGAGACAACATTGTGTTGATGGAGGCCGCGCGATGAGCAATGCCCCGGCCGGCGCGGTGAGGTTGAGCGTTCGCGAGCAGGCTCGCGCGGCGCGGGCCGCGGCGCGGAAGCTGGCGCTACTTTCGAATGACGCGCGAAATTCGGTTTTGCTCGATGTTTCGAAACGCACGGAACAAAATGCGGCGCGGATTCTTGCGGCGAACAGCGAAGATTGCAAGGCGGCGGGGGAACTGGTTCGAAGCGGGAAACTGTCGGAGGCTGCGTTTGCGCGGCTGCGCGTGACCGAGAAAACGATTCGCGAGATGGCGCAACGGTTGGAAGAGGTTACGCGGCTGGAAGATCCGATTGGAAAACGGCTAGCGACGACGGAGTTGGACGACGGACTTATCCTTTATAAGGAGAGCTGCCCGCTCGGTGTTGTGGCGGTGGTGTTCGAATCGCGGCCGGACGTTGTGCCGCAGGTTGCGGCGTTGGCGTTCAAGTCCGGAAACGCTGTGCTGCTGAAGGGCGGCGCCGAAGCGGCGCGGACGAATGAAGTGCTGGTGGAATTGTGGCGAGATGCGTTGCGCGAGCGACTCGACATGCCTGCCGCGGCGGTGACGCTCCTGCAATCACGGGGCGATGTGATGGAATTGTTGCAACTTAAGCGAGACGTGGATTTGATCGTGCCGCGCGGCGGCAAAGAATTTGTGGAACATATTTCGGCTAACAGCAAAGTGCCCGTGCTCGGGCATGGTGAAGGGATTTGCCACGTATACGTGGACCGAGCCGCGGACCTTTCGATGGCGAACGCGATAGTCGTGGACGCCAAAACGCAATACCCAGCTGCCTGCAATTCCGTGGAGACGCTACTCGTACACCAGGACGTTGCGGCGGAATTTCTGCCGCAAATCGCGGCGAGCTTGACGGCGAAGGGCGTGGAGTTGCGCGGATGCGAACGGACGCGAGCGATATTGCGCGAGGCAAACCTCAAGAATGCGACAGATGAAGATTGGGCGACGGAGTATTCGGATTTGATTTTGTCGATTCGCGTGGTGGATTCGCTGGATGCGGCGCTGGAACACATTGCAGAGTACGGGAGCTTGCATACGGAAGCAATCGTGACGAAAGACGCAGCAGCCGCGCAACGATTTTTGAATGAAGTGGATGCCGCCGGTGTGTATCACAATGTTTCCACGCGATTCGCCGACGGCTACCGGTACGGGCTCGGCTCTGAAGTCGGCATCAGCAACAGCAAACTACACGCGCGCGGGCCTATGGGGATGGAAGGTCTCACGACTTACAAGTACAAACTGGTCGGCGACGGACATGTTGTCGCAATGTACGAGCGCGGCGATAAAATATTGAAGCCGCGCAGACTACTTCCGGGATTCTGAATAATCAAGCCACTGGATGCTTCAAGATTTCCGCGAGCGCGTGCAAGCGCGCCGCATCCGCTGGGTTCGTCGCGGAAGCCGCGCTCTTTTCGACAGAGTCGGCCATGGACTTCAGCTTCGCCAGTTTGCCTTTGTTCATGTGCGAAGATTCGGCGGCTTGCATGGCTTTTTGCAGATCGGCGATGCGATCCGCCGGCAACGCGAGCGAGCGAGTTAGTTGATCCAGATATGCCCGCGCGACGACCAACTTTGCGGGCCACTCGATTTTCTGCTGGTTCTGCACGTTCAACTCGGACACTTTAACCGTTTTCGCGGCGTCGATTTCGTTTTGCGTGAGGAGCTGGGTTGGCGTGAGTTCGAAGACGTCCAGGCCGCGGGCAATTTCAGACGCGTAGATGTTGCCGTTGTACCAATAGGCCGACCAATCTCCGCCGAGGACGAGCATGTTGGGATCGATCGGTCCACGGTCGAAGTACGCGATTTCGAACGGATGTGCAGCGTCGGTAAAATCCATGACGGAAACGCCGCCCTGGTACCAGGCTTGTACTTCGATGTCGCGGCCGGGAACGGGGACGAGCGAGCCGTTGTGGGCAACACAATTCTCGGAATCGCCTTGCGCCGCGGGCAGTTTGTAATAGCCAGCCATGCTCAGCTTGTTGTCTTTCAAATGGAAGATCGCATCGGCTCCCCAATTGTTGGGATCGTTCGCGCGGCAGCGAGCGCCGAGACCACCGCCCCACTCGTCGGTGAAGACGACTTTGGAGCCGTCGTTCGAAAACGAAGCGGAGTGCCAGTAGGAATAGTTCGGATCGTTGACAGCGTCCACACGCTTCGGGTGCACGGGATCCTTGACGTCCAACAGGATTCCGTTTCCAGAGCAGGCACCAGCAGCCAAGCCAATCGCGGAGTAGACCGTGATGTCGTGGCACTGGTCGGTATCCTCGGGCTTTTCCATTCCTTTTTTGCCGTGAGTACCGCCGTTGCTAAGGCCGTTCATCGCCCCGGTACGCGGATCGATGAAGACGCGAGGGCTTGAAACGATTTTGGCGTCTTGCGGCGCGGCAACGGGGACCTTGATTACATCAATTCGAAACAGAGCGGTGTTGGGATCCTTGTCCGGTTTTTCACCCGAGCAGCCGGCAAGTTCTTCGGACTGGCGCACAAACGAAGTGCCTGAGACGTAGATATAAACGTTGTCTTTGTCGTTCGGGTCGACAACAAGAGTGTGCGTGTGTGACCCGCGGCAGGTTTGCACGGCCGCAACTTGTTTCGGATTCCTGACGTCCGAAATATCGAAAATTCTTACGCCCCGGAAACGATCTTTTTGCGCTGCGGGCAAGCGACGCTTCTTTTCTTTAGTTTTGTCTTCGTCAGCCGGTGGCGGAGGTTCAGGTGGAAAGCCTTGTGCGCCGCAATCGAGGCGTCCGTTGGGCATTTCAACCGACATGAAAAGCAGATTTCCATGGACCGACAAATCGCCTTGTCCGCCTGGGCAGACCAGCGAAGTCAAAATGGCAGCTTTTGCGGGATCGGAAATATCGTAAATGCTCAAGCCATAAAAATTTCCCTGGAACAGGCGGTTGCCCTGGAACGCGACGTCCGAGTTGGCGAAGGCGAGTTGGGCGATGACCAACTGCGTCGGCTTCGGGAGCTTTCCGGCGCGGCCGATGCCGAGCTGGGCGATTGTCTTCTGCACTTTCGGATCGTCGGGGTCCGAGGAGCCGAGTTGAAACGCGTCAGGCTTCTTGATGAGCAGGAGATGCTTGATGCCCATCGAAGTTTCGCCGGCATTGTAAAGCCCCGGCGCGAGTTTGGCGCGGGGATCGCTGGCGTCGGAACCTTTCATGCCGAGGAGGAGTGCGGGAGCGGGCTCAGGAGCGAAGGGGTTATCGTCTTCCTCGCTCTCCTTTGCCTCGGGTTGTTGCGCCGGAGGCGGCGTCGCAGGCGCCGGCGCCTGCGGGTACAGGCGGCTCACGCCGGAAAAGAAAATAAGCGCGGCCCCGGCGACACGCAGGCCAACAACGGACGTTCGATTCATCGTTTCTCCTCTTTCGTGTTTTTCTCGAGCATGGATTCCATAATTCGAATTTCGGCGCGTTGCGAATTATCGGCGTCGGTCGCAAAGTTGAAAAGTTCAGCGTCCTGCCCAGCGCCGGCTGTGTCGAACAAATCTTTCACCATGGTGAGCGCCCCATTGTGGTGCTGAATCATACCGGTCAGGAAAAGGCGGTCGAAGTCGGCGCCACTCGCTTTTCGGAGCGCGTCCATTTGCGCAGGAGTGAGCATCCCGGGCATCAGCGGCATCGATTCGTGCGACATGTCCATGCCATGCATTTCGGGCATCGCCAGTGACATGGATTCGCCCCGGGCCGCGAGCCATCGTTTCATGAACTTGATCTCATCTTTTTGGGAACTGCTAATTCGCGCGCCGAGCAACCGCAAATCCGTGTTTTCGGTGTGCGCCGCAATGAGCGCGGTCATCTCAACAGCTTGCGCGTGGTGCATGATCATGCCCTGCATAAAGGCGACGTCAGCCGGTGAACGCTGCGGAAGCGTGGCGTGGGTTGAAGGCGGGAGAGTCTTGCTTGGTTTTCCTGGAGCGCCGGGCTGGACTACGACAGGCGTTTTGGCGGAATTGGTTTGCTGTGCTTGTGCAGAAGGCAAAAGCGCGATTTCAGGCATGCAGACAGACACCAGTGCGCAGAAAATCGGCGCAGTTGCTCGCGCAGACCAAATCTTTCTCTGACAACGCACAAAAAGCTTCACCGCGATTAGGCCCCACCCTCTTTGATGCACACACGCTATCACGAAGAGGCAAAAAGAGGCATGGAGAGGTACAACGGCTAGCCGAAAATCATTAGACAGAGACGTTCACGTAAAAACGGCGCGCTGCGGGAAATTGCAGCCGAATGGGCCAGCTTGCTCTATTTCTTGCCGTCGGTCTCTTGCGAGTGCAGGAAAGCCTCAGTCTCCAGTTTTCCTCCGTGTCTCGCCCAACCGGCCGGTGTACCGTGCCAAAGAATATCCTTCAGGTCTAATCTTGCGCCGCGTTCGACGAGTAGGCGGACAACTTCGATATGGCCGGCCAGCGCGGCCTGATGCAAAGGTGTCGAATGAGAGTGGCAGCCGACCGGGTTATACCGGTTGGGGTTTTCGCCCGCGTCCAGCAATAGACGAGCGATTTCGACGTGACCAAACTGCGATGCCAACGCAAGCGCCAAATGGCGGTCGCGGCTTCCGGCGGCGGGCAGCAGTCGACGGGCATCCTCAAGTCGTCCCAAAGCTGCCGCAACAGGAAGGTCCATGCAGGCCCCGCGCCGAATTAGTGCGCTGACGGCTTCAAACCCACCCTGCAGTGCGGCGTGAATCGCGCTGTCTGGACGGGCTCCGTAATCGCAGAGAAGGTCGATGAGTGGAACTTGCACGCCACATTCACGAGGCACACTGCCGGTCACAACCAGCGCAAGCGCTTCATGGAGTGAGGATTGTTCCACACCGGCGTCGAGAATCGCCCGGGCCACTTGAACGATGTTGTGCGGCAGCTTGCCATGGCGAATCGGGTTCTCGGCTATAAACTCCAAGAAGGTCGGGTTCTGAAAGTAATTCCCGCCTTCAAAGACGATGTGTTGGCGCACGAGATTCGGATGCTGCAGCAGGTGAGCACGCAAACCGGCCACGTCGCCGGCATCGAGAAGTTCCACGCCGCGGCGAAACACGTCATCGTCGATACGTTCGTGGTAGGGCCTATTCATTTGGCCGGAGAGCGCCGGCTCCTCAATATGCCGTTTCAACCTCGCCCAACTCGGAAATCCGGACTCGCGCGCGATGGCCAGTTGCGCATCGCTGAGCTTCAGGCGCGCCTCAAAGATTTCGGCATCGGTCGCACTGGCGAAGCGCGGGTGAAATTCACGGATCCGTTGCGCGGCTCCCAAATTGTGGCGGGCGTGATCCCGGAGTAAGTCTTTTGCCTGGTATTTGAGGTGATCGAGGTCGGGCTTTGGCGGTAAGGCTCTGACTGGCATGGCGAACTTCCTTTCCTACGCCCGAGGTCCGCATGAATGGGCAGAAAGTAAGTTCGGTTAACGAAGTTGTTGCGACCAGGTGGACTTCTGTCCTTCCCGCGGACCGGTTGCGCCCTGCGCGCGTCTGGAATCTTAGCACGAAGTTGAGGGGACTCAGCATCAGGGTAACGAAAGAGGGTGAGGAGTTCGCGCTAGGCGTGCGAAGCCAACGGAAAGGAATTGCGAAGGAAATGGTGCGCCCGGAGTGATTCGAACACTCGACCTTGTGCTTCGGAGGCACACGCTCTATCCAGCTGAGCTACGGGCGCGCCGGCGTGCTGCGAAGAATTGCAGCGAGACTTCTATTCTAGCGTGTTCGGCGCGGTTTTGCTGCGAATTCCTGGCGGGCAAAAATCCGCTCAGCCCTTCGCTTTATCGCGGATTTGCCGCGCAAGCTTTTCGATGTCTTCGGTCTTGCGCAGCATGGCGACAGACAGGACGGTTACGGAGTCGGTTTTTTCGACTTCGTCCTTCAGCTCCGAGGCAAGTTGAAAAAGTTTCTCTATGTTTTTCTTGATGTCTTTCTGATTTTGCTCGAGTAGCGCCTTCGCGCGCTTGGCGTCGACGCCGGGATCGGGCTGCGCTTCACCGCTCGCGGTAGATGGCGTTCTCTGGGAGGGATCCTGCGCGCGCGCGGCCCACGCACAAATCGCGCCTATCCCCACGGCACCGGCCGCCAGCTTCAGCGCTTCTCTTCTGGACTCATTCATATTTCCTCCCCACGGCGCTTCCTCGCCACGGTCCGGGCCGACAAACGCGCGACTTCCATATTCTCAATGTTATACTCGCCTTGCAAAATACCTATGTCCAGCGTTCTCAACTTTCTATCGGGCATCACACTGTCCACGGCGCTCCATCTTCTGGGCATCATTCTTCTCGCTCTTCTCGTCAATCGCTTTCTGGGAATTCTGACAAAGCTGCTGATCAAACCGGCCAGCGGCCAATCGCGCGCCGCGCAGGCACGCGAGCAGCAGACGCGCACGCTGGCGGGCGTACTCTACAGCGCGGTGAGCAAAGTCGTGTGGGTGGTGGCGCTGATCACGGCGCTGGATCTGTTCGGCATCAACCCGACACCGGCTTTGACGCTCGCGGGGCTTGCCAGCGTGGCGGTGGGTTTCGGCGCGCAAAATCTGGTGCGGGACGTCATCACCGGCTTTTACATCGTGCTGGAAGATCAGTATGCGGTGGGCGATACGATTCAATTCGGCGACGCCACCGGACGCGTGGAGCATCTGACACTGCGGCGCACGGTGATTCGCGATGCCCGCGGCGCGCTGGTGACGATCGCCAACGGCGACATTCGCACCGTGGCGAACCTGAGCCGCGACTGGTCGCAAACTTTTGTGGACGTGGAGCTTGCGCCGGAGATCGCGCTGGAGAAGCCACTGGCTGCGCTCGAAGCAGCGTCGGCCGAACTACGCGCGGATGCGGCGTGGTCACAGGCTCTCGTCGATGGCCCGCGAATACTTGGCGTGCAGTCGCTCGGCCGCTCGGCGACGCTGGTTCGTCTTCAAGCGCGCACAGCGCCGACGCGACAGGATGAAGTGGCGCGCGAACTTCGGCGCCGGATTCACGTGGAACTGCAAAAGCGCGGTATACCTCTGGCGAGCGTCCAGCGCATCGAATTGGCAGGTGCGAGCGAGAATGCCGCCGAAGCCGCCAACTCCCTTTCCAGAACCGAGCGATAGCGCGAGGAGCCAGCCCATGTCGAACGTCACTTATGAAGAAGTGAACTTGATGCTGCGCTTGTACGATATGCGGCGCGAAACGCGGCTGCGGCAGGCACGCAACTGGTTCGTGGACCATTTCCATCCCGCGAGCGTGGACGAATTGACGCAGAAATATCCGGCGGGAACGGACGAATACACGAACATCCGGATGGTGATCAGCTATTGGGAAATGGTGGCGAGCATCGTGAACCGCGGGCTAATTAATGATGAGCTCTTTTTTGAAAGCAACGGCGAGATATGGGTGGTGTGGGATCGCATCCGAAACGTGGTGCCGACGTGGCGGACGGCGTTCAAGAATCCGACGGTGTTCTGCAACCTGGAAAGCGTGTGCAAGCGATTTGAAGCGTGGCGGGAAAAGCGGGCACCGGGTTCAAGCGCGGCAATGCGGCAAATGATGGAGCAATCGCGGCCGAAGCAATAGGCGCCGCGGCGTTTTTTGGTTAGACCAGGCTGAGACGGCTGGCCTTTCGCGCCGGTGCAAATCCTTCAGGCCGTGCAATGACTACACGATTCCTGCCTTCCGATTTCGCGCGATAGAGCGCCTCGTCCGCTTTTCGAATCAACGCTTCCCCGTCCAGCGCAGGCCAGTCGGCGCCATTCGCCATGCCGAGGCTCATGGTAAGTGGAATTTGCGCGTCCCCAGTTACAACTGGTGTCGATTCGATAGACTGACGAATGTGTTCGGAGCGATCGGCGCCGACTCTCGCGTCACATCCGGGCAATACCAGGAGAAATTCCTCGCCGCCATACCGGCTGACAGCATCGTAATTTCGCACGGCGTCCGTCAGGAGCTTTGCGACGGTACGCAACGCCATGTCGCCTGCCGCGTGACCGAATGTGTCGTTCACATGCTTGAAGTGATCGATGTCTCCCAGCAATAACGTAACGCTCCCCGCGTGTTGGTCCCGGCGCCCACGGTGCAATTCCCTCTGCAAAAGTTCCATAATGACGCCGCGATTCCATAAACCTGTGAGCGAGTCGTGGGTTGCACGAAAACGCATCTCTTCACGTGCTTCGACGAGCGTATCTTCCAAGTGCAAAATTCGTTCGCCGGTGCGCAAGCGTGCTCTCAACTCCTGTGGATTGAAAGGCTTGGTGAGGTAATCGTCCGCGCCGGCGTCGAGCCCGGCGATTACGTCTTCCTTGGATTGGCGCGACGTGAGCAAAATCATATGAACGTATTGTTGGCCGCGCCGCACGCGCACCATTCGAACCACGCCCGG
>Ga0137403_10003740_pt1 | contig 18173 bp, 12 predicted proteins | sample CZOMad2_1_16fung_FD_122057 | JGI IMG/M metagenome (GOLD analysis project Ga0137403, IMG submission 122057) | Vadose zone soil fungal communities from Angelo Coast Range Reserve, California, USA - CZOMad2_1_16fungal (Hybrid Assembly) | ecosystem: Environmental > Terrestrial > Soil > Vadose zone...
CCCAGAGCCGACTGTCCCGTGCCCTCCCGCAGCATCGATCTCGACGAACTTGGCGTTGCCGTTGGCCATCATGGCGAAGGCAAGCAGGCCGCCACCCGGAATGTTCAGGTTCATCACTCCCCTGCTGTCCGCGCCGATCGAGTACGTCCCAGTGAAGGGCTGCGCCACCGCCTTTTCCATGGCGCCGAAGCCGTTGGCGTCAAGTTCGCCGTTGGTTAGATTTCCGGCCCCGTCGGACGTGAATCTTCCCACGGCCGCAAAAGGCGTCGAGTTGTTGCCGCCTCCTGTAGTCATGCCGCTGAAGCTAAAGGCGTAGTCGCCCTTTAGCTCCGCGTTGTTCACTCCTGGAGCAACCTGGGCGTGGATAGTCGAAACAAAAAAGAGTCCAACGCACATGATCCCTAGAATACTTAGCTTCCTCATTTTCCTCTCCTTGTTGGTTAAGCGCCGCGCGGGCACAATACGAAACGTACGAACGAGCAGAAGTGTTCCGAGGGTGAGGACACTTGGACCTTGAAGTTAGCCCGCGAAATGCATGCTTTTAGCCCAACCGGCAAACCACTCAACGCTGTACCACTTATGCCTTGGCAGGCGCACGGGGACAATCGGGTGATTACTGGAAAAACAAGGCAGGAATTTCCTTAACCACAAAGGGCGAAAGGAGGGAGAAGAATGCGGTTTGCCGATACAGGCGAGCGGCGAGCGCTGGTTTCAGCGCGATCCGGAAGGTATTTTGGCTTCTTTCTGGATCAGACCGAGAAGGATGGAGGGAATTTTTTCAAATTCGGCAGACTTATCAAGAAATAAGTTCGCCCCGGCGCTTAAGCATTCCTCGCGATACTCGGGATACGGATAGTTCGTAAAAATCAGTACAAAAAGTTTCGGGTGGGTCGGGCGAATGGCTCGGAGCACATCGAGGCCGGTGCCACCGGGCATGTGCAAATCGAGAATCAACGCATCGGGTTGCGCCTGCTGGACAGCCACTACGGCGCTTGGCACGTCGCCCGCGTATCCGACAAGCCGCGCGCCGGGAACCTCTTCGAGAAGGCCCGTCAGGCGTTCCACGACTACCCTGGAGTCGTCGACGATAAAGACTTTCATAGTCATTCCTTTGTGCACAGCGTTCACATGAGAAAAGAGTTCTAGAATAGTGAATGATAAAACCGCGGGGAAACATATCCGGTGGAAACATGTATCTCGCGTAGGACAATGTGAAGCTGTGCTGACCGCACTCGTCCTACACGGAAAGAATTGAGTCGTTGCGCGGGAGACTCTTCAAACCCCGCCGCTAAAAGGCGCATGTTGACAGGCGATCAGTCAACCAATTGCGATTCGAGAGCATAACGGATGAGCTCTGCGTTGGTCCTCATGCCGGTCTTCTCCAGAATACGGCCGCGGTAAGTGCTGACGGTCTTCACGCTGAGGGAAAGCTCCTCTGCCATTTCCTTGACGGTCTTTCCAGAAGCAAGCATCCGCAAAACCTGAAATTCGCGGTCGGAAAGAAGTTCGTGGAGCGGAACGTCGGCCCCTCTTCGGAGATCCACGGCCAGCTTTTCCGCCAGGGTCGCGCTGATGTAGCGCCCGCCCGCGGCGATTTTCTTGATCGCTATCGTCAGCTCGTCCGGCACGCTGTCCTTGGTCAGGTAGCCCGCGGCGCCCGCTTTGAGAGCCCGGCGGGCATATTGCTCCTCGGGGTGCATGGTCAAAAGAAGCACAGGGGTTCTGGGGCGCAATCTTTTGATGTCATCCAGAATATCTAGGCCGCTTTTGCCGGGCATGCTGATATCCAGGATGACCACGTCCCAGTGCTGGCGGCGGACAAACTCCACGGTTTCCGCGGCCGTTTTCGCTTCCCCAAATGTCAACCGAGACAATGCTTCCGCCAGTGTTTCTCTTAAACCTCGGCGAAACATCGCGTGATCGTCAGCGATCAGGATCCTCATGGCGCAGGCTTTCTTCGGCGATCGAGCGGGGGAGAGGAATCGTGAGTGTAATCGTTGTTCCCGAACCAGGCACTCCTTCCGCCTTGAATTCTCCACTCAGCAAATGGGCGCGCTCCCGCATTCCGATCAGGCCGAGGGAATGGCGGGCTTTTGCCACCTCTGGGTCGAAGCCGATGCCGTTGTCGAAGATTTCGAGGGTGATTCGATCATTTTCGCGTCGGATGCGCGCTTCGACCCGGGTGGCGTGAGCGTGACGCGCCACATTAGTCAGCGATTCCTGAAAGATGCGAAAGATGGCGGTGGACCGGTCCTTATCGAGAATCAGCGATTCCACGGGCAAGGTTACGCTGCATTGAATTCCTGTGCGGCTCTCAAACTCCTGGGCCTGCGCTTCGAGCGCGGCAGACAGGCCAAGATCGTCCAAAGTTTGCGGCCGCATCTCGGACGCAATTTTCCGCAGGGTGACAATGGTGCTGTCCACCAATTGCATGGACGATTCCACCCTGGCCTGAAGCTTCGTCTGGCGTTTCGTGAGCTTTCGGCCGATCAGCGCGAGATCCATCTTGATGGCCGTGCAAGCCTGGCCGAGTTCGTCGTGAATCTCGCGCGCGATGTAAGCCCGTTCCTCTTCACGCACGTTTTGCAGCCGCGCGGCAAGGGCCCGGAGTTGATCGCGTGATTTGCGCAACTCTTCCTCGGCGTGCTGGCGGTCGGCAATCTCCGTGCGCATTTCGTTATTCAAGCGTGACAACACAGCGGTTCGCTGTTCGACGCGAAGCTCGAGAAGTTCCTTGGCCTTGTTCAGGGCCTCGGCGCGCTCGCGGTTTTCCGTGGTATCGCGGGTGAGCTTAGCGAAACCCAGCAGATTCCCGCTTGCATCCCGAAGAGCCGTGATGACCACATTGGCCCAGAACCGCGATCCATCCTTGCGCACGCGCCAGCCTTCGTCCCCGGTTTGTCCTTGCCGCTCAGCCAGAGCGAGAATTTCGCGCGGCTTATTTTTCAACTGATCTTCCCGCGGATAGAAAATCGAGAAGTGATGGCCGATAATTTCCACCGCATCGTACCCTTTCAGGCGCTGCGCGCCGGCGTTCCAAGTGACTACTTTTCCTTCAGAATCCAATTGGAAGATGGCGTACTCCTGAACGCCTTCGACCAGCAGCCGGAATCGTTCCTCGCTTTCGCGGAGAGTGCGTTCCGCTAGTATGCGGCCGGTGACGTCCTCGAAAGCGACTCCAAGAAAATTGTTGGACAAGGGAAACGCCCGCACGGAGTAAACGCCTTGCCGGATGACATCGTCACCATACGAAATCTCCCCCAGATTTCGGGCCTCTCCGCGGCGCAGCGATGCGAACAACTCGCCCGGAATGGATGTTTTCACGAGCTCGGGGAAATCTGCCAGGCTCCTCCCGAGCAGGCTGGGTGAGTTCGACCGGGTAATTTCTGCCGCGGCGCGATTGGCATCCACGATTCGAAAGGATTCGGGGTCCGAGGAATCTTCCAGCATTAAAAGGACCACTCCTACCGGCAGTGCCCGGAGAAGCAGGGGATACAAACCGAGAATCGTTTGGCTTGGGAGCGCGAAACTGGAAGGATCCTCCTGGATATCAAAACCAGAAAATCTGCGAGTTTTCATGAAAACTCTCTCGAATGAAGTCAGGTGGCTGGGGATTCGGGCGAAGTTTGGCCCGAGGCAGGCTGGGATGCTGATTTAAATATAAAGCATTTCCGATGGAGAAGCCCGAAGGGCTACCAAACAGTACAGGTACAGCTGACCCAGTGTAGGACTTCCGGACAGCGTTTCGAATCAAACGTCTGACACGAAAATCATTTCCCTGCCGACAGACCCGAAACTCCGCTCGAACTAACCTTTCCCCAGTGGGCGCAACGTTTGGAGCGCATTACTTCTCGGCGCGGGCATGAGTGGTTGAGAAATCCAGGTCATTCGCAAATCTCAGCGACCGCCCCCTCCAAATCGCGTTAGCTCGCCCAGCCCCCCAGCCCTATCGAGACGCCGGCCTCGAGATGCCCGCGAACTTTATTTAGGGGAACCACATTTGAAAACCAGAATACAAAGTCGTTTAAATCATTCTTATTCCGGGTTGCTGAAACGCGCTGGAGCGGTGCTATTGGGCATGCTGTTTGCCCTGGCTTGCTGCGGCAGTGCGGCAGCGCAACAAACAATCTGGCCAGGCACCACCGTGCCGGCAACGCTTGATAACGGCGCCAGCGGTCCGTTGGAGCTGGGCGTTTCCTTCAAGTCGGATGTCAGCGGCACAATCACCGGCATTCGGTTTTACAAGAGTTCGACCAACACAGGCACTCACGTGGGCCGCCTTTGGGGTTCCAATGGCGCTCTCTTGGCGTCCGTAACATTTACGGGCGAAACTGCGTCGGGCTGGCAGCTGGCGAACTTCTCAACGCCAGTAGCCATCGCCGCCAACACCGTCTACGTAGCGTCGTACGGGTTGACGATCGGGCATTTCAGCGCCAATTGGAACTATTTCGCGACCTCAGCATTTAACAACGCCCCGCTGCACGCTTTGCAGACCCCGAATGGAGTTTATGGAACTCTCGGCACTCATCCCACGGCTACGCACCAAGCTGCGAACTACTGGGTAGACGTGGTCTTCAAGAACAGTTCCTCGACCGCGCCGTCGATCACTTCTCAGCCGACAGGTAGAACAGTCGTGGCAGGCCAAACGGCCTCTTTCAGCGTGTCCGCGACGGGCACTGCTCCCTTGAGCTATCAGTGGATGAAAAACAGCGTGGCCATCAGCGGCGCCACTTCTTCCAGTTACACAACCCCCGCGACGACCAGCGCGGACAACGGAGAGTTGTTTACGGTTGCGGTCAGCAACAGCCTGGGCAAAGTTACCAGCAGCGCCGCAACGCTCACTGTCAGTGCTTCCACCCTGGCGCTCACTGCAAGTCCGACCAGCTTGAGCTTCGGTAGCATCGACACCGGCTCCACCAGCACCCTTGGGGTGACGCTCAAGAACACCGGTAACTCCAGCATTACGATTTCCGGTGTCAGCGCTTCGCCCGCGGGCGTCAGCACCAGCAACGTCTCTTCCAACACAGTTCTGGCTGCGGGACAATCCGCGGCTTTGAATGTGACCTTCGCTCCGACGTCGACAGGCGGTGTGACCGGCACCGTGACGGTCACCAGCAACGCTACCAACTCTCCAGCAACGATTTCTGTGAGCGGCACCGGCGTGCAGTCGAATTTCAGCACGTGGGTGGCGCCTAGCTTGAATCGGGTTGGTAAGACGGATGCGCCTGGGACGCTTTCCTCCATTGTTCTCTCCGGCGCACGCGGCGAAACCGTGGACACGCAGGTTGTTGTCCAGGGTCCGGGCGGGGGCTTGACGAATGTAAACGTGGCAGCAACGGCTCTCAAGGGTCCGAATGGTGTCACCATCCCGGTGTCGAACGTAACGCTCTACCGCGAATACTATCTCTCGGTCACTGGCACCGCGAGCTACGGCGGCGGCACTAATCCTCCGCTCGGTTCGGGAACTTATGCCGAGCCGCTGATTCCCTTCAACGATCCGGAAACCGGCGCGGCGCTCTGCGGCAGTTCCGCGACGCTCAAAGCCTGTAACGCAAGCGTCGGCGCGGGACAGAATCAGCCTTACTGGATTGACATCTCCATTCCGCACGGCGTGGCAAACAGCCCGGCGGGAACTTACACCGGGAGCGTCACGATTTCTTCTTCTCAGGGAACGTCGACGATTCCGGTTTCGCTGACAGTTTGGAACTTCGAGCTGCCCATGCAGCCTTCGGAGCTTTCCCTCTGGACGCTGTGGCCGGCGGCATCGGGAAATACCACCACCACCCTGGCGCGCGCGCTGATGCGCAACAAGGTGATGAGCTGGTACGACGCGGCTGGTAACACCAGCTCCGACGTCTCCAGCATGGGCATGAATCGCTCCGGACTGGACAGCTACTACTACATCGGCATTCAGTGCAATGGAGGCTACAGCAGCATTCCTTCGACCAGCCAGATCAACACCGCCGCAGCGAATTTCCCGACGGGACTTGGTCTGGATTTCTACATGGCGGATGAATTGAACGGCTGCACTGGCGACTACTCCGACATCAAGACGCTCGGCGCAAACGCGCACGCGGCGAATCGCAGCGTTAAAACGATGATGACCCTCAACGCCACGGACCCGAATCTGTACGGATATGTCGATCATTGGGTGCTGCTCGATTCCCTGCAAAAGTGGCCCACTCTTCCCTTCACTGCGGGCGGGGACCTCTGGAGCTATACGAGCTGCAACGCCGGCTATGGAAATGCACCGGAGTGGATGGTGGATTATCCGCCAATCAACGAACGCATCCAGGCGGGATTCCTCAACTTCACGCAAGGCGCGACGGGGCTGCTTTACTATCGCGCTGACGGCTGGACTGCCGGCAACGCTATCGGCAGCTGGAACAATGTGGACACGACCGCTTGCGGCAGCGGATTGGGCAGGCCGGGCGACGGAATCTTCGTCTATCCGCCGGCACCGATCGCTTCAACCGAATCCGCACCAGGCATTCGCTTGAAAGCCATCCGCGACGGCATTCAAGACTACGAATACGCGCAGATCCTCAAGAACCTGGGGCATCTCAGCACGGTGGACACCACGCTACTTCCGATTGCGACTAGCTGGAGCAGTTGGAGCCACGATCCGAACGCGCTGCAGAATGCGCGTACTCAACTGGGGCAACTGCTTCACCAGCTCGCCCCGTAAGCAACGCATGAAGATTCGGCTTCTTTCGGTCTGAAACTGATTGAAGTTGAAGTACTGATCGGGCTGAAGAGTCTTGGTGGCGCTCAGGTAAAGGAGGGCGGCACACAGACTCCGAAGCCCGATTCGGTTATTAAACAGGCCGGCAGCCTCCGTGCAGGATCCTGCCGAGTCTGGTTATGCTGAAATTGTCGAACGATCGCGTTGGCGATTGCAGGAAGTGGGAGAATCCATCTGTGCAGCCTCCGTGTAAGATGGCAGTTGGTGGGTCTCTTGATTCGCAGCCGAATTGGCGTGGAACTCTTCGGCTAACTTGCCCATCGTCACACACCGCACGTCCCCATTCCGCACCAGCACACCAAGTTCTTCCAGAAAACGGGCCACGACGTTTTCGACGCGCGGCCACTCCGCATAAAGATTTTCCGGGTGAAACCACACATGAAACACTCCCCGGCTCCGCCGCGCGCGTTCCAGTCCTTTTCGCAATCTCCGCAACCGACTCGAATCCGAAATAAATTTGCGCCACCCCGCCGCGTATCGGATTAGAAGCGAACCAGGTATCGAAACAATCCCCTCTTTCAGTGAAGGTTCTGCCATGCAAGGCGTGCTTCCCGCAAAATCCGCCCAGATCATGGCGAGAGAGTTGAGCATACCGTTCGAAAATCGCACGGGCAGTTTATCCACGTCACGGAAGCAGGTGAACCCTGCGTCTCGAAGCTCCCGAAGATACGCGACCGAATTCCGCGGAAAAACAAAAGAAGATTTCTGAATTCTGAGTTCCTGCGCGAGTTGGGCGCAATACCTGTACTCGGCGATAGCGCGTTCCCGCGTCATGCCTCGCACTCCAAATGGGACGTGCGAAAACGAATGGAACCCGATTTCCTGCTCAGGCGTTGCACTGCGGATTTTTTCCACCAGGCTTGCGCCGAACCACTCGGGGTGAGTCTGTTCGGTTCCTCCTTCCGGTATGTAGCTGAACCAGGGCTTGGAAAAGTGAGGATAGCGAACTTCTGGAAGCCCGGAGACATCGGGCAGTGAGCGGCGCATCATTGCGCCGACGATTGCCCATGTCGCGGAAAGGCGGTTGCGTGTCAGGTGGTGCAGCAAATTGGGCGCGCCAACGTCATGGGTCCACCTGCCCATTTTGAGCAGTTCCTCACCATAGGAAAGATCGAAGCTGCCCCAACTGAGCTCCAGGTCCAGGCTGATGACAACCGTCGGTCGGATCATTTACACTCCAATTTTTGCCGCGGGAACCACGCGCGCTGTGCGCCAATTGTGTTTCCGAAACGCACGCTGCGCCTGGCTGAAAGATTGGTTCGCCGAGCGCTCTTTTCCCCACGGTTCATGGCACGGGATTTTGTAGTGCGCAAACTGCGGAAGTTTTGCATCGGAGAACGGCTGTCGGCACATTGCGGCTCCCTTCCGAGGTGGATTTTGGTCCGGACTCTTTTGTTGACGTTCAGCTCTTGACGGGAAATCCCCGCGCGGCCTGGCCGCTTTTTCGCAGCAGGCTCGAGTACATCCTGTAAATGTGTTTGAACGCGAAGATCGGCAGATCCATCAGACCGGGCAGCGGATCGTCGGCACTGACCAACGCAAATTGCAGCGGGCCGCGCAACGACCGCAGGTACGAGCGCAAATTCAGGCGGCCGCGTAGCATCTCCTGAAAGGCGGCGGGAACATCCGTGCTCATGCGAACCCATCGGACGTCCGCGGGCGCCGTTTGCCGCTCAATTGGCATGCCTTGCATCATTTTCCAAAGCAGATAGGGGAAGTCCATTCCGGCGCGGCCGCCCAGCGGCGACCACGTCCAAAGCCTGGGATTGATGTCGAGCAGCTTATAGCGTCCGTTGCGCGCGTCAAATTTGTATTCGACTTCGACAATTCCGTTGTAATGCATGGCACCGAGAAGGCGCTCGGAAGGAGCGACAATCTCCGGAACGTCGAGCGTCTCCACGAACGAACTGGAATAGCCGAAATCGATCGGATATTGGCGCGTGCGCCGCGCAGTAAGTGAGGCGATCGGTTTTCCGTCGCAGCAGAGCGCCGCGTAGGAAAATTGCGCTTCGCCGCCGCCAGGAATCATTTCCTGGACCAGGATCAGATCCGCAGGCATCAGGTCGCGGGCTTCGCGATACTTTGCAACCAGTTGGCCGCGATTCGCCGCGCGCCAAGCTTTGTCTTCCGTAAGACGATTGATCGAAGCGTGGATCGCGGGTTTCAGGATTACCGGGAACTCGCAGTTCACCTCCCCAAGATCCGCCTCCGTGAGCGGATAAAATGTCGTCGGATGGTCGACGTGCTGGTCGGCGGCCAACCGGTAGGTGAGCCGCTTATCATACGCCCAGCGCAAAACATTCCAGGTTGGGGCTGAAACGCGGAACCGGCGCGAGAGTCTCGAATGAAACCGTGAGAGCAGTGCGGCAGATTCATCGCTGGTTGGAAACAGCACCCACTGGTCGAGATTGTTGTGCGCGGCGACCTCCAGTAGATATTCGACCTGCGATTCATCATCGCCCACCGGCCATGGCAAAGTCCGGCGAGTGTAACGGGAAAAACTGGCCAGCCGTACGTTGGGTGGTGACACCACCCAAACCGGCACTCCCTGGCGCCCCAGACTTCGCGCGATCGAGAGGCCGTTGAGGTTTCCTCCAACAACCAGTGCGCCTGTTGCTTTATTCATGGAGGGAAAGTCCTTCCAGGCGCATGGCGCCGGCGGGCTCGGATCGGTGCGTTTCAATCATGCGGGCGAGAGAGTTCCAGGTTAGCCACTAGGGGTTCGCCAGCTCTGGCGCGATTGCCCGCGGCCTTGCGGGCGACGAACTGCATAAGCGCGCGAGAAGAGTAATGGGTGCCGACGACAAATTGCATCAACGGGCCAAAGCTCCAAACCGCCGGCGCTCCAAGAATGTGTAACCCCTGTACCGAGGTTTCGAACCCGTCGGTCAGCCGCGGATATCCCTGGTGGTGGACGATGGAGCCGGCAAGTTTTGCATCGAGGAAATCGTACTTGGAGACGTCCACGCGGTAGCCGGTTCCGATGAAAACGTGGTCGAAGTCTCTTTCGCTGCCATCATCGAGCCGGATTTTGACGCGGTCTCCCTTCGAAGTGGCGGACACCACAGTCCGTCGGAGATGCATCGGCACATCTTTCAGACGGTCCACGAGCCAGCGAGCACCGGCGGGCCGGATCGATCGCTTGCGCAGCCAGTCCTGAATCGGCCGCGAGAATCGCCGCACCAGGTCAGGCCTCGCCACGATCTGGCTGATACCCGCTGGGCCTACGTCGGTCGGCGCATAGAGAAGCTTCGATATCGTAGGACCGAAGCCACGGTGAATCGTCCGCGACACGATTCCCCCAAGCCAGCGTATTTCACTGGTGCGGGCGACGATTTCGACATCGGCGCCGGTTTCGTGTAGCAGCGCTGCGGATTCGAGCGCGCTCTGGCCGCCGCCGATCACCAGCACTTCTCTGCCCCTGAATCTTTCGAAATCGATGTGTTCCGAAGTATGCGTCGCCAGTGCAGAAGGCAGGTTGTCAAATTCCATGGGGCGCCAGATGAACGAAGAAATTCCAGCGGCTATCACGACGCGATTGGCCAGCACAGACTCGCCGTCCTCAAGGACAAGACGAAATCCCCGTGCGGCGGGTTCGACGGTAACTATTTTCCTCCGGTCCAGATCCGGAATGGAATGCCGCTGGTGCCACAACCCGTAGTTCACGAACCGGTCGAGTGGCACAGGGCTTGTAAAATGCTTGCCGCTTTCCGCGCGGAAAATATCCAGTGTCAGCAAATGGTTCGGATCGGCGATATGGCTGGCCTCCCAACCCGAGCGCAGCAGCATTCCCTTCGGCATATTGCGCTGCCAGAAAACCATGGGTTCGCCAAACGTGTGCACGTCCAAGCCCTTGATTGTGCGCAAATGGGCCGAGGCGGCAATTCCGTACGGCCCTGCGCCGATAATCGCAATATCACACCCTGTCATTTGTTTGCTCCTGTTCGAAATAGAGTTTGCTTGTTGCTGGAACGATTTTTCGGGCTTGAGAAAATCGTCTGAAAAAAACCGAATTTATCCCAGGAAGAAAACCGCTAGGGATGCGAAAGTTGCTGGAGTTGCTGACCGAATTTCTGTCGGACACTTTCAATCTCGACGGGGTCGTGGGTCCACTTCGTCCAACTCGCGGCAATCGGCTTCAAAACGAAATCCACGTAGGAGGCTTGGCCCTGATTCTTCAGCATCTTCGCGTATTCATAGTCCTGAATGCCGTCGCGGATGGCCTTCAAGCGAATGCCCGGCGCGGGCTCGCTGGAACCAATCGGACCCGGCGGATAAAGAAAAATTCCGTCACCCGGCCTGCCGATGCCGGGGCCACAAGCGTTGGTATCCAGCTTTTTCCAACTATCGATGGTGTTCCCGGCGGTCCATCCGTCGGCGCGGTAATAAAGAATTCCGGATGCGCCTTGCGTCCAGTTTAGAAATCCAGCCTGGATGCGCTCGTTGATCGGTGGATAGTCCACCAGCCATTCCGGCGTGTTGCCATAACCGGTGTTACAGCTCGTATAACTCCAGAGATCCCCCCCGCCGGTAAACGGCAGCGCGGGCCACTTCTCCATGGAAGCAAGCAGCACCCAGTAGTCGATCGCGCTCCGCCCGTGGCCATCGTCAAAAAGCTTCTCATCGGGCGCGTTCATGGTCAGTATGGTTTTCACTGCGCGATTCGCAGCGTGCAAGTGAGCGCCAACAGTCTTAAGAGCCTCATAACCCTTGGGACAGCCGTTCAATTCGTCCCCGACGTAAAGATCAAGCGGCAGGTCTTCCGGAAACTTTGCGGCCACGGAATCGATCTCCTGCGTGGATGGGATATTGCTGTGAGTACCATCGCACTTAGCCTGGAAATGGAAAAGGGCCTCGAGGCCGGAGCGGTTCAACCCGGCAGTGGATTTGTCCGCGGATGCGTTCGCGGGCTCATCGAACCAGCTCATCACCTTGTTGCGCATCAGCGCCCGGGCAACGCTGGTGGCCGTATTTCCCGCGGCCGGTGGCCACAATGTCCAGAGAGAAAGCTCCGAAGGCTGTGCGGGCAGCTCGAAATTCCACACGGTCAATGAGACGGGAACCGTTACCGTGCCTTTGTCGGAAGTGACCAGGATATTTCCGGTGTAAGTTCCCGAGGGACTCTCCGTGGTTCCATGCGGGATAGAGATATCCACCCAATAAGGCTGATTCTCTCCCGCGATAATGCTCGCGTTGCAGGCCCTAAGCGTGGCCGGTGTTTTGCACAGGGGCGCGCCCGTTTCCGGATCATTGAACGGGATGAGGGGCTCCGGATACGTCCCCGAACCGAGCGGCGGATTGCTGCCGCCGCCGTAATTCGCCGTCCCGGTCACACTCACGTAATACTCGCGGTACACCGCAATGTTTGAAGCCGGAATCGTTCCCCCACCGGGGGCGGTCAGATCCGAAGCACTGACATTTACGTTGCTCAACCCCTTCGGCGGCGCATGAACAATCAGCTGAGCGTCCACAATCTCTCCTCTAGCGCCGGAGACATCGATGGAAGAAGCCATTCGCGGTGCCTCCATCTTCCCTACCCTGACCAGACCGGACACCACCCAGACGGGAAACGCCGCGGTAGATGATTTGTTTGCCTTGATCACGATCACCACGACCACCAACAATGCTCCCACCAGGAGTGGCACCTTCCCGGTTTCGAACATCCACTGCGCGAAACTCATTTTCCGGCGCAGAAAATTAAAGTTCGTGTTCATGAGCTTGGTATTTGCGGCGGCTAATTTTCGTGCTGAGGCAGAACCCGGGCGCGCGGCGCGTCCACACCCTGCAAGACTTTCAAATACTCTCGGCGCAAGGCGGCCCAGATGAGCTCCTGGCCAAAATTGCGCTTCACCTGTTCCTGGCCGGCGAGTGCGAGTTTCCCCGCCAGGGCTTTGTCTTCGATAAGTCGGCCAATTGCCTCAGCAAGCGCGGGTGCATCACCTATCGGAAAAAGAAGGCCGGTTTCGTTGTCCACCAGGAGGTCCACGATTCCCGTCGCTGATGCGCCGATCACGGGCTTGCCGGCAGCCTGACCTTCCAGAACTACTGTGGGCAAGCCTTCGCGGTGGCTGGGAAGAATGAGAACGTCCGCGAGGGCATAGTACGGCGCCGGATCATCCACGGGGCCTGCCAGAATCACCCGCTCATGCGATTCAAGCTGGTTGCGAATTTCTGGCGGGAGAGGGTCGCCATCCTCGTAGCTGCCCACTAGGAGCAAACGAAGCCGCGGGAATCGAGTCTCGATCTGCAGAAAGGCCTGCAGCAGTTCGCAGATTCCTTTGTCGCGGGTCAACCGGCCGACGAAAAGCGCTACTGGCGCATTGGCAGGAATTCCGAAGCGAGCCCGCAACTCGGCCGCTTTCCTGTTCCGCTCAGGTGTTGGCTCGTATCGGGCAATGTCCACGCCGTTGCAACTGCCTGCGCCGAACACCACCGCTTTCTCCCAATCAACCAGGCCAAGCGCAATCGCTTTTCGCCGCACGCTGTGACTGACACACACGACGCGATGAGCAAAATGGCAGGCGAGGCGTTCGACTATCGTCAAGAGTTTGCGCCTGAGCCCCGAGGTGGTTTCAAAACGCAGGCCGTGGAGCGTGTAAAAACGGCAAGGAACGCGAGCCAACCACGCCGCGAAGCCGCCGAGGAGTCCCGCCTTGGGTGTGCCCACGTTCGTGACCGTGGGACGCAGTGAGCGCAGTAGCCTCCACAATTGCCATGCGGAGCGGAGATCCCGGAGTGGAGCGATTTCACGTTCCATCGGCAACTCCACGATTTGCACATTTTCTGGCCGCGCCACATCCCACTCGCCGGAGCGTTTTTCCGGGCAAACCACCGTCACATCAAATCCTGAGTTCTGGAAATATTCCGGCTGACCCTGCAGAAATCCGAGGGCGATGGAGGAATTTACGGCGATAACCAGTCGTGGTCGAATTGAATTTGTCTTCATGTCCTGGCTGCGAGCGTGAATTTAGCGCGCGAATTGCGAAATTTCGGCCGAAGGTACTCCCCGCTGCGTACGGGCCGCGACCTGCGCGTAAATCTTCTGGTAACTCTCAATAACCACGGGCAGCGCGAAATGGCGTTGCACCCGGTCTCTGGCCGCAATTCCGAGCCGCCGACGTACCGCCGGTCCGGCATCAATCAACGCCCGCCATGCTTCGGCCAGAGCGTGCGGATTTTCCGGCGCGACCACACTCCCGGTGTTTTCGACAATCAATGCCGAGTCTCCTACGTCGGTGACTACGCAGGGCGTTCCGCAAGCCATTGCTTCGCCAATCACGATGGGAAACGCTTCACTGCGCGACGCTGTGGTGGCGATATCGATGCCTGAAAAAAGCCGCGAAATATCCTCGCGGTGGCCCAGCAGATGACAGCGCTGATGGATTCCGGCGGACTCGATCCAACCGGCCAACTGGGAGTTGTCCCAAGTAATGCCCATCCCGAAAAGCAGGAACTGAACATCGGGCATTAATCTATGCAAACGTTCCGCAGCCAGGATGAAATTTCGGTGATCTTTGTGCGGATGAAAGCGAGCCGCGAAGCCGATCACAATCGCGTCGGCCGGAATTCCCAGCTCCTGGCGCAGCGATTCGCGGGCCGCGGAATCTGGCTTCACCTGTTCCAAGTCGAAGCCGTTCGGTATCACCTGCAGCTTTTCGGCGGCGTAGTTGAGTTCCTTGTGCGTGCGCAGCGACGCCTCCGAGCAAAAAACGATCCGGTCCGCAAACTTTCGCGACAATAGAGCACACGCCCGGTTCACCAGCATCGTGCGGCGCTTGTCAACGCGAGGATCGAACGCGTTGTGGTGTATCGCCCAAACCACCGGCACATTTCCCGCCATGCGCGCAGCGAGAGTTCCAATTAGGTTCGCATGGTACATCCAGGTGTGAATCACGTCCGGCTTCGATTCGCGGATCCACCTCGCCAGCCGCATCACCAGCAAGGGATTGGGAATGGCTTTCGTCATTCCAAGAGTGCGCACCCGCACCCCGATGGATTCCATTCTTTCCGCCAGGTCCAGAATTTCTGTCAGGGAGACCACCTCGTTCTCGAAGCGGGTGCCGTCCATCCCTGCGGCGATCCGGCAGAGCATGTTTTCAGCCCCCGCCGGGCCCAGTGTGGTTATGATGTGCATCACCTTAATCATGTTCTTTTTCATTCTTCGCCTGGAGAACTCACTGCTGGCCGCTTCCCAATCCCTCTTCGGCGGGGAGCACGGGCGCACGGAACAGGCTGCGTACGCCCCGTAACTGCGATAGCGCCAACTGGTCCTCATACACTGCTTCGTAGGCCCGAACCATGTTTGACACGTCGTAGTTTTTTCTCGCGCGGGTTGCGGCAGCCGCTCCCATGGACCGGCGCACCGCTTCGTGCCTCAAAAGAGAGTTCATCGACTTGGCAAGTCCGTGCAAGTCTCCCGCCGGCACCAGAAAGCCCTCTTTCCCGGCTTCAAACAGATTCGGTACGCCGCCAACTGCCGTGCTCACGATTGGCAGCCCGGATGCCATGGCTTCCAGAACCGAGAGCGGGTTCCCCTCATAGTCCGAGCTCAGAACAAAAGCATCCATTGCGCCCAAAACGTCTGGAATATCGCTTCGAAGGCCCAGAAAATGAACCTTGCCGGCCACGTTGAGCCTCCGAGCCTGCTCTTCAAGCTCCGCCCGCAAGTCTCCTTCTCCCACCAGCACCAGATGCGCGCGGGGATCAGACACCGGCCCATGCGCGAACGATTTCAGCAGCAACGCGTGGTTTTTCTGCGGAGCGAATCGCGCCACGCACGCAAAAAGCACATCGCTGCTCTGGAATCCTTCCTTTGCGCGCCATCCCTCCCTGGGCGTCTGGGGATTCGCGTACAAATGTGTTGGAATGCCGTTCGGAATCACGCGGCAGCGGTGGATTCCATACATGCTCCCCACGCTGGCGGCCACTTCTTCTGCTACCGCCACCGGCTTCACTCCGTGTGTCAGCGCGTAACGCTGGATCAATCGTGCGCGCGGCTCAATCTCGCGCTCGGCAAGATTGTGGACCGTGTGCACCATGGCCACGCGGTTCATAAGCAACATGGAAGGCAAGGCGTAGCGAAGCACGTGCAAGTGCGTGTGAATCACATCCGGTGCATATTCCTTCAGGACACCGTCCAGCCGGCCATACACGCGGTAATCAAATCCGGGGTGCTTACCTAGATAGCGGACATCGATCCCCGCCTGCTCCAGCATGTGGTCCAGGTCGCAGCCAACTCTTCCGCTAAAAGAGATGACGACGGGCTCATACCGCCTGCGGTTCAAGCCCCGAGCGATGTGCACGGCAACGCGTTCGGCGCCGCCTGGACTCAATAGCGGCACAATCTGCACTACTTTGATCTTGTTCATGAGTTCGATCTGCCGGTCTGGACCGGGAATTTCTTCAGGAGAAAAGCTGCCTTCCGGGTTTTGGGGTGGAAATTCCAATTCCCATGATTCGCGCGGAAGCGCGAGCCGCATTCAGGCGCGGGCGCGCGAACGACCGGGCATCGCGTAGCATTTGCGGAATGCTTCCGCACTGCGCCATTAAAAGGCCGAAGAAGAACCAGGTGGGCTTGCGCATTTCCCACGTCAGGCTGGATACGCCCACAACCCAGACAGCCAGCGACACAATCCACAGCCGCTGTGGAAACGGCGGCATGCCGCGGAGCGATACCGCCAGGGCACCCAACATCCCGCAGAACACCACAAAGCCGAGAACGCCCTGCTCCACAAGAACAGAAAGAAACGTATTGTGCGCGGGCGGCGCGGGGTCCGCTTCACCCATGCGAATAGGTTCCGCGAGCTCACGGCTGACCATCACACGGAACGCATTTGCTCCAATTCCAACGAAGGGATGTACTCGGAAAATTTCCCAGCCGGCTTTCCAGATGATCGTACGGCCGGTGAACGTCCCTTGTTCGAATTCCGACGGCAACGTCGCCAGGCGCTCCCAGGAAGTTTCAGGAACAAAGTAAAGAATTCCTCCGATGAGCAGGATGACTGTCAGCAGCAGTGCCATTCTTTGCCGGCCACCCAGGCGCGCTTGCGTCAGGGGAACGATGGTGAGCGCGACCACGGTCGCCAGCGTGGCGCCTCTCGAAGCCGTAAGCAGAATCGTGGTGCCCGCAAGAATCAGGTGCACCCTGTACACCCATACCATTCGCCCATGATTTTGAATCAGCAGGTAGTACGACATCGGAATGCTCAGGGCAATGATCAACCCCAGGTCGTTGGCATCCAGTTTGGCGCCTGCATAACGCTGGTAGACCGATTCCTGGTGGGAAAGAAAAAGGTAGACGGTGTCTATTCCGGATACAAACGTTCCGAAAACATAGGCGCGCATCAGATGCATTTGTTCTTGCACTCCCGGAGCCAGTTCCCAGATCAGCCAAACCATCGTGAACAGCTGGAGATAGGAGAATGCTTCGATCACTGTCCCTTCCGGAAAAAGGCTCCAGAGGTAACTCAGAACGGCCAGCGCGACAAAAAGTGCCATTACAACGTGTCCAATCGCCGGTTTCCTCACCTTTCCCCGCTCTAGGATTGCGAGCGCCCCCAACCCAAGAGTTACCATCCCGATCAGCCGCACGCTGGTGCCAAATCCCGGGATCGTGATGGCGTCTTCCCATGGCATCGCAAACACCAGCAACCAGAGCGAGCCAAACGCAATTTTTCCAAGCGTGGAAAGTTGCTCGGTTCCTGCAAACAGGCGGGAAAATCTGCGGGCAAGGGAAAATCGCGGCCTCGAAGGAAGACGCATGCTTCGCCCAGAAGATCGTCCCTGCCTATTCGGATGGCCGAGCATCGGTTCCGGTATGATTAGGCCCTCATAGCCGGGGAAGACGCCGGATTGACTCGGTTCCGTCACGAGCTAATTTCTCCAGACTTCAAATGGATTTGCATCGCGGCTTCAAGCTGTTTCAAGCGTTTCGGCGCGCACGTTTATTTTTTGCCATGAGCCAAATGCGAGAATGGCGGCGCTGGCCACAAGCTGGACAATGGCCGCAATCAGCATCGCAAGAATCGCGCCCAGCAATCCTTTCCCGGGTACGAGCCAATAACACGCAGCCAGAAGGCTGGCGTTGGCTAAAATATTCAAATACACCTGCGAGTGATAAAAGCCCGCCGCGGTCATTCCAAATCCCACAAATTGCGCCATGAAGAGAACCGCGCCCGCCGCCATGATCCAGGGAAGGAGGTCCGCCCGATCCGCGTACTCCGGCCGGAAGAGGAGAGTAAGAATCTCGCGGCCCGCGAATTTAGAGATGAGCATGCCGCAAACTCCCAGCCCTGCGCCGCAAGAGAGAAGCACCGCCAGCAGCGAGCCGAAGGCCGTAATGTTTCCGCTGGCATACGCCCGCGATAAGCGGGTGAACGCGGACTGCCCGAGCGATACCACAGCCATGTTCCCGACCGAGATCGTCAAT
>Ga0137403_10003741_pt1 | contig 18172 bp, 14 predicted proteins | sample CZOMad2_1_16fung_FD_122057 | JGI IMG/M metagenome (GOLD analysis project Ga0137403, IMG submission 122057) | Vadose zone soil fungal communities from Angelo Coast Range Reserve, California, USA - CZOMad2_1_16fungal (Hybrid Assembly) | ecosystem: Environmental > Terrestrial > Soil > Vadose zone...
TGCCGCAGGTGGCCACCGCGGGGAAGCAGCCTTTGGCGCTGCGCGTTTATGTGGGACCCAAGGATTACGACGACCTGAAGAGGATGAATCCGCCGCTGCACGCGCTGGTGAATTTTGGCTGGCTGGAATTCATCGCTGATCCGCTGTTCCACGGATTGAAGTGGCTGCACGGCTACATTCCGAACTGGGGCTGGGCCATCGTGGTGCTCACGCTGGTCATCAACATCCTGCTGTTTCCATTGCGGATTTCCAGCTACAAATCGACGCTGAAAATGCAGCGGGTGGCGCCGGAAATCAAGCAGATCCAGGACAAATACAAAAAATATACGATGCGCGACCCGCGCAAGGCGGAGATGAATAAGGAAGTGATGGCGGTTTACAGCCGCGAAGGCATCAACCCCGTGGGCGGCTGCTTCCAGATGTTTCTGCAGATGCCGATCTGGATTGGGCTGAACACGACGCTGCGCTATGCCATCGAGATGCGGCACGCGCGATGGTTTGGCTGGATCACGGACTTGTCGGCCAAGGATCCTTACTATGTGTTGCCCATCATCATGGGCTTGTCGATGTATCTGGTTTCGAAAATGACGCCGATGACTTCGACCGATCCGCAGCAGCAGATGATGATGAAGATCATGCCAGTGACAATGGCGGGGATTTTTATGATCTCGCCGATTTCCAGCGGCTTGGCGGTGTATATTCTCACCAGCAGCCTGGTGGGGATCTTGCAGCAGTGGTGGTTGAACCGGACGCATCCGGTAACGGTCGCGCCGGTCAAGGCGTTGAAGAGCAAGAAGGCCTAGCTGCTTCGCATACTGATTTTGTCGTCGTTCGCTTTCTCACAAGGAATACATGCCTCAAGAACTCATCAAGGACGGGCATCTCGATCGTGAGGTTGCCGCTGAGGCGTTACGACGATTCCTGGAGACGACCGTGCGCGCGGCTGGATTTCAGCTGATCGTGACGGTGACGACGAGCGCTTCGAATGGGGAACCCGGAAGCGATGCGGAAGTCGTCGCCGATCTCGACGGCAAAGATAAAGAAATGTTATTAGAGCGCGGGGCGGAATTGCTGAAGGCGCTGGAACATCTGGCGTATCGCGCGCTGCGTCTGGAGCCGGCGTTCCACGAAAAAATTCATCTCGATTCCGGCGGCTACCGCGCCTTGCGGTTCGAGGAATTGCGGATGACGGCGCGGGTGGCTGCAGAGCGCGTGCAGAGTTCGAAGCAGCCCTTTCGGTTGAATCCGATGTCTTCGCGGGAACGGCGCATTGTGCATTTGACGTTGAAAGAGATGCCGGGCATTCGCACGGAAAGCGTGGGTGTGGGCGAAGAACGCCAGGTGGTGATTCATCCTGCCGAGGGCCAAGCCCGCCGCTAGATTTTTTCACTCGATAGCCAGGCACGACAACCGGTCGCGGTTACTTGCTCCAACCTTGCGAGAGCACTGTCCCGTTTGCGCCGAAGCGGACTTGATAGGTGAACGACGCCGGCCGGTCGGGCCGGACGTGCGGAAATCGCAAGTCGGAGATTTCCACGATGGCGTCGCTGCCTTCCTTGTGAAAACGCGTCACCGGAAAGCGCGCGAACCACAACACCGTTTGCACCTGGGGCAGGCGCTTGGCGGCGTCGATGTAAGAATTCGCCGGGGCGTCGGGATAGAAGCGGTACTCGAGCGGAAGAGCCTGCGGCGAATTCGTCGCGCCCTCCGCCAAGGCTTCATCGGATGCACCCGCAAAATTGATCCGCGTTTCGTAGACTCCGCGTGGCGCACGAATTAATCCATCCCAGTGCCAGATCGATGGCGGCAGCGGAAGAGCGCCGAACGATTGCACGTCGAGATGCTCGAGCACGGCGAATTTTTGCACGCGGTCCAACGCAATCGTGTGCGCGTAGAACGCCATCGCGATATAACACAGCGCGACCAAAACTCCCGCCAAATTCCACGACGCCCGCTTCACCTTGAGGCCGAAACCTCGCAGCGATGGGAGCAGGAATATGGCAGCGAGAATCACGATCGCGGAAAGAATTGCTTCGACCGATATCGGCGCGCCGACAATTTGTGCAATCCCGGCAACAGCGAGAGTTCCAATAGCGAAAACAAACCAGCTTCCGAGCGCGCGTTTCTGCAATCCTTCGGGCTTCGCGTACACCCAGGGAAGAACCTGCGGGACGAGAAGAATCGCGCTGAAGGTGAAGTCGATGATGAAGATCAAATCCCATGCGGGGCGAGACCATTGCAACGGCGACCAGATCATCGTGCCGAACGAAGTGATTAAGTCCATCGCGATATGGCTTGCGATGCCGATGGCATATATTCCTGCCAGCGCGGCGAATGACGGCGCATCCCATTTTCGCCAGCGCGCAAACCAGCCCGTTAGAGCGGCGAGCACCACGGCAAAAATTGGCAAGCAAATCAATGAATGTGTGATGCTGCGATGCCAGGTGAGAATCAACAACTGATTGTGCGAAAACATTTCGCGAAAAACGTCGGAGTCCGGAAAGATTGCGCCGAGCATCAGCGACCACGTGACTACCCGGCCACGATTCATGGGCCGCAGCGCAAACATCTCGTCGCCGCGAAAGACCGCTTTACCAATCAGGGCGCCGGCGATTCCGTGCGTGATGGTGTCCATGGTGGGAGTGTATAAGAGCGATCGCCGGCGCGGAAATCTCAGTGCACGAAAATCAGCGGTGAGCGTTTCGCGACGACACGGCCAACGCAATGAGCGGAAACTCCATGGCGTTTTAAAACAGCGAGCGCGGTGTCGGCTGCTTCCGGTGCGATGGCCACCAATAGACCGCCGGATGTCTGCGGATCGAAAAGTAAATCCTGATACTCGGAGGAAACTCCGTCGGCGAAAGCCGCGCAATCGCCGATGAACGCCCGGTTGTTTTTCAAGCCGCCGGAAAGGTGTCCCTCGCGAGCCGCTTCCACGGACCCCGGAAAATAATCAAACGCCGCGTGATCGATTTCGAGCGAGACCGCTGCGATGCCAGCCGCCGAATTACCCAGCGACATTTCACGCGCGTGACCCAGCAAACTAAACCCGGTCACATCGGTCACCGCATGAATGCGCTGCGGTTGAGGGAATTCCTCTTCGGCTTCTCGAAGCGCTTCCGCCGCGGCGCGATTCAGCGTCGTCATCGCCGCAATCGCAGCGGCAAGTGACTCGGGCGCCGCACGATCTTTTTTCAGCGCTGTGGTGATTACTCCCGTTCCCAACGGCTTCGTAAAAAGAAGCACATCATTCGTGCGCGCGCCGACATTTCGCCAAACGCGGTTGGGATTCACGAGACCTGTAACCGCGTATCCGAAAAGCATGTCTTCGTTGCGAATCGAGTGCCCGCCAATCACGCTGCATCTTGCTTCGTCCATTTTTGCTAAACCGCCGCGAATAATTTGCTCCAGAATTTCCGGATCTCCTTTTTCAGGAAATCCAACGATCGATAGTGACGAAATCGGCCGGCCACCCATCGCGTACACATCGCTCAGCGCATTCGCTGCGGCGATCTGCCCGAACAAATGCGGCTCATCCACGATGGGCGTAAAGAAATCGACGGTCTGCACCAACGCGACGTCGTCCGTGAATCGATAAATTCCGGCGTCATCGTTGGTGTCAAATCCCACCAGGACATTGGGATCCGTTTGCCGTGGAAGTTTGCGCAGTACGGCATCCAATGTTGCTGGATTCAATTTCGCGGCACAGCCTGCCGCCTTTGCCATCGAAGTCAATTTCACGCGGTCCGCCACAGTCTCCACCTCGCACATTGCATTATAGAGATGCCGGTCCCGGCACGCTTGTAACTTGGCGGAATCTCCGGAGCACCTCGTGAGCCTCAAGTTGCGCCCTCTCTTCAAACGTGCTCTCATCGCCAAATGCCTTGGGACATTTGTCTGATCTTCTTCCTGCTGGGCGTGATCGTTCCGTGGCGCGGCCGCTATCGTTTGCGAGAACTTCTGGCGAAACCATCTGTCGGTGCCGCGGAACGTATTTCTCTATACGTCTCGACCATCACTTTCCAATGGCTCATAGCGGGCGTCGCAGCGTGGCGCGCCTGGGCGCACGGTTACAGCCCCCATGAACTTGGCCTCGCTATGCGCACCGTTTGGACGGTCGGTACCGCGACGATTTTCGGAGCTGGCATGCTCTCGGCGTTGCAGTGGCTCAATCTGCGCCGCATGGGTCATATGCCCGAGAAGGCGCGCGAGAGGTTGCAAGCCCTCGCGGAAAGAATCCTGCCCCAATCAACGAGCGAGCGCATTCCGTTCTTCGCGCTGGCCGCCACCGCAGGTGTTTGCGAAGAATTCCTCTATCGAGGTTTCGCGATGGCAGCATTCACTCGCACCGGTTTGCCTTTGTGGAGCGTCGTCGTGCTATCGTCCTTATTGTTTGGAGTTGCTCATCTGTATCAAGGCCGCGGCGGACTCCTGGGTACGACCCTCTTGGGCCTGTTGTTCGGAGCTGTTCGATCGGCCTCCGACAGTCTGGTTCCTGTTGTCGCGTGGCATATCGCCATCGACGCCGTCGCCGGAATCGCTGGGCCACGGTATCTGATTCTTAATAAAAGAGTTGCTAGTTAATTACCAAGAATCGCAAATCTTAGAAATCTTAGAGAGGTAGTGAACTTCATGTCCCCCGATGTGCCCGCAGCTCCTTCGTCCCATACCATTCATCGAGCTTTAGGCGAATTTCATCTGGTTGTCACTGAAGAACAAGTCCAGCAGATTCAACAATATACGGCCCTGCTATTGAAATGGAACGAGGCTGTCAACCTGACGGCGATCCGCGATCCTCTCGAAATACTTTACCGTCACTTCTGCGAATCCATGTTTGCGGCGTCGGTTGTAGCGCTCGACAGCGGTCGGCTAGCCGACGTTGGCTCCGGCGGCGGTTTCCCGGGCCTTCCTCTCCAGATCTTGCATCCGAAACTGGAAGTATTTCTGATTGAATCGAATGTGAAGAAGGCCACGTTTCTGGCGGAAGTAGTTCGTGATCTTGGACTTACAGGAGCTCGTGTGCTAGTCAGCCGTTACGAAGAGCTCGGAGAGGAACTCACCCCGCTCGACATCGTTTGCTGTCGGGCCGTTGGCGAGTTTGCGCTCTTTCTCAATTGGGCGGCTTCCGCTCGTGTAAACGCGCAAAAGGTCCTTTTGTGGGTGGGCGGGCGTGATGTCGAGGAGATTCAGCGCGTATCGGGATGGGAATGGCGCGAACCGGTCCAGATTCCACAGTCCCTCAGGCGATTTCTGCTCGTCGGCACCCGAACCACTGAAATGAGGCCCGAACAGTAGCCGATTCTTCGTCGAAAGGTCAGCCCGCAGACAATTCGTAGAATATTCTAATGCGAGCGTCCAAGTCGGTCGAAGCCTCACACGTAAAATGCAACTCTATACTTCGCTTGTATTCCATACTTTGAATTTAGTTCTGACCATCCGTAATCGTTTCACGTGGAACGATTGTTGTTGATCCCGTTGGCGAGACGACTAATCCGTTCGCTGATCCCTTTCTGCGCCGGCCGCAATTTTTTCTTGCCCGATCGTTCCACGTGGAACCACTCCCTCTGCAGGCGCGACCCAAATGACGGATCATGAATCTCCCATGCATCTGCCGAGTACCGCATCTTTGGTATGTTCCACGTGAAACGATCCACGCGAGGCGTCTGGCATTTCGTTTCCATTTGTTCCACGTGGAACGAGATCGAAAGGAGCTAGACAGAGCGGTGCCGCCGAGTTGGCTATCTACGAGACCTCCTTCACATCTTTGCCGATGGAAGCCGCGATGGCGGGCGAGGGTTCCACGTGGAACCTCTCCTCTTATCCTCGATTTCCTCAGATCTCTTCTAAGTAAGTCTTCGACTCGCATGGAAAACAACTTGCATAACCCCGAAGCCTTTGCTAAGTTTTCGCCCATCGAGGAATTCTTGGCCCGAATTGTCGCGGTTGCTAATCAAAAAGGCGGTGTAGGGAAGACCACCACCGCAGTCAATCTTGCCGCTTGCCTCGGCGCGGCAGAACAGTCAACCCTGCTCGTGGATTGCGACTCTCAAGCCAACGCGACTGCCGCAATCGGCTTCCCGAAAGATCCAGCACGACGCACTCTCTATCATGCCCTGATTTTAGGCGAGCCTTTCGATAGAATCGTTCAAAAATCGCAAGTTGAAGGCCTTGATGTGTTGCCCGCCGACAAAAACCTTGCCGGAGCCGCCGTCGAGCTCGTCAACGCGGAAAATCGCGAATATAAGCTCCAGGGAATGCTCGACGGCATCCGAGACCGCTATCGGTTCATCATCTTGGATTGCCCACCGGCGCTGGATCTCCTCACGCTCAACGCCCTGGTTTCGGCGAGCTCGGTCCTCGTTCCAATTCAGTGCGAATATCTCGCCCTTGAAGGCGTTTCCGAGCTGCTGGACACTCTAATGCGAATTCGACGCACCTTAAATCCGCGTTTGGAGATTGAGGGCATTTTGCTAACGATGTATGACGAGCGTACGACTCTCTCGCGCCAAGTCGCGACCGACCTGCGTAGTTTTTTTGGGGCCCAGGTTTTTCAAGCGGTGATTCCCCGCAACGTCAGGCTCGCCGAAGCTCCAAGTTTCGGTAAGCCTATTATTTTCTATGATATCCATAGCAAAGGGGCCGAGGGATATACACAGCTTGCTCAGGAGGTAATACTCAATGACGAGAAACGCCTTGGGAAGGGGGCTCGGAGCGCTAATTCGGGAGCCTGAACCTCATGTTCCTGCGCCGCCCGCGCCCGTAGCTCCATCGTATCCAACCACGCCCGGAGGCGCTGCGGCTGCCCCTGCGCGCGACGCGGCGACTCCTGGCGGCCCACTCCAAATTGACGCTGATCTGATCGATCCGAGCCCGTTTCAGCCTCGCACACGTTTTCGAGAGGAAGCCCTCGACGAACTAGCACGCTCGATCAAGGCCAGCGGCATCATTCAACCGTTGGTTGTTCGCTCCATCGGGAGCCGTTTTCAGTTGATTGCCGGAGAACGCCGCTGGCGAGCTGCTCAGCGGGCAGGCCTAACCAGAGTCTCGGCGATCATTCGCGAAGTGCCCGACGAGCTCGCACTGGAAATGACGCTCGTGGAAAACATCCAGCGCGAGGACCTGAACGCGATCGAGGCTGCCAGGGCTTTCGAACGCCTCATGGACGAATTTCGACTGACCCAGGAGGCGGTCGCGGAACGGACGGGAAAAGACCGGGCAACGGTCGCGAATGCCATTCGCTTGCTGAAACTTGAGCCCACGATTCAGGATTGGATCGAAGAAGGAAAGCTGACCGCGGGTCACGGCCGTGGCCTACTCGCAGTGCAGGATTCGAAACTTCGGATGCGCTACGCCCAGCGCGCCGCTCGCGGAGGTCTGACCGTGCGGCAGATCGAGCGTTTGGCTTCTCGTCGCTCTCGCGGGATCGGCGCCCCCGCCGAAATCCACGTGGACGCTAACATCCGCGCTGCGCTGGAGGAATTGCAGCGTCACCTCGGGACGAAAGCCTTATTGCGACAGAAGACCAAGATTCGTCCTGGCCAACTCATCCTCGAGTACTATGATGACGCGCAGCTGATGGGGCTTTACGATCGGCTGATGAAATAGACCCGACGATCGGACGCGCTTCAAGCTCTCGGATTCTCGTGGTGTCCGTTCGTTCAGTGACCTGATTCGACAACTCAGATTTCATCGCGCTTTAACTTATCCCCGAACACCGCTAGAGTAGCGGAGTCGGCTGGGGGTTGTCATGGCTTGGAAGTGGCCTGGAGCATCGAAAAACGGCAACGCCGAAGAGTGGACGGGTTTTATTGACCAAGGTGTTACCCTGGAGGGCACGCTTCAACTCAAAGGCACTTTTCGCATCGACGGAAACGTTAGAGGGAACATTATTTCCGAGCAGACAGTCGTTCTCGGCGAACGCGCGAGAGTCGAAGGACAAATTGAGGGAAATCGCGTTGTGATCGCCGGCCGATTTGACGGTGTTATCTTTGCCAAAGGCCGCGTGGAGATTGAGGCCAAGGGCGTTGTTACAGGTGAAGTGCACTCCCCGTGCATGGTCATCGATCCAGGCGGAATTTTCGACGGCCGCTGCCATATGCTCGCGTCTTCCGACGCTTCTGCCGGCGTAACCATCCCCATTCGAGCAGTTGGTTCTGCCTAGAAGTTCCTCGCGAACAATTTCCCAACCTCACCTGCCGCCAGATCAGGAACGTGGGTTCCAGCAGCGGCTCAAGGCACCGGAGTTGACAGGCCCCGCACACGCGATTATCTTTCGTTGAGAGTTTTGTCTAGAGGCCGAGACTTCTCATGAAAATTCTGGTGATCGGCGGTGGCGGCCGCGAACACGCGCTGGTGTGGAAACTCGCGCAGAGTCCACATGTAGAAAAAATATGGTGCACGCCCGGGAACGGCGGTATTTCGTCGGAAGCCGAATGTATCACCGCCGATGTGGGCGACGTTGACAAGCTCGTGGCTTTGGCCGGCAACCTGAAGCCTGACCTGACCATCGTGGGCCCCGAATTACCTCTCGTCAACGGAATCGGCGATGCGTTTGCCCAGCGCAGATGGGCGATCGTTGCTCCTTCGCGACACGCTGCGCAGCTCGAGGGCAGCAAGATCTTCGCGAAAGAGTTTCTGCGGCGGCACAACATCGCCACCGCCAATATGTATGGCGCGTACGATTCACTCAAATCCGCTTTAGCTGCCCTCGACAGCGTGAGCTGGCCGCTGGTAATCAAGGCCGACGGGCTGTGCGCAGGCAAGGGTGTTTTTCTCGCGCCGGACCGCGACTCGGCCAGCGAGTTCCTCGAGCGCGCAATGGGCCAGAACGAATTTGGGCCGGGCGGCCGCCGAATCCTCCTGGAAGAGGCGCTGGTGGGCGAGGAACTTTCCTTCATCATCCTTACCGACGGCCAGCGCTACGCGCCGCTCGCGGCAACCCGCGACCATAAACGAGCTTTTGATGGCAACCAGGGACCAAACACGGGCGGTATGGGCGCCTACTCGAGCGACGAATTGCTCTCACCTGCGACCCGCGAGGTCATTCTGCGCCATGTCGTCCAGCCGACAATCCGTGGGCTAGGCGCCGACGACATCTATTACCAGGGATTTCTCTATTTCGGCCTGATGCTGACTGCGTCCGGACCTAAAGTGCTCGAATTCAACTGCAGACTCGGCGATCCTGAAGCCCAGGCGATCATTGCCCGAATGGATTTCGATCTTGCCGAGGTGCTTGCGGACGCTGCCTCTGGCCATCTAGATCCGTCCAGGCTTCAATGGAAGCCCGGGGCGAGCGTCTGTGTCGTAGCAGCATCAGGCGGTTACCCTGGAAAATTTGAGACCAATAAAACCATCACCGGGCTAACCGATGTCGACGCACATATCGGTGTTAAAGTGCTGCACGCAGGCACAGTGCGTATTGGCGACTCTGTCGTCACGAGTGGGGGCCGCGTGCTCGGTGTGACTGCGGCAGCTCCTTCCATCGAAGCGGCGCTAGAAAAGGTATACCGTGCGATCGGCAAAATCCATTTTGATGGCATGCACTTCCGCAAGGACATCGCTGCGCTCGCGAACCGCGTGAGCGCAGCCGGAGATTGAGGGCTCCTACACAGCCGCCGCCCAAAGCAGGTTGCGGCGTTATCCCTGAGGTCGCTTCCGCAGTGTCGGCGCGTCCGGCGGTCGATCCTTATCATCTTTTTTCGTCTTATCGACCGGCTCCTCCGGTGGAACAATCCAATCAAGCCCATGCTCATCTTCCATCTTCCCGAGCATGAACGAAGCCTTGCCGGCAATCAGCGGCAACAGCGCGCGCATAAAGTCGGCAGCATCCATCGTCGCGGCCTTCTGCGCCTGGCCTCGATCGATCGCTTCGAGCACTTTCCCAAATCGCTGGTCGCCGTTTCGAAGTTGCGCGACCCGCGGATCATTGCCTTGAATCATCTCCATCACCGTCGGACTCTTGACATCCGTCGGGTATCGCGCCTCCACAATTGTGCGCGGAGCATGTTTCTCCGGCGGATAAATCTGCGTGAATCGCGGACGCAGTATGCGCGTCTGCCAATATTCCGCGCGAGCCCCCACTTGCTGCTGCTGAACCCGATACTCGACGGTCCAGACTTCAGGGCCGTAGTGGTTCGGCGCAAACCCGATGACGACAATTTCAAACAGGGGCTCGTCGCCGGCGACCTCGATCTTGTGATGAAGCTGGTTCGTCAACGGCCGCAAAGTTTCCAGGAAACTTACTCCTATAGTTTCCAGGTCTGGCGCCGCTTCGGTCGGATCGCCGCGATAACGCGGGTCCCGCGGCCCAATCCTCTGATAGTCCTTATCCAAGCGGATCGGTTTCGGATCGGCGGGTTGCTGCCATTCGGATGCGCCCAGAAGTATGCCAATGTGCGGTCCATCCAATTGCATGACGCGCGGCGGCACAGACCCTGACTCCACCGGGTGGTCGATCGCGGCAAAAACGATCACGTCATCCTTCGTAACGTGAACGATGACCCGCCCGCCGGCAAGGTTGGCGACGATCTCGCCTTCGCTTTCCCGCGATTGAGCTGAGGCTTGGTAGCAGACCAGTCCATACGCGAGGACGAACAGCCAAACCCCAGCGAGGCGTCGAAGTCTCGAATTGTATTTCCAGTCCATGGGACCTCTATGGTACGGCCAACGAGGTGACCTGGATGCACAAAGAATCATGGTGCTGGCGACACCGAAGCCGCAACGGATTTCGCCTGCGCCAGCAGCTTGTCCAGCGCTGCTCGATCCAAATAGTTTCCATCCCGAATCACGCCCGCGATCCTTTGCGTGTTGGCAATATTTTCCAGTGGGCTTCCATCGAGCAGCACTAAATCGGCCCGTTTGCCCGTCTCGACCGTGCCGAGATCGCTTTCACGGCCCAAGAACCGTGCGGCACCGCGGGTGGCTGCTCCTACAGCCTCGGCGGGGGTGAACCCGGCGCGCACCAACTCGGCAAGCTCCCTGTGTAGACTTTCTCCCGGAAAGACAAATGGATCGAGTGAATCCGAACCAACCAGCAGCGATATTCCAGCTTGGTGCAATTCACCGGTTAGTCGCCAGTCATTGGCCGCTTGCCGTGCCAGCCACGCCGCGCGCTCTTTCATCTGTGCATCGTGTAGCGAGTCGCGCCAATGCTGCGCCAGAGACGCAGGCACGAACCCCAGTTGCGGGTCGTTGACACTCCACTCCTCTGGATGGGCGGTGATATCCAAGGAGGCGAGCGTAGGTGTCACCCAAGTTCCGTTTCGCTTCAAAGTTTGAAATAGCGCGGCCGCTTTATCCTTGTCGTAGGTCGCGTCGGCTTCGTGCGCGATCTTCTCCCATGCTATGGAATCGCCCTTTTCCTCTGCGGCCACCAGTGGGGTGCGCAAATCGTCCTCCTTTGAAGAAAACGACAGCGAGAACGCGCTGTAAAGGAGGTGCTCAATGCTACGGATTCCGGCGTCGGAGGCCTCGATCGCGCCTACCTGAAACGGCAAGTGCCCGACGAAAGGAATACCTTGCTTCTTCGCTTCGTCCGCGACCGCAAAAAAGACTTCCTTGGAGGGGACGGAAATAATCTTGATGAAGTCGGCGCCTTTCCGTTTCAGATCACGCACCGCGGAACGCGCCTCGTCGGCATTGGCAACCGGATATTGTTCCGCGGTCTTCTTCCCGCTGCCCACCAGGAAAGGTCCGGACGCCACAATGTGAGGTCCCATCAGCGCACCACTCTCGACATCCCGCTTCCAGGCAAGAAGCGTGTCCAGATCACCTCCCATGTCGCGCACGCCGGTTACACCGCTGGCAATCAGCAGAGGCAGCAGAACTTTCTTGCTCCAGGTGGGATCAGCGTTCAGACCAGCGATGTGGACGTGCATGTCCCAAAGACCCGGAATGAGAAATTTCGCGTGCCCATCGACAATCACTGCATCCTTCGGAGCCCGGATGCGCGCGGCAGCCCCGACAGCCGTGATGCGCCCTTTATCAATGACGACCGTCTGATCGAGGCGTGGGTTTGGTGAAGTCGCGTCGATTACCGTCACGTGGACGAGAACCAACGGAGTGGGCACCGCCGCACCAACGGTCCATGTCCCGCATGGCACCAACAAAATGATCGACAAGAATCCTCGAAGCAGTCTCATGGCAAACTCCACCGCATTCCTCGAATCACAAAAATAGCCTGCCCGTTCGTACAGTTAAACGCAAGGAATCACGCCACAAACTCGCCTTTGACCCCCTCCGCAATCCACGCTGAAATAGACGTTACGTCATTCATTTGGATATGCGCCGGAGGCATTTCATGGCCACCAAAATTCTAGGCATCGAGGGTCTGAACCAAAGCCAAATCGACTTCGAACTCCAGCGCGGCGCGAAGTTCGTGCTCTTTCAATACTGCATTTCCATAGTCGTGCTCACCTTCAAGCGCCCCTCCGACATTTATTTCATCCGTGCCGGCGAAAGCGCGGCCGTCAAAAGCCTTCCCTTCACGCTCATTTCGGTCGTCGCTGGTTGGTGGGGCATTCCTTGGGGGCCGATCTACACGTTGCAATCCGTCTACAACAATCTTCAAGGCGGCAAAGATGTGACCCCGCAGGTTCGCAACACGATGCGTGCACCAGCGCCTGCGTCCGCGCCAAGCCTGGCACAACGTCAACCGGCTTCCTAACCGCCCGACGCCTGTATCAACCACTGTTCCGATTTCCCGTCCACGCCCCCTTACAGTAAAATGGTGGCGGCACCACTGTGGATGGGTGAAACAATCATGGGCTTGCGCAAGCCGAAGAGCATCAAGCACAACGGAAAGCAACTATCGGACATTCTCGAGTCCCACGAGCGTTTCTTTCGCGGACATGACGGTGGAGTGCGCGCGGATTTGACCGGAGCCGATCTTTCCCGCGCCGATCTCAGCGGCGCGAACCTCAGTGGCGCCATTCTGCGCAACGCGAATCTCTCCGAAAGCGACTTGCGAAAAACCAAGCTCCCAGGGGCCGACCTTTCCGGCGCCAACCTGCACAAAGCCGATCTGCGCAGCTCGGATCTCACCGAAGCAATTCTCCCCGGCGCAGACCTGAGCGAAGCCCAAGCCAGCGGAATCGAATTCTTCCGTTGCGATCTCTCCAACGTCAACTTTCAGGGCGCGCAGCTCCGCAACGTCAATCTCCGTCTCGCCAACGTGAACGGCGCGAAATTCAGCGGTGCCGACATGGGAGTCGCCATTTTGCGCGAGACCGATTTGCAGGGCGCAGATCTCTCTGGCGTGGATCTCTCGACAACGCTTCTGCCCAAGGGATTTGTCGCTCCACAAGCGAAGCAAAAGACGGCGTAAGCATTCACACGGGATTCATATAAGTTGAATCCCAAGCACATCTTGATGATGTCACCATAGGAATCGTCGGCGGTGCGTGATAGCCTCTCGCCGAAGAGTGGTCCCCTCCCAAGAAATACAGTGGCTACCACCACCACACAACTCGACAGTTCCACCATTCGCGACCGCGTCCTCGAAGCAGTGCGTGCAATGCTGACAGAATTGGGCAGCCAGGGCGCGTTGCCGATGCTCACCGCCGCCTCCCTTCTCGATCGCGACCTTGGTCTCGGCAGCCTGGAACGCGTGGAGCTCCTCGCCCGCCTCGAAACGGAATTTGGCGTGCGCCTTCCCGACAGCGTCGCAGCGGAAGCCAACACCCCCGAAGATTTAGCTCACGCGATTGTCAGCGCCCCGGGCGCGGATTCGGCCGAGGATGAAGCGCCCTCTGCGTTGCGCGCTTCCGTCACCGCACAAAAGCTGCTCCACGACGCACCACAAGCCGGCGTTTTTGCCGCCGAAACACTTCTCGACGTGCTGCGTTACCGCGCCAAGCACGATGCCGAACGCGCCCATTTGCTCATCACCGAAGAAGACGCGGGCGGAGCGGAGCGCAGTCTAACTTTAACGTTTGGCGAACTCTACGCCGCCGGCCAACGTTGCGCAGCGGAACTCGCGCGGCGCGGCGTGCCCGTGGGCGGCCGCGTCTCTCTGATGCTGCCCACTTCGCGCGCTTTCTTCGTTTGCTACGCGGGCATTCTTCTCGCCGGCGCCATTCCAGTGCCCATTTATCCGCCATTTCGCGCCGATCGCATCGAAGAATACGCCGCGCGCCAATCCGCCATTCTCAACAACGCAGAAGTCTGCCTTCTACTGACTTTCCGCCGCGCCGAAGGCGTCGCACATTTGCTGGAGCCGCGCGTCCGTTCACTCACGGCCGTCGTCGACGCGGAAAGACTTCTCGACGCTGCCGACAAAGCCCCGCCACCAGCTCCCGGCGCACTCCCCGCGCATCTGACCGGCAGCCGAGCCCGCCGCTCCACCGACATAGCGCTCCTGCAATATACTTCGGGCTCCACCGGCGATCCGAAAGGTGTAGTCCTCACCCACGCAAATTTGCTCGCCAACATGCGCGCCATCGGCACCGCAGTGAACATGGGCCCAGGCGACGTTGGTATCAGCTGGCTGCCGCTCTATCACGACATGGGACTGATCGGTGCGTGGCTGACCCTGCTGCTCTTCGGCATGCCGCTAGCCGTGATGTCGCCGCTAGCGTTTCTCACCCGCCCCGAACGTTGGCTATGGGCCTTTCACAAACATCGCGGCACCATCGCCGCGGCGCCGAACTTCGCCTACGAACTCTGCGTCCGAAAAATTGCCGACAAAGACATCGAAGGGCTCGACCTGAGTTCCTGGCGCGTCGCCATGAACGGCGCCGAACCCGTCAATCCCGAAACCATGGAGCGCTTCACCGCCCGTTTCGCTCGCTATGGTTTTCGCAACGAATCCCATCTCCCGGTTTACGGCCTCGCCGAATCTTCTCTCGCCGTGACCGTACCGCCTCCGAATCGCGCACCACGGATCGATCGGGTCGAGCGTGAAACCTTCGCCACCAATGGCCGCGCCGCGCCCGCCTTGTCGCCGCAAATCAGCACTATTTCGTTCGTTTCTTCCGGCACCGCGTTGCCGGAACACGAAGTTCGCATCGTGGACCAGCAAGGCAACGAAGTTCCCGACCGCACCGAAGGTTTCCTGTGGTTCCGCGGGCCGTCCGCAACCACCGGCTACTACCACAATGAGTCCGCCACCAAAAATTTGCTCCCTTTTGGCCCACCTGCGAGGCCGGGAGAATTCGCCTGGGTCGACTCCGGCGATCGCGCCTACCGCGCCGACAACGAAATCTACGTCACCGGCCGTCTGAAAGACATCATCATCAAGGGCGGCCGCAATTTGTATCCGCACGAAATCGAAGAGTTAACCGCCCGCGTCGATGGCATTCGCAAAGGCTGTATCGTGGCCTTCGGCCTGAAGGATGAAGGCTCCGGCACCGAAAAACTCGTGGTCGTCGCGGAAGTCCGCGAACGCGACGCGCGCAAACTCGCCACCATGTCCGCCGCGGTTACCGATCAAATTATGCGCGGCCTGGGCTTGCCCCCCGATCGCGTGGAACTGATTCCGCCCGGAAGCATCCCGAAAACCTCCAGCGGCAAATTGCGGCGTGAAGAAACCAAACAACTCTTCCTCAAGGGTTCGCTATCCGCCGGGCGTGCCCCTGCTTGGTTGCAAATCGTCCGCCTGGGAGCCTCGGGCGCCATGCGCGGCTTTGCTCGCGCAATCGCATCGTCCGTGAACCGCGCTCTGGAGATCCTCTACGGTCTCTATTTCGGCGTGATCTTTCTTCTATGGATCGTGCCTACTTGCGCCGTCGTGCGGCTCATTTCAGATCATCGCGCCGCCGGAAGATTCACTTCTTCCGCTTTGAAAGTGTTGTTCCCGCTGGTGGGCCTGCGGCTGCGCGTAGTCGGCAAGGAACACATGGATACGCCAGGAGCGAAAATTTACGCCGCGAATCACACCAGCTATTTCGACGTTCTGCCCCTGATGCTCGGCCTCGGTGTTTCCTATCGCTTTGTCGCCAAAATGGAAGTTCGCCGCATGCCCTTCATCGGTACATTCCTCAAGCAGATGGGCCATCTCTCGTTCAATCGCACCGATCCGACTTCGCGTCTTCGGCAAGCGCAGCAAATGGAAGAACTTCTTCGTAACGGCGAGTCCGTATTCGTCTTTCCCGAAGGCACCTTCACCTCCGACGACGGCGTTCGCCCATTCCAGCTGGGGGCCTTCAAAGCCGCGGTCGCCGCAGGCGTCCCCATCGTTCCAGTCTCCTTGGCCGGAACCCGTAAATTCCTGCGCGAAGGCACCTACATCCCGCGCCCAACCAGTGTGACTATCACGCTGTCTCCTCCGATTTACCCCCACGCGGCTGTCGCCTCGCCAACTTCCACAGAATCCGCAAGCTGGCACGACCTCATCCGCCTCCGCGACCAAACCCGCGAGGCCATCGGCCGCCACGCCGGCGAGCCCATCCTATAGCGCCGCTAGAGCTACGGTGACGCAGACTCTGTACGGGCGCAGCACGCTGCGCCCCAGCTTGCCCGGGCGAACCCGCGAAGCCACCCAGTTCCGATTTTCCGCAGAATTTCGTGGCTGACTAAAATTTCGACGCCGATTTTGTAGGTTCACAGCATTGCTTTACGCTAGGGTGCGCCCCAATCGCCCAGGCCAAAGCTTCGCAAACGAAAGTTTACCTTGACATTTTATTACTTTAGGGTTACTCTTCATCCATTGAGTCGTGCGTCCGGCCCCGTCTAACAAAATCCCGCGAGATCGACAGTTCCAATTTGGGAATTGGCGGCAGCCAACGCTCTGTCCAAAGCGCATTGCATCCCTCATGCCTGCCTATATTAACTTATGCAGAATCAACACTTGCAAAAGTAGCACAAAACAAACGACTTTAAGTACCTCCAGAATCAACACTTACGCGGAAAGGGGAGGGGGATTTGCCTCCCACGATAATCCCCTAATAGATTTGCTAGCGTCGGTTTGTCCTGAGCCTCGAAAAGGCATCCTGCCGGGTCCCGTCCCGCCGCCCACCTCGATCCTACGGCGGCTAGCCCCCTAGGCCCATTCCCAGCCACCAACGGTAGGAGGTCGCATCCGCAGCCAAATCCGTCAACGCTGCACGTTGTAGATCACCGTAATGTACGTATCCACCTGTACCTGCCGCCCGTTCAGCAGCGTCGGCGTATACCTCCACTGCCGCACCGCCTCCAGCGCCGACTGATAGAACAGCGGATCTCCCGCCACCGCCTCCAGCGACTGGATTGACCCGTCTGTCGCAATGATCGCCCGCAACTCCACACGCCCGGAGCGCCCGATCTGCCTCGCCAACGGAGGATACGCCGGCTCAACCCGATGTGTAAGCATTGCCGCACTAATGTGGGTAACGCGTAGGATATGAGTTCCGTCCCCACCAGGCGGCGGTGGCGGAGGTGCGGTCACGCTTCTGGAATTCGATGGTGCCTCCGTCGCGCCGGGAATCTCGATGCCGTCGAATCGCGGCGCCCCCTGCCCGTCGTTAGGCGGCGGATCATGGCGCACGATGCTTTGAGAAATCTTCCAACCAGGACAAAACCTGCAGCTATTTTTCGGACGAGCATCCGCAGTTCGCGGATCCGCGACCGGTCTCGGCGCGGGACGCGAATAGTACGGCGGCAGCGGCGTCACATTCGCCAGCGCAATCCTCGCCGGCTTCCCGAACAACGGCACCAGCACGATGGCCGCGACAACTACGCTCTGCAGCGCCACTGACAAAACCAGCGCCAGCCGCCTCACCGTCCGTTGCCGCTTCTGTTGCTCCGGGTCGCCTTCCACAAGGCACCCTTTCAATACGCCCAAATCGCCGCCGGAAACGTGGCCCGATGGACCCGATGGATGAGTCATCACACACCTCCACACAAGAGTGCTGCGAACAAATGGAAAGTTTTGCGGCGCCGGAATCCTGTCGATTTCTACAGGAGATCGGCGCCGCTCTCCAAATCGAATAAGCGCCATTGAAGTCCGGATTCCGCGCCGCTTGAAGTTCGGTAGGTCGCGCGAATCTGGCAGGTTTTTCCAGACGGTAAAGCTGCAAATTGCGACAGTAATTCGCAGCGCTCCGGCTGCTTGCCCGATAAATCGATTCTGAGCCCACCAGGGCTCACGCGAACCGCGGAGATCTCCGGGCCGCGAGGAATCCGCCAGTCGAACCCTCGCGACGTCACCGGGACATGAAAATCGCCGTTTGTGAGAGATCCGGTCTGTTGCGAGATG
>Ga0137403_10003742_pt1 | contig 18171 bp, 18 predicted proteins | sample CZOMad2_1_16fung_FD_122057 | JGI IMG/M metagenome (GOLD analysis project Ga0137403, IMG submission 122057) | Vadose zone soil fungal communities from Angelo Coast Range Reserve, California, USA - CZOMad2_1_16fungal (Hybrid Assembly) | ecosystem: Environmental > Terrestrial > Soil > Vadose zone...
CTCTCGACCGACGAGGTGAAGCTGAAGGTCATCCATAGCTCGGTCGGCATGATCACCGAGAGCGACGTGATGCTCGCCTCGGCGTCCAACGCGATCGTGCTCGGGTTCAACGTGAAGGCGGAGCCCAAGGCGACGGCCCAGGCGCAAGCGAATGGCGTCGACCTCCGGAACTACAACGTCATCTACGAGGCGATCAACGATCTCAAGGCCGCGCTCGCCGGGATGCTCGCGCCCGAGATTCGCGAGACGGCGCTGGGCAAGGCCCAGGTCCGCCAGATCTTCGTCATCTCCAAGCTCGGGCCCATCTGCGGGTCGTACGTCTCGGAGGGCAAGATCGTGCGCAACGCCAAGGTGCGGGTGCGCCGCGGCGACGAGATCGTCGGCCAGGGCACCGTCGGCTCGCTGAAGCGGTTCAAGGACGACGTCCGCGAGGTTCTCGCCGGGCTCGACTGCGGCATCGGCGTGGACGGCGTCAACGGCGTTCAGCCCGGGGACATCCTCGAGGTCTTCACGAGCGAGGAAGTGGCGCGGACGCTCTAGCGGAGAGGCGCGCCGGAGGGAGCCGTGTCGGCAGCGCGCGTCGCGCTCGGACTCGTCGAGCTGCACCTACCGGACGTCGCGTCCCTCAAGGAAAAGCGCCACGCCCTGAAAGGTCTCAAGGAAAAGGTGCGGGCGCGGTTCGAGGTGTCCGTGGCCGAGGTCGACCACCAAGACCTCTGGCAGCGCGCCACGCTCGCGGTCGCCTACGTCTCCGCCGACGCACGACACGCCAACGAGGTGATCGCCAAGGCGATGGATTTCATCGAAGACCACGTCGAGGGGCGAGTGCTCGACACCTCCGTGGAGATTCTCTAATGCAAGGCAAGCGACTGGACCGGGTGAATCAGCTCGTCAAGGAGGAGATCTCGACCCTCCTGCAGCGCGAGCTCAAGGACCCGCGGCTGGGATTCGTATCGGTGACCGAGGTCGAGACTTCACGAGACCTGAGAACCGCCAAGGTCTTCGTGTCGGTCCTCGGTGACGAAGCGCAGTGGACGGGATCGCTGGCGGCCCTCGTCAGCGCCCGCGGCTTCATCCGCAACTGGCTCCGGCAGCATCTCGAACTGCGGGTCACGCCCGAGCTCGACTTCCGGCCCGACCGGTCGATGGAGCACGCGGCGCGCATCCAGGCGCTGCTTCGCCAGGTGGGCGAAGCCGGGCGGTGAGCGCGCCGATCGAGCACACGAGCCCGGTGCCCTCCGCCGCGGTGCTGGAACCGTTCGGCCGAGGCGGCCGCGCGCTCATGCTGGGCCACGTCCATCCGGACGCCGACGTCCTGGGCACCTTGCTCGGCCTGGGGCTCGCGCTCGAGGCGCGGGACTGGAGCGTGGTGTACGGCGGTCCGCATCCAGCCCCCGCGCTGCTCGGCTTCCTGCCCGGAATCGATCGCTACCGCCGGCTCGAGAGCCTCGAGGGGCGCTTCGACGTCGTCGTGCTGACCGACTGCCCGAACCCGCAGCGTACCGAGGGGCTGATCGACCAGGCCAAGCGCGCCGGCAAGGTCGTCGTGAACATCGATCATCATCCTGACAACCGGCGGTACGGGCACGTGAACTGGGTCGACGCGACGGCCGCCGCGACCGGCGAAATGGTCTACGAGCTCCTCACGGCGCTCCGCGCGACCTTGACCCCCGCCATCGCCACGAACCTCTTCACGGCGATCCATACCGACACGGGGTCGTTCCGCTACTCGAACGTGACGACCCGTACGTTCACCATCGCCGCGGCGCTCGTCGCCGCCGGCGCGCGTCCGGAGCTCGTGTCCCAGTCGCTGTACGAGCAGCGCGCGCCCGACGCGCTCCACTGGCTCGGCGAGGCCCTCGCCCGGATCGAGGTGAGCGAGGACGGCCGGATGGGCTGGTTGGCACTGCCGGCCGACGCCGTGCCGGAGCGGATCGTCGAGTCCGAGGAGCTCGTGAACTACCCGCGCTCCGTCGCGTCGGTTCGCGTCGCCTGCCTTCTCCGCGAGCTGGACGGCACGGTCAAGGTGAGCTTGCGCGGCAAGGGCGATGTCGACGTTCAGCAGATCGCCGCGCAGTTCGGCGGCGGCGGTCACGTCAATGCGGCAGGCTGTACGGTCCCCGGGCCGTTGCCCGAGGCGACGCGGGTCGTGCTCGCCGCGGTCCGGCGAGCCGTGGATGGAACGGGACGCTCGTGAGCTGGGAGTCGACGCGCTCGGGCATCCTGGTGGTCGACAAAGGACGCGGCGCGACCTCGTTCGACGTCGTCGCCCTCGCGCGCCGACGTCTGGGCGTGCGCCGGATCGGCCACGCCGGCACGCTCGATCCGGACGCGACCGGGGTGCTCCCGATCCTCATCGGCGAGGCGACCAAGCTCACGCCCTACCTCGTCGACCAGGACAAGGAGTACCTCGCGACGGTACGCTTCGGCGTGACGACCGATACGCACGACGTGAGCGGACGCGTCCTGGCGGAAGCTCCGGTCGACGATCTGAGCCCGGCCCGGCTCGAGGACGCGTGTCGCGCGTTCGTCGGGCGGATCAAGCAGGTCCCTCCGATGTATTCCGCGGTCCACCACCAGGGGCGGCGACTCTACGAGCTCGCCCGGGCCGGCATCGAGGTCGAGCGTGCGCCGCGTGAGGTCGTCGTCCGCTCGATCCTGATCGAGAAGATCGACGGCCCGCGCGCCGCTCTCCGCGTCGTCTGCGGCAAGGGCACCTACCTAAGAGTCCTCGCCGCCGACCTCGGCGCCGCGCTTGGCTGCGGTGGAGCGGTCGAGAGTCTTGTCCGATGTCGCGTCGGCCCCTTCGACTTGCGCGACGCACTGTCGTGGCCGGAGCTGACGGAGGGGCGCTCGGAAGCGCCCGGGGGGCGCTCGGAAGCGCCCGGGGGGCGCTCGGAAGCGCCCGCGGGGCGCTCGGAAGCGCCCGCGGGTGGACAGGCACTCTGGTCCAGAGTGCGGCCCGTCGAGGCGGCGCTGGTTGGATGGCCCGTCGTGCGCCTGGACGGGCCGGGCGCGATGACGTTCGGCCACGGGCAGCCGGCCGACGTGATCCCGGCCGCGGCGGCGACCGAGGGCTTCGTGCGGGTCCACGACATCGCCGGTCCGATGATCGGTGTCGGTGAGCTGACGGCGGGCGGGAGCAAGGTCAGACCCATCCGCATCCTGCATGCAGATCGTCCGCGGACTCGAAGCCTTCCCGCCTGACGCGGAGCCGAGCGCCGTTGCGCTCGGCGCCTTCGACGGCATTCACCTCGGCCATCGCGCCATCCTGGGGACGGCTGTGACCCTGGCGCGCCGGGGCGAGCTACGAGCGCTCGCGTGCACCTTCGACCGGCATCCGATGGAAGTGCTCCAGCCGGACCGCGCGCCCCTTCCGATCACGACGCTCGACGAACGGCTCGAGCTGATCGCGGCGACCGGAATCGACACGACCGTGGTGATCCCGTTCACCCCGGCCGTCGCGGGGATCGAGGCGAAAGCCTTCGTGCAGGACGTCCTCATCGGCACGCTCAAGGCTCGGGAGATCGTCGTCGGGTTCAATCACCGATTCGGTCGAGGCGCCCGCGGCGACGCCGGGCTGCTCGAGACGCTGGCCGGTCCGCTCGGGTTTCGCGCCCACCTGGTCCAGGCGCTCATGGTCGACGGTGTCGCGGTCTCGTCGTCCGAGATCCGCGGGGCGCTCCAGCGGGGAGACCTTCCGGCCGCCGCACGCCTTCTGGATCGCCCCTATTCGATCCAAGGTGAGGTGGTTCGTGGAGCCGGACGCGGCCGAACCCTCGGCTTTCCGACTGCCAACGTCAAGACGGACCGGCCCCTGGGCCTTCCGGTGGGGGTCTACGTGTGCCGGCTCACGGTCGCGACGCGCCAGCACCAGGCTGTCGTCAACGTAGGCTTCAGGCCGACGTTCGGGGAGACCGAGCTGGCCGTGGAGGCTCATGTCCTCGATTTCACGGGGGATCTCTATGACCAACGGGTAACGTTGACTTTCCTGAGCCGCCTTCGTGAGGAGCGGAAGTTTCCGAACGTCGACGCGCTGCGGCAACAGATCGAGCTCGACGTCGCCGCGGCCCGCGCCGCCTCCTGAGTCGTCAGCTTTACTTCAGTAGGTCGCCGTGGTACCCTCCCGCCGTATCTCCTGACAAAAAAAGGGCTTTTGGAACCCGCCCTGGCGTGGGAGCAACAGCTCCCTGGGGTGTGGCGATTAGGGGACTTCGATGCCGCTTGCCGTCGAACGGAAGAAGAGTCTGATCGAGCAGTTCCGCACCCACGAGGGCGATACAGGCTCGCCCGAAGTGCAGATCGCGCTGCTCACCGAGCGGATCAATAGCCTGACGGATCACTTCAAGCAGCACAGCAAGGATCATCACTCGCGGCGCGGGTTGCTGATGTTGATCGGCAAGCGTCGCGGCCTTCTCGAGTACCTCCGGGCCCGGGCGCCGGAGCGATATCGCGTCATCATAGACAAGCTCGGCATTCGCCGTTGACGGCGGCGCTACTTCTCACTGATCGGTCCTCGGACGGAATGAATCCGGGGGCCCCCGAGCGGGCTGCTTCAGCGCCCGCTCCACACGGCGATCGCCGGATTCCGGCCGATACGCGAGGACAATTCTTCGTATGACCCACACTGTAGAAATCGAAAGCAACGGATCGCGAATGACCATCGAGACCGGCAAGGTAGCCAAACAGGCCGACGGAGCCGTCGTCGTGCGGTACGGGGGCTCGATGGTGCTGGCGACCTGCGTCGCCGCCAAAGGCGCCAAGGAAGCCCAGGACTTCTTCCCGCTGACCGTTGAGTATCGCGAGCGAGCGTACGCCGGTGGGCGGATTCCCGGCGGCTATTTCAAGCGGGAAGGCGCGCCCGTGAAGAAAGAGACGCTGACGGCACGGCTGATCGATCGACCGATCCGGCCGCTCTTTCCCGAGGGCTTCCGCAACGAAGTGCAGGTGATCTGCCTGACCATCTCGGGCGACCAGGAAAACGATCCGGACATTCTCGCCATGAACGGCGCTTCCGCTGCGCTCTGCCTGTCGGGGATCCCATTCGACGGCCCCGTTGGCGCCGTCCGGGTCGGGCTGGTCGAGGGCAAGCTGATCGCGAATCCCACGACGGCGCAAAAGAAGACGTCGAGCCTGGAGCTCGTCATCGCGGCCACCGAGGACGCGGTGCTGATGGTCGAGGCCGGCGCCAGCGAGATCTCCGAAGAGGCGATGCTCGAAGCGATCGCCTTCGGCCACGCCGAGTGCAAGAAGCTCGCGCGCGCCCAGCGGGATCTGGTACAGCGTGCCGGCAAGCCCCGCTGGACGGTCGACACGGCGCCACGCGACGCTGAGCTGAAGGCGCGGGTCGAGAGCCTGGCCGCGAGCAAGCTCGCCACGGCCCTCGCCACGCATGAAAAGCAAGGACGCGCGGAAGCGGTCGGCCGCGTGTTCGACGAGGTGGTCCAGAGCCTCGGCGTGGACGAGACCAAGAAGGCCGCGGTTCGCGAAGCCTTCGAGGCGGTCGAGAAAAGCGAGGTGCGGCGGCTCATCGTCGAGCGCGGCATCCGCGTGGACGGCCGCAAGGCCAACGAGATCCGCCCGATCTCGATCGACATGGCCTATCTGCCGCGGGCGCATGGCTCGAGCGTGTTCACACGCGGCGAGACGCAGGCGCTCGTCTCCGCCACGCTCGGCACGAAATCCGACGAGCAGAAGATCGAGTCCATCGAGGGCGACTTCTACCGTCACTTCTTGCTGCACTACAACTTCCCCTCGTTCTCGGTCGGCGAGGTCCGCCGCTTCGGCTCGCCCTCGCGGCGCGACATCGGTCACGGGGCGCTCGCCGAGCGGGCGGTGGAGGCGGTGCTTCCGCCGAAGGAAGAGTTCCCGTATACGATCCGGATCGTCTCCGACATCCTGGAGTCGAACGGCTCCTCGTCGATGGCGTCCGTCTGCGGCGCCTCCCTGGCCTTGATGGACGCCGGCGTGCCCTTGAAATCGCACGTGGCCGGCGTCGCCATGGGCCTCGTGAAAGAGGGCGAGAAGGTCGGGATCCTGACCGACATCAACGGCGCCGAGGACCACTACGGCGACATGGACTTCAAGGTCGCCGGCACCGAGAAGGGTGTCACCGCGCTCCAGATGGACATCAAGATCGCGGGTGTGTCGATCGACATCATGCGGGCGGCCCTGCATCAGGCGCGCGAGGCGCGCATGATCGTGCTTGGCAAGATGCGCGAGGCCATCGAGAAGCCGCGCGCGGAGCTCTCGCCCTACGCGCCGCGCTTCGTCACGATCAAGATCCGACCCGAGAAGATCCGCGAGATCATCGGCCCAGGCGGCAAGATCATCCGCGGCATCCAGGAGCAGACCGGCACGAAGATCGACGTCGAGGACGACGGCCGGGTCACCGTGTTCTCGCCCGACAGCGCCTCGGTGCAGAAGGCCCTGGGCATCATCCAGGACATCTGCCGCGAGGTCGAGCTCGACCGCATCTATCTCGGCAAGGTCAAGAAGATCGTCGAGTTCGGCGCGTTCGTCGAGGTCATCCCGAATACCGAAGGCCTCTTGCACATCTCACAGATCGCCGAGTCGCGCATCCGCACAGTGCAGGACGTGCTGACCGAAGGCGACGAAGTGCTCGTGAAGGTGATCGAGATCGACGGCAATGGGAAGATGAGACTGAGCCGCAAGATGGCCCTGCGGGATCAGCCGGCCCTCGCCGACAAGGAAAAGCTGAAGAACCCGATGGCGGCCAACCCGCCGCGGGCCGAAAGGTGAGCGCGTGACGGAAGGCTACCTGAAAGGCTTCCTGCCCAACGGCATCCGGGTCGTGACGGAGCGCATGGAGCACGTGCGTTCGGTCGCCGTCGGCGTCTGGGTCGAGACCGGCTCGCGTCACGAGTCCGAGAACCGCGGCGGGATGTCCCATCTGATCGAGCACCTGGTGTTCAAGGGGACCGCCACGCGGAGCGCCGAGGCGATCGCCCGCACCATGGACTCGGTCGGCGGCCAGATGGACGCCTTCACCACCAAGGAGCACACCTGCTTCTACGTCCAGGTCCTCGACGAGCACCTGCCGCTGGCGGTCGATCTCCTGACCGACATCCTGCTGCATCCGCTCTTCAACGCCGATGAGCTGGAGCGCGAGAAGTCGGTGGTCCTGCAAGAGATCAAGATGGTCGAGGACACTCCGGACGACATCATCCACGATCTCTTCGCGGGCCAGATCTGGGCGGGGCATCCGCTGGGCCGCCCGATCCTGGGTAGCCGTGAGGCGGTCACCGGGTACGACCGTGAGGCGGCGCTCGGCTACTTCACCGAGGAGTACGTACCCCGCCGGGTCATCATCGCGGTCGCGGGCAACGTCACCCACGACCGGGTCATGGAGCTCTTCAGCGCGGGCTTCCAGGGTTTCGATCGAGGCGCGGCCGACCGCACCGCGACCCCGCCCGTGCTCAAGCCGGGCGTGAACATCGTCAGCAAGACGCTCGAGCAGGTCCACGTGATCATGGGGTTCCCCGGCCTGCACCACTCGGCGCCGGAGCGGTACGCCCTGTTCCTGCTCAACGACATCATCGGCGGCAGCATGTCCTCGCGACTCTTCCAGGAGGTGCGCGAGCGCGAGGGGCTCGTGTACGCGATTCACTCGGGCGTGCAGGCGTACGTCGACACCGGCACGCTCTACGTGTATGCCGCGACCGACGAGAAGAACTTCTCCAAGGTGCTGAAGTCGACCCTGAAGGTGCTGCGCGAGCTGAAGAAGACCAGCGTGACCGAGGAAGAGCTGCGCCGCGCCAAGGACCACCTGAAGGGCAGCCTGATGCTCTCGCTCGAGTCGACGTCGAGTCGGATGAACCGGCTGGCGAAGCACGAGATGCACCACGGGACGTTCCTCTCGATGGACGCGATGCTGGCCGCCATCGACGGTGTTCGTCACGAGGAGGTCCAGGCGCTCATCACCGACCTTCTCGACGAGGATCGCCTCGCGCTGACCACGCTGGGCCCGCTGGACCGCCGCAACCTCCCCCGCGAACTGCTCCACCACTGAACCATCCTGGCCGCCCTCGGCCCAAGCCTGACCCAAGGAGACGACCGAGCATGCCGTTGACGTATCGCATTGATGCGGCCGCCGGAATACTTCACGTCGTCGGCGAGGGCGCCATCAGCCAGTCCGAGCGCATCGAAGCCATGCGCGGGTGGCTCCGCGATCCCGAGTTCCGTTCAGGACTGGACACGCTCTGCGACTTCTCGGCAGCGACCTCGACGCCGACCATGGCGGAGTTGCGGGAGATCGTGTCGCTGGTCGATCGACACGCGAAGCGGATCGGCAAGAAGAAGCTCGCGGTGATCGCGACACAGCCCGTCACGTTCGGCGTCGCGCGCCAGTTCCAGACCCTGGCCGAATCCGGGCCGCTCAACGTGAGCGTCTTCAAGGATCGGCGAGCGGCGCTGGGCTGGCTGCACCACGAGGGCTCGTAGCCGTCCAGCCAGCGCGGGCAGGTCGCCTTGACCCTTCGGGCGATTGGCCCTATTCCAGCTCGAGACTCACCATAAATCCCGCGGCGGCGAGCGATCGTCGCTTGGCACAGGCTTTGCCCCGTTTCCCGTTGTCGATGGCACCGACAAGGAGGAAACGGTCATGGCAAAGCGGCTGCTCGCCTTCGTCCTCACCGCGTCGTTCCTCACGATGAGCCTCCCGACGGTCGTTCATGCGCAGCGCCTCGTGGTCGTCAACGGACGGGTGATGAACTCACAGGCGCTCGCGACCTTGGATCAGGCCGCCTGCCAGCACGTGCCCAACGGCTACTACTGGCTCGACACCAGTACTGGGATCTGGGGCTACGCGGGGAACCCGGTTCCCCAAGGCCATATCTCCAGCGGATGCCGTCAGGCGCGGCGTCCCAGCCTGTCGGAACGCGGCATGCTCTACAGCCCGTATGACTGGGTCCGGTGAAGCGCCGTCTCGTCGTGTTACGCTCCGACCATGGCGAGCCCGCGCCAGCCCAAGAGCCACACGCTCGACGTCAACGGATTGGCCCTGCACTATCTCGACTGGGGTAATCTCGGCGCTCCGCCGGTCGTGTGCGTGCACGGCTATACCTCGAGCGCACAGGCCTTCAACGCGCTGGCGCGGCGGTTCGTCCACCGTCATCACGTCGTCGCGCTCGACGTGCGCGGCCACGGCGAGAGTGCCTGGTCGCCGTCCGGGGCCTACCAGTACAGCGACCAGGTCGGCGATCTCGCCGCGAGCGTCGACACGCTCGGACTCTCGCGGTTCACGCTGGTCGGCACCTCCATGGGCGGCATCATCGCGATGGCCTATGCCGGAGCCCACCCGGATCGTCTGACGCATCTGGTGATCAACGACATCGGGCCCGACATCGAGACGGGCAGCCAGCGCATCACGCAGATGGTCGGAAGCAGACCCGACGAGTTCGCGACCCTGGACGACGCGATGGAGTACCGCCGGCAGATGTCGCCGATCGTGGCGGGCCGCAGCCCGGAGGATCAGCGCGAGCTCGCGCTCGGCGTGCTCCGGCAGCGGCCCGACGGCCGCTGGATCTGGAAGATGGACCCGGACTACATCCGGCAGCGCGTCCGGATCGGAGCGCCCGAGCGGCCCGCACTGTGGTCGGCCCTCCAGCGCGTGACGTGTCCGACCCTGGTCGTCTGGGGCACCGATAGCGACGTCCTCTCCGAATCACAAGCTCGGCGCATGGTCGAGACGTTGCCGAAGGGCGAGCTGGTCACCGTGCCCGGTGTCGGCCACGCTCCGACGCTCGTCGAGCCGGCAGTCGTCGCGGCCCTCGAGCGCTTTCTCTGATTCAGGCCGCCCCGAGCCTGTAAAACCGGCGGTCTAGAGCCTGCGGCCGCTACCGGTAGTACCTCGTTCTAACTCCCACTTCCATCGTTAGCGGTTTTGCTCTATGGTGTGGGCGTGATCGACCGCTACACCCGCCCGGAGATGGGTCGGATCTGGAGCGAGGAGTCCAAGTACCAGGCGTGGCTCAGGGTGGAGCTGGCGGTGTGCGAAGCCTACACACGTCGAGGGCGCATCCCCGCCGACGCGATGGCCCGCATCGGTCAGAGGGCGCGGGTCGACATCGCCCGGATCCTCGCGATCCAGGACCGCGTCAAGCACGAGATGATCGCGCTCCTGACGAGCCTCGAAGAGCAGGTCGGCGAGGACTCGCGGTTCATCCACATCGGCCTGACCACGAATGACGTCTGGGACACCGCGACCGCACTCCAGCTCCGTGACGCGGCCGATCTCTTGATCGCGGGCCAGGAGCGGTTACATAGAGCGCTCGGCGAGCTCGCGGTTCGCCACAAGGACACGCTGACCGTCGGCCGGACGCACGGCGTCCACGCCGAGCCCACGAGCTTCGGCCTCAAGGTCGCGGTCTGGTACACCGAAGCGGGGCGCAACCTCGAACGGCTGCGCCGGGCGCGCGCGACGATCTCCGTCGGCAAGCTCTCGGGCGCCGTCGGAAACTTCGCCCACGTCGAGCCCGACCTCGAAGCCGAGGTGTGCCGCGAGCTCGGGCTGGAAGCGGCGCCGGTCTCCACGCAGATCGTGCAGCGCGACCGCCACGCCGAGTTCTGCGCGATGCTCGCCGTCGCCGCCGCCTCGCTCGAGAAGATCGCCCTCGAGGTGCGGGGGCTCCAGCGGACGGAAGTCCTCGAGGCGCAGGAGCCCTTCGGTGAAGGCCAGAAGGGCTCGAGCGCCATGCCGCACAAGCGGAACCCGGAGCTGGCGGAGCGAATCTGCGGGCTGGCGCGCCTGGTCCGGACCAACGCGCTCGCCGCGCTCGAGAACGTCGCCTTGTGGCACGAGCGCGACATCAGCCACTCGTCGGTCGAGCGCGTCATCCTGCCGGACTCGACGATCGTGCTGGACTACCTCCTGCATTTGGCGACGTTCATCGTCGAAGGGCTCGAGGTGGACGCGGCCCGCATGGTCGAGAACCTCGAGCTGAGCCACGGCCTCGTGTACTCGCAGCGCGTGCTGCTCAAGCTCACCGACGCCGGGCTCCCACGCCAGACCGCTTACGAGATCGTGCAACGTAATGCGATGCGTGCGTGGAAGGAGCGTCGCCCGTTCTTCGAGCTGCTCGCGGCCGATCCGAAGGTGACGGACCACCTGTCGGCCGACGAGCTCAAGACCTGCTTCGACCCGGCGTTCTTCCTCAAGAACGTCGACGCCATCTTCAGACGCCTGGGACTCGCCCGGTGACCGCGAGAGCGAGGGTGCCGATGAACGTCGAGACGCGCGAGAAGCTCTACGAGGGCAAGGCCAAGATCGTCTACGAGACCAACCGGCCCGGCGTGATCATCCAGTACTTCAAGGACGACGCGACCGCCTTCAACGCACTCAAGAAGGGGACCATCGTCGGCAAGGGCGTCGTCAACAACCGGATGTCGGCGGCGCTGTTCGAGCGGCTGGGGCGCGCCGGGATCCCGACGCACTACCTGGCCACCCTGTCGGACCGCGAGATGCTCTGCCAGCGTCTCGACATCATCAAGATCGAGACGATCGTGCGGAACATCGTCGCCGGCAGCCTCGCGAAGCGGACGGGCCTCGAGGAGGGCACGCCGATCAAGCAGCCGATCGTCGAGCTCTACTACAAGTCGGATCCCCTCGGCGATCCGATGCTCAACGAGGACCACGTGCGGATGCTGAAGCTCGCATCGCCCCCGGAGGTCGCGTGGATCAAGCGCACGGCGCTCAAGATCAATTCGATCCTGAGGCCGTACCTGGCGCGACAGCGGCTTCTCCTGGTCGACTTCAAGCTCGAGTTCGGGCGCCGCGGCCGGAAGCTCATGCTGGGCGACGAGATCTCCCCCGACACGTGCCGGCTCTGGGACAGTGGGAGCAAGGAGCGGCTGGACAAGGATCGCTTCCGTCGCGACATGGGTGGCGTGGAAGAAGCGTACCAGGAGGTGTATCGTCGGCTCGTCACCGGGGACGCATGAGAGCGCGCGTCCTCGTGCGGCTCAAGCCGGGCATCATGGACGTGCAGGGCGCGGCGGTGAAGCGCGCGCTCGCCGGCCTCGGATTCTCCGAGCTCAACGACCTGCGGGTCGGCAAGGTCATCGACATCGACCTGAACGAGCCGACGCCGGAAGGCGCGCGCGCGCGCGTCGGCGAGATGTGCCGGCAGCTGCTGGCCAACCCGATTCTGGAGGACTTTACGATCGAAACCGTGGACGACCTTGCCCCGCGCGGAGCCGCACGCTAAGATGAGTGCGTCATGAGATTCGGCGTCGTCGTGTTTCCCGGCACCTGGAGCGACTGCGATTTTCACTACGTCGTCTCCGAGGTGCTCCATCAGCCCGTTCGCTACGTGTGGCATCGCGAGCGCACGCTCAACGAGCTCGACTGCGTGATCCTGCCCGGCGGCTTCTCCTACGGCGACTATCTGCGGGCCGGCGCGGTGGCCGGGCGCTCGCCGGTGGTCGAGGCGCTGCGCGAGTTCGTCGCGGGCGGTGGGCTCGTGCTCGGCTCCTGCAACGGATTCCAGATTCTGTGCGAGGCGGGGCTGCTCCCGGGCGTCCTCACGCGCAACGAGTGCCTCCAGTATCGCTGCCAGTCGAGCCACCTCGTCGTCGAGAACGTCGACACGCCGTTCACGCGAGGGCTGCGGGCGGGCCAGGTACTGACGATGCCGATCTCTCACGGCGAAGGAAAGTACTACGCCGATCCCGAGACCCTGGTACGGCTCAAGCAGCAGAACCTGGTCGTCTTCCGTTACGCGGAGGCCGACGGCCGGATCACGAAGGCGAGCAATCCGAACGGCTCGATCGACAACATCGCGGGGGTCGTCAATCCCGAGGGCACGGTGCTGGGCATGATGCCCCACCCGGAACGCGCCTCCGAAGCGGCGATGGGCGGCACCGACGGGTACTTGATGTTCCAGTCCCTCCTCGGAAGCCTCGTCGAGGATGGCAGCTTCCTCAAGCGGTAACCTGGATTGACGGGGGCCGAGCCGAAGGTCACGCTCGACCTGGCCCTGGAAGCCGGCCTCACGGCCGAAGAATACGATCGGATCCTCTCCCGGCTCGGGCGTGAGCCCACCTACGCCGAGCTGGGCCTCTTCTCGGCGCTCTGGTCCGAGCACTGCGCCTACAAGCACTCGCGCGTCTTCCTCTCCCGCTTGCCCCAGAGCGGCTCGCACGTCCTGCAGGGGCCGGGCGAGAACGCCGGCGCCATCGATATCGGCGACGGCTGGGCCGTGGTCTTCAAGATCGAGAGCCACAATCACCCGTCGTTCATCGAGCCGTTCCAGGGCGCCGCGACGGGCGTCGGCGGAATCCTCCGCGACATCTTCACGATGGGCGCGCGTCCGATCGCGATCCTCGACTCGCTCCGCTTCGGCGAGCCCGACGATCCCAAGACGCGCGAGCTCGTGAACGGCGTCGTGTCGGGCATCAGCTGGTATGGCAACTGCTTCGGGTGCCCGACGGTCGGGGGCGAGATCGCGTTCGCGCCGGACTACGCGGGCAACCCGCTCGTCAACGTGATGTGCGTCGGGCTGGTCCGAGCCGATCAGATCTTCCGCGCGCGGGCGGAGGGGCCGGGCAATCCGGTCTTCTACGTCGGCAACAAGACCGGTCGCGACGGCATCCACGGCGCCACGATGGCGTCGGCCACGTTCGACGAGCACGCCGAGGAGCGTCGCCCGACCGTGCAGGTGGGCGACCCGTTCACCGAGAAGCTCCTGCTCGAGGCGTGCCTCGAAGTGATGCGCACCGGCGCGGTCGTCGGCATCCAGGACATGGGCGCCGCGGGGCTCGCGTGCTGCACCTCCGAGATGCCGGCGCGCAGCGGCACCGGCATGGACGTCGAGCTCTCGCGCGTGCCGCAGCGCGAGACCGGGATGACGCCCTACGAGATCCTGTTGTCCGAGTCCCAGGAGCGGATGCTGCTCGTCGCCGCCCGGGGCCGCGAGGAAGACGTCCGCCGTGTGTTCTCGAAGTGGGAGCTGGACGCGGTCGAGATCGGTCGCGTGACCGAGGGTGGTGAGCTCACGGCACGGCTCAACGGCGAGGTCGTGGCGCGGGTGCCGGTCGAGCTCCTCGCGGAGGCGCCGAAGTATCGCAAACCGACGGCCGAGCCCGCATGGCTCGCCGAGCGGCGCGCCTTCGATCCGCTGACCCTGCCCGAGCCCGCCGACTACGCCGGGGCCCTGGTCCGCCTGCTCGCGTCGCCGACGATCGCCTCCAAGGAGTGGGCGTTTCGTCAGTACGATCAACAGGTCGGGATCAATACGCTGATCCTGCCGGGCTCCGACGCCGCCGTGCTCCGCGTCAAGGGCACCCGCCGCGCGCTCGCGGTGTCCACGGACGGAAACGGTCGCCAGGTCTTCCTCGACCCGCGGCAGGGCGCGGCCATGGCGGTGTGCGAGGCGGCGCGCAACGTCTCCTGCTCGGGCGGCGAGCCCCGCGGTGTGACCGATTGCTTGAACTTCGGCTCGCCCGAGCGCCCGGAGATCCTCTGGCAGTTCGCCGAGGCGATCGAGGGCATCGCCATGGCGTGCCGAGCGCTCGAGCTGCCCGTGGTCGGCGGTAACGTTTCCTTCTACAATGAGACCAGCGGCCGGGCGGTCCTTCCGACGCCGGTCATCGGCGTGGTGGGCGTGCTGGACGAGAGCGGCCGGCGCGCGACGCAGTGGTTCAAGGGCGCGGGCGATCGCGTGGCGCTCCTGGGGCCCGACAGCGTGAGTCTCGGCGGAAGCGAGTACCTCTGGGCGCGGGAACGGAAGCTCGCCGGGAGGCTGGCGCCGCTCGACCTCGAGACGGAGCGTCGGGTGCAGCGGGCGGTGAGAGCGGCCGTGAGCGCGGGCCTGGTCACGGCGGCACACGACTGCTCGGAGGGCGGGGTGGCCGTGGCGCTCGCCGAGGGATGTGTCACCGGCCGCGAGCTGATCGGGTGCGAGGCGACACTGACGGCGGGCGCGCGCGCCGACCTGGTGCTCTTCGGCGAAGGCCCGTCGCGCGTCGTCCTCACCGTCGAGGCCGCGTGCGCGCGTGAGTTCGAGGGGCTGATGGCCGAATCGGCGATTCCCTGGCGGTGGATCGGAACGACCGGCGGCGAGCGCCTGGTGATTCGCGTCGGCGCCGAGACACTCGTCGACGTCGACGCAGCGCAACTCGAGCAGGCATGGAGGAGCGGCTTTGAACGTCACGTGGCGTGACGACAGATTCCACGACGAGTGCGGGCTCTTCGGAATCTGGAATCATCCGGAGGCCGCGAACGTCGCGTATCTCGGGCTCTATGCCCTCCAGCACCGCGGGCAGGAGTCGGCGGGCATCGCGGCGACCGACGGGAGCTTGTTCCACACCGAGAAGCACATGGGCTGGGTGGCCGACGTCTTCAGCCCGGAGCGGCTCCGTCGCCTGCCGGGCCATCGCGCGATCGGTCACGTGCGCTACTCGACGGCCGGCAGCTCGAATCTCCGCAACGCTCAGCCCATCACCGCGACCACCTCGCGCGGTCCGATCGCGATCGCCCACAACGGCAACCTCACGAACGCCGACACGCTCCGTCGTGAGATGGAGCGCGACGGCGCCATCTTCCAGTCGAACTCCGACACCGAGGTGATCCTGCATCTGCTGGCGCGCGCGCCGGCGGGCCCGCTCGAGGAGCAGATCGCCCACGCGCTCGGGCAGGTCCAGGGCGCCTACTCGCTCCTGATCATGACGCTCGACGCGCTGTACGCGATCCGCGATCCGTACGGCTTTCGCCCGCTCACCCTCGGCCGGCTCGGTGATGCCCACGTGGTCGCCTCGGAGACGTGCGCGCTCGACCTGATGGAAGCCAAGTGCGAGCGGGACATCGAGCCCGGGGAGATCCTGATCATCTCGGACTCGGGCACCCGGTCGGTGCGACCCTTCCCGGCGAGCGAGCGGCTGCACTGCGTCTTCGAGTACGTCTATTTCGCGCGGCCCGATTCGATCCTCTGGGGCCGCAACGTCCACACCGTGCGCAAGGCGCTGGGCCGGCAGCTCGCGCGCGAGTACCCGGTGCAGGCCGACATCGTCATCCCCGTGCCGGACTCGGGCACGAGCGCGGCGCTCGGCTACTCCGAGGAGTCGGGGACCGCGTACGAGATGGGGCTCATCCGCAATCACTACGTCGGGCGCACGTTCATCGAGCCCAAGCAGGGCATCCGCCACTTCGGCGTCAAGGTGAAGCTGAACCCGATGCGCGAGATGCTGGCCGACCGGCGCGTGGTGGTGGTCGACGACTCGATCGTGCGGGGCACGACGAGCCGGAAGATCGTGCGGATGATCCGGAGCGCGGGCGCCAAGGAGGTGCACGTGCGGATCTCGTCGCCGCCGATCCAGTGGCCGTGCTACTACGGCATCGACACGCCGACGCGGAAGGAGCTGATCGGCTCGAGCCACAGCCCCGAGGAGATCCGTCGCTACCTCGGCGCCGACTCGCTCGGCTACCTCTCGCTCGACGGCATGCTCAAGGCGACCGGCTCCGACCCCGGACAGTTCTGCCACGCGTGCTTCACCGGGAACTATCGCGTGGGTATCGAGCCCGAGCCGACGCCGCAGCTCAGCCTCTTCGAGAGCTGACGTGAAACCGCTCACCTATCGCCAGGCCGGCGTCGACATCGACGCGGGCGACGACGCGGTTCGTCGCATCACGCCCCTCGCGCGCGCGACCAACCGCGCCGAGGTGATCGGCGGGGTCGGGGGCTTCGCCAGCCTGGTCCGCGTGCCGTCGAAATACCGCGAGCCCGTCCTGGTCTCGTCGACCGATGGGGTGGGCACCAAGCTCAAAGTCGCGTGCCTGGCCGGACGCCACGGCACCGTGGGCATCGACCTGGTCGCGATGGGAGTGAACGACATTCTCGTGCCGGGCGCCGAGCCCCTCTATTTCCTCGACTACATCGCCATCGGCCGGCTCGATCCGGGCCAGGTCGAGGCGATCGTGGGAGGCGTCGCCGAGGGATGCCGGCAGGCCGGCTGCGCCCTCGTCGGCGGCGAGATGGCCGAGCACCCGGACTCGCACCCGCCCGGAGAGTATGACCTGGCCGGCTTCGCCGTCGGAGTCGCGGAGCGCGAGCGATTGATCGACGGCTCGAAGATCCGTGCCGGGGACATCGTGCTGGGCCTCGCGTCGTCCGGCCTGCACTCCAACGGCTTCAGCCTGGTCCGGCGCATCGTCTTCGACGTCATGAAGCTCCGGGTGTCGGATCAGCTGCCCGGCACCGGGCACCTCGTCGCCGACGAGCTGCTCGAGCCGACACGGATTTACGTGCGGTCCATTCAGATCTTACTGGAGACGGTCGAGGTGAGGGGCATGGCGCACGTCACGGGGGGAGGCCTCACCGGAAACATTCCTCGCGTGCTCCCCGAGGGTTGCCGCGCGAGACTCTCCAGGAGTTCCTGGTCGCCACCCGCGGTGTTCGAGACGCTTCGCAAAGCCGGCCAAGTGGAGGACGCCGAGATGTTCAGGACCTTCAACATGGGGATCGGCTACGTGGTGATCGTTCCCTCGGTCGCAGCGGAGACGGCGGCCCGGATCCTCCGCGGAGCGGGCGAGCAGGTCGCCCGGATCGGCGAGATCATCGCCGGCGAGCGGGGCGTGGAGCTGGTCGCCTGATGCCCGCGGGTGAGCGCCTTCGCGTGGGTATCCTGGTGTCGGGCCGCGGCTCCAATCTCCAAGCGTTGCTGGACGCGTCGTCGCAACCCGGCTACCCGGCTGAGGTCGTCGTCGTGATCTCCGACCGGGAGAGGGCGGCAGCCCTGGATCGCGCGCGAGCGGCCGGCGTCGAGGCGCTCTTCGTGAACCCGAAGGACTTCGGCGACCGGGAGGCGTTCGACCTGGCGCTCGTCAGCGAGCTCACCGTGCGCCGGGTCGGGCTCGTCTGCAACGCCGGGTTCATGCGGATCCTCTCGCCGGCCTACACTCGGGCGTTCGCCGGACGCGCCATGAACATCCATCCCTCGCTCCTGCCCGCGTTCCCGGGGCTCCACGCCCAGCGCCAGGCGCTGGATCACGGCGCGAAGATCACCGGCGCCACCGTGCACTTCGTCGACGATGGCCCGGTCGATAGCGGGCCGATCATCCTGCAGGCCAGCGTGCCGGTAGAGCCCGGCGACACGGAGGAAACGCTGTCCGCCCGCATTCTGGCCGAGGAGCATCGGCTCTACCCCGAGGCGGTC